>Ga0075364_10000650_pt1 | contig 17948 bp, 16 predicted proteins | sample EndMetdeltDD1764_FD_71517 | JGI IMG/M metagenome (GOLD analysis project Ga0075364, IMG submission 71517) | Populus endosphere microbial communities from Tennessee, USA - Endosphere MetaG P. deltoides DD176-4 | ecosystem: Host-associated > Plants > Roots > Endosphere | place: USA: Tennessee...
CGCCGCATGCGGCGCCAAGGTGCTGATGCTGCGGTGCGTGGAATACGCCCGCCGCTACAACGTTCCCATCCACGTCCGGTCGTCGTACTCGGACAAACCCGGGACATTTGTGACCGGATCGATAGAGGACATCCCCATGGAAGACGCCATCCTGACCGGAGTCGCACACGACCGCAGCGAGGCCAAGGTGACGATCGTCGGCATCCCCGACGTTCCGGGCTACGCCGCCAAGGTGTTTCGTGCCGTCGCCGACGCCGACGTGAACATCGACATGGTGCTGCAGAACATCTCTAAGATCGAGGACGGCAAGACCGACATCACCTTCACCTGCTCGCGGGAAAGCGGCCCTGGCGCGGTGGAGAAGCTGACATCGCTTCAGCAGGAGATCGGTTTTTCCAAGGTGCTTTATGACGACCACATCGGCAAGGTGTCGCTGGTCGGCGCCGGCATGCGCAGCCATCCAGGCGTCACCGCGACGTTCTGCGAGGCGCTCGCCGGTGTTGGCGTCAACATCGACCTGATATCTACCTCGGAGATCCGAATCTCGGTGCTGGTCAAGGACACTGAGCTGGACAAGGCGGTCGTCGCATTGCACGAGGCGTTCGGCCTCGGCGGCGACGAGGAAGCCGTCGTGTACGCGGGAACGGGACGATAGATGGTCAATATTGGTGTGGTCGGCGCGACCGGACAGGTCGGCCAGGTGATGCGAACGCTGCTGGAGGAACGCGACTTTCCTGCCACCAGCGTGCGGTTCTTCGCGTCGGCGCGCTCACAGGGTAAGAAGCTGCCGTTCCGCGGCGAGGAGATCGAGGTCGAGGACGCCGAAACCGCCGATCCCACAGGCTTGGACGTCGCGCTGTTCTCGGCAGGCGCCACGATGTCGCGGGTGCAGGCGCCACGGTTCGCCGCCGCCGGGGTAACGGTCATCGACAATTCGTCGGCTTTCCGCAAGGACCCCGATGTGCCGTTGGTGGTCAGCGAGGTGAACTTCGCCGACGCGCGCAACCGGCCGAAAGGCATTATCGCGAACCCGAACTGCACGACGATGGCCGCGATGCCGGTGCTCAAGGTGCTGCACGACGAGGCCCAGCTGGTCCGGATGATCGCGTCGACGTATCAGGCGGTGTCCGGCAGCGGGTTGGCAGGCGTACAGGAGCTGTTCGGTCAGGCGCGCGCGGTGGTCGACGACAGCGAGCAGCTGGTGCACGACGGCTCGGCGTTGGAGTTCCCTGCCCCCAACAAGTACGTCGCGCCGATCGCGTTCAATGTTGTGCCGCTTGCCGGTTCGTATGTCGACGACGATTCAGGCGAGACCGACGAAGACCAGAAGCTGCGCAACGAAAGCCGCAAGATCCTCGGCATTCCCGACCTGTTGGTGAGCGGGACATGTGTGCGGGTACCGGTTTACACCGGGCACTCGCTGTCGATCAACGCCGAGTTCGCGCGGCCGCTGTCGGTCGAACGCGCACGCCATCTGCTGGCCGCGGCGCCAGGGGTGAAGCTGGTCGACGTGCCCACCCCGCTTGCGGCCGCCGGTGTCGACGAATCGCTCGTCGGCCGTATCCGGCAGGACCCCGGTGTGCCCGACGGCCGTGGCCTTGCTTTGTTCGTGTCCAGCGACAACCTGCGAAAAGGTGCGGCGCTGAACACAATTCAGATCGCTGAGCTGCTGGCCGCCGAGCTGTGATCCGGGCGGCGGCCGCGGCGCTGGCGTGCGTCGTCGCGCTGCCCTTGCCCGTCGCACACGCGGACCCGCCGGCACCCGTCCCCGCACCGGTGCTGCCGCCACTGGCGCCGGGTCAGACGATACGCATCGCCCCCGCTGCCGGAACCGGCACGCCGACAGGCGATTACGACATCGGCGCGACCGATCTCTGCGAGTTCATGGAGTTCCCCGACGGCATCCTGCAGGTGTGCGGTGACAGCTTCGCGGGCCAAGGGGTGGGGTTCGGCCCCTGGCATTCACCAATCGCGCTGCACCTCGACACCGACTCGATCGACGACCCGACAGGCGTGCGCTACGACCGGGTCACTGGCAACATGACTCCGCTGCTGGCCGACCCAACGCCGGAAGGGATGTCGCAGTTGCCCGCGGGTGTAGTGCAGATCAACAGGGACAACTACCTGATGGTGTCCACGGTGAAGGATCTGGTGCCGCAGAACTCGCGGCTGGTGAAACCCAATCCGGGACAAGGTAATTGGCCGACCGTACCGAACTCGCAGCGGCCAGCGAGTTACGAGGGTGGCAGGCAGTCGCAGGTCAGTGGCTACTACGACCCGATCCCCAAAGCGGATTCACCAACGGGGTGGGTGTACATCGTCGCCAACAACTTCGACCGCAGCGGGCCGGTGGTGCTGTACCGCGCGAAGAAGGAAACGTTCACCGACCGGGCCACCTGGCAGGGCTGGTCTGCTCAGGGTGGGTGGGGCAAGCCGCCGACACCGCTGTGGCCCGACCGCATCGGCGAAATGAATATGCGACAGATCGACGGCCAGACGGTGCTGTCTTATTTCAACGCCAGCACCGGCAACATGGAGGCGCGCGTCGCGGACGATCCGACTGGCCTTGGCACTGCGCCGGTTACGACGGTCGTCGTCGCGGGCACATGGCCCGATCCCGCGGAGGATCTGGGGCCGCCGGAGAACAACCGGCTCGCACAGCCGTACGGCGGCTACATCTCGCCGGGTTCGACGCTCGATGAGCTGCGGGTGTTCATCAGCCAGTGGAATACCGGCCCTGGCGACAACGCACCGTACCGGGTCATCCAGTTCGCGGTGAACCCGCTCAAGCCGTAATTGCGTCGCGGCGCTTACCCGGCGGATAGGAAAGCCTTCCCGGTCAGCAAGGGGAATGTGGCTTCCCGGAGATTACGGAGTGGCGTCGTGGTCGCGACGATTTCCCAATGACACAGAATGGCGCCAACAATGCAGCGAGAACTGCCACCAAACGCATACTCGCTGCAGCGATGCTCGCACTGGGCGCGTTGGGCAGCCTCGCAGTCGCAGATGCCCAAGCCACACCGTCCATTCCTATCCCTCCGCCGTCCCCTGCTGACACGAGTAGCAGCAGTCAGTCGTCGGCTATCAAATCGGTTAACGACATCAAAATCGGCAATCGCTCACAGTTCATTCAGAGCGCGCCGGGTGCGTGGTACGACATCGTGGGCCCCGGCGTTGGGTGACCGGGCGCGGCTGCGGCCATTCACAGCTGATTCATAACCAATTCATCACGGGCACATCGACATCACTTGCATGCTCGGATTCATGAGCGAAACAACGTCGTCTTCAGAGTCTCCAGAACCCGCGACCAGCCCTGTGGCCACCGCCGCACCGCAGCCCGTCGCACCTCCGCCCACCTACGCCGAGCCACCACGCCACAGCCGCCTCACCGCGGTGGCTGCCTGGGTCGGCATCGTGGCGGGTGTCGTCTTCACCGTCGCCGTCATCTTCTTCTCCGGCTTCATCCTCGGTGCGCACTCCGGCGGCGGGCACCGCGGCTGGGGCCATGGCGATGGGGATCGTGACTTCGCGATCATCCACAAAGGGCCGCCGCCGATGTTCCCGATGGGTCCCGGCGGGGATTTCGAGCGTCCAGGCCAAGGTTTCCAGCCGCCCTTCGGACCCGGTGGCCCGAACTTCGAACAGCCGAACGGTCCCAGTACAACCCCGTCGCGGCCGTAGCCCCGCACCCACGAGATCGACGTCTTGCAGGAGAACTGAAGGCCTGCACGACGTCGATTTCGGCGCGTATTCGGGTACACGCAGGCTATGACCGAGAAATTCACGACGACGGACGCGGGTAACCCCGCGCCCAGCGACGACCAGTCACTGACCATCGGCCCCGACGGCCCGATCCTGCTGCAGGACCATTACCTGATCGAGCAGATGGCGAACTTCAACCGGGAGCGCATTCCGGAGCGCCAGCCCCACGCCAAGGGCGGCGGCGCCTTCGGGCACTTCGAGGTCACGCAGGACGTCGGCGCCTACACAAAGGCCGCTGTATTTCAGCCCGGCACCAAGACCGACACGGTCATACGGTTCTCCACTGTGGCGGGTGAGCGGGGCAGCCCGGACACGTGGCGCGACCCGCGCGGTTTCGCGCTGAAGATGTACACATCAGATGGCAACTTCGACATCGTCGGCAACAACACCCCGGTGTTCTTCATCCGCGATCCGATGAAGTTCCAGCACTTCATTCGTTCCCAGAAGCGTATGCAGGCGACCAACCTTCGTGACCACCACATGCAATGGGACTTCTGGACGCTCTCCCCGGAGTCTGCGCATCAGGTCACCTGGCTGATGGGTGACCGCGGCATCCCGCGAAGCTGGCGGCACATGAACGGGTACTCCAGCCACACCTACAGCTGGCTGAATGCCAACGACGTCCTGTTCTGGGTGAAGTATCACTTCAAGACCGACCAGGGCATCGAGTTTCTCACCCAGGAGGAGGGCGACCGACTGGCCGGCGAGGACGGTGACTACCACCAGCGCGACCTGTACACGTCCATCCAGGAAGGCAACTTCCCGAGCTGGACGCTGCACGTGCAGATCATGCCGTTCGACGATGCGAAGACCTACCGATTCAACCCGTTCGACCTCACCAAGGTGTGGCCGCACGGTGACTACCCGCTGCACGAGGTCGGGAGGCTGACGCTGGACCGCAACGTCACCGACTACCACGCCGAGATCGAGCAGGCCGCGTTCGAACCCAACAACATCGTGCCCGGCACCGGTTTGAGCCCGGACAAAATGCTGCTGGCCCGCGGGTTCTCCTACTCCGACGCACACCGAGCTCGGCTCGGCGTCAACTACAAGCAGATCCCCGTCAACACACCGAAGGTCGAGGTGCACAGCTACTCCAAAGACGGCGTGATGCGGATCCGCAATGCGACCGATCCGGTGTACGCGCCGAACTCGATGGGTGGGCCGCACTCTGACCCCCTGCGTGCGGCCGAGGTGCGCTGGTATGCCGACGGGGAGATGGTTCGCGCGGCGTACACACTTCGACCGGAGGACAGCGACTGGGGTCAGCCCGGGACGCTGGTGCGTGAAGTGCTCGACGAGCAGGCGCGGGATCGTTTGGCGCACAACATCATTGGCCACGTGTCCAAAGGTGTGCGGGAGCCTGTCCTTTCGCGCGTGTTCGAGTATTGGAAGAGCGTCGATCCCGACCTCGGCAAGAAGGTCGAGGAGGGTGTGCGCGGCAATGTGAACGGCAGTTAGGTGCGTTGAGGGGCGTCTTGCCGTCTGAAGCCGGGCTGGCATGATCAACGCCATGAGCATCGAAGTGGTTTTCACCGCAGAGTCAACCGCAACTGGCGGCGGCCGCGACGGCCACGTGAAGTCCTCCGACGGCAGGATCGATCTCGAAACCCGGCCGCCGAAGGAAGCCGGTGGCAGCGGCGAGGGAACCAACCCCGAGCAGCTGTTCTCCGCGGGCTATGCGGCATGCTTCCTCGGCGCGCTTCGACTCGTCGCCCGTAACGACGACGTCAAGCTCGACGACGCGACCGGTATCACCGCGCAGGTCGGCTTCGGCAAGGACCCCGAGGGCGGGTTCGGCATCAACGCGCATCTGATCGGCTACCTGCCCGGCCTCGACCAGAGCGTCGCCGACGGCTTGATGGACAAGGCGCACCAGGTCTGCCCCTACTCCAAGGCCACCCGCGGCAACATCGACGTCGAGCTTTCGGCGAAGGTTTGATGCGGACCGCCGCGGCAATCGGCGTCGGTCTGGCCGTTGGCCTGTCGTTGGCGGCGCCGGCATCCGCCCGTCCGTCCGACCCCGGCGTGGTGAATTACGCCGTGCTCGCCAAGGGTTCGGTGGGCAATATCGTCGGGGCGCCAATGCGGTTCGCTTGGACGTTCACAGATCCTTTCCAGTCGTATTACGTCGACGATCCGGTCTGCAACAACTGGGCCGACATCGGGCTGCCCGAGGTGTATGCGGACCCCGACCTGGCGTCCTTCAACGGTGCGGTCACGCAGACGTCCGACACCGATCAGACGCACTACGTGAAACAGGCGATCGGCGTGTTCGCCACCAACGATTCGGCCGACCGCGCGTTCCATCGGGTCGTGGACCGGACCGTGGGATGCAGCGGTCAGACCACGGCGATGCACCTGGACAACTTCACCACCCAGGTGTGGTCCTATACCGGCGGCCCGGCCGGCGCCACCGACGCCGACTGGGTGAAGCAGGAGGCAGGTACCGACCGCCGCTGCTTCACCACGACGCGCAAGCGGGAGAACGTTCTGCTGCAGGCGAAAGTTTGTCAATCCGGCAACGGTGGACCTGCGGTGAACGTGCTGGCCGGGGCCATGCAAAACACGCTCGGGCAGTAACCGGCACCATTTTCGGGTACCCGTCACGAACGCGTTACCCAAAAATCGGGTGAATTTGTCGGTCGTCTCTGGAAGATGGAGTGAAGGCCGAGATCGTTCCCTACCCGGAAGGGGCCGGAAGATATGACCTTCGCCGTGACGTCCGAGGTGGACGACGCGCACCCATCCAACGCCGCTACAGCGGAGCTGACCAGCGCGTATAGCGCGGCTGCACACATTGGCGAGACCTGTTTGGCCGACGGTCCGGTGGGGCGGGTCGGCCTCGAAGTCGAGGCGCACTGCTTCGACCTTGCCGATCCGCTGCGCCGCCCGAACTGGGCCGAGCTGAGCGACGCGATCGCCGGTGTGCCGCCGCTGCCAGGAGGCAGCGCGATCACCGTCGAACCCGGCGGCGCCGTCGAGTTGTCCGGCCCGCCGATGGCTGAGCCGGCGTCGGCGATCGCCGCGATGATGGCCGACCGCGCCGTGCTGCGGTCGGCGTTCGCGCAAGCCGGCCTCGGTCTGGTGCTCCTGGGCGCTGACCCGCTGCGCCCGGCCAAGCGGGTGAACCCCGGCGACCGCTACCGCGCGATGGAGGAGTTCTTCATCGCCAGCCAGACCGGTGCCGCGGGCGCGGCGATGATGACGTCGACGGCATCGGTACAGGTCAATCTCGACGCCGGGCCACGGGACGGCTGGCCGGCCCGAGTGCGGCTGGCGCATGCGTTGGGCCCGACGATGATCGCGATTGCCGCCAACTCGCCACTGCTCGCGGGCCAGTTCACCGGCTGGCGGTCCACGCGTCAGCTGGTGTGGAGCCAGCTGGATTCGGCGCGCTGCGGCCCGATCCTCGGCGTCAACGGCGACGACCCGGCCAGCGACTGGGCGCGCTACGCGATGAAGGCGCCGGTGATGCTCGTGCATCCGACGCCGGAGATGGACGCTGTTCCGATTACGGACTGGGTGCCGTTCGCAGATTGGGCCGACGGTCGGGTACTGCTTGGCGATCGCATGCCGACGCAGGCTGACCTCGACTACCACCTGACCACACTGTTCCCGCCCGTTCGGCCGCGTCGCTGGCTGGAGATCCGCTACCTCGACAGCCTGCCCGACGCGGTGTGGCCCGCGGTGGTGTTCACCCTCGTCACCCTGCTCGACGACCCGGTCGCCGCAGACATCGCGGCCGAAGCCACCGAGACGGTGGCCACGGCATGGGACCGCGCCGCACAGATCGGCCTCGGCGACCGGCGGCTGCACGAGGCCGCCATCCGCTGTGTGCAGACCGCTGCCGAACGCGCGCCCGTCGAACTCGAGGAATCAATGCAGCAGTTGGTGCGTTCGGTCGAGAAAGGACGCTGCCCGGCCGACGATTTCTCCGACCGCGCAGTGAAATACGGGATCGACACCGCGATCACCCAACTGGCGCAAGGGGAGTTGTGACGGCACGCGAAAAACTCGCGCGTGAGCTGACGACGGCCAGGGACCGCACGTTGCGGCTCGTCGATTTCGACGCCGCCGAACTGGGGCGCCAGTATGACCCGCTGATGAGCCCGCTGGTATGGGACCTTGCGCACATCGGTCAACAGGAAGAGCTGTGGCTACTGCGCGAAGGCAACGCGGATAGGCCGGGCATGCTGCCACCCGATGTCGAGCGCCTCTACGACGCGTTCGTGAATTCACGCGCCAGCAGGGTGAGCCTGCCGCTGCTGCCGCCGCAGGACGCACGCACCTACTGCGCGACGGTGCGTAACAAGGTGCTCGACAGTCTGGACTCGCTGACCGATGACCCGGACTCTTCAGTGGCCTTCAATTTCGGGCTGGTCATCAGCCACGAGAACCAGCATGACGAGACCATGCTGCAGGCCCTGAATCTGCGATCAGGACCGCCGTTGTTGGACACCGGTTCGTCGGTGCCGCAAGGCCGTTCAGGAGTTGCCGGAACCTCGGTCCTCGTGCCCGCTGGTGAGTTCGTCCTTGGCGTCGACGCGGTCAACGAGCCGCATTCGCTGGACAATGAAAGGCCCGCACACATTGTCGATGTGCCTGCTTTCCGCATCGGCCGCGTCCCGGTGACCAACGGCGAATGGCGGCAATTCATCGACGACGGCGGTTACCAGCAGCAGCGCTGGTGGTCGGACCCCGGCTGGACACATCGGCAGGAGGCTGGGCTGACCGCGCCGCAGTTCTGGAATCGTGATGGCACCCGCACTCGCTTCGGGCACGTCGAGGACATTCCCGCCGACGAACCCGTGCAGCATGTCACGTATTTCGAGGCAGAAGCGTACGCGGCGTGGGCCGGTGCTCGCCTGCCCACCGAGGAGGAATGGGAGAAGGCGGCCGCCTGGGATCCGGCGGCCAAGAGACGTCGCCGATTCCCTTGGGGCGCATCAGAACCCACCGCTCACCTTGCGAACCTCGGCGGTGACGCCCTGCGTCCGGCCCCGGTCGGGGCTTACCCGGCAAGCGCGTCGGCCTACGGAGCCGAGCAGATGCTCGGCGACGTGTGGGAGTGGACGACGTCGCCGTTGCGGCCGTGGCCGGGCTTCACGCCGATGATCTACGAGCGGTATTCGCAGCCGTTCTTCGAAGGTTCTGGGGCCGGCGACTACAAGGTGCTGCGCGGCGGCTCGTGGGCGGTCGCGCCAAGCACCCTTCGGCCGAGCTTCCGCAACTGGGACCACCCGATCCGGCGGCAGATCTTTTCGGGCGTACGCCTGGCCTGGGACGCCTGATGTGTCGACACCTCGGCTGGCTCGGAGAACCTCGATCGATCGCGTCTCTGGTTCTCGACCCACCGTCGGGGCTGCTGGTGCAGTCGTATGCCCCCCGCAGGCAGAAGCACGGTCTGATGAACGCCGACGGCTGGGGCATCGGATTCTTCGACGACGGTGTGGTGCGCCGGTGGCGTAGCGCCGCCCCACTGTGGGGGGACGCGTCATTCGCCTCGATTGCGCCCGCGTTGAGCAGCGATTGTGTTGTCGCGGCTGTGCGTTCGGCCAGCGTCGGAATGCCGATCGAACCGTCGGCATCGGCGCCGTTCACCGACGGGCAGTGGCTGCTGTCCCACAACGGGCTCGTCGACCGGGCCGTGCTGCCGTTGTCCTCAAAGGCGGAGTCGACCTGCGACAGCGCACTGCTGGCAGCGCTGATCTTCGAGCGGGGACTCGACGCGCTCGGTGACACCATCGTGGAGGTCGCCGCCGCCGACCCCGGTGCGCGGCTGAACATCCTGGCGGCCAACGGATCTCAACTTCGCGCCACCACGTGGGGCGACACCCTGTCGGTGCTGCGTCGAGACGACGGCGTCGTACTGGCCAGCGAACCATACGACGACAACCCCGACTGGCAGGAGGTGCCCGACCGCCATCTCGTCGTGGTCGAGTCGTCTCATGTCGAGTTGATCCCCCTGAAAGGATCGTCATGACCCTCTCGCTGTCCAACCACCTCGCTGCCGACTCGGCGGTCCGGGCACTGCGCAGAGATGTGCGGGACGGACTGACGCAGACGCCGAAATCGTTGCCGCCCAAGTGGTTCTACGACTCGGTGGGCAGCGACCTGTTCGACCAGATCACCCGTCTGCCGGAGTACTATCCGACCCGCGCCGAGGCGCAGATCCTGCGGGCGCGGTCGGCCGCGATCGCCGCCGCGTCGGGCGCCGACACCCTGGTCGAGCTCGGAAGTGGCACTTCGGAGAAGACCCGCATGCTGCTGGACGCCTTGCGCGACACCGGATCCCTGCGCCGGTTCATCCCGTTCGACGTCGACTCCGGGGTGCTCAATGCGGCAGGCGCGGCGATCCAGCGCGAGTACCCGGGCATCGAGATCGAGGCGGTGTGTGGCGATTTCGAGGAGCACCTCGATGAGATTCCGCGCGTCGGCCGCCGTTTGGTAGCTTTCCTCGGCTCAACGATCGGCAACTTGACGCCGGGTCCGCGAGCCGATTTCCTGTCCGCGCTGTCGGACACCTTGCGGCCGGGTGACAGCCTTCTGCTGGGCACCGATCTGGTCAAGGATGTCGGCCGGTTGGTACGCGCCTACGACGACAGTGCCGGCGTGACAGCGAAGTTCAACGGCAACGTGCTGGCGGTGGTCAATCGGGAACTCGACGGCGATTTCGATCTCGACGCGTTCGAGCACGTCGCCCGATGGAATGCCGAGGAGGAGCGCATCGAGATGTGGCTGCGCGCCACGCGCGCGCAGCGTGTCCACATCGCCGCGCTGGACCTGGCTGTCGACTTCGCCGCGGGCGAGGAGATGCTCACCGAGGTGTCCTGCAAGTTCCGGCCCGACGGCGTTGAGGCCGAACTGGCCGCGGCGGGTCTGCGGCGCACGCATTGGTGGACCGATCCCGCCGGTGACTTCGGGCTGTCCCTTTCGACGAAATGACGGACCAGGACTCACTGGCGCAGCGTTGGCGGGCAGCCCGTCCGAAGTTCGCAGGCCTGCACCTCGACAACGCCGCGTGCTCGCGGCAGAGTTACGCGGTCATCGACGCGGCTGCCCAGCACGCCAGGCACGAGGCCGAAGTCGGCGGATACGTCGCCGCCGAGGCCGCCGCCCCCGCTATCGACGCCGGGCGCGCCGCCGTCGCCGCGCTGACCGGGATGAGCGGTTCCGACGTCGTCTTCACCACCGGCTCCAACGACGCACTCGACGTTCTGCTCAGCAGCTGGCCCGGCGAACGGACGGCCGCCTGCCTGCCCGGCGAGTACGGCCCCAACCTGGCTGTCATGGCCGTCAACGGGTTCCAGGTCCGCGCGTTGCCCGCCGACGATCTCGGTCGGCTTGCTGTCGACGACGCTGCCAGGCAGCTGGCCGACGACCCGCCCGCGCTGGTACACCTCACCCCCTTGGCCAGCCATCGGGGGTTGGCCCAGCCGCTGGCCGAGCTCGCCGGGGTGTGCCGCGAACTCGGCGTGCCGCTGGTGGTCGACGCCGCACAGGCGCTGGGGCACCTTGACTGTGCAGTCGGCGCAGCCGCGATCTACAGCTCGTCACGCAAGTGGATGGCGGGCCCACGAGGCGTCGGCGTGCTGGGGATTCGTCCAGAACTCGCGCAGCGGCTGAGGCCGCGACTACCTCCGCCGGAATGGGGCCTGGGCATACCGGTAATGCAAGCCCTGGAGCTGGGCGAGGCGAATGTTGCTGCGCGCGTAGGTTATTCGGTTGCCTTGGGGGAGCACCTGGCCGCGGGGCCCCACCAGATCCGCGACCGGCTGACCGAGCTCGGGCCGATGACCAGGGCTGCCCTTGCCGACATCCGGGGCTGGCGGGTGGTCGAGCCGCTCGACGAGCCGACCGCGATCACCACGCTGGAACCGTTGACCGGTGCCGACCCGCAGAAGGTGCGGGCATGGCTGATCGCCGAGCGCGGAATCGTGACGACCTACGCGGAGCAGCAGCGCGCGCCGTTCGAGATGACGACGCCGGTGCTGCGGGCCTCGCCCCACGTCGACACCACTCCCGAGGACCTCGAGCAATTCGCCGAGGCCCTGGCCGCCGCGACCACCAAGGTGTGATCAGCCGGATTTGTGGGCGGTCAGCAAGTACGCAGGCATCTTCTGCCTGCCCTTTTCGTCAGTCTCGAACGTCGGCAGCTCGAAGGGTACGTCGGGGGGAAGTGCCGCCAGCATGTTCGCGTGGATGAATGCCGGCCGGATCTCGTCGATCTCCCAGTACTTCGACACCGCCTCGCGCAATTCGTCCTCGGTCACGGTATTCGGCCCGAAATCCATCTCGGCAGGGAACGCGCCCTTGGCGAAAACCAAGATGTAGTAGGCCGCGCCCGGTGCCGCCGCTCGATGCACGGAGCGCAGGTAGCCGTCGCGACCCTCGATCGGTAGCGAGTGGAAAAGTGTGCTGTCGATGATGGTCGAGAACCGGCCGTCGTAGCCGGTGAACGACGTGATGTCGGCCTGCACGAAGGAAGCGGTGGACAGGTTGCGTTCCTGTGCCGCCTTGTTTGCGGCGGCGACGGCGGTCGGTGTCAGGTCGATGCCGACCACCGTATAGCCGTCGGTGGCCAGTGCCAGCGACAGTTCGGCGTAGCCACAACCAGCGTCGAGCACGTCACTTTTGACCTTGCCGGCCGCGATGAGCGCCGCCAGTTCGGGTTGCGGCTCGCCGATGTTCCACGGTGGCGGCCCCTCGAATGCGCCCTGTTGGCGGTATGCGTCGTCCCAGTCCATCACCTCAGATGCCATGGGACCCAAGCTACTCCGACGGTGCAACGTCCCAGGTGTGCACGGGTTCGTTGGTGTGCATCCGGTCGCAATACAGCCGAAGCATCCCGGCCAGCGCGTCGGGCCGGGTCATCCCGCGTTCCTGCAGCGCCTGCACGGTGGATACCTGCCAGGCGGCGCCGTTGCTTCCGGTCTTCGCGCGGCCCTCGATCACGCCGAGATACCGGTCGCGCACTTCACCCGCGACTCCCCAGCGGCGCAGTCCCTCGTCGGCCATCGGCAGCAGCTGACGCAGCACCAACTCATCGGGCGTCACCTCTCCCAGACCGGGCCAGTACAGCCGGGCGTCCATACCGTGTTGTGCGGCCTGGAGGAAATTGTGGTGCGCCGCAGCAAAACTCATCTTCGTCCACAGCGGGCGGTCCTCCTCGGACAGCGACCGCAGCATGCCGTAGTAGAACGCCGCGTTGGCCATCATGTCCACCACGGTCGGGCCTGCTGGCAGTACCCGGTTCTCCACCCGCAGGTGTGGCCTGCCTTCGACCACGTCGTACACCGGCCGGTTCCACCGGTAGATCGTCCCGTTGTGCAGTCGCAGTTCGGCGAGCCTCGGTGTGCGGCCCTCCGACAGCTCGCTGACCGGATCTTCGTCCGACAGCTCAGGCAACAGCGACGGGAAGTAGCGCACGTTCTCCTCGAACAGGTCGAAGATCGAGGTGATCCAGCGTTCGCCGAACCAGACACGCGGACGCACACCCTGCGTCTTCAGCTCGTCCGGACGGGTGTCGGTGGCCTGGGTGAACAGCTCGATGCGGGTCTCGGCCCATAGCTGATGGCCGAAAAAGTACGGGGAGTTGGCGCCGAGCGCCAGCTGCGGCCCGGCCAGCACCTGCGCGGCGTTCCAGTTCTTCGCAAAGTCGGCGGGAGAGACCTGCAGATGCAACTGCATGCTGGTGCACGCCGACTCCGGTGCGATCGACTCCGTTTGCAGGCTCAGCCGCTCGGGACCCGCGATGTCGATCAAGATGTCCTCGCCGCGGGCGGTGAAAATCGAATCGTTGAGTGCCTGATAGCGCGTCGACTCGCTCATCCATCGACCCGAAAGGTGTTCTGGCATAAGCGTCGGAAGGATTCCGATCATCACGATGTGCGCGTCGTTTCCGTTGGCCTTGGCCTCCGCGGCATTGAGGCTGGTCCGCACCTCGGCCTCCAGCTCGAGTGCCGCGCGCCCAGGCAATGGCCGCGGTGGAACGTTGAATTCGATGTTGTAGGCGCCCAATTCGGTTTGATATGCCGGGTCGGCGATCACCTTCAACACTTCTTGATTGCTCATTGCGGGTTGATAGTCGGAGTCGACGAGATTGCACTCGATCTCCATGCCGGTCAGTGGCCGCTCGAATTCGAAACTGGACTGGGCGAGCATGGTTTCGAAGACGTCCAGGCACAACTGCACCTTGCGCCGGTACTCGCGCCGGTGCGCGCGAGAAAACTCGGTGTGCTTCACCTCTTCGCCCACAAGGCCATTGTCGGCGAGCGCGCGTGTTTGTACGTGGACACGCCGTGATTGGTGGACATTTTGCGGTCACTCGGGCGGGTACGAGTGTGCGTGATCAGCCGCTACGTTTGGCGACCACAACCTGAGGGCTCATCAGCCCGCCCCGCAATTCGACCTCGATCGCCGGATCGGCGTGCGCGGCGAGCGCTCGAAACGCCGACGGACTGTACGTGCGCAGCGAGCTGATCACGCCGTCGTGCACGAACGGCACCACCGGCGCCAGCGGCAGCATCGCCGCAAGCCGCAGGAGGTGCAGCGGCGAAGGCGGCCGCGGCAGGTCGATGATCACGAGCTCGGTGGCCACGCGCGTGCCTTCTGCAAACACGCGCGATGCCAGCGTCGGCGGCAGATGGTGAAACGAGAACGCGAACACTGCCAGGTCGTATTGCCCGTCGGCGGCGTCGATCGCGGTGGCGTCCATCTCCCGGACCGTCGCCCGTTGGTGCTCGCCGAGGTCGCCACCGGCGATGGCCGCCACCGAGGCCGGCTCGACATCGGTGACCGTGAGCTCGGCGGTGGGATGCCATTCGAGCAGCTTGCGTGACAGGCCGCCGTGTCCCGAGCCGAGTTCGAGGATCTTGGGATCGGGCACATCGGCCAGCTCGTCCAGCACGATGCGGGCGAACTTCTCGGTGTTGCCGAAAAACTCGCCCGTCCACTCCAAAGCACGGATCACACTGCGCTTGACACCGTCGTCCACGTCGTCGCGGTCGAGGTATTCCGGCCTGTCGGTCTGCAGCAGGCGGTCCACGCAGGACGCATCCGGCCCGCCGCGAGGCATGCGGTCAATGTCGAGGATCTCGCCAGCCATGTAGTCCATGATGGTCGATTGGAGCCGTCGGGAGGGGAGCAGGAGGGTTGGCAGAGATTCGCGAATTCGTAGCAGCGATCGACCAGGGCACCACCAGCACGCGATGCATGATCTTCGACCACGACGGCGCCGAGGTCGGGCGCCACCAGCTCGAGCACGACCAGATCCTGCCCAAGGCCGGCTGGGTCGAGCACAATCCCGTCGAGATCTGGGAACGAACCTCGTCGGTAATCATGTCGGCGCTGAACAAGACCAAGCTGTCGGCCACCGACCTGGCCGCGCTGGGCATCACCAACCAACGGGAAACCGCGCTGGTATGGAACAGACGCACCGGCAGGCCCTACTACAACGCGATCGTCTGGCAGGACACTCGCACCGATCGCATCGCCTCGGCGCTGGACCGCGACGGCCGCGGCGACGTCATCCGGCGCAAGGCCGGCCTGCCACCGGCCACGTACTTCTCCGCCGGCAAGGTGCAGTGGATTCTGGAGAATGTCGACGGCGTCCGCGCCGATGCCGAAAAGGGCGACGCGATCTTCGGCACCCCCGACACGTGGGTGTTGTGGAATCTCACCGGCGGCCCACGCGGCGGCGTGCACGTCACCGACGTGACGAACGCCAGCCGGACCATGCTGATGAATCTGGAGACGCTTGACTGGGACGACGAACTGCTGTCGTTCTTCGGTATTCCGCGGCAGATGCTGCCCGAAATCAAGCCGTCGTCGTTCCCCGAGTCGTACGGCATCACCCGCGACGACGGTCCCGTCGCGGGACAGGTGCCGATCACCGGGATCCTCGGCGATCAGCAGGCCGCGATGGTCGGGCAGGTATGCCTGGACGCCGGTGAGGCCAAAAACACTTACGGCACAGGCAATTTCCTGCTGCTTAACACCGGTGAGACGATTGTGCGCTCCGAGAATGGGTTGTTGACAACGGTGTGCTATCAGTTCGGCGACGCTAAACCTGTTTACGCTCTTGAGGGTTCGATTGCCGTCACCGGTTCGGCGGTGCAGTGGCTGCGCGATCAATTGGGCATCATCAGCGGCGCCGCGCAGAGCGAGGCGCTGGCACGCCAGGTCGAGGACAACGGCGGCGTGTACTTCGTGCCCGCGTTCTCGGGATTGTTTGCGCCCTACTGGCGTTCGGATGCCCGCGGCGCGATTGTCGGACTGTCGCGCTTCAACACCAACGCGCATCTTGCACGCGCGACGCTGGAGGCGATCTGCTACCAGAGCCGCGACGTCGTCGACGCGATGGAGGCGGACTCTGGTGTGCATCTCGAGGTGCTCAAGGTCGACGGCGGTATCACCGCCAACGGTTTGTGCATGCAGATCCAGGCCGACGTGCTCGGTGTCGACGTCGTCAAGCCCGTCGTCGCCGAGACCACGGCGCTGGGCGCCGCGTACGCTGCCGGCCTCGCGGTCGGGTTTTGGGAGAACCCCGATGACCTTCGCGCCAATTGGCAGGAGGACAAGCGCTGGACGCCTTCGTGGAGCGAGGACCAGCGGGCCACCGGCTACGCGGGCTGGCAGAAAGCGGTGCAGCGGACGCTGGACTGGGTCGACGTCGACTAGGCCGCGTCGTCGAGCTGACGCTTGGTCTCGTCGTCCAACTCGATGTCGGCGACTGCGGTGTTCTCTTCGAGATGGCTGACCGACGAGGTGCCCGGAATCAGCAGCACGTTGGGCGCCACCGACAGTGTCCATGCGAGCGCGATCTGCGCCGGGGTGCGCCCGAGCTTGGCGGCCTCGCGCTGAACGGCGGGGTGGCCGAGCACGGGATTGTCAGCGGTGAAACCCGAGCCGAGCGGGAAGAACGGCACGAACGAGATGCCGTGCTCGAGGCACGCATCCAGCAGCGGCTGTGAGGTGCGGTCGACGAGGTTGTACGCGTTCTGCACGGTGACAATCTCGGTGCGGTCCAACGCAATCTGCAGATGCTCGAGGGTGACGCTGCTCAGCCCGATTCCGGCGATCAGCCCTTCGTCGCGGGCCTTGATCATCGCGGACAGCTGGCGGTCGAACAGCTCGCGGTCCACCTCGCCAGGGGAGCTGGGGTCGTCGCCCCCGAACACGCGCAGGTTGACGGCGGCCAGCTGGTCGGCCTCCAGCGTGCGCAGGTTGTTCTCGATTCCCCGACGAAGGTCGTCGGGTTGCTGGGCCGGGACCCAGTTGCCTTGGTCGTCGCGGTCGCCACCGACCTTGCTCACCAAAGCGAGGTCGTCGGGGTACGGGTGCAGGGCCTCGCGGATGAGCTCGTTGGCGACGTTGGGTCCGTAGAACTGTGCGGTGTCGATGTGGTTGATGCCCAACTCAATTGCGCGGCGCAGGACCGCGAGCGCCTGGTCGTGGTCACGCGGTGGCCCGAATACGCCGGGGCCGGGTAACTGCATGGCGCCGAAACCGACGCGGCCGACATGGAATGAGCCCAGCGGGAAGGTTTGCATACTGATTGCGTACACCACTCCCGCCGGGCTTATTCCGTCGAGCCTCGTCTTACTCCGATTCGCCGAGGATCTGGTAGATCTCACGCCGGGCGGAGTTGACGATGGCGACGATGCGTTCCTGCTGCTCGTCGTTGGCCGTGTGCGCGGACTGCGCGACGGCGCCCATCAGCTGGCCAACCGCGCTGCGGAGATTCAAATGCCCGGGTGCTTCATCTTTCCAGCCTTCGGCGATCTCCTGCCAAGGCGGGGTCTCGATCTTCTCGGCGGCCGTGCGGCCCTCGTCGGTCAGCTCGAAAAGCTTCTTGCTGCCTTCACTTTCGCGAGCGACCAGCAGACCCTCGTCGACCAGAAGCTGAAGCGTCGGGTAGACCGAGCCGGGGCTGGGCCGCCACAGGTTCTGGCTGCGCTCGGCGATCTCTTGGATCATCTCGTAGCCGTGCATCGGCCGTTCGGCCAGCAGCTTGAGGATGGCGGCGCGGACGTCGCCGCGCTTGCCGCGTCCTCGCCCGCCGCGGCCGCGGCCGCGCGGACCGCCGGGACCGAAGCCGAACCCGCCACGGGGATCGAATCCGAACTCGAAGCCGCGGCCGGGACCGAAGCCGCGACCGGGACCGAATCCGAGGTTGCCCT
>Ga0075364_10000651_pt1 | contig 17946 bp, 13 predicted proteins | sample EndMetdeltDD1764_FD_71517 | JGI IMG/M metagenome (GOLD analysis project Ga0075364, IMG submission 71517) | Populus endosphere microbial communities from Tennessee, USA - Endosphere MetaG P. deltoides DD176-4 | ecosystem: Host-associated > Plants > Roots > Endosphere | place: USA: Tennessee...
GGAACGTCGATATACCTGACCATGGCGGCGGTGTTTATCGCCCAGGCGACCAACAGCCACATGGATATCTTCCATCAGATCACCTTGCTGGTGGTGCTACTGCTCTCCTCGAAAGGGGCGGCGGGCGTGACGGGCAGCGGGTTTATCGTGCTGGCGGCGACCATCTCGGCAGTAGGGCATCTTCCGGTGGCGGGCCTGGCGCTCATTCTCGGCATCGACCGCTTTATGTCCGAAGCCCGCGCCCTGACTAACCTGGTGGGTAACGGTGTTGCCACGGTGGTGGTGGCGAAATGGGTGAAAGAGCTGGACCATAAAAAACTCGACGATACGCTGAATAATCGCGTGCCAGAGAGCAAATCCCACGGTTTATCCTCATAAATTCAGCACTTATGCCCGCTCACCCTTGTCGGGGAGCGGGCTCCTGCGCATAATAACTGCTCATACCTGTCATACTTCGACAAGATTTTTTTCGGGTATATTTCACTTCTCGCCGTGACGTTTCGCAGAACACGCGGTCTAATCGAAGTGTTTGAACGTTATCTTCAGAGTGCTCAATGTAGTGAGACACTCTTTTTAACCAGGAATGTTGATCAGGGGTTTACATGCAGGGCACAAAAATTCGACTCTTAACCGGCGGTTTGCTGATGATGGCAGCAGCCAGTTATGTGCAGGCAGATACGCTCCAGCCCGACCCAGCCTGGCAGCAGGGCACACTGGCGAATGGTTTTCAGTGGCAGGTTTTAGCCACTCCGCAACGTCCCAGTGACCGCATCGAAATTCGTCTTTCCGTCAATACCGGTTCATTAACCGAGAGCACGCAGCAGAGCGGGCTTAGCCATTTTATTCCTCGACTGGCGCTGACCCAAAGCGGCAGTTTGCAAGCCGTGCAGGTGCGTTCACTGTGGCAGCAGGGCATCGACCCGAAACGTCCACTTCCGCCTGCAGTTGTCTCCTACGACTACACCATGTTTAACCTCAGCCTGCCTAACAACCGTAACGACCTTCTGAAAGAGGCCCTGACGTGGCTGGGCGATACCGCCGGTAAAGTGGCGATCACCCCCGATACGGTTAACTATGCCCTGAGCAACAGCGACATGGTGGCGACCTGGCCTGCGGATACCAAAGACGGCTGGTGGCGTTACCGCCTGAAAGGCTCCTCGCTGCTGGGACACGATCCGGCAGAGCCGGTCAAACAGCCGGTGGATATCGAGCAGGTCAAATCGTTCTATCAAAAATGGTACACCCCGGATGCGATGACCCTGATTGTGGTCGGCAACGTCGACAGCCGCGCGGTGATCGAACAGATTGGCAAAACCTTTGGCGATCTGAAGGGTAAACGCGAAGTGCCTGCGCCGGTTTCAACGCTGGCCCCGCTGCGTGCCGAGCCGGTGAGCATCATGACCGACTCCGTGCGCCAGGACCGTCTGTCGCTGATGTGGGACACCCCATGGCAGCCGATTCGTGAATCCGCCGCGCTGCTGCGCTACTGGCGTGCCGATCTCGCCCGTGAAGCGCTGTTCTGGCATGTTCAGCAGACGCTGAGCAAAAACAATGCGAAGGATATCGGGATTGGCTTCGACTGCCGCGTGCTGTTCCAGCGCGGACAGTGTGCGATCAACGTGGAGTCGCCAAACGACAAGTTGAACACGAATCTCAGCGTCGTCGCCAAAGAGCTGGCCAAAGTGCGTAAAGACGGCCTGGGCGAAGAAGAGTTCAACGCGCTGGTGGCCCAGAAGAATCTGGAGCTGCAAAAACTGTTTGCAACCTACGCCCGCACTGACACGGATATCCTGATCAGCCAGCGCATTCGCTCCCTGCAAAATCAGGTGGTGGATATCGCGCCGGAGCAGTATCAGAAGCTGCGCCAGGACTTCCTGAACAGCCTGACCGTTGAGATGATTAATCAGGATCTGCGTCAGCAGTTGTCGCAAGATATGGCGCTTGTTCTGCTGCAGCCGAAAGGCGAGCCGGAATACAACATGAAAGAGCTACAGGCCACCTGGGATGAGATCATGTCGCACGAAGAGCGTACCGCTCAGCCTGCGGCCGATGATTTGCATCAGGATGCGACGGATATTCCGCAAGCGCAGTAATGGCGAAAAGATAATAAAACGGCAACCGATGGTTGCCGTTTTTTTTGTTTGTCAGCCGGGTGTCGTGCACGAACTCAGTCAGGCATCGCCTCGCGCGGGATAATCGCCCCGCGATACTGAATCACTGTACTGGCCGTCAGATGCCCGCGTTTTGCGGCTTCCGAAGGCGTACCACCCGTCAGGCGCACGGCCAGATATCCGGCGCTGAACGAATCCCCCGCCGCCGTGGTATCCACCACTTTTTCTTTCGCCAGTTTCACCGCAGGGACGTCCACCACGGCAGCACCTGCCACAGAGACCAGGCAGGAATCTGCGCCACGCTTAATCACCACTTCCGACACACCGGCCTGATGCGTACGAGCAATCACGTCGTCGACCGGCTTTTCGCCCCACAGGGCATCTTCGTCATCGAGGGTTAAGAACGCGATATCGGTGCAGTTCAGCATCTGCTGATAAACCTGCTGCGTCTCTTCGCGGCTCGCCCACAGGCGCGGACGGTAGTTGTTATCGAAAATCACTTTCCCGTCGTTCGCGCGGCATTCGTGGAGCAGGGAGAGCAGTTTTTCGCGGCTGGATGGGCTTAAGATCGCCAGGCTGATTCCGCTCAGGTAGAGATAATCATAGGTCGCCAGCTCTTCGCAGATGGCCGCAGATTCGTCGCTCTCCAGCCAGAATTTGGCTGCGGCTTCGTTGCGCCAGTAGTAGAACGTGCGCTCGCCGGTGCTGTCGGTCTCGATGTAGTACAGCCCCGGAAGACGATTTTCCATACGCTGAATCAGCGACGTCTGGACGTTTTCACTCTGCCAGGCTTCCAGCATCTGCTGGCTGAAGCTGTCGGTACCGAGTGCGGTCACATAGTTGACTGTCAGCGCGTCTGGCGCGACCTGACGGGCAATATAGACCGAAGTATTCAACGTATCGCCACCAAAACCGCGGCTAACGTCCGCACCTTTTTGTGACAGCTCAATCATGCATTCGCCAATCACGGCAATTTTTTTAGACATAGTCGTGAACCTGAACCGATAAATTAATGTAAGTGTGCGCTGTGGGGATTTTATGGTCAACTATATTAAAACGTCGTTCCAAATTTTTTTTTGAGCCAGCGCGCGTTCCGGGCAGATTCTGTCATCTTAATTTCATTTTCCCCGCCAGCTGAACATAAAGTTCTCACATCCCGGGCCGATAACCTTTTGACGAGTCCAGACACGTCATCTCTTTTCAACAGGACATCTGAAATGAAGTCAGAGCAGGTTATCCAGCGGCTATGCACCACTCCGGAAGCAAGTATTGAAAGCTTGCAGGAGCATCGCTATTGGCTGCAATGTGAGCGTGCTTATACTTATCAGCCGATTTACCGCATTGACGGCAGACTCATGGCAATTGAAATCTTAACTGTCGTGACCCACCCGTCGAATCCCACGCAGCGCATCGCCCCGGATCGCTATTTCGCCGAGGTGAGCGTACGTCAGCGTCTGGATGTGCTGGAAGAGCAGCTCGAAATGCTGGGGACGAAACGGGACTTTTTCGCCCGCCACGACATTCTGGCGTCGGTGAACGTCGACGGCCCGACGCTGATCGCGCTGCGCCAGAACCCGCAGCTACAGAAACTGGTCGCCTCGCTGCCGTGGATGCGCTTTGAGCTGGTCGAGCACGTGCGTCTGCCGCAGGACTCTTCCTTTGCCTCGATGTGCGAGTTTGGCCCCCTGTGGCTGGATGATTTCGGCACGGGCATGGCGAACTTCTCCGCGTTAAGCGAAGTACGCTACGACTACATCAAAGTGGCCCGCGACCTGTTCATTATGCTGCGCCAGACCCAGGAAGGCCGCAATTTATTCACGCTGCTATTGCAGCTGATGAATCGCTATTGCCAGGGCGTGATTGTCGAAGGCGTCGAAACGCTCGAAGAGTGGCGGGATGTGCAGAACTCCCCCGCAGCGGCCGCACAGGGGTATTTCCTCTCACGTCCGGTACCGATGGATACGCTCGATAACGTCATTATCACATTGTAACCTCTGCTGTTTCCCAGAATAGCGCGTGGCGAACACGCGCTATTCCCGGAAGCAGCGTCCCCCTTTTTTCCCATGCCTGAGCTATATTCATGAAAGGCAAGGTAATAAAAAAGGGGATAACGATGTCCAAAACCACCAGGATCGTCACCTGGGTAGCAGGGATCTTCTTGTTGTTGATTGTGGTCGCCATCATCATCATCGCGACGTTCGACTGGAACCGCCTCAAACCGACCATCAACCAGAAAGTCTCTACTGAACTGAACCGGCCTTTCGCCATTCGCGGCGATCTCGGTGTGGTCTGGGAGCGGCAGAAAGACGAAACGGGCTGGCGCAGCTGGGTGCCCTGGCCGCACGTTCATGCCAACGATATTATTCTCGGCAACCCGCCCGATATTCCGGAAGTCACCATGGTCCACCTGCCGCGCGTGGAAGCGACGCTGGCACCGTTAGCGCTGCTGACGAAAACCGTCTATCTCCCGTGGATCAAACTGCAACAGCCCGACGCGCGGCTGATTCGCCTGTCTGAGAAGAACAACAACTGGACCTTTAATCTGGCCAGCAGCGGTGAGAAAGATCCCAATGCGCCGCCGTCGGCCTGGTCTTTCCGGCTGGATAATATTCTGTTCGATCGCGGGCGGATCGCTATCGATGACAAAGTCAGCAAAGCGGATATTGAGATCCTGGTCGATCCGCTCGGCAAACCGCTGCCGTTCAGCGAAGTCACCGGCACCAAAGGCAAAGACGAGAAAACCCGCGTGGGCGATTACGTCTTTGGCCTGAAAGCGAAAGGGCGCTACAACGAGCAACCTCTCACCGGGACCGGCAAAATTGGCGGCGTACTGGCGCTGCGCAGTGAAGGTACACCGTTCCCGGTGCAGGCGGATTTTCGATCGGGTAACACCCGTGTGGCGTTTGTCGGCACGGTACATGACCCGATGAAAATGGGCGGCGTCGATTTGCAGCTCAAATTCTCCGGCGATTCACTCGGCGAGCTGTACGACTTAACCGGCGTCCTGCTCCCGGATACGCCACCGTTTGAGACGGACGGGCGGCTGGTCGCCAAAATCGATACGGAAAAATCGTCGGTCTTTGATTACCGCAATTTTAATGGCCGCATCGGTGACAGCGACATTCACGGCTCGCTCACCTACACCACCGGCAAACCGCGCCCGAAACTGGAAGGTGACGTGGAATCGCGCCAGCTGCGCCTCGCCGATCTCGGGCCGCTGATTGGCGTCGATTCGGGTAAAGGCGCTCAGCAATCCAAACGCTCTGAGCAGAAGAAAGGCGAGAAAGACATTCAGCCGTCGGACAAAGTGCTGCCGTACGACCGCTTTGAAACCGACAAATGGGACGTAATGGACGCTGATGTGCGCTTCAAGGGGCGCAAAATCGAGCACGGCAGCACGCTGCCGATAAGCGATCTCTCGACCCATATCATCCTGAAAAACGCCGATCTGCGCCTGCAGCCGCTGAAATTCGGGCTGGCGGGCGGGACCATCTCCTCCAACATTCACCTCGAAGGCGATAAAAAGCCGATGCAGGGGCGGGCCGATATTCAGGCGCGCAGGCTGAAGCTGAAACAGCTGATGCCGAACGTGGAGTTGATGCAGAAAACCCTCGGTGAAATGAACGGTGATGCGGATATTCTTGGGGTGGGGAACTCCATCGCGGCGCTGCTTGGCAGCAGCAACGGGAATCTCAAACTGCTGATGAATGACGGTCTGGTGAGCCGCAACCTGATGGAGATCCTCGGGCTGAACGTCGGTAACTTTATCATCGGGCAGATTTTTGGTGATGATGAAGTGCGGGTGAACTGCGCGGCGGCCAATCTGGATCTGGTCAACGGCGTGGCGCGTCCGCAGATTTTTGCCTTCGATACGGAAAATGCGGTGATCAACGTAACGGGGACGGCGAGTATGGCCTCGGAGCAGCTGGATTTAACCATCGATCCGGAGAGTAAAGGCTTCCGTATTATTACCCTGCGTTCACCGCTTTATGTGCGCGGTTCGTTCAAAAATCCGCAGGCGGGTGTCAAAGCCGGGCCGTTGATTGCGCGCGGCGCTGTCGCGGCAGCGCTGGCAACGCTTGTCACGCCAGCGGCGGCTCTGCTGGCACTGATTTCGCCGTCTGAAGGTGACACCAATCAGTGTCGGACGATTTTGTCGCAGATGAAAAAGTAACGAGGCGGGTGATGCTCTTAACCAGCCCTCTCACGAATGAGAGAGGGTGAACAGAAAAAACGGCAACCCGAGGTTGCCGTTTTTATTTATAACGACTGATGCCGCGTTTCGGGCGTCAACAGCAGCGCAATCAGCGTCAGTCCTGCCATCGCCGCCAGATATACGCCCACGTAGAACAGCCCATAGTTTGCCTGCAGCCAGGTGGCGATGTACGGCGCGACAGAGGCACCCAGAATCGATGACACGTTATAGGAGAACGACGCGCCGGTGTAACGCACTTCGGTCGGGAACAGCTCCGGCAGCAGCGCCCCCATCGGGCCAAAGGTCAGCCCCATCAGGCTCAAACCAATCAGTAAGTAAGCCATCACCAGCGCCGGACTACCGGAACCCAGCAGCGGTGGGAAGACGAACAGTGCGAAGAGAATAATCAGCGACGTAATCACGATCATGCTCGAGCGACGGCCAAATTTATCCGCCAGCAGCCCGGCAATCGGCACCATCACACCGAAACCGATCACCGCCATCATCAGCATCCACAGCACTTCATTGCGCGGCAGACCAAGGCCCACAGGGGCTGCTGCGGTACTGAAGGTCATGGAGTAGACCGTCATAATATAAAACAGCGTATAGGTCGCCAGCATAATGAAGGTGCCGAGTACCGTCACACGAAGGTGTTTGGTCAGCAGCGTGCCCAGCGGGATTTTCACCTGCTTTTTCGCCGCCGCGACTTTGGCGAACACCGGCGTCTCATGCAGGGAAACGCGCACATACAGGCCGATCAGCACCAGCACTGCCGAGAAGATAAACGGAATACGCCAGCCCCAGCTCATGAACTGCTCGTCGGTCAGCAGCCAGGAGAGCAGCAGGAAGGTGCCGTTCGCGAAGAAGAAGCCAATCGGCGCGCCCAATTGCGGGAAAGAGCCGTACAGCGCGCGTTTACGCGGTGGCGCATTTTCTGTCGCCAGCAGCGCCGCGCCGCCCCACTCACCGCCAAGCCCCAGGCCCTGACCAAAACGCGCCAGCGCCAGCAGCATCGGTGCCAGAATACCGATCGTTTCGTAGGTCGGCAGCAGGCCAATCGCTACGGTAGAAATCCCCATCGTCAGCAGCGACGCTACCAGCGTCACTTTACGCCCGACGCGGTCGCCAAAGTGTCCGAAGACCGCCGAACCAATCGGGCGGGCGATAAAGGCGATGGCGAACGTAGCCAGCGATTGCAGCGTTGCAGCCGTCGGATCACCCTGCGGGAAGAAGATATGCGGAAAAACGATGACCGCGGCGGTCGCGTAAATATAGAAATCGAAGAATTCGATAGCGGTGCCAATCAGAGAGGCAACGACGACTTTATTACGCGAGTTTACCGGCGTGCTTTCCGGTTCTGAATCGAGAGTTGTGGCTGTGGCTTGCATAAAATTTTCTTATTGTTTGGTCTAACGAAAGGCCATATTACGCATAGCAAAAGCGACATTTCAATCTGTAACAAGGGCGCGAAGCGGTGATAAAAGCAGCAAAAAGCGGATAATATTCAGGCTGACGAAATACCTTCCATGAAATGCTTCACAGAATTCAAATATCAGTTGATAAAACTGGTTTTTGGTTAAATAAAAGTTACAGGCTGGATTTATATGCTGAAATGGTGAATCGGGCTGAAACTTTGCATTCTTATTCAGCCCGATACGCCGTTTAGCGGTGGGTTTTGCCCGGCATTCGCGGGTCGTCTTTGTATTCGGCGGTGGCAATCCACGCGGCGCAGAACAGCGTCAGACGGGCGAAGAAGTAGAAGAACGCCATCAGACCGAGGACCGAACCAAACGCCGCGCCAGACGGGGATTTCACCAGCGACGGCAGGGTGTACGTCATCACGATCTTAATCACTTCAAAGCCAATCGCGGCGATAAAGGTCCCACGGATCAGCGCTTTCTTGCGCGGACGGTGGCGCGGTAATCGCCAGAAGATCCAGAAGAACAGCAGATAGTTGGCAAAAATGGAGATCGCCAGACCAATCAGCCGCCAGGCGGGTTTCAGCCAGTCGATGTAATCCAGATAGAGCGCTGAAATGATCATCTGCTGCGCGGAACCGGCGACAGAGGTGATCGACAGCGTCACAACGAGGGCAACCAACAGCCCAATCAGCGACACGAAATCGCGGAAATACTTAATCCAGATTTTTTCCTGATCCTGCGGCTTGCGCTCCCAGACGTCGCGCGACTGGGCGCGAATCGCCTCGCGCAGGTTCCCCATCCAGTTGATACCGGAATAGAGGGCAATCAGCAGCCCGACAATCCCGACGGTGGTACGCTGCTGCACCGCGGTGTTGATGGTGCTTTTCAGGGTGCCGGCCAGCGTCGGGTCGCTCACGTTAACCAGAATCTTGTTGAAGATGTCCTGCAAGAGCGTCGGGTGCGAGGCGAGGACAAAACCCGCCGCTGCAAATGACACCATCATAATCGGGATCATCGACAGGAAGGAGAAGTAGGTAATGGCCGCACCAAACTGGTTGCCCATGCGGTCGTTGAAGCGCTCTGCGGCGCGGATCAGGTGCGCAACCATCGGACGGCGCTGAATCTTTTGCGCGGTTCCGGTGACGGTCTCCAGCGCTTTGGTGGCTTTAGCAGCTGAGGGGCTTTTTTGCGGCTCAGATTCCATCTTTTTGATGGGTTCGTATTCCAGTTCTTGAGTAGGTCGTTGCGGGTTGTTTTCCGGCGTCACGCGCATTTTCCTTTTTTCGTTTGGCGGGAATTTATTGAATTATAGCTCGCGACTAATCAACGTAAGCTTTCATTATCGTCGTCAGCCATTCCATGAACAGATGAACCCGCCGCGAGAGATTGCGACGATGCGGGTAAATCAGCGAAACCGGCATCGGTTCGGCGCGGTATTGCGGCAGAATCTCGACCATTTTTTTGGCCTTTAGCGCTTCGCGCACGCCGACGCGCGGCACCTGAATAATCCCCAGTCCGGCGAGGCAGGCCGCGTGGTAGGTCTCGGTGCTGTTAACCGTTAAAATGCCGCCGGTCTTCACCCACTGGGTGGCATCGCCGTTATAAAACTCGAAACCCTGCGGGCGGGTACCCAGATTCAGCGCGTAATGAATCACCGCGTGGGAAGCCAGATCGTCCAGCGTCTCCGGATAGCCAAAACGCGCCAGATAGTCCGGGCTGGCGCAGTTAATGATCGACAGTTTACCCAGCGAGCGGGCGATTAAGCCCGAATCCTTCAGCGTGCCGACGCGGACTACGCAGTCAAATCCTTCGCGGATGACATCGACCATCCGATCGCTGCTGCTCAATTCCAGCTCAATGCCGGGGTACTGCTGCAAAAAAGCGGGCAGTTTTGGGATGACTAAATTTCGCGCAACGCCAACGGGCATATCGACGCGCAATCGTCCGCTGATGCTGGTGGGATCATGCTGGAAAAGACCGTCCAGTTCGTCGAGGTTCGCCAGCAGATCTTTTGCCCGCTCGTAATAGACCATGCCGTCCTGCGTAAGGCTGACGCGGCGCGTCGTGCGGTGCAAAAGCTGAGTACCGAGCAGGTTCTCCAGCGCCTGAATCTGGCGCGATACGCTACCTTTAGGAAGACCCAGTGTGTCCGCGGCGCGAGAAAAACTCTCCAGTTCCGCCACGCGGATGAAGAGCTGCATTGCGTGAATTTTATCCATAGGCTGCGCTCATTATTGTTATTAATGAAACAGTGAAGCGTTTTTGACCCTCTTTATTGATTTTCTATCACCTAATAAGCTCTTTCTCAATCGCCATATCAAACGAAACGAGGTTTCTCATGAGTGAACGTATTGCATTAGTGACAGGTGGCAGCCGTGGGCTGGGGAAAAACGCGGCGCTGAAGCTGGCTGCGAAAGGAACCGGAATCATCCTGACTTACCAGAGCAGCCAGAAAGAGGCGCAGGATGTTGTGCGCGAAATTGAATTAAAAGGGGTGAAAGCGGTGGCATTGCAGCTGAACGTCGGGGATACCTCGACCTTCGAACGCTTTGTCGCTGAAGTCCACTCCCAGCTTAAACATGTGTGGCAGCGCGACACCTTCGATTATTTATTAAACAACGCCGGAACCGGTTTATATGCCCCGTTTGCAGAGACCACCGAAGCGCAGTTTGATGACGCTCTGAACGTCCATTTCAAAGGCCCGTTCTTCCTGACCCAGCGCCTGCTGCCGCTGATTAAAGACGGCGGGCGTATCCTGAACGTCTCCAGCGGCCTGGCGCGCTTTGCGCAGCCTGGCTCCAGTACCTATGCGGCAATGAAAGGGGCGATGGAAGTGCTGACGCGCTATCAGGCCAAAGAGTTAGGCGCGCGTAAAATCACGGCCAATATTATCGCGCCGGGTGCGATTGAAACCGATTTTGGCGGCGGGCGAGTGCGCGATAATGCCCAGATCAATCAGATGGTGGCGTCGAACACCGCCCTTGGGCGCGTCGGGCTGCCGGATGACATCGGTGATGCTATCGCCGCGTTGCTGAGCGATGAGCTGGGCTGGATGAACGCGCAGCGCATCGAAGTTTCAGGCGGGATGTTCCTGTAAATCGTTAACGGCGCTGAGCGGAATATTCATGTTTTAACAGGCTGAATATCCAGTCGTTTTGCCAGCGCTCAGCAAGCCAGTAGTTTTCACGCAGCTCGCCTTCCAGCACAAAGCCCGCTTTTTCCAGCAGGGCGCGGGAGGCGAGGTTGCCCACCGTCACCGTGGCGGTGAGACGGCGAATTCCCCCCTCATTAAACGCGTAATCACACACGGCGCGCAGCGACTCATATCCGTAGCCTTTCCCCTGTGCGTGTGGGTCAAAAATAAATCCTACTTCGGCACAATCATTATCTCTGTGAATATATCCGGTGGCACCCAGCGGCGTTTGGCTGGCGGTGTCGCGCACGATAAGACACATCCAGTGCGCGCTGCCTGGTTCCCACGGCTGGAGGCGTGGCTCAAAAGCCTCACGGATCACCGCAATAGGGCGCTTTTCGGCGATAAATCGCATCACATCGGGGTTTTGTTGCAGCGACAGGTAAAACGGCCAGTCCTGCTCCTCAACGGGCGAGCATGTCAGACGCGAAGTGGTGAGTACCGGCATTCGAATTCTCCCATAACTATTTTCAATGATTATAGAGCTGTCACTTTATTTCTCCATAATCTCAGTTATGGTTTAACAGCACATAAATAAAAGAAAAAATTGCCTTTAAGGCCAGCTTATTCTGCTTTGTAGTACGTTAAGGAAAATGATGACATCGGGTACTTCACACCACATCCGTGAACAATTTGAACAGTGTATTGGCATTATTCGCCACGCCTCCGTGGAGATTTTGCTGCTGCTGGATGTTCACGTCTCTGAAGGGAAAGATCCACGCTGGTTCCTGGAACAGCTCGATAATGCCCGCCTGGGTCTGGGCGGATGGGGACCGGTAGCAAAACGGCTGAATCTGAATGACGCCGAAATGTCGGAATTCACGCTCCAGTTACGCCTCTTGCAGCAGCGCGTTCCGCAATATGAAAGCGGCCAGGACGTCAGCCAGAACCAGCTGATTGCCGCCATGCGTTTCGTCACGGCGCTGGAGCATCTGCGGTTGCAGCAGCCGCTGCTGGGCTACAACACCGATCTGGCGCCAGGCAATGAATCCCTGCAATTGCAGGCCCATAAGCAGGTGCGCGCCCTTGAGCTGATGATTAAATCCTTGATCATGCAGGCGTGGCCCGATCCGGTGCGGCTCAATAACCATCTGAAAACCCTCTTCAATGCCGACCGGGTCCGGCGCTGGCTGAAGAACAGCGAACGCAACGATGTGTTGAGCGGCATGTTGTTCAGCGAAATGGCGCAGATGCTGGTGGATAAGAAAGAATTTAGCCGCTACTACTCGTCGCTGTTTAATGACCGCACGAATCTGACGTTGCTCGTTGAGCCGCGTAAAACCCTGCAGACTTTCCTCGATGATATCCGCCAGATCCGCAACATGCTGACCGTGCAGCAGGCGCTCAGCTCGGCGCAACTTCTGCTGCTCGATAATTACTATGCCCAGATAGCGGGGCCGATTCAGCGGGCGTTTGAAGAGGGACGCACGCGCATCAACCCGACAGGGCTGATGGCGGTAGATGCCAGCGAACTGCACAGCTTCTGGGAAAATGCGCAGAAAATGGATCGGCAGACCGGCGGCGATCTGTTTGAAATTCGCGACAGCATTGAAAAACCGACGCAACGCACGCCGCGCACGCCTGAACAGCGCGATCAGCTGATCTCCAGCGCGCTGTGGGGCGCCGTGGGGGTGATGGTGCTCGCGATTATTGCAGGTGGAGTGTGGCTGGTGACCAGCGGCACGCCTTCGTCGGCGGCGGCGAATGTCAGCCCCGAGCCGCAGCAGGTGGCGAAAGAGATGCGCGAAGCCCCGTCCTCACGGGAAAAACTGACCCGTATGGGCGTGACCTGGGATGAGAACAATTTCCGCTCGGCCATCGATCGCAACGACACGCGTGCGGCGCTGCTGTTCCTGCAGGGCGGGATGGACTGGAAACTGGCCTGGACCGAGCAGGCGATGTCCGCCGGGTACGATGACGTGCTGGAGGTGTTGCTGCGCTATCGCCTGCAAATGGTGGAGCAGAAACCATGCCGTCGGTTTATCGCCACGCTGAGTCATGCGATGTCGAACGGGGAGGCGATGACCTCCATGCGCAAGCAATATCTCCAGGCGTTCTGTACGGTGCCCGCCGTCGTGCAGCGTCAGAAATATGAAGCCGACCAGGCTAAGCGACGTGCTCAGGCGCAGCCGGATGCCAGCAGCAAAAAATGGCAGTCTATTCAGACCGCCATTTATGATGTGATTAGGTAAACCGGCTCCTGCCGCCCTCTCCCTTTCGGGGGAGGGAAATCACGGTTCGCCGTACAACCCAATCAACCGTCTCACCACGCCGTTGGTCCAGCCAAAACCATCCTGCAACGGATATTCGCCCCCGCCCCCTTCGCGCGGGGTGCTGCTGGCGATGTGATATTTCTCGATCAGCTTGTGGTGCGTTTTGTAGAAGTGATTCACCGTTTGCAGCCAGCTCCAGGCTATCTCATCGCCGAGCGAATCATTGCCGTACTGCTTAAACCCCTGAATCGCCATCCACTGTAGCGGCGCCCAGCCGTTCGGTTTATCCCACTGCTCGCCCGTTTCGTGTTCGGTGGCGAGTATCCCGCCCGGGGTCAGCAGGCGCGCTTTCACCGTATCGGCCAGCCGGTCGGCCTGTTCGTGGGTAGACATCCCAACGTACAACGGCACAATGCTGGCGGCAGAGAACAGCCCCATCTCTTCCCGACGCCAGTCGTAGTCGCGATAACAGCCGTTTTCATCATCCCACAGGAAGCGGTTCACGGCCGCGCGGCGGTCATTCGCTTTCTGGCGGAAGGCGGTTTCCGTCTCTTTGTCGCCTTTTGCGGCGGAGATGTTGGCGATGGCGCTTTCCAGCTTAAACAGGAACGCATTCAGATCGATCGGGATAAACTGCGTGGTGCGAATGCTGGCGAGACGCCCGGCATCGCGCAGCCAGCGGGAGGAGTAGTCCCAGCCCGACGCCGCGCCTGCGCGCAGATCCCGATAGACTTCGTTTGGTGGTCGCCCTGAATGTTTAGCCGTTTCCACGTCTTCTATCCAGGACTCGTCACGCGGCGTGTCGCGGTCGTCCCAGTAGCGGTTGAGCAGCGAGCCGTCCGGCATGCGCACCACGTGGCGGTAGGCCTGATTCAGCACCAGCGATTCCGCGCCATCCATCCAGAAGGCGTACTCCATCAGCAGGTGGTCCAGATAACGTTTCGCCCCGCGCACGCCGTCCTCTTCGAACAGCTCAACCATCAGGGCAAAGACCGGCGGCTGCGAACGGCTGAGATAATAGGTGCGATTCCCGTTAGGAATATGGCCGTAACGTTCAATCATCCACGCAAAGTTATCAGCCATACACTTGAGCAGGTCGTTGCGCCCGCTCTCCGCCAGCCCGAGCATGGTGAAATAGGAGTCCCAATAGTAAGTCTCGCTAAAACGCCCGCCGGGGACGATGTACGCCTGTGGCAGCGCCAGCAGGGATGACCACGGAATATGGTCCTGCGGCTCGCGCGTCAACACTGGCCACAGATTATCAATGTGCTCTTTCAGCGAAAGACTCGGGTCTGAGACATACTCAGTGGTCAGCGACTCGGGCATCCAGAAGTGGTTTTCGACAAAGCGCTTCAGGTCGAAATCCCGGTGGCGTCGCACCTTACGGTAGCGAATAAGGATATCGAGCGGATCCATTTTCGGCGCGCAGTCGGGGAAGGTTTTGCTATCAGCAAACAGACGCGTCGACTGAACGTGTTCAAAGAGTTCTAGATAGCGATCGGCAGGCGTGAGCGCGTCAGACGCGGGCAGCCCTTCAATCATTTCGGGTTCCGGTTCCGCCTCGATCATCTCATCCAGTTTCAACTCGCAGGGATCGGTTTCGTAGCGAATCTCTTCCGCAATCTCGAACTCGACGATATCTGCAGCGTGTAATTTCTGGTTGAACATGGTGGTTAGGACCTCCGGTTTGCGTCGTCACACATACGGGTGTTTCCCGGGCATCTTCTAAGCTTAGACACTCGCTTCGGTGTGTGAAGGACGAAGTGTGCGGTGGATCACGTTTTGCTTTATCGCCTGGTTTGAGTAAATCAGGGGTATCTGTTTGATTTTTAGGTTTTTAATCGCACTGATAATCGCGAGAGGCGCCAGAGAAATTCAGAGCATTCGTTTTGCAACGATTTATGAATGATCAAACAAAATGCCCCTCGGGAGAGGGGCATTGGGGATTAACGCATGGTGACAAACTCTTCCGCCGCGGTCGGGTGAATCGCCACGGTATTGTCGAAGTCTTTCTTAGTAGCACCCATTTTCAGCGCCACCGCGAAGCCCTGCAGGATTTCATCCATGCCGAAGCCGATGCCGTGGATACCGACGATTTTCTCTTCCGGGCCGACGCACACCAGTTTCATGCGGCACGGCTGGCGGTGAGAGGTGACTGCGGTGTACATCGCCGTAAAGGACGATTTATACACTTTCACCTGGTCGTCGCCGTGCAGCTCGCGCGCCTGCGGCTCGGTTAAACCGACGGTGCCGATTGGCGGGTGGCTGAAGACCACGGTCGGGATATTGCTGTAATCCAGATGCTCGTCCGACTTGTTGTTGAACAGACGCTCGGACAGGCGACGGCCAGCGGCGACGGCAACCGGCGTCAGCTCGACCGCACCGGTGTTATCACCAACCGCATAAATTCCTGGAACACTGGTGTTCTGGAACTTATCGACAACGATGTAGCCTTTGTCGTTAGTTTTCACGCCGGTCACGGCCAGGTTGAAATTGTCATTCGCCGGTTCGCGGCCAATCGCCCAGATCAGGCAGTCGACGGTCTGGCTGCGGCCATCTTCCAGTTCCAGCGTCAGGCTGCCATCGGCGTTTTTCACCACCGCTTTTGGTACGGAGTTAGTGTGCAGTTTTGGCCCTTCGGCGTTCATCACTTCAACCAGCGTCTCTACGATCAGCGGATCAAAGCTGCGCAGCGGCGCGTGTTTACGCACGAACAGGTGCGCTTCGGCGCCCAGGCCGTTAATCACGCCTGCCAGCTCAACGGCGATGTAACCCGCACCCACAACTGCTACGCGTTTTGGCAGCGCAGGCAGTTCGAAGAAACCGTCGGAGTCGATACCGTATTCCACGCCCGGAATGTCCGGGTGGCTCGGACGGCCGCCGGTGGCGATCAGGATATGATCGGCAGTGATCTTCTCGCCGTTCACTTCGATCGTTTTCGCATCGACGAAACGCGCGAAGCCACGGATCACATCGACATTGTTTTTGCCCAGCACGTTGTCATACGAAGTATGGATGCGGTCAATGTAGGCGGTACGGCTGGCAATCAGCTTGTCCCAGTCGAAGTGATTGATGGTGGTATCGAAACCGTAATCCGGGCCATACATATGGATGGCCTCGCGGATTTGCGCGGCGTGCCACATCACTTTTTTCGGTACACAACCGACGTTCACGCAGGTGCCGCCCAGCTCTTTGGCTTCAATCAGCGCACATTTTTGGCCGTACATGGCTGCACGGTTAATAGAGGCGATACCGCCACTGCCGCCGCCAATGGCGATGTAGTCATAATGCTTGCTCATGGGTCATATCCTTAATTTCTGATTGCCGCGATTGTATACCTGAAATCAATAGGTTCCACCGATGACTGCGATTACTCAGGCACGATCCAGCTGACGGTCGCGTGGCCATGACCACTCGGCACCAGCGTTTTGTGCAGCCACGGCAGCACGTTGTTCATTTGCGCTTCGAGCTTCCACGGCGGGTTGATCACGATCATCCCGGACGCGGTCATACCGCGCTGATCGCTGTCCGGACGCACCGCCAGTTCGATCTGCATGATTTTGCGGATACCGGTCGCTTCCAGCTCTTTGATCATACGTTTGATTTGCGCGCGCAGGACCACCGGATACCACAGGGCATAGGTGCCGGTCGCGAAGCGTTTGTAGCCTTCGTTGATGCCGGTCACTACGGCCTGATAGTCGGTTTTAATTTCATACGGCGGGTCGATCAGCACCAAACCGCGACGGGAGACCGGCGGCAGTTTGGATTTCAGCTGTTGGTAGCCGTCGGCTTTTTCCACGCGTGCGCGGTCGTCCTTCTGGAACTCGGAACGCAGCAGCGGGAAGTCGCTCGGATGCAGCTCAGTCAGCTGGAGGCTGTCCTGCTCGCGCAGCAGCTGGCGCGCAATCAGCGGCGAGCCAGGGTAGTAGCGCAGCTGGCCGCTGCGGTTGAAATGGTTCACCACGCTGATATACGGCTCCAGCTCAGCCGGAAGATCGTCCTGCTGCCAGATGCGGGCGATACCTTCCAGATATTCACCGGTGCGCTCCGCGTGCTGACTGCTGAGCTGGTAGCGGCCCGCGCCCGCGTGGGTGTCCAGATAGAGAAACGGCTTATCTTTCTCTTTCAGAGATTCAATAATCAGACTCTGAACGGTGTGCTTGAGGACATCGGCGTGGTTGCCCGCGTGGAAGCTGTGGCGATAACTGAGCATGGGTAAAGGTGTTCCAGGTAATAAACGATTTGCCACAGTTTACAGCAGAACGCTGCAGATTACCCGTAGGCCCGGTAAGTGCAGCGCCTGGCATTGAAATTCACTACACTTATCCCCATTACAGAAACAATATGCCCAGCGCCGGATGCGCGCTTCATTCACCTCATTCAACAGGACAGCGCTTATGACCAATCCATTACTCACGCCTTTTTCGTTGCCGCCCTTTTCTAAAATCCTCCCTGAACACGTTGTCCCGGCTGTAACTCAGTCGCTGGATAATTGTCGCGAGGCGGTAGAGCGAGTGGTCGCGCAGGGCGCGCCGTACACCTGGGATAACCTGTGCCAGCGCCTGGCGGAAGTGGATGACGTACTGGGTCGCATTTTCTCGCCGGTGAGCCATCTTAATTCGGTCAAAAACAGCCCGGAACTGCGCGAAGCCTATGAACAAACCCTGCCGCTGCTCTCTGAGTACAGCACCTGGGTCGGCCAGCACGAAGGGTTGTATAACGCCTATCGCGATCTGCGCGACGGCGAAAACTACGCAAAACTGGATACTGCCCAGAAGAAAGCGGTCGATAACGCGCTGCGTGATTTTGAGCT
>Ga0075364_10000652_pt1 | contig 17944 bp, 20 predicted proteins | sample EndMetdeltDD1764_FD_71517 | JGI IMG/M metagenome (GOLD analysis project Ga0075364, IMG submission 71517) | Populus endosphere microbial communities from Tennessee, USA - Endosphere MetaG P. deltoides DD176-4 | ecosystem: Host-associated > Plants > Roots > Endosphere | place: USA: Tennessee...
GCGCCGAAGTCCGGTGTGAGCAGCGGTGCGCCCAAGCAACGGGAGGCTCGCAGTGCCGGCGCGCAGGCGCCGGCCGCGTCGCGTGGACGCGCCGGCGCGGCGGGCTGACGGCCCACGTCGAATCGGTACCGGCGGGGGTCTCGGCAGCTGCCGAGACCCCCATCCGGGCCGATGGCTGCGTCAGGCTTGACGACCGGAGCTCCCGAGCGCACTGTGATACACATCACGATCGGGTGGCGTCGGGAGGACGTGGCAGATGTCGAGCAGAGACAAGTACACCCATATCCCTGAGCCGTACTCGTGGCAGGTGCCCAGCGTTGGCGACGCGCGCTTCACATGGGAGTACGACGACGGCCGCGCCCGGCTGCTTTCCCTGTATCAGAAGGGCAAGGAGAAGCAGTGGGATGCCCAGTCACGTATCGACTGGAGCCAGGACGTCGATCCGCTGAACCCGATCGGGCTGCCCGACGAGTTCCACCCGCTGTTCGGGAGCCCGATGTGGGACGCGGCCGATGACGCCCGCCGCGCGGAGTTCCGCAGGCACTCCCAGTCCTGGCAGTTCTCGCAGTTCCTGCACGGCGAGCAGGGGGCCATGGTGTGCGCGGCCAAGATCGTCGAGGTGGTGCCCGACATGGACGCCAAGTTCTACGCGGCCACCCAGACCATGGACGAGGCCCGCCATGTCGAAACGTTCGCAAAATTCCTGCAGGACAAGGTCGGAATGGTCTACCCGGTCAACACCAACCTGACCGCACTGCTCGAAGACACTCTGCGCGACTCCCGTTGGGACATGCCGTATCTGGGCATGCAGGTCCTCATCGAAGGGCTCGCGCTGGCCGCTTTCGGGGTGCTGCGTGATCTGACGCCGCCGTCGTCGCTGGCCAAACAGCTACTGGCCTATGTCATGCAGGACGAAGCCCGGCACGTGGCATTCGGTCGAATCTCGCTGAAGGACTACTACGCCGCACTCACCACCGCCGAACGTGACGAGCGCGAGGAGTTCGTGGTGCAGGCGTGCTATCTGATGCGTGACAGGTTCCGCGGCGAGGAGGTGTTCGAAACGCTGGGACTCGATGTCAAGGAATGCTCCGAATGGGTCGAGCATTCGCCGCTGATGATCCAGTTCCGCTCGCACCTGTTCAGCCGAATCGTGCCGATCGTGAAAGACATCGGTCTCTGGGGTGACAAGGTGCAGAAGGCGTTCGCGGACATGGGGGTGCTCGACATGGCCACCTTCGACATCGACGCACTGATGAAGGCCGATGAGGATCAGGCCGACGCGCTGGAGAAGGCCCATGCCGAGATGGCGGTCCGGGTCGATGAGGTGAACCAGGCGATCGCAGCCGGCGCGAACTGAGCCGTGCGGCGAATAGCAATCAGAGCGATTGCAAGGCTGTACCCGCAGGTGCGCCGGTGGCAGATTGTCAGGTGCTGCGGGTGTGGCTGAGTGGCTAGGCACCGGCCTGCAAAGCCGTTTACACGGGTTCGAATCCCGTCACTCGCTCCAGCAACCAGGCCTACGGGCCGACCACCACGAGGTCGTCCCAGACGGCGGTGATCTCGGCGGAACTGTCGTCGCCGATGGCCTCGCGCAGCACGTGCGCCGCGTCCGCGCGCAGCGCGTCCCCGTCCTGAATATAGGTCCGGTCGCGCTCGTCCGCGCCGATGCCGATGAGGTGGATATGGACCGCCGACAGTGCGCGGTCGGTGATCGTCAACTGCACGTCGGCCACCGCGGCGGCCACCGACGCGGCCGGTTCGGCCAGCGCCGATGTCAGCAGCTTGGCCAGTGCGACGTGACTGACCTTGATTCCCGGGCGTGCAGTGCGGATCAATGTGCCCTGCCTCGGCAGCGCCGAAATACGTTGCGCGATACCGGACCGTAACTGGCTCAACGCGGAACCCGTTTCGGCCCAACGTGGGTCGGCGTCGGAATCCGCTTCGGCGAGCCCCGCGAACCGGCGCGTGGCAGCAGCAATCCACGCCGCCGACTCGGCGGTGGCTTCGTAGTCATCTTCTGCTGCCGTGCTCATGTGTCCTCCAGTCTTACCCACGTGGCTGCCGCTGTACAGCCGAGCGGTTCTCATGGACGAAACTCCTCCAATGTGGTGGCCAGGCGTTTCCGGGTGCGCTGCAACAGTCCTCGCACCGACCCCTCGGTCGTGTGCAGCACCGTGGCGATCTCGGCCAGGGGTAGGTCGTACACCTCGCGTAGCCACCACGCGGCGCGAGCCGGATAGGGGAGTGAGTCGAGTTCGCGATGCAGCGCCGCCAGAAAGGCCGCATGCTCGGCCCGTTGCCCGGGCCCCGGCCGGACATCGATGGCTTCCGGAACCGAATCCAGGTCGTTCTGCGGTCGCCGTCGCCGCAGGGCATCGATCGTCTTGCGTGACGCCAGCGAGTAGAGCCAGGTACGGAACTTGGACCGGAACGCGAACGTCGGCAGCGCCTTCCACGCTGCGATGAAGGTCTCCTGCACGATGTCATCGCAGTCGCTCGACTCAGGATAGGTTTGCCTGACAAATTTCAGCAATGCGGGCGCATGCCGGACAACCAGCACATCGAACGCCGCCGAGTCGCCACGTTGAGCGCGTCGGGCCAGCGTCTCATCGGGCAGTGAGTCCAGCACCCCGGCATGTTGTCCACAAAACGACGATTCCAAACACTTTGTGTTCTACATCTCGTATGCGTGCGGATCCCGCCTCCGGCTGCGTCTAACCCAGTGAGCCGGAAAAAAATGCATCCGAGCTGGAAAGCTATTGAAGGAGACAACGAATGACCGCCGCAACCCAGTCCCGTGACGTCACCACCGCCGTCCAGGCCGACACCGCCGGTAAGGAGCTGGAGAAGCTCGCGTCCGACCACGGCGTGACCACCATCGCCGATGTGGTGGTGTCCAAGATCGCCGGCATCGCCACCCGCGAGGTGGACGGTGTCCACGATCTGGGCGGGCAGGCCGCACGGGTCGTGGGGAAACTTCGTGAGACTTTGCCGGGCAGCACGAGCCTCACGCAGGGTGTCAGCGTCGAGGTCGGCGAACGCCAAGCCGCCGTCGACATCGGCATCGTCGCCGAGTACGGCGTGGCCATCCATGATCTCGCCGAGGGCATCCGCAACAACGTCATCTCCGCGGTCGAGAACATGACCGGTCTGGAAGTGACCGAGGTGAACATCACCGTGCACGACGTCCATTTCGCCGAGGATGAGGATGGCACGGCGATCGTGACCGATGCGCAGCCCCGGGTCCAGTGACACCGAGTGAGCGGATCGATCGCGTCATCGCGGCGGTTTCCGCCGTGGATGGCGTGATCGGTCTGCATGCCGGGCCCGGCGTGCCCGCCACCTACCTCCCGGGACGCATCGTCGGCGGCCTCCGGCTGAACGACACGGGCGGCAAGGTGCACGTCGTCCTGGAACTCCGTTCGCCCCTGCTGGAAACCGCCGAGCGGGTCCGGGATGCCGCCAGCACCGCCGCCGGCGTACCCGTCGACGTCGTCGTCGGCGACGTGGCGCTACCCCCATCAAGCTCACCCCAGATCGACACATAGACACTTAGGAGAAGCAATGACCGGAAAGTTTCTGCTCCCAGGACTTTTCGCCGGGTTGCTGCTGGCCATCGCCGCCGTGACCGGCGGACTGATCGGATTTCTGCTGGCGCTCGTACTGGGCGCCGCGGGCGCGGCCATCGGTGCTCATCTCGACGGAACGGTCGACCTGACCGCCCTCGGTCGCAGGTCCGGTCGCTGACATGACCAGCGATGTGGCGGCGCCGCTGCCGGCGGCTCGGGGGCGCACCGTCATCGACGACCGCGTCCGCCGCCAACTCATCGAGCGGGCCGCACTGTCGGTGCCCGGCGTATTGGCTCGGCGCACCATGGTTCCCGGGCGCACGCTGCCCGCCGTCGCCATCGGCGGCGATCGAGGGGCCCCGACCGTGGAGGTGCACATCGCCGCCACCTGGCCGATCGACGGCGCCGTGATCCTCGACTCGGTGCGCAATGCGGTGGCCGACGAGCTCGAGACGAGCTTGGGCGAGCGCCCCGACCGTGTCGAGGTGACCATTTCCCGCGTCGACGCCGATCGCACGCCGGCTCAGGTGGCCGACGCCTATGCCGTCGACACCGCCGACGGGGCGATCGGTGTACAACACCGCCGCTTCGCGCCGCGTCGTGCCGCCGCGGCCACCTACAGCGCCGCACTCATCGCTCTGGCCCTGGTCGCGGTGGGTGCGGTGGCCATCCGCGATCTGCTGACCGCTGCCGACCCGTGGATCGCGCTCGCTCTCCGCTGGACGGCCGATGCGCAGTGGCAGTGGTGGGTCTGGCCGGTCGCCGTGGTGGCCGCCCTGGTGGGCCTGGTGCTCCTGGTGGCAGCAGTCACACCGCGCCGCCGCACGCACGTGTCGGTCGGCGACCACATTTGGGTACCCCGCAACAACGCCGCGCAGTGGTTGGTCGCGGATGACGCCGAGAACAAGGGGGAAGTCCGATGACGCCCATTCTGCGCGCCACGGACCGGGTGCTCACCGCGGTCGTCGCGCTGGTGTTGCTCGCCGGGGCGGCCTTGGTGATCGGCTACGGACTCAACGTGCCGTTCGCGCGCGACGCGGCGGCCCGGATCGACACCGCGGCGGTGGGTCGCGCGCCGGACTGGCCATGGTGGTCGGTGGCGCTCGGGGCCGGCGGTGCCATCGCCATCCTCATCGGTGCCTGGTTGCTGCTTCTGCACCTGCGTCCCCGGTCGGTGCGCGCGGTGGACACCGCGCACGTCGGCGCCGTCGATCTGGCACACATCGCCGATGCCGCGGCCGACGATCTCGCCCGGCATCCCGCGGTGCAGTCGGCGAAAGCGGTGACCCGCACCGCCGGGGGGCGCCCGACCGTGCGCATCACCGCGGACATCCCGCCGACCACCTCGGCCGCCCAGGTCCGACAGCTGGCACGGCACTGTGCCGGGGACATCCGGCGCGCAGTGGACACCGATATCGAGTTCCAGCTGCTGGCCCGGCCCGTACCCGCCGACAGGGTGCGACCGAGCCTCGCCTGAAATAACGGAGCCGCAACACCTTTCGGTGCCGGCCCCTCGATCCCAGGGATACAGAACGCTGCATCCCTGCTCACGAAAGGAAACCAGAAATGGGAATTGCCGACAGCGCCAAGAACAAGGCTCAGGATCTCAAGGGCCAGGCCAAAGAAACCGTTGGTGACGCCACCAACAACCGCGACCTGGAGTCCGAGGGTCGGGCCGACCAGGCGATCGCCTCGGTCAAGGACGCCGTGGCCGACGCCGCCGACAAGGTCAAGGACGGCGTCGAGGCCGTCAAGGACAAGCTGACCGGCAAATAGCAGTGGCGGGCGGTGCTGGGACTGCGGTCCCCGCACCGCCCTCACCGGTCAGGCCTTCGCCGTACCCCTGGCGAACCGCCGTAGATAGCGGGGGAGCCTGCGTGCCGGCACCCCGCGGGGCCAATCGTCGGCGCGGAAGAAAGCATCCGTCCCGCCGTCGACGAAAATGACGCTGCCGCAGAGAAAGTCGGCGGAGTCCGACAGCATGAAGGTGATCCATTCCCCGAGTTGGTCGGCTGCGCCGAACCCGCCGACCGGAATCGGGAACCTGCGCACCGCCCTGCCCTCCACGGGCTCGGCGAGTTGCGCTTCCAGCAATGGCGTCAGGATCGCGCCCGGCGCGAGGGCATTCAGCCTGATTCCGGCGCCCGCCCACGAGGGCGTCACCGCTTGCCGACGTACCCACCGGCTGACCGCAATCTTGGACGCCGCGTACATCAGCGCCGAACCGTGCCCGCCGAGAAGGCGGAGACTGCGGACCGCCGCGGCCGGGTCGTGTGCGAGCAGGGCGTTGATGGTGCGACGGGGCACCATGGGCACCGTGGTGGTGGAGTTGCTCGCGATCACCACCACTTTGGCGCGATCCGCCGCGGCCAGGGCCGGTCGCCACGCCAGGAGTGGTTCCACGACGCCGAGAAAATTCACCTGGGCGATCAACCGATTGCGATCGGCGCCGGGCCCCGGACCCAGACCGGCCGCCAGCACGGCCCCGTCGAGCACGCCTCCCGACGCAGCCAGCACCTCGTCGGCCGCCGTCTGTCGGCCCGCCGGGTCGGACAGGTCTGCGATGATGTCGGCATCCCTGAGATCGACGCCGAGGACCCGGTGTCCGCGCGCGGTGAGTTGCCGGGCTGCCTGTGATCCCATGCCGGAAGCCGATCCGGTGATCGCGTAAGTACCGATACCTCACAACATAAGTGACATCCGTCGCGTCGTCGGTATCGGGTTGACCGCGCTCACTTCGGGGCCCGGGTGCGGTCCGCAAACACCGGGAACGGCACCGTCACCTTCCTCACTGATACCCCGTACGTGCGCCGTTTCGGGCTAGCATCGACACTCGAACAGCGCCGACGAGACAGCGCCGGACGCGCCGCGTGTGGTGAATCGACCCCACGACCGTCCAGCAACGCGTTAATGTCTCGGGTGGCTTAGCAATCGATACTGGGAGGGCATGAATGAGCGCCTATCGGACCGTGGTGGTTGGCACGGACGGATCTGATTCGTCGCTGCGTGCGGTGGACCGGGCCGGGGAGATTGCCGGAGGATCGGGTGCGCGAGTAGTCGTCGCGACCGCCTACTTCCCGCAGAGCGAGGATCATCACGCCGCCGACGTCCTCAAGGACGAGGGCTACAAGGCCACCGGCAACGCCCCGATCTACGCGATCCTGCGAGAGGCGACCGATCGGGCCAAGGCCGCCGGTGCCACCGAGGTGGTGGAGAAGGCGGTCGTCGGCGCCCCCGTCGATGCACTCGTCGAGCTTGCCGAGGCCGAGAAGGCCGACCTGCTGGTGGTCGGCAACGTCGGTCTGAGCACGATCGCCGGCCGCCTGCTCGGGTCGGTGCCCGCAAATGTGGCCCGCCGGTCGAAGATCGACGTGCTCATCGTGCACACGTCCTGACCTTCGCCAGACTCACACGCCGAGGCCCGGCGTCGCCCTCATCGGTGGCGTCGGGCCTCGGCTTTGGCGTGCACGGGTCGATCTTTACAAATAGACGCTCAAGTGTCACGGTATCCGGGTGGACTTCTCCCAGCTAGAGCTGTCGGCCGAGGATGACGCATTCCAGCAGGAGCTGCGCGGCTTCCTCGCTCGCGCCGTCACCGACGAGGTGATCCGGCGCGATCGGGAGACCGGCGAGAACTTCGACGAGACAGTGCATTTGGCACTCGGGGCGGCCGGGTATCTGGCTGCCGACTACCGGTCCGAGGCCGACGGCGGATTCAGCGCGGTGCGCCGGCGCATCTGGGAACTGGAGATCGGCCGCGCGCACACACCGTGGTTCCATTGGGGTACAACGGCGATGGTGGCGAAGTCGGTGCAGGCCTTCGGAACGCCGGAACTGGTGGCGCGGATACTGCCCGGGGTGCTTTCCGGTGAGCTCCGGCTCTGTCTGGGCTATACCGAGCCCGATGGCGGTTCGGACGTGGCGACGTGCAAGACCCGTGCGGTGCGCGACAACGACGGGCTCGGCTGGATCATCAATGGCTCCAAGATGTTCACCTCCAACGCCCACAACGCCCAATACGTTTTCCTGATCACCAACACCGATCCGGCGGCGCCGAAACATCAGAGCCTCACCATGTTCCTGGTGCCGATGGATTCGCCCGGCGTGGAGATCCAGCCCATCCGCACGGTCGACGGTGACCGCACCAACATCACCTTCTACACCGATGTGCGGATCGGCGACGAGTACCGCATCGGGGATGTCAACGGGGGATGGGCGGTGCTGCGCGAAGCGCTGAACGCCGAGCACGGCACCATCGCACGCGAAGCCGGCGGCCTGCAGAAGATCGCCACCATGACCGAGCACATCCTGATGACCGCCGATGCCGTCGACGGCGTCGCCCGCACCGCCGCACCGGATCACCGGTTGGGCCGCGCGGTGGCGCGCCTGGAGGCGGCGATGAGCGCGTCCGACATGTACGGCCGGGTCGCCATCGCGCAGACCATGCGGGACATCGCGCCCGATCTGATGGACCTGCTCGGTCCGGCGGGGGCGTTGCCGGTCGACACGCCGGGTGCCGCCGACAACGGGGGAGCCGAGCACATCTTCCGGCTGGCCGGTCCGACCGGTATCTACGGCGGAACCCTCGAAGTCTTCCGCAACATGATCGCTCAGCACGCACTCGGCCTGCAGCGACCGATCTACGCCCCGCCGAAGGGAGTTCGATGAAGTTCGCCTTCACCCATCCGATGCACAGCCATCCCTACAACCCGGAACTGGTGAACGGGGCCGGGGTGGCGGCGGTGGCCGCGGCCGCAGAAGCCGCGGGATTCGGCGGGTTCGGGTTCACCGACCATCCGGCGCCGACCCAGAAATGGTTGGAGGCCGGTGGGCACGATGCGCTTGATCCCTTCGTGGCCATGGGTTTCGCTGCGGCGCACACCACCACGCTGCGACTCATCCCGAACGTGGTGGTACTGCCGTACCGGAATCCGTTCGTCGTCGCCAAGGCCGGGGCGACGCTGGATCTGCTCTCCGGCGGGAGATTCACCCTCGCCGTCGGGGTGGGCTATCTCAAACGCGAATTCGCCGCGCTCGGTGTCGATTTCGACGAACGCGGCGCACTGGTCGAAGAGGCTCTGCAGGTCATCCGGGCGGTCTGGGCCGGTGATGACATCAGCTTCGAGGGCAGGCACTTCACCGCCACCGGCATCACCGCGCACCCCCGGCCCACCACACCACCGCCGATCTGGATCGGCGGCAACACCGCCGCGGCGCGTCGCCGCGTCGCCGAACACGGCGACGGCTGGTGCCCGTTCCCCGCGGCCGGCGTGCTGGCCCGGACCGCGCGGACCGACCCGATGGATTCCTTGCAGACCCTGAAAGCCGGGATCGACGATCTGTGGCGGCGCCTCGACGAGGCCGGACGCGACCCGGCGACGGTGGACGTCACCTTCAGCAATGCCGTCGGGGGTGTGCCTGGCGCGGACGGTTTCGACGCCGCGGCCTACCTGGGCGGCGTCGAGCAGCTCGCCGATCTGGGGGTGACCTGGATCCAGGTCCAGGTGCCCGGTGACAGCCTGGCGCGTGCGACCGATGTCATCGCGCTGTTCGGGGAGCAGGTCATCAGCAAGCTCTGACTACCAGCCCATCGATCCGGGGATGCCCTTGAACGGGCCGGTGACCCAGCTGGTGATCCAGCCGCCGTAGAAGCCGCCGGGCTGCGGCCGGACGTCCTCACCGTTGACCGTGCAGCGGTCCACCGCGGCGGCCATCACCGCGACGGCACCGGTCAGCGGCGCGAACCCGGCGGTCGGCGACAGATACGTCCACGCCGCCCGTGGCGCCACCGTGTCCCCGGAGACCAGGTCGAAGTAGGCGGCCTGGCCCTTCCATTCGCACCACGACGACCCGGCGGCATCGCGCAGCGCGCCGGCGACGAACGCCGCGCGGGGCAGGTAGTACGTGGGCGGATGGCTGGTCTCCAGCACCCGCCAGCCACGATCGGTCGACGCGATCTGTGCGCCACCGAGCTCGATGGTGATCGAGCCGCGGAACTCCTCGAGCCGGGGCGGTCGCGGGTAATCCCAGACCGACTCCTGGCCGGGACCGGGTTTGTCGGGCGTGGGTCTCACCATCCGCGTTGTTTCCATTCGGCCAGGTGCGGCCGTTCGGCGCCCAGGGTGGTGTCGTCGCCATGGCCGGGGTACACCACGGTGGAATCCGGGTATACGTCGAACACCTTGCCGGACACATCGGCGAGCAGCCGGTCGAAGTCACCGTCCTTCCAGGTCTTGCCGACCCCGCCGGGGAACAGGCAATCGCCGGTGAACAGGTGCGTGACCGCACCGTCCGCGCCCTTGAGGGCGAGAGCCACCGAACCCTCGGTATGTCCCTGGAGGTGAATCACGTCGAACGTGAGCTCCCCGACGTTGACGCTGTCGCCGTCGGCGAGGATCCGGTGCGGTGCGACCGGCAGCGGCTCGGCATCCAGTGCGTGCGCGGCGGTCGGTGCGCCGGTGGCCTCGGCCACAGCCGCAAGCGCCTGCCAATGGTCCGCGTGCTGGTGACTGGTGACGATGAGCGAGATGTCCGGGGTGTACTGCCTGATCAGCTCGATGAGCCGGTCGGCATCGTTGGCGGCGTCGATGAGCAGGGTTTTCCCGGTCGCGGAACACGTGACCAGGTACGCGTTGTTGTCCATCTGGCCCACCGATGCCTTGACGATGGTCGCCGCGGGCAGGGTGCGCCGCGCGGCGGTACCGGGGTCGACGTGGCCGGTGTAGGTCTCGACGAGGGCTGTCATCTGTCCCACGCTATCCGGCTCGGCTCGGGCTTGTCGGTGGGTACACCTAGCATTGTCCGTGGGCTCTTGTGCCTTGGGCAGGACTGAAAAGGGGAAGTGTGTCTGATCGTCTGATCGTCAAGGGTGCGCGCGAGCACAATCTGCGTGGCGTCGACCTCGATCTGCCGCGTGACGCGTTGATCGTGTTCACCGGCCTGTCCGGTTCGGGCAAGTCCTCGCTGGCCTTCGACACGATCTTCGCCGAGGGACAACGTCGTTACGTCGAGTCGCTGTCGGCGTATGCCCGGCAGTTCCTGGGACAGATGGACAAGCCCGATGTCGACTTCATCGAGGGCCTGTCGCCGGCGGTGTCGATCGACCAGAAGTCGACCAACCGCAACCCGCGCTCCACGGTCGGGACCATCACCGAGGTGTACGACTACCTGCGTCTGCTGTATGCGCGCGCCGGCACCCCGCACTGCCCCGTCTGCGGTGAGCGCATCGCCCGGCAGACCCCGCAGCAGATCGTCGACCAGGTGCTCGCGATGGAGGAAGGCGCCAAGTTCCAGGTGCTGGCGCCGGTGGTGCGCACCCGCAAGGGCGAGTTCGTCGACCTCTTCGACAAGCTCAACTCACAGGGCTACAGCCGGGTGCGCGTCGACGGCGTGGTCTACCCGCTGACCGAGCCGCCGAAGCTCAAGAAGCAGGAGAAGCACGATATCGAGGTGGTCGTCGACCGCCTGACCGTCAAGGCGAGCAGCAAGCAGCGCCTCACCGACTCGGTGGAGACCGCGCTGGGACTGGCCGACGGCATCCTCGTGCTCGAGTTCGTCGACCGTGAAGAGGGCCATCCGCACCGCGAACAGCGCTTCTCGGAGAAGCTGGCCTGCCCCAACGGGCACCCGTTGGCCGTCGACGATCTCGAACCGCGGTCGTTCTCCTTCAACTCGCCCTACGGTGCCTGCCCCGAATGCACCGGCCTGGGCATCAAGAAGGAGGTCGACCCGGACCTGGTGGTCCCCGACCCGGAGATGACGCTCGCCGAAGGCGCGGTCGCCCCCTGGTCGATGGGGCACACCGCCGAATACTTCACCCGGATGATGTCGGGCCTGGGCGACGAGCTCGGCTTCGATGTCGACACCCCGTGGAAGAAGCTGCCCGCCAAGGCGCGCAAGGCCATCCTCGAGGGCTCCGATCACCAGGTGCACGTGCGCTACAAGAACCGCTACGGGCGCACCCGGTCCTACTACGCCGACTTCGAGGGCGTGCTGGCGTTCCTGCAGCGCCGGATGGAGCAGACCGACTCCGAGCAGATGAAGGAACGCTACGAGGGTTTCATGCGGGACATCCCGTGCCCGGAGTGCTCGGGAACCCGGCTCAAGCCGGAGATCCTCGCGGTGACGCTGGCGGCCGGCACGCACGGTGCCAAGTCGATCGCCGAGGTCGCCGAGCTGTCCATCGCCGACTGCGCCGAGTTCCTCAACGCCCTCACCCTGGGAACCCGTGAGCAGGCCATCGCCGGTCAGGTGCTCAAGGAGATCCAGTCCCGGCTGGGCTTCCTGCTCGATGTCGGTCTGGAATACCTGTCACTGTCACGGGCGGCGGCCACGCTGTCCGGCGGTGAGGCACAACGGATCCGGCTGGCCACCCAGATCGGCTCCGGCCTTGTCGGGGTGCTCTACGTGCTCGACGAGCCCTCGATCGGCCTGCACCAGCGCGACAACCGCAAGCTCATCGAGACGCTGGTGCGGCTGCGCAATCTGGGCAACACGCTCATCGTGGTCGAACACGATCTGGACACCATCGCGCACGCCGACTGGGTGGTCGACATCGGCCCCTACGCCGGTGAGCACGGCGGGCGCATCGTGCACAGCGGGACCTACAAGGAGCTGCTGAAGAATCCGGAATCCCTCACCGGCGCCTACCTTTCCGGCAAGGAGAGCATCGAGGTGCCCGCGATCCGCCGGCCGGTGGACCGCAAGCGTCAGATCACCGTCGTCGGCGCACGGGAACACAACCTCAGGGAGGTCGACGTGACCTTCCCGCTCGGGGTGCTCACCTCGGTCACCGGGGTCTCCGGTTCGGGGAAGTCGACGCTGGTCAACGACATCCTCGCGACCGTGCTTGCCAACAAGCTCAACGGTGCCCGGCAGGTCCCCGGACGGCATACCCGCATCAACGGCATCGATCAGCTCGACAAGCTGGTGCGCGTCGACCAGTCGCCGATCGGGCGGACCCCACGGTCCAACCCGGCCACCTACACCGGCGTCTTCGACAAGATCCGCACCCTGTTCGCCGCCACCACCGAGGCGAAGGTACGCGGTTATCAGCCCGGCCGATTCTCGTTCAACGTCAAGGGCGGTCGCTGCGAAGCCTGCTCCGGTGACGGCACGCTGAAGATCGAGATGAACTTCCTGCCCGATGTGTACGTGCCCTGCGAGGTCTGCCACGGCGCCCGGTACAACCGGGAGACGCTCGAGGTGCACTACAAGGGCAAGACCATCTCCGAGGTGCTGGACATGCCGATCGAGGAGGCCACCGAGTTCTTCGAGCCGATCTCCTCGATCCACCGTTACCTCAAGACACTGGTCGACGTCGGGCTCGGTTATGTCCGGCTGGGGCAGCCCGCGCCGACGCTGTCCGGCGGTGAGGCGCAGCGGGTGAAGTTGGCCGCCGAGTTGCAGAAGCGTTCCACCGGTCGCACCGTCTACATTCTCGACGAACCGACCACCGGCCTGCACTTCGAGGACATCCGCAAGCTGCTCAAGGTCATCAACGGCCTTGTCGACAAGGGCAATACGGTGATCGTCATCGAGCACAACCTCGACGTCATCAAGACCTCGGACTGGATCGTGGACATGGGCCCCGAGGGTGGCGCGGGCGGTGGCACGGTGGTGGCGGCGGGCACTCCCGAGGATGTCGCGGCGACGCCGGAGAGCTACACCGGGCAGTTCCTCGTCGAGATGCTCGAGGCGCCGGAGCCGGTGCGTGCGCCGACTCGCAAGCGGCGCAAGGTCAGTGCCTGATCCCCAGCGCTGAGGCCAGCAGCCGGGCGGCGTCGACGCCGCCGGGCTGGGTGCCGTCGGACAGCACACTGAGGTAGACGTGGTCGGCGCCGGCCGCGAGGTGTTGTCGGGCGCGGGCCGCGACGTCCGCGGCGTTGCCCCAGGCGACCACGTTGTCCACCAGGGCATCGCTGAGCGTCTCGATATCGCGGTCGGTAAAGCCTTGCCGCCGTGCCGAATCGGTGTAGCTGCGCATGTCCATCAGGAATCGCAACGGTATCCGGGCGGTCTCCCGGGCCGCGTCGGGATCGGTGTCGAGCACCGCGTACTGGCCGACGACCAGCTGAGCTCCGCCGCCGAGCCGCCGCCGCGCCGCTGCGGTGTAGTCCGGGGTGATCATCCCGGGCATGGCGCCGGCGAAGCGATCCCGCGCGATGCCGAGTTTGTTCGGCCCGAATGCCGCCAGCAGACGCCGATTGCGGGGTATCGGGTCGAGATCGTCCACGTACTCGGACAGTGCGGCCAACGGTTTCCGTTGCGATGAGCCCAGGCCGATCAGCAGCCGGCCCGGAGCGATCACCTCGGCGTTGCGGTACAGCTCGATCACCTCGGAGGCGCCGAACACATCGGGCGGGATGATCGCGGGTGCGATCACCGCGTGCGCGGTTGCCGCCAGCAGATCGGTCAGGACGGCCAGTCGGTCGATCTGGCCGCCGTTGACCCACAGCGCGCGAAACCCGAGATCCTCGATCTCGCGGACGTCAGGTGCGGTCGGGTCGACGGTGAATCCGTAGTGGCCGAGGTCCATGTCGCCACCGTAGAACCGCAACGGCGGTTGAGGTCAAGGCGAATCGGGGAGCTCACATCTTCGACAACGGGGACGGGAACCGCGGTTTGATCACTGCTCCGCCGAGCCAGTCGGTCAACTCATCGGCCTTGCGCTGCAACGCCTTCTGCATCCCGCGGTGCACGTCGGTCACGATCTGCAGTTCGACCCGGCCATCGGCGGACTGCCGCCAGCCACCCACCACCCGGCCATCCGCCCACGCCGTCGGGCCGGCGTTACCGCGGTTGTCGAACACCTGGCCGCGCAGATCCTCCAGGTACCAGTCCCGGTCGGCCCAACCCATGGTCGTGACATCCAGACCGGGCAGCAGCGCGCACCACGGCTCGGCGTCCGGTTCCGGTTCCAGGTCATCGGGCAGCGCCACCGCCGGCGTGCCGTGCAGATCCACCTCGACCGCACCGATCTCGGCCAGCGCGCGCCGCGTCCAGGTCAGGGTGTGCCCGAACCACCATTTGATGTCGGCGACGGTGGCCGGGCCGAAAGCGCGCAGCCAGATACGGACCAACTCGGCGCTGGCCGCGTCCGGCTCGGCGGCATCCGATGTCTCCAGCCAGGCGGCGGCCGACACCCACAGCGGACGCGACGACGTCCAGCCGCCCTGGTTCGGGCCGCGGACGACCTGTCCCCGTACCGCAAGCACGGTGATGACCCGGGGTGACAGGGGAGTGTCTCCGCCCCAAGGTTTCCCCGGCGCCGGATCGTAGGTTCCCGCCAGTTCCGGTAACGCGATACGCAACTGGGTCGCGCTGGTCGGACCGTTGGCCTCCAGGTAGGTCAACACCGCGGCACTCGCGGTGCGCAGCCACTCGGCGCCGTCGGCGGCCACCCCGGCCTTCTCGACATCGGCGATCAACTTGCGGCTCTCGCTGTCGGCCACCCGGTCACTGGATGCCGCCTGCACCGCCGATATCCCGTCGGCACGCACCACCCACAGCGTGCGGCGCATGGCGAGATGCTTCACCAGCGTCCGCTCCTGATAGAGCGTGGCGTCCAGATCGGCACGGTCGAAATCCGGGATCCTGGCCCACAGCGACAGGTATGGGGTGGCCGGGTCGGTGGCGTGCAGACCGACCAACGCCGACGTCACCGCCACCGCATCGGTGCCGTGCCCGCCGAGGAAGTGCCGCCGTGCCAACCGGGCACGCCTTTCGGCACGAGTGAACGAGCGCACTAGTCGTTGTTCATCGATTCGCGGATCTGCTTCAGTCGCTCGGCGGCGGCCTGCTGGCGCGCCTCGTACTGTTCGGCCACCGACCGGCCCTCGGGAGTTTCCTCGGCGAGTTCCAACGATCCGATGGCCGTGCCGATCCGGGTCTCGATCTTCTCGCGCACCGAATCGAAGGTCGGTACACCGGCCGCGGTATAGCCGGTATCGACCGGGATCGCAGTGAGCTCCACCGGGGCCGTCTCGGCCGGCACCTCCTCGGCCGGAACGACCTCGGCATCGATCGGGTCACCCGCAGAAGGCTGCTGGTCATCGGGCATGACGCCACCGTACCCGCTCAGAAGTTTGGGATCGGTAGCAATTCGCCGCAGATGTACTTGCCTCACGACGGCGCCACAGGGGCGGCGGTCGAATGAAAAGGACATAGACATGACGAAGAATCGCGTTCTGGCCGCCGGGATCGGGATGCTCGCCACCGCGGCGGTACTGGTGGGTTGCTCGGACGACAAAGGCAACGAACCCGCCGCCGCGTCGAGCTCGGCCAACGGCAGCACCGCGCAGGTCGCCAGCGGCGGCAGCACCGAGGTCAAGGTGGAGGGCCAAGACCTGGCCGGCCTGGACCTGAACTCGGTGACCTGCGTGAAGGCCGGTGGCAAGATCAACGTCGCCAGCGCCGCCATCGGCGGCCAGCAGGGCCTCGGTGTCGTGATGACCGACGACGCCGCCCCCAAGGTCGAGTCGGTCGGCCTGGTGGTCGACGGTAACGCCCTGGCCGTTGCCTCGATGGCCGGCGCGAGCTCCGGAACGGCCGACGTGAAGGTCGACGGCAGCACCTACACCATCACCGGTGAAGCTGTCGGCGCCGACATGAAGAACCCGATGGCGGGGATGATCACCAAGAAGTTCGAGATCAAGGTCGACTGCAGCTGAGCGGGCCCTGTCCGGGCGAGCGAAGCGGCGGGAAGACCGTGCGGCGGCGGGCGCGGAAACGCGTCCGCCGCCTTCGGCCGTCCTATGATGACGCGGTGTCGATCACCGGTGACCTGGACCGGGCCCGACGGCTCGCCTGGGCCTCCGACGAGCCGGGCGCCAAGGACCTGCTGCTGTCATTGTTGCCTGCCATCGAGAAAGCCGACCGGGACGACCTCGCCCTGGAGGCCTTCGCCCAACTCGGCGAGATCTACCTGGTGCGTACCGCCTATGACGGTGTGGACGAATGCATCCGGCGTATCCGGGACTGCATCGCCGCGTACGCCGCCCTACCGGATCGCAGCCCCGCCACCCGGCACATGATGCAGCGCTACACACGGCGCGCCGACTTCCTGCAGGCCGGCCTGCATGCCGCGCGCGGTGAGCACGACCAAGCCGCCGCGTCGGTGTCGGCACTGGTGGCTGCCGACGGCCCGCCGGACCTGGCCGATGAGCACCGGTATCTGGTCGGTTTCGCCCGGCTGCTGTGCGCCGTCGCGCTTTCCGATGACGATCTGCACCATCTGGCGGTCCCGTTGTGGGATCAGGTACTCGCCGTGGTGAATGTCTCCGCAGCCGACGGCAGCCACGACGACCGGCTGCTGGTGCTCGCGGGGATCGGCTACGGCGGCTTCTGTGTGCAGACCGGCAGGCTCGACGAAGCCGAACCCTGGCTGCGCCGCGCCGGTGCCCGCGCCGAGGCGCACGGCTGGGAGCTCGACACCGCCCGAACACAATTGGAACGTGCGATCGCCTGCTGGTCCGTCGGCGACCACAACGGCGTGGACCGACTGATCGACCAGGCATATCCGGTCATCGCCAAATATGCCCGCGCCCACGATGTGTCCCGCTGCTGGTTCTATCGCGGTTTCACCAGATTGGCCTCGGCAGCCCTCGAAGAGGCCGATCAGTGCTGGGAACACGCCGAACGGCATTGGCGTGAACTCGGCAAGCCGCTCTACCTGCATCGTATTCTGCTGCAGCGCAGCTGGATCCCGATCTTCTTCGGCCGCTTCGGTGAGGCGACGGAGCTGATCGCGCAGGCCCGTACCCTGCTCGACGAATGGCCGCGCAGCAGCTGGTTGCAGTACGCCCGGCTCGACGATCAGCTGGGCACGGTGTGGCGGGCGGACGCGCTGGGAGACCTGGGATTCGACGGTGCCGGTGATCCCGAGGACACCTGGGATGAGGTCGAGGCCAAACACGAGGCCTCGCTCGGCACCACCAATGCCGAAACCGGCAGCCCCGGATTCGTCCGGGCGATGGCCAAACTCGAGCAGGCGGCCGAACTCAAGGTGCCCGCGGCGCTCGCGGTGGATTCGGTGCGCTACACGATCGTCGACGCCAACGCCCGCGCACAGTGGGCGACCAGGGTTTCGGCTCCCATGCTGGCCGGTGCCTTCGCGGTGTCCTGGGAATGGGAGAACACCGCACTCACTGCCGAACTGATCGAATACCACAGCGCCCGGGGAAGTTTCAGCACCGATTCCGGCAGCGACGCGGAAGCGCCGATCTGGGCCGGGGCCCAAACCGTGCTCGTCGATACCGAGTTCGAACTGCCCGACCTCGAACTCGCCGATGTCGCGGCCGGGTCCGTCGGCGGAGGGCCGTCGTTGACCAGGCTGGGTCCGCTGCCACCGCTGCAGATGGATCCCGGCGCCGATC
>Ga0075364_10000653_pt1 | contig 17939 bp, 19 predicted proteins | sample EndMetdeltDD1764_FD_71517 | JGI IMG/M metagenome (GOLD analysis project Ga0075364, IMG submission 71517) | Populus endosphere microbial communities from Tennessee, USA - Endosphere MetaG P. deltoides DD176-4 | ecosystem: Host-associated > Plants > Roots > Endosphere | place: USA: Tennessee...
GCGAAGATGGACCATGACCTCGGCCTGGAGGACCGGCCCGACGAGGACTCGTTCGACGACATGCTGCTTCACGTCGACGGCTGGCTGTGCGAGATCAAGGACGTCCAGATCCGTGACGGCCTGCATGTTCTCGGCCAAAAACCCACGGGCAGCGTTGAACTCGACCTGGTACTGGCCATCCTGCGTGCGCGCCAGCTGTTCGGCGGTGACCAGACCGTGCCGGGCCTGCGGCAGGCGCTCGGTCTGGCCGAGGACGGCAGCGACGACCGCGGCTCCGTCGACACCGCGGAGGCCAACGCCCGCGAACTCGTTGCCGCGCTGCAGAACACCGGGTGGGATACCGATGCCGTCGACACGCTGACGGACAACCCCGACGTCGCCCGCATCCTGCGGTTCGCCGCCGCAGAGGTCGTTCCACGGCTGGCCGGCACATCCGACGAGATTGTGCACATCCTGCGGGCCCTTGACGGCAGGTTCATCGCGTCCGGGCCATCCGGCTCACCCCTGCGCGGCCTGGTCAATGTGTTGCCCACGGGCCGCAACTTCTACTCCGTCGACCCCAAGGCGGTGCCCTCCCGGCTGGCGTGGGAAACCGGTGTGGCAATGGCAGATTCGCTACTGGCCCGCTATCGCGAGGACTACGGCCACTGGCCGCAGTCGGTCGGGCTGTCGGTGTGGGGCACCTCGGCGATGCGCACGGCGGGTGACGACATCGCTGAAGTGCTCGCGCTGCTGGGTGTTCGGCCGGTCTGGGACGACGCGTCGCGGCGGGTGGTGAACCTGGAGCCGATCTCGCTGGCCGAGCTCGGCCGCCCCCGCATCGACGTGACCGTCCGCATCTCCGGCTTCTTCCGCGACGCATTCCCGCACGTCGTAACGATGCTGGACGACGCGGTGCAACTCGTCGCAAGCCTCAACGAGCCGGCCGAAGACAACTACGTCCGGGCCCACGCGCAGGTCGACCTTGCCGACCACGGTGACCGACGTCGGTCCACCACAAGGATTTTCGGATCCAAACCGGGCACTTACGGTGCGGGCCTTTTGCAGCTGATCGACAGCCGCAACTGGCGCGATGACGCTGACCTGGCGGAGGTCTACACCGCATGGGGCGGCTTCGCCTACGGCCGCGGGCTGGACGGCGCGCCTGCCGCCGACGACATGAACCGGCAGTACCGCCGAATCGTCGTGGCTGCGAAGAACACTGACACCCGCGAGCACGACATCGCAGACTCCGATGACTACTTCCAGTACCACGGGGGCATGATCGCCACGGTGCGCGCGCTGACCGGAAAGTCACCGGCCGCCTACATCGGCGACAACACCAGGCCCGACGCCGTGCGCACCCGCACACTGTCGGAGGAGACGACCCGCGTGTTTCGGGCGCGCGTGGTCAATCCCCGCTGGATCACGGCGATGCGGCGGCACGGCTACAAGGGCGCGTTCGAAATGGCCGCCACCGTCGACTACCTGTTCGGATACGACGCCACCGCCGGGGTGATGGCCGACTGGATGTACGAGCGGCTCTCGGCGGAGTACGTACTCGACGACGAGAACCGCAAGTTCATGGCCGAGTCGAACCCGTGGGCGCTGCACGGCATGGCCGAGCGGCTGCTCGAGGCCGCCGGACGCGGCATGTGGGCGCAACCGGAACAGGCCACGTTGGACGGCCTGCGCGCGGTGCTGCTCGAGACGGAAGGTGAGCTCGAAGGCTAAGTTGGTTTGGTGCCAGTCACCTTTGCCGACGTCGCCAAGTCCGAGTACATCCTGCTGACCACGTTCACCAAAGACGGCAGGCCCAAGCCGACGGCCATCTGGGCTGCACCCGACGGCGATCGATTGGTGGTCATCACGCAAGAGACGTCTTGGAAGGTAAAGCGGATTCGCAATACCCCGCGCGTGACCGTGGCCGCCTGCGACATGCGCGGCAACGCGAAGAGTGAAGCCGTCGAAGCCACCGCCGCGATCCTGGACAAATCGGCCAACGGCACGACGTACGACGCGATCGGCGCGCGCTACGGACTGCTGGGCAAGACGTTCAACCTGTTCAGCAAGCTGCGCGGCGGCATGAAGAACAACGTGACCATCGAACTGAAGGCGGCGTAATCGTGGCTCCCACTTTTGCTGAGATTGCCGACGCCAAGTACATCCTGCTGACGACGTTCACCAAGGGCGGTACGCCCAAGCCGACCGCGATCTGGGCCGTCCCGGACGGCGATCGTCTGCTGGTCATGACCGAAGAGGATTCGTGGAAGGTAAAGCGGATCCGCAACACTCCACGCGTCACCTTGGCGATCTGCGACGCCCGGGGCAAGCCGAAGAGTGAGTCGATCGAGGCGGTCGGCAAGGTTCTCGACAAATCGGAAGCCTCTGCCGTGGTACGCGCGGTCAACAAGCGGTACGGCGTTCTCGGCTGGTTGTTCGGCGTCTACATGAAGGTGCGCGGACTCGACAAGAAGAGCGTCGGCATCGAGTTGAAGGCGGCCTAGCCCGAAGCGACCAGGTGCTCGTTGAAGAACGTAAAGACGCGCCTGTAAGCGTCCTCCGTGGCCGGTTCGCTGTAGCCGAATCCGGTGATGCGGAGCAGCGGCTGGCCCGGCAGCTTGTTCGCGAAGCTGTGGCCGGTATCCGGATAGACCTTTATGTCGGCGTCAATGCCCTTGTCTTCGACGACTTTGCGCAGTCGTGCGGGCGCTCCCACGCCCAGCGGGTCGCGGCGGCCGAAGCTGGCCACTATCGGGCATGCCCCTTCAAGCGTCTCGCTGAGATTGCGCGGCAGCGGCGTGCCATAGAAGGGTGCTGAAGCGTCAAAACCCTTGGGCGCCATCACCAATGCAAAATGGCCGCCCATACAGAACCCGACCACACCGACCGGCCCGCTGCATTCCGGCATGGACTGCACATGATCACGGGCGGCGAGGATGTCATCGAGGGCGCGGCCCCGCTTTGTCAGCAACTCCCGAAAGACTCTGGTGATGCAACGCGCCCTGCCGCCGCGTGAATACATGTTCGGGGTGATGGCAATGAAACCCGCCGCGGAGATCCTCGCCGACGTCGACGCATTGTCAGGGCCGTAACCGATCGCATCGTGCACCACCACCACGCCGGGCCAGGGACCGTCCCCCGCGGGGATGCTCAGCAGCGCGTCGATCGGGCCGTCCGGTGCATCGATGTTGACCGTCGTCACGTCGTCAATCTACGGAACCCAGGCGCTGCCGCAGACGTTGCACGTACATGGCGATGCGGCTGTTTGTGGTCTACATGCTCGTCGAGCTGGCGGTCATCGTGGCCCTGACCTCGACGATCGGTTTCGGCTGGACCGTCCTTCTGCTGCTCTCGACATTCGTCGTCGGCCTTGCCTTGGCCGGCTCGCAGGTCAAGCGTCACATTCGCCGGCTGCAGTCCGGGCTCAACGCCGCCACAGTGCAGGGAGCGGCGACCGACAGCGTGCTTGTCGCGCTTGGCACGGTGCTCGTCGTCATTCCTGGCCTGGCCAGCTCGGCCATCGGGGCGCTGCTCCTGCTGCCCCCGACCCGCGCCGCCGCCCGCCCGCTGGTCACCGCGATGGCCGCTCGGCGGGTGCCGTTGGTCACCGCCGCCGGTGCGACCGCCCCCGGCTGGGGGTACACCGCAGCGGGAAGTGGCGACTACATTGACGGCGAAGTCATCGACGTCGTGGACGTCGAACCACCGTCAGTGGAGCGCAAACCCGAATAAGTGACGACCCTCCTCCTCAACGGGCGGGTGCATAGCCCCGCCATGCCCGACGCCACCGCAATGGCGGTAAGCGACGGGATCGTCGCATGGCTCGGCAGCGATGACGTTGGGCGCCAACAGTTTCCGGACGCGCAGATCGTCGACCTCGACGGCGGGTTTGTCGCACCCGCATTCGTCGACAGTCACGTCCACCTAACCGCCACCGGCCTGACGCTGGCCGGACTCGACCTGCGAAACGCGACGTCGCTGCGGCACTGCCTCGAACTCATCGCCGAATACGCCCGGGCACACCCGGAAGGCCCGGTCTGGGCACACGGCTGGGACGAATCGGGCTGGCCGGAACGCACCGCGCCGAGCACCGACGACCTGGACGGTGTACTCCGTGACCGGCCCGCCTACCTGGCCCGCGTCGACGTCCACTCGGCCGCGGTCTCGACCGCGCTGCGCCGCTTAGCCCCGGGCCTCGCCGAGGCCGCCGGATTCGACCCCCAGCGACCGTTGACCAGCGACGCCCACCACCTGGTGCGGGCGGCCGCTCGCGACACCCTGACGTCCCAGCAGCGCCATCAGGCCCGGCTGGCCGCTCTCGACGCCGCAGCGGCGTTCGGAATCGTCGCCGTCCACGAATGCGCGGGACCCGACATCGGTGGCATGGACGACTGGCACGAGGTTCGAGATACAGATCACGGTGTTGAGGTCGTCGGGTACTGGGGTGAACACGTCACCACCGCCGAACAGGCCCGCGAGCTGATCGGCCGCACCGGCGCCCGCGGATTGGCCGGCGACCTGTTCGTCGACGGCGCTCTGGGCTCACACACCGCGTGGCTGCACCAGCCGTACGCCGACGCGCCCGACTGCTCACCTGATTGGACTGGGAACGCCTACCTCGACGCCGACGCCATCACCGCTCACCTGTACGCCTGCACCGAAGCGGGCATCACCGCGGGGTTCCACGTCATCGGTGACGCCGCGGTCACCGCCGTTGTGACGGCGCTCGAGCGGGTCGTCGAGCAGTTCGGGGCACCGGCCGTGGCCCGCTGCGGGCACCGGCTCGAACACCTCGAGATGATCACCGAGGAACAGGCGGAAAAGCTCGGGTCATGGGGTGCCTTTGCCAGCATGCAGCCCAATTTCGACGCGCTGTGGGGCGGTGACCACGGCATGTATGCGCAGCGTCTCGGCGTTGACCGAAGCGCGAGGCTGAACCCTTTGGCGCTGTTAGCATCCCAAGGCGTGCCAATCGCCTTCGGTTCTGACAGCCCGGTAACCGACATGAATCCGTGGGCGACGGTTCGCGCGGCGACCCGGCACCACACCCCCGGCAGCGCGATCTCGGCGCGGGCGGCGTTCGCGGCGGCGACCCGCGGTGCGTGGCGCGCAGGCGGGGTGCGCGACGGCATTACCGGCACGCTTGTTCCCGGCGCACAAGCTTCTTACGCGATTTGGGAGGCCGACGATCTCGAGGTCAGCGCTCCCGCCGACGCCGTGCAGCGCTGGTCGACCGACCGGCGCTCACGGGTGCCCGCCCTGCCGCGACTCGACGGCCGCTTACCGCGGTGCAGGCAGACGGTGCATCGGGGTGCCGTAATCCATGGCTAAGTCCGGCCGCAGGCGCGAGTGGGCCCGCGCGACCGACGATACGGACACCTTTCCCGCCGTCGGTGACGATGACCCCGCCGAACCCTCCCCGGCGGAGGAGGACGACTACCCAGCCGAGTCCGGGTGGCGCGTTGTTATGCGCTTGCGGCTCAAGCGGCTCGGACAGGCGGTGGTGGATCGGCTGCCCCAGCTGAGCGTCGTGATCGTGGCAGGTCTCGCGCTGTGCGTGAGCTTCCCGCCGTTCGGCTGGTGGTACCTCGCCATCGCGGCGTTCGCCCTACTCGCGTGGGTGCTGACACGCGAATCCACTACGCTCGCAGGTGGATTCGGATACGGATTTCTGTTCGGACTGGCGTTCTATCTTCCGCTGCTGCCGTGGATCAGTGGGCTGGTCGGAGCATTTCCGTGGATGATGCTGGCAGTCATGGAGGCACTGTTTCCCGCCCTTTTCGGGCTGGGTGCTGTCGCGGTCCGGCGCCTATCGGGCTGGCCGTTCTGGTTCGCCGCGCTCTGGGCCGCGCAGGAATGGCTCAAATCGACCGTGCCGTTCGGCGGATTCCCTTGGGGTGTAGTCGGTTTCAGTCAAACCGACGGGCCGTTGCTCGCGATTGCGCAATTCGGCGGTGCACCGCTGCTGTCGTTCGCGGTGGTGCTGACCGGAGTTAGTTTGGCCGCAATAACTTTCGAAGTCGTGAAGTGGTGGCGACGCAACGAAGAGAGTCGGAAAGCGATACCGCCGGCTGTGGTGCTGCCCGGCGTGTGCATCAGCGTCGTACTGCTGACAACAGCGTTGGCGTGGCCGCATGTCCGGCAGTCGGGTCTTGGCGCCGGCGACGACCCGGCGATCACCGTCGCCGCCGTTCAGGGCAACGTGCCGCGGCTCGGGCTGGAATTCAATGCCCAGCGCCGAGCCGTGCTCGACAACCACGTCCAGGAAACGGTCCAGCTGTCCGAGGACGTGCGTGCCGGTCGGGCGCCACAGCCGATGGTTGTCTTCTGGCCCGAGAACGCCTCCGACATCGATCCACTGGCCAATCCGGACGCCCGCGACGAGATCTCCATCGCCGCGGCGGCGATCAGGGCGCCGATCCTCGTCGGTGGCGTCGTCGCCGCCCCCGGCTACAGCCCCGACAACCCGGTGGCGATGAACTCGGTGATCGTCTGGAATCCCGCAACCGGCCCGGCCGACCGGCACGACAAGAAGATCGTGCAGCCGTTCGGCGAGTACCTGCCATGGCGCGGCTTCTTCCGCCACCTGTCGTCCTACGCCGACCGCGCGGGCTACTTCGTGCCCGGCAACGGCAACGGAGTGGTGAACGCCGCCGGTGTGCCCATCGGGGTGACGACGTGCTGGGAGGTGATCTTCGACCGCGCCGCCCGCGAGGCGGTGCTAAACGGCGCCCAATTGCTGACCGTGCCGTCCAACAACGCCACCTTCGACGAGGCGATGAGCCAGCAGCAGCTTGCGTTCGGCAGGCTGCGCGCGGTTGAACACGACCGATACGTTGTGGTCGCAGGCACCACGGGTATCAGCGCGATCATCGCGCCCGACGGTCGCGTGCTGGGCCGCACCGCGTTCTTCGAACCCGCCTACCTCGACATGCAGGTGCGGCTAAAGACGCAGCTCACGCCCGCAACGCGGTGGGGCCCGATGGTCCAGGGTCTGCTCGTAGCCCTCGGTGTTGCGGCTGTGATCGTCGCAATACTGCACAATGGGAGTTTCGTGCGTCGGCTCGGCCGGCGCAGCAATGACGAAGGAGCTACATGAGTACCGGCCAGGGCGATCAGCGCCCGAGTCAGCGGACTCTGGTCATTATCCCCACCTTCAACGAGCGGGAGAACCTGCCGTTGATCGTCGGACGGGTGCACAAGGCGCGGCCGGACGTACACATCTTGATCGTCGACGACGGCAGCCCCGACGGCACGGGTGGGCTGGCCGACGAGCTGGCGCTGGCCGATACCGACCGAGTACACGTCATGCATCGCACGTCGAAGGGCGGCCTCGGCGCGGCCTACCTGGCAGGGTTCGCCTGGGGGCTCAATCGCGAGTACTCGGTGCTCGTCGAGATGGACGCCGACGGCAGCCACCCGCCCGAACAGCTGCATCGGCTGCTGGACGCCGTCGATGGCGGCGCGGACCTGGTGATCGGCTCGCGCTACGTGCCGGGCGGAGAAGTCCGCAACTGGCCGCGGCGCCGGATGGTGTTGTCCCGCACCGCCAACGGGTATTCGCGGATCCTGCTCGGGGTCGACATTCACGACATCACCGCGGGCTACCGCGCCTACCGGCGCGAGGTGCTTGAGAAGATCGACCTGGCCGCGGTGGATTCGAAAGGCTACTGCTTCCAGATCGACCTGACATGGCGCACGATCAACAACGGCTTCATCGTCGTCGAGGTGCCGATCACCTTCACCGAGCGCGAGTTCGGTCAATCCAAGATGAGCGGATCCAACATCCGCGAAGCCCTGTTCAAGGTCGCGGAGTGGGGTATCCGCGGGCGCATGGACCGGGCCCGCGGAGCCGGCGTTACGCGCTGAGCCCGGCGGCTAAGCGGCAGGAACCACCGCGGTCAGTTGCCGCGGCGCCGGGTCTTGATGATGTCGAGGCGCTCCTTGAGCAGCTCATCGAGCTCTTCGACCGAGCGACGCTCGAGCAGCATGTCCCAGTGAGTGCGCGGCGGCTTCACCTTCTTGGGCTCCGGCACGTCACCCTCGATCAGGGTGCCCTCCATGCCGTTGCGGCACGCCCAGGTGCCGGGGATCTCGGCGTCGTCGGCGAACGGGACCTCGAACTCCTCACCGTTCTCGGTGCGGTAGCGGGCGACCTGACGCGGCGCCAGGTCGTGGTTGCGGTCAGTCTCGTAGCTCACGGCTCCGAGGCGACTGCCTCTCAAAACACGATCAGCCATCGTCAACACTCCTCAAGTAACTATTGGTCCGGGGAATCAACGCAGCAACGCGGCACTTAGTTCCCGACTCGACCGTTGATGATACCGGGATTTGTGCACTCGGCGGTCTACAGTCAGGTTCCGTGGTACGTCGTCTCCGCGCTCAACCTTGCCGCTGGTGTGGTCGTGAAGTCGCTGACATCGGCCTGGGGCGGCGCAGGCAGTATTGCAGGCAGTCATGCCGCCAGCGCGCCTACGAACAGCGCTCGATGGTCAGGGGCTCCTCGTTGGCGCCGGATTCCGTCGTCCTGACCGCCGATGAGGCCTCCGAGCTGTCCGACCGCGTCTACCAGGTTAGATGCGCCGCGGAGGACGTCACGACGGCCATCGAAGAGGGAGCCGATGGGTCCGAGTTGCGGGCACTGTGCGACGCGCTTATGAAGGCTGCGAAGGCGGCCGACGGCTGGCGGTAGCCAGCACTGTCTTTTCGCGGTGAACGCTGCGGGGAGGACACCCGTTTTACGATTGCCAATGACAAGACCCGAGATCGGAACGCGGTGTCCATATCACCTGCTGAAACCGGCGCGTGGCGCTTCGACGCCTTTGTGCTCGACACCCAGCGCTACGAGCTGCGCTCCGCAGGTGAGGTGATCCGCGTCGAGCCGCAGGTCTTCGACGTGCTCACGCAGCTGATCCGCAATTCCCACCGGTTCGTCACGAAAGAGGAGCTTTTCGATTCCGTATGGGGCGGGCGCTTCGTCGGCGAGGCGGCATTGACGAGTCGCATCAAGGCCGCTCGGCGTGCGCTCGGCGACGACGGCGAGTCGCAGCGCTACATCCGAACCGTGCGCGGCAGGGGTTACCAATTCGTCGGCACGGTCGTCGCGGACACCGCCGCGGAGGCCCCTGCCGAACTGCCCCCTGAGCCGCCTGCACCCCGTCAACACATAGCGTTCTGCCGTGCGGCCGACGGCGTTCGCCTCGCCTACGCGGTAGCGGGGGAGGGACCACCCCTTGTCAGGGCGGCCAATTGGATGACCCATCTTGGCTACGACATCGAAAGCCCAGTGTGGAAGCACTGGGTTCGTGACCTGTCGCTGAAGAACCGATTCATCCGCTATGACGAACGAGGCTGCGGCCTATCCGATTGGGAAGCACCGGGCTTCACGTTCGACGACTGGGTCGCCGATCTCGAGTCCGTAGTCGAAGCGCTTGGGCTGGAACGCTTTCCGCTGCTCGGAGTCTCACAGGGCGGTGCCGTTGCAGTGGCGTACGCAGCCCGACATCCCGAGCGGGTCAGCCAGCTGGTGCTGTGCGGCGCATATGCGCGCGGCCGCGCGGTGCGGGCCATCGGTGACGAGGAAAAGCGCGCTGCCGCACTGGATCTTGATCTGGCCAGGGTCGGCTGGGGGCGTGACGATCCAGCCTTCCGGCAGGTCTTCGCCGCCCAGTTCCTGCCAGACGGGACACGCGCCGACTGGGCCGCGTTCGATCAGTTGCAGCGGCGCACAACATCGCCGGAGAACGCGGTGCGATTTCTCGAGGAGTTCGGCCGCATCGACGTGCGCGACGAAGCCGAACAGGTGGCGTGCCCGACGCTGATCATGCATTCGCGCGACGACCACCGCGTGCCCATGCGCTTCGGTGAGGAACTGGCAGCCCTGATTCCCGACTCCCGGCTGGTCGCGCTGTCGAGCAACAACCATCTGCTGACCGCGGCCGAGCCCGCATGGCAGGTATTCCGGGCCGAGGTTGACGCGTTCCTCGCAGGCTGAGCGGGCTGCTCGGCGTTTGCCCACAGATCTCCATGCAATCTCCACACGTTCTTCATGTGCGGCCGCCCGCGGCGATCCATGCTGGTCACATGAAAAAGCACCTCCGCACCCTGATTGTGGGTGTCAGCGCGCTTCTCGCCCTTGGCACCCTGTCCGCTTGCTCCGGCGGGAAGACCACCGAAGCGACCAACACATCCGAGGCGATCACCACACCGCCGGCGGCGACCGCAAAGCCCTTCCCGCAGTCGGCGAGATACGTCGCCGATATGAAGGCGGCCGATGGCAAGACCATGACTATTGGCATCTCCGTCGACGGCGACTCGATCGCGGCGTACGCATGCAACGGCACCGACGACGAAGCCTGGTTCTTCGGCAACCAGGCCGACGGCAAGATCGACGTCAAGTCCCGGTTCCGTGACACATTGGCGGCCGAGTTCAACGGCACCGACATCGCTGGCGATCTGACGATGAACGGCGTCGCCTACAAGTTCACCGCGGCACCGGTGTCGGGCGTTGCGGGCATGTATACCGCCGATTTCGAGGGCGAGCGCGCATCGTGGGTGGTGCGTGAGGACGGGACGGCGATCGGCGTCCAGTTCAACACCGGCAGCATCAGCGGCCGCGACTTCGAGCAGGCCGAACTGCAGCAACTCAATGAGCAGCAGTTCCGTAATGGCGTGCGCAACAAGCGGCAGCTTCAGCAGGCGGCACAGATCGAAATCCTGCAGAACAAGTCCGCGAAGTCCACCATCAACGGCCACGGCGTGACGCCGACCCTCGTCAACGGCACGTTCCGCTTGGGCTGATAACCCTTGTGCCCAACGGCCCTGCCGGCGTGATCGCCTCAACGTTCACACTGGCAGGGCCGTTCGTCTTTGCATCACGCAGAATCAAACCCTTCAGCGGTTGGGCGGGGATGGCTAGCGTCGACTCACCGTGACTAGTCCCACTGAGCTGGCGCTGCCGCTTGCCGCGCCGACTCCTGCCTCGAATAGCCAGTGGGGGCAGCGCAAGTGGGGTGTGATCCGGCTGGCGTCACCGCTGGTGCTGTTAGGCCTGTGGCAGTTGGGCAGCGCGGTCGGGCTCATCCCGCAGGACGTTCTGCCGGCACCCTCGCTGATCGCCGAGGCCGGTATCGAGTTGATCGAAAACGGCCAACTGGCCGACGCACTACGCGTGTCCGGCGTCCGGGTGATCGAGGGGCTGCTGCTCGGCGGATTCCTTGGTGTTGCATTGGGAATTGCGGTCGGACTGTCCCGATGGTTCGAGGCGACCGTCGACCCGCCGATGCAGATGATCCGAGCGCTGCCGCACCTCGGCTTGATTCCGCTGTTCATACTGTGGTTCGGCATCGGTGAGCTGCCAAAGGTACTTCTGGTTGCGCTCGGCGTGAGCTTCCCGCTGTACCTGAACACGTTCTCGGCGATCCGCCAGGTCGACCCGAAGCTCTTCGAAACCGCTCAGGTGCTGGGTTTCTCGTTCTGGCAACGGTTCCGCACTATCGTCCTGCCCAGCGCAGCACCGCAGGTACTTGTCGGTCTACGGCAGTCTCTGGCGATCGCGTGGCTCACGCTGATCGTCGCCGAACAGATCAACGCCGACAAGGGGATTGGTTATTTGATCAACAACGCCCGCGACTTCTTGCGTATCGACATCATCATCTTCGGGCTGGTTGTCTATGCGTTGCTCGGCATTGGAACCGACGCCATCGTCCGAGTGCTGGAACGTCGGGCGCTGAGGTACCGATCATGACAATCACCTCCGAACGTCGGACCCGCGTCGCCGGCGAACTGCGGCACGTGAACAAGTGGTACGGCGACCACCACGTGCTCACCGATGTCTCGGTCCGGATCCAGCGCGGCGAGATCGTCGCACTCATCGGCCGCAGCGGCTCTGGTAAATCCACGGTGCTGCGGGTGCTTGCCGGGTTGTCGACAGACCACACCGGCGATAGCGTGGTGTCCGGAGCGCCGGCACTGGCCTTTCAGGAACCGCGGCTGTTCCCGTGGCGCGACGTCCGCACCAACGTGGTCTATGGGCTCACCCGCAGCCGGTTGCCGCGATCCGAAGCCCGGTTCCGCGCCGATCGGGCACTGGCCGACGTGGGACTGGCTGATCGCGCCGAGATGTGGCCACTGACGCTGTCCGGCGGCCAGGCACAACGGGTTTCGCTGGCGCGGGCGCTGGTGGCCGAGCCCGAGTTACTTCTACTTGACGAGCCGTTCGGAGCGTTGGATGCGTTGACTCGGCTGAGCATGCGCGGGCTGCTGCTCGAGTTGTGGCGTGAGCACGGATTCGGCGTACTTCTGGTGACCCATGACGTCGACGAAGCCGTCGCGCTGGCCGACCGGGTGCTTGTCCTCGAGGCGGGCCGGGTGGTCCACACGCTGGGCATCGACGATCCGCGAGGGTCGCCGAGCGCGGAACGCTATCGCGCCGAGCTGCTCGACAAGCTCGGTGTTCAGATCTGAGTACGACGAATAGGACATTCATGCAAAAGCTCGCTGTGGTGATCGCGCTCTTCGGTCTACTGCTGACCGGCTGCGTGTCGCGCGAGGACAGTTCCGGCGCCAAGGACGCACCCGCCTCGGTGCCACTGTCCGAATTGACCGGCCTGACATTGCAAGTCGGCGATCAGAAGGGCGGTACCGAGTCGTTGTTGCGGGCCGCAGGGGCGCTGGACAATTTGCCGTACAAGATCGCGTTCTCGACGTTCACCTCCGGCCCACCACAGATCGAGGCGGCGACGGCCGGCAAGATCGACTTCGCGATCACCGGCAACACCCCGCCGATCTTCGGTGCGGCGTCCAACGCAAAGGTGAAGGTTGTGGCGGCCTACGACGGTGGCGGGAACGGCGATCAGATTCTGGTGCACGCCGATTCGCCGATCCAGTCGATCGCCGATCTGCGCGGAAAGAGTGTCGCGGTCGGCAAGGGCAGTTCGGCGCACGGCCACATCCTCGCTCAGCTCAAGAAGGCCGGGCTGTCGCCCTCCGACGTGAAGCTGGTATTCCTGCAACCCGCCGATGCGCTGTCGGCGTTCACGCAGCGCCAGGCCGACGCTTGGGCGATCTGGGACCCCTACACTGCGCAGGCGGCTGAGCAATTGCCGGTGCGCAGCATCGGCCAGGCCAAAGACGTCACCAACGGAAACTGGTTCGGCATCGCGTCGGATGCGGCGCTGGCCGACCCGAAGCGCAACACCGCACTGGTCGACCTGCTGGTGCGATTCGAAAAGGCCGCACGGTGGGCGCAAGACCACCCGCAGCAGTGGGCGGACAGCTATGCCGCCGCTGTAGGACTCGATCCGAAGGTGGCGGCGGTCGCTCAGGGTCGCAGTCTGCGCCTGCCAACAGAACTCGACGACGAGATCATCGCCTCCGAGCAGAAGATCGCGGACCTGTTCGCAGAAGGCGGGCAGATCGCCTCTCCCGCACCGAAGTTCGAAGATTGGGTCGATCGCCGCTACAACGACTCGCTGCGCCCCCTTCTTGTCAGCGCAAGTTAGGACGAAAATGCCCCCACATGCAGAATTGCCAGCTCCTCGGGCGAAGTTCTTCTGGTTCCTGCCCACCAACGGGGACAGCCGTTCCATCGTCGGGGCGTCGCACGCGTCGTCGCATCACACGGTGCCCGCGAGCTACCGCGCCCCCAGCCGTCGGTATCTGGCCGAGGTGGCCCGCGCCGCCGACCGGCTCGGCTACGAAGGTGTGCTCACGCCGACCGGAACGTGGTGCGAGGACGCCTGGTTGACCGCGTCGGCGTTGCTGGCCGAGACGGAGCGATTGAAGTTCCTGGTTGCGTTCCGGCCCGGGCTGGTGCCGCCGACGCTGGCCGCGCAGCAGACCGCGACGCTGCAGCGGTTCTCCGAGGGCCGGGTGCTGCTCAACATCGTCAGCGGCGGCGACGACATCGAGCAGCGCCGGTTCGGTGACTGGCTCAGCCACGACGAGCGGTATGCCCGCACGGGGGAGTTCCTGCATATCGTCAACTCGGTGTGGCGTCAGGAATCCCTCGATTTCAAGGGCGACTACTACACCGTCTCCGATGCCCGGGTTTCGGCGTCGCCGGATCCGTTGCCGCAGATCTACTTTGGCGGGTCGTCACCCGCGGCATTGCCGATCGCCGCAGAGTACGTCGATGTCTACCTCACCTGGGGGGAACCGCCGCAGGCCGCGGCGGCCAAGCTCGAGAAGGTACGCAAACTCGCCGAGGCCCGCGGCCGCAGCGTGCGTTTCGGCATCCGGCTGCACACCATCAGCCGCGACACGTCCGCGGCGGCCTGGGCCGTCGCCGATGAACTGCTGGCCGAACTAACCCCCGACCAGATCGCCAAAGCGACTGAGCTGCACTCAAGCTCGGAATCGGAGGGGCAGCGGCGCATGACCGCTTTGCACGGCGGTCGGGTGGATCAACTCGAGATCTATCCGAACCTGTGGGCGGGCGTCGGGTTGGTCCGCGGAGGTGCGGGCACGGCGTTGGTCGGCAGCCACGAGGAAGTCGCGAACCTGATCTACGAGTACCACTCGCTGGGCTTCGACGAGTTCATCCTGTCGGGCTACCCCCACCTGGAGGAGGCCTACTGGTTCGCCGAGGGCGTGCTGCCGCTGTTGAAGCAGAAAGGCGTCGCCTGAGCGCGATTGTGGGTCAAGCTGAGGTGTGGACGAATGGTTTGAGCGCAGCCCGTTTATCGGGTTCGTGCCGTGGATCATCTACTGGGTTGTCGCCGACGGCCCCAGTACATGGATGTTCGGCGCGATCTGCGCGGTGATCGCGGCGTTGATCCTCGGGGTGTCGGCGGGGCGGGGCGGACCCCGGCTGCTCGAGGTGGTGACGATCGTGTTCTTCATCGCCGTGACCATCGTGGGCATGGTGGTCGGCGCCCACGACCGCGACTGGATGGACGGCTACGCGACAACGCTGTCCAGTGGCGTCCTTGCGATCATGGCGCTGGGGTCGTTGGCGTTCGTTCCGTTCACCGCGCAGTACGCGCCTGAGTCTGCGCCGCAACATGATTGGGAGAAGGCGGCATTCCGTCGCACCAACCAGGTGCTGACATTGATGTGGGCGTTGGTGTTCGCGCTCATCGCCGTGCTGGGATACGTGGCCGTCAACTCTCCGGAAACCACCAACTGGACCAAGGCGGTGATCCCCGTCGTGGTGATCGTCGGGGCGATGGGAATGACGCAGATCTATCCCACGCGGGCCAGGGAGAACGCCAGGCCCGTCTAAGGAGCGCTATTATCTGCGTATGAATGCAGATAAGCAGGTCTGCGGGCGCCGGTTGGCCGACGAGCAGGCTGACCTCGTCGTTGAGGTGTTCCGGATGCTGTCCGATTCGACCCGCGTTCAGCTGCTCTGGGCGCTCGCCGACCGCGAATTGGCGGTCAACGACCTCGCCGGGCGGGTCGGCAAGCCGGCACCGTCGGTGTCCCAACATCTGGCCAAGCTGCGGATGGCGCGGCTGGTGCGTACCCGGCGCGAGGGCACCCAGATGTTCTACCGCCTCGAGAATGACCACGTCCGCCAGCTCGTCACCGACGCGGTGTACAACGCCGAGCACGCCGCTGGCGGCGTTCCCGCTCACCACCTGGACGACGCTGAGCTGCGGCTGCTGCAGGAAGAGGGGACAGGCTGATGGGTTCAGGTCATTCTTCGTGGCTCAGCCACAGTCACGACCACGCCGGCCACGTCGACGACGCGCTGCGTGACAGCGCTGCCGGTATCCGAGCGGTCAAGATCAGCCTGGCGGTGCTGGGCATTACCGCCGCGGTGCAGCTTGTCATCGTGGCGGTGTCGGGCTCAGTGGCATTGTTCGCCGACACCGTGCACAACTTCTCGGACGCGCTGACGGCGGTTCCGCTGTGGATTGCCTTCTCGGTGAGCCGGCGGGCTGCTACCCGCCGATACACGTACGGCTTTGGGCGGGTTGAGGATCTGGCCGGTTTGTTTGTGGTGGCGATGATCGCCATTTCTGCGGTGGTCGCCGCCGTCGAGGCGGTCCGCCGGCTGGTGGATCCTGTCCCGCTGGCGCATCTGGGCTGGGTCGCGGCCGCCGGTGTCGTCGGGTTCCTTGGCAACGAGGTGGTGGCGCTATACCGCATTCGGGTCGGTAACCGCATCGGGTCGGCCGCATTGCGGGCGGACGGAATGCACGCGCGCGCAGACGGTTTGACGTCGTTGGCGGTGGTCGCGGGTGCCCTTGGCGCCGCGCTGGGATTTCCGGCTGCCGATCCGATTGCCGGTCTTGTGATCGCGGGCGTCATCGGTTTCGTGCTGATCGTCGCCGCACGGGACGTGTTCGGCAGATTGTTGGATCGCGTCGACCCCGAACTGGTCGACAGCGCTGTAACGGTCTTGGCCACCCGCCCGGGAGTCCGCGCGGTTCGACGGGTCAGGATGCGCTGGGTCGGTCATCAACTCGAAGCGGATGCCGAACTCGATGTCGATCCGTCACTGAGCCTTGCCGACGCGCACACCGTTGCCCACAACGCCGAACATGAACTGGCTCATACGATTCCGAAGCTCAGCTCGGTGATCGTGCATGCCTATCCGGCCCACGACGCCACACTCAGCAGCTGAACACCTCACCGACCTGCGGGGGAGCGGTAGCCGGTTGCAGACACCCGAATACTTCGACGCCCGCGTCGCTGAACCGGGCGGCGGACTGATGCGCGTAGTTCACACACACCAGTCCGGCTTGGTCGCTGCGACACCGGTAGTCGCCGAACGCCAGCGACTGACCATAGCCCAGTTCGGACCCGTGGCCGGCGGTGAAGCGGCCAGGGTCGCCGTGCACTGAACCGATTTGCACGCTCATGCCGTCGTAGTCGATCCAATTCCCTTTCCACTGGCCATAGACGTCGGACGGTTGCGGAGGGGGATCGGTTAGTGACACCAGACACGCCAGTGCGCCCTCGCTGTACTTCGAGTCGGTCATGCAACTGGCTTTATTCGATGGCGTGGTGAAGGCGACGTCCTCGCCGAGTTGTGTCGTGTCGCCGTCGCGCGTCGCGGAGTGATACGAGCCAGGATCGGCGGGCCTGCCCGCTTCAACCCAGGCGACGACTTCGCCGATCGGCGCCCCTTCGCCCGGCGGTCGGGCGGGCGTCGTCGAGGTGCGTTGGGTGGTCGATGGCGCGGCGCGCGTCGTGCTCGGCGGCACTGTCAACGACGGCGACGTCTGCTCGGCGTCCCCGCCGACCGAGTGCGAACACCCCGCCACCAGCACAGACGCCGCAATCAGCCGAGCAATCCGCATAACGGCCAAGGCTAGCGGGCCGACACGTGATCGCTTGCCAGGCGCGGCGGCGACCCCGATTCGATACCGTCGAATCATGCACGAACAGGTTGTCCGCGCAACCATCGAGTCCGGCACGGTCGAAGGCTTCACCCGCGACGGCGTGAACCGGTGGCGATCGATTCCGTATGCCCGTCCGCCTGTCGGCCCGCTGCGGCTGCGCGCCCCTCAGCCGGTCGAGCCGTGGCGGGGCGTGCGGTACTGCCACGGGTTCGGCTATTGCGCGCCGCAGCAGCGCATGTACACCATCCTCACGCCGGGCAAATACCAGCCGATGAGCGAGGACTGCCTGACACTCAACGTCGTCACCCCCAAGCGCCCCGCGGATCAGCCGCTGCCGGTCATGGTGTTCATCCATGGGGGCGGCTACTTCATGGGCAGCTCGGCGACACCGATCTACGACGGCGCGGCCCTGGCGCGGAGGGGGTGTGTGTACGTCTCGGTGAATTATCGGCTGGGCGCGCTGGGATGCCTGGACCTGTCGTCGCTGTCCAATGACGACGTCACCATCGACGACAACCTTTATCTGCGAGACCTGGTGATGGCACTGCGCTGGGTGCGCGACAACATCGCGGTGTTCGGTGGCGATCCGGACAACGTGACGATCTTCGGGGAGAGTGCAGGGGCGCATGCCGTCGCCACCCTGCTCGCCGTTCCGGCCGC
>Ga0075364_10000654_pt1 | contig 17919 bp, 19 predicted proteins | sample EndMetdeltDD1764_FD_71517 | JGI IMG/M metagenome (GOLD analysis project Ga0075364, IMG submission 71517) | Populus endosphere microbial communities from Tennessee, USA - Endosphere MetaG P. deltoides DD176-4 | ecosystem: Host-associated > Plants > Roots > Endosphere | place: USA: Tennessee...
CTGGCCAAGACCGCCGACGAGCAACTCGTGACCGAGATCCCGCAGAACGTCTACGACGGCCTTAAGGCCAATGCCGCCAAGGACGTGCATGTGTTCGCGCGACGCGGGCCAGCTCAAGTCAAGTTCACGCCGATGGAGCTGCGCGAGCTGTCGCACTCCCCCAATATCGACGTCATCGTGCACCCCGAAGGCTTCGAGCTGGACGAGGGCTCGATGGACTCGATCCGTGCCTCCAAGAGCGTCAAGCTGGTTGTCGACGTGCTGCAGAACTACCTGGCCAAGGAGCCTTCCGGCGCCGATCACCGTATCCATATCCACTTCTGCCAGAATCCCGTCGAAGTCCTCGGCGAGGACGGCGCCGTGGTGGGCCTTCGCACCGAGGTCACCGAACTCGACGGAACCGGCAACGTCCGCGGCACCGGCGAATTCATCGACTGGCCGGTCCAGGCCGTCTACCGAGCCGTCGGGTACCGCTCCGACAACCTGGCGGGCATCCCGTTCGACAACACCAGCGCGACGGTTCCCAACGACGGGGGCCGTGTCATCAACATCGACGGCGAGCCGCTGCCCGGCGCGTACGTCACGGGCTGGATCAAGCGTGGACCCGTCGGCCTGATCGGGCACACCAAGTCCGACGCCGCCGAGACCATCCGCCTACTCCTCGAGGACGTCGATCAGCTCAAGGCCCCGGTCAGCCCGGCGCGCCAGGATGTGGACGCCTACCTCGAGGGACGCGGTATCGAGTTCACGACGTGGGAGGGCTGGGAGAAGCTTGACCAGCACGAGATCGACCTCGGCGAGGCAGTCGAGCGCACCCGCATCAAGGTCGTCCCGCGCGAAGAGATGGTCCGCATCGCGCGAGGCTAGCGACGGACTTGAATCGTGTTAGATTCCGTCCCATGGCCGTGGCTCAGGTGCGTGATGTCGCAGCACTCGCGGGCGTTTCTCCCGCCACGGTGTCGAATGCACTCAACCACCCGCACAAGGTGTCACCAGCGACGCTGACCCGTATACAGGCCGCGATCGACGAGCTCGGCTACATCCGCAATGACGCCGCCCGCCAGCTGCGGGCCGGCACCAATGACGCCATTGGCCTGATTGTGCTCGACATCGCCAACCCGTTCTACATCGATGTGGCCCGCGGCGTCGAGAACATCCTGCTGGCCGCGCAGCGTCCACTCATCATGGGCAATTCCTCCCAGGAGGCCGGACGAGAGACCACCTACCTCGACCTGTTCGAGCAGCAGCACACGAGCGGCGTGCTGATCTCCCCGGTCGCCGACGTCATGGATCGGCTGCGCAGGCTGCGCGACCGGGGCACCAGCGTCGTGCTGGTCGACCGCATGGGGCGCGCAGAGGAGTTCTCGTCCGTCGCGATCGACGACAGCGTCGGGGGACGCATCGCGATCGAGCACCTGCTCTCGATCGGACGTCGGCGCATCGCCTTCATCGGTGGTCCTGCCGACGTCGCCCCGATCACCAACCGCCTGAACGCGGCCCGTGCAACCGTCGAGGCACATGGCAGCGGCGAGATCACGTTTGTCGAGACCGACATCATGACCGCCGAAGCGGGGCGTCTCGGTATGGAGCATTTGCTGGACCAACCGAAGCCGAAGCTCCCCGACGCGGTCTTCGCCGCCAACGACCTGCTCGCCCTGGGAGTCCTGCAGGCACTCACCCTGCGCGGTATCAGCGTGCCGGACGACATCGCGATCGTGGGTTACGACGACATCGATTTCGCTGCTTCTGCGGCGATACCGCTGACCTCGGTGCGCCAGCCGGCGCTCCAGATGGGCTCGACCGCAGCACAACTACTGCTCGACGTCATCGCCGATCCGGCTGCGTCGAAGGTCGAACACGTCACGCTCGAGCCTGAGCTGGTCATCCGCCGTTCAACCAGCGGCTGACAACCGCGTCAATCGGGTTTGCGGCCCTGCATATTGCACATCATGTCGTTCATCGCCTCGTCGGGAGGAGCGACCTGGGGTAGCGGCGCGAGGTCGGGGCGAGCCCGCAGACCGTCGAGGAACAGTGCGAAGTAGCGCCGCCACAACTCGGGTTGAGCCGGGGTTGTCATGGAGCTGATCGCCATGAGCTGCATACCGAAGTCGGTCTGCGCCACATCGGCGCGCAGCGTGCCATCGGCTTGGGCGCGCTCGACGAGGTCACGCATGATGGCGCCGATCCGTTCGCGGGCGATCGGCGGCTCGATGCTGGGGTCGATCGTCTGCGCCATGACCTCCTTGAGGCCGCGATCGGCCACCTGGCGCTCCAGCGCTCGCTCCAGGAACCAGCTCAGGGCGTCGAAGGCATCGGGCCGAACGGCCGCAGCCTCGGCGATCTCGGCGATCTCGATAAGACGAGACTCGAACAGCGCCTGCACCAGCTCGGAGCGTTCGGGGAACCGGCGATAGACCGTGCCGACCCCGATGCCGGCCCGGCGGGCGATCTCGTCGTACCCGGCCTCGAGACCCTGCTCGGCGAACACCTCGGCGGCCGTGCACAGGATCAGTTCACGGTTGCGAACGGCGTCTGCGCGCAGCGGACGCGCCTCGTCCTGTAGGTCGATCCCCGGAGTCATGCGGTCCATGATAGCGGACCGGAGAGCACTTTCCGTTTAGTGCGATAGATCACGTCACATCCGGAAGGCACTCTCCGTTTGAAGGTCTACAGTGATACGGAAAACTCTTTCCACTTCCGAAGACCTGGTCCTCGCACACTGACGACGGGAAAACTGAACGTGTCCACCCACACAGGACAGCTGAGCCGAAGCGCCGACGCGACGGTGACGAACCGCTTGAGAGTCGCCGCGCCGGGCCTGCGCGAGGTCGTCCTCCTCACCAGTCTCTGGTTCACGTACGCCTTCAGCCGTGTTGTCGCCAGCGACAACCTCGACGCCGCCCGGGGCCGAGCCGCTGATCTGCTCCATGTCGAGAGCCTCCTGCACCTCGACGCCGAGTCGTGGCTCAACCACGCACTGACCCCCGTCTCGCAGATCGCCGTCCCGATGTCGTTCTGGTACGCGGCGCTGCACTACCTCATCACGCCCGCGGTGCTGGTCTTCCTGTTCGTCCGTCACCGCGCCGACTACCCCCGGGCTCGCAACGCGATCGTGATCGGCTCGGCGATCGGCCTGGTCTGCTACGTGCTGTGGCCGACCGCGCCGCCGCGGCTCATGCCTGGAGGCGCCTACCTCGACACCCTTGTCAGCACCTCGGACGTCGGATGGTGGAGCGGGCAGACCTCGCTGCCGGGCGGCCTCGGTCAGATGGCCAATGAGCTCGCGGCGATGCCGTCGCTGCACGTGGGCTGGACCGTCTGGGTCGCCTGGGCCGTCTGGCGCCATACCAACGTCGTGGGTCGCACGCTGGCCGTCCTGTACTCCGTAGGGACCACGCTCGTTGTCATCGCGACCGGCAATCACTGGGTGCTCGACGCCGTCGCCGGTGCCGCTGTGGTCGCCGCCGGCATCATGATCTCCGGTTGGCTTGCCGCACGTCGCCACAACACCTCCCCGGTCGCGCCGTGACGAGCGCCCTGCTGGGCTTCGCACTCGCCTTCATGGAGTCCGGTCTGGGCCTCGGCGCCGTGATCCCCGGCGAGGTGGCCATCTCGAGCCTCGCCGCGAGCCTCGACGGCCCGGTGGCGCTCATCGGCCTCGGCATCGCCGTCGCGCTCGGCGCGACGGCGGCCGACCACATGGGCCTGTTCATCGGCCGCGCCGGCGGCACCCGACTGCGCGAGTCGAAACTCATCGCCCGCGTCGGTGTCTCTCGCTGGGATCGCGCCGGCGATCTCGTCCAGCGACATGGCTTCTGGGCCGTCCTGGCCAGTCGGCTGATCCCGCTCGTCCGGACCGTCATGCCCGTGGTCGCGGGGGCCGCCGGGCTGCGCTACCGGTGGTTCCTCCTCGCTTCGGTGCTCGGCGCGTTCGCGTGGTCGGCACTCTGGGTCGGCGCGGGCGCGGGCATCGCCGCCAGCGGCATGCTGGACGAGCCCTGGCTGATCGGCGGGATCATCGCGATCGCCGTGGTCATCCTCGGCCGCAAGCTCCTCGCGCGGCACCGGGACCACGTCGACCCCACCACGATCGTCGACGCCTTAGTCATGATGCCCGCCAAGCCCTGAGCGCCGCCGCCTGTTTGGCGGGAGATCGACCCGCCGTCAGCTATGTCGGGCGGCGACGGTCCGCCTGTCCGACAACATCACCGGCAGCAGGCGCCGCCGATCGCGCACTCCGAAACCCCGGGCGATGAAGCGGTCAGAGCCGTCGAACGCCGCCCGGAAGGCCGAGCGACCGTGCATCGCCCGATGGTTGTCCAAGACGAGTACCTCGCCGCGGGCCAACACGTGCTCGTCCCGGTGTGTCTCGTAAAGATCGATGACTTTGCGCAGGAGCTGGTGGCTGGCTGCCGTGATGCCGTGCATCAAGTCTTGGTCGACCAGCATCGACGGATCGTGCGTTGGTCCGCTGAGGATCGCGAACGGCCCGCGAACCTCGTCCGGGTCTGGCACGAGAGGGCGGAACGACTCGTCGATCGTCGTGGTCCACATGGGCCGACGCAGCAGCGCCACCTCATCGGCATTGAGGCGCTCGATGAGCTTCCTGGCCGAGTAGGTGTACGTCTTCGCGGCCGGGTCGCCCCTCAAGCAACCGAGAAACACGTAATCCGGCCGGTAGAGCGAGTGCGCCTGCTCCGTGTGGGCCTCCAACGGCTCGCCACTGCCCTGCGATTGCTGCGCCATCACCAGCCGCGGGTTCGGCGACATGTCCTGAAGCAGATGACCGTGTCCTTCCGCCTCGTAGGCGACCATTTCCGACACGATGTTCGCGATGATCGCCATCTGACGCGCCAACACCGTGCGCGACGCGAGACCACCTGCGTTGTCGAGCGGGGTTGCCGGGACAGGTCCAACCTGCAGTCCTTGCAGCACCAGGATCCCGGTCGTCGAGCCACGCGCCGCGAACGCCAGAACGGGCCTGCGGACCGAGGCCGGGACCTCGAACGACGCGTCCCTCGCCTCCATGCAGAATCTGTCAGGCTGGGTCAACGGGTCGGCCACGACATGGGCGGCAAGACGCGCCATGACCTCGCCTGTCGGCGGGTCGATGGTCGTCAGGCTGTCTACGGGACCTTGGTCGAACGCCGTCGCGAGCGACGGAGCCGGTATGCGCTTCGGCGAAGCAATCGTCATGATCGAGCCTCCTCACCAGCCGGTGCGGGCCACCTGCTGTGAGTCCAACTATCGTGATCACGCTCCCCCGGCAGGGAAATCTTGTAGCCAGCGATCCGCCCACCATGAGTGCCGTCAGGCAGGGCCGTTTTCGGCAGCAGCAGCCAGGATCTCCGCACTCTGTGCGCGGACCTCAGCCTTCAAGCTGGCGAACTGCGCGGCGACGACATCGCGGTAGTCCGGACGGTTCTCCTCGAGCCACCGCGATGAACCCTCGTCGTCGCTCGCGTCGATGAGAGCCTCGAACTCCTCCAACTGATCGTCCGAGAGCCCCTCTGACAACGCTTTTCCGACCCGCTGTTCGAGCTCGCCGTAGAGATGTTCAAGGAGGAGACGTTGATCGTCCGACATCATCTCCGAAACACCCAGCTCCTCCAGGAGAGCGATGTCGAGCGAGATCTTCTCGGCCACGTCCTCGGCAGCATCGTCTGTCGACGCCGTGAGGCTGTTGTCACTCGTCATCTTGACTCCTCTGGATGGTCTCGATCAGCGCCTCGAAGCTCTCGCCGTACACAGGGTCGGCCTCGAACAGCCTCAGCTCCAAGGTCGAGTTGTAGATTTCGAACCCTGGCGGAACGGAGATCAGAACTCGGTGCTCCCGCAGGTGTTGGAGGCGCTGGTGGAGGTCGACGATGGCAAAGGTGAGTACCTGGTTGGGAGATCTGTTCAGCTCGGCGGCGATCCGGTTGCACTCAGCCTCGACACGCGCCTTCACGGCTAGATAGTCAGACACGAGCTTCGCGTCGTCCGAGGCCGCTACAGTGGCGTGACTGTCCTGAGACGCAGCGAGCTTCGACTGCTTCCTGGCGACTTTGCCAAGCTCCGCCCCCAGTCTGTCGCGGGGGGTCGGCTCCGGTTCGGTCATCGTCACTCCATCGCTGTGCTGATATGTCATCGTGGATCCTCTTGCTTGTGGGTGCAACCGTGATGATGCATGTCGATTAGACGCACTCCCCCGGCCGCTAGTACACGCCGTGACCACGAGTGCAACGACGCGGCGCAGGTGGCGAGCGGCACGTCCTTCGCGAGAACTGCCGCGACCACCAACTGCATCTGGGCCCTTTCTTCCGCCATGTCGGAACCCGCGGTCCAGGGGAGGACCTCTACCAATGTGTCCATCAAGCGGGCCGCCTCGGGAGCCTCGGCAATCACATGGATACCAACTTGGTCACCCATGTCCCTGAGCCGTCCCTTACCGTGCAGGCCCCGTAGAAAGTCCGGCGTCAGGGGCAGGGCAGCACCCGACTCGCACACGCACAGCTCACCCGCAGCCCTCGCGAGCTCGTGCAGCTGGCTCAGATGCGCCGGACAACCGCCCGTCTCCACATGTGCCGACGTCAGGGACCTCCACTCGACGAACGGCAGCTGATACTTGTCGGCCACCACCCGCCCGTCGGCCGTCGGCAGGCCACCGTGAGTCATCACCGATTCGAGGCCCCAACCATCGATCATGACGACCCGCTCCGTGAGGTCCGCCGCATGCCGGGGTCTCGGACGCTCAGGTAGAGAGCGTCCACTGCGGATCCTGCGCCACGGGGCTAGCGCGTCAAGCACCATGGCACGGGCAGTCGACATGGGCATAAGCAGCAGGGACCAGCCCAGGTCGACAACCACGTACGCGTACTGCTGATCGCCGGCCTGCTCTGATCGCCACCACTCCAGCACGCTGTCTCGCAAGTAGAAGGCGTTGCTCGCCGGTATCCGGGTGGTCCGGTACCACCGCTCGCCCTCGACGATGAAAAGCGATCGTGCCTGGGCGCGGAGACTGAACTCCTGCTTCTCCTGGAACGTCGCAGACCTGACAGGCCTGCGGTCTCCAACCGTGAACGCCGGGAGCCGCAGCACCCACTCCTCGCGCTCTTGCGGCACGAGTACCAGGCACCAGGGCGTCTCGGCCCTCGACTGTGCCCCCAGCGCGTCCCGCGGGGATCCCGACCCTCGACGGACGGTCTTGCCGAGCACCAGTTCGTGCGCCGTCCGGTAATAATCGCCATGTGTCTTGCCGATGGTGATGTTGCGACTCTCCGGGGCTCCTCCCCACGCCGGGGCTCGATCGGCTCGGCGACGGATCTCGTCGAGGATCTGGGCGGCCCTCGCCCGATCGACCACCCTGCTCGCCCGGGCCAGCGCCGGATCGCGATCCACCGCATCGGGCGCGCCCTCCACTCCTCATGCTCCTCTGAAAGCTCGCAGGAGACGGTCGTAGGTGTCCGCATACTGGTGGTGCTGCCCGGCCTCGCCAAGCTCAGCCTGGATCACTGAGTCGTAGAACCGAACATCGGACGGATTGACTGCAATGACCTGGCGTCCTTCCTGCAAGCCCACCAGTCGGTCGTGCAGACCGCTCGTCATCATCGTCATCAGGTCGTCTTCGGAGATGGCGAGATCCTCGGCCAGCTCCAGACAGGCAGCCCACACCTCGCGCGACACCTTTTCGTATGCCGCTTCCAGTTCGACATCGAATCGTTCGACGCCTCCACCAACTGCGACACCTTCGTTATCGGCCATGGGCTCCCTCCTTCTGTTCATCAACCTGCGGCGGCACCCGTGTTGCGTCGGCCTTGCGCTGGCGCTCAGCCCTCAGGCGCTCCGCGAAACTCGAAGCAACGGTCTGAGCGGGCTTTAGCGGACCAGTCTCCGCCTCGTCTGATCCGGAGCGAGCGCGGGATCTGGTCGAGCGAGGCCGCGCTGCCTCACGGTCCAAGGCCGCCAGACTCGCTGCCACGGCCTCCTGGTGGTCGGCCCTGGCGACCCAGAAGCCCTCGTCAACCATGCGTCTGCGGATCAACTCGCGCGCAGGACGGTCAGGCTCTGACGTGACCAGAGGGATGCGGATGCTGCACTTCACGTCTTCTCCGTCATGGCTCGTACGCATCACGGCGTAACCACGGGAGACCGACCTGATCACCTGCTCATCGAGGTCCAACTCATCGGCGAACCGCTTGACGTCTGCCCCGGCTGTCTTCATCGCGATCAGCGTGCCCACGTTGGCGAAGATGGCCTCTGCAAGTCTCCCGTTCGTCCCTCCCTCGTAGACCGAATAGGTCTCGAGCTGCCGAAGATTCTGGTGGGCGAGAGCAAGCCCCAGGTGGAACTTACGAGCCTCGGCGATCAGCTCCTCGAGATCCGACGTCACGAAGCGCTGAAACTCGTCGACGTGGACGTAAAACGCGCGACGGTCGTCGAGTCCAGCACGTTGGGCCTCGGCAAACAGGCGGCTGAAGATGACGGAGCCGATGAGGGAGGCCGAGGATGCCGCCATGTTAGTTTCAGGGATCCTGACCAACAGGATGCGTCCGTCGTTGAAGATCGAACGGATCGAGAGCGGACTGGGCGCGAGCTGCGTGGTGATGGAGCGCAAGGCGCTTCCTTCACCAAGATCCGAGAACTTGGCAGACACCCACCGCGCCGTCTCGTGCCGTTCATCGCGACTGCTGAGGTACCTGCCCCACTCCTCGGCCAGCCGAGAGCCGCGCTGCTTGAGCTGTTCCTGAGCCCATCGTTGCAAGGTCTCGCTCTTCACGAGCTCGACGGCCACGGCCATTGACGGGTAGGTGCCGGTCATTGGACTGAGTTCGGCGACCGTCTCGATCGCTAGACGGACGAAATCGGTAAAGACCGGGCCTGCGAACTGGTTGTACGTGCGCTTCGCAATCAGGTCGATCAGGTCGAGCATGCGCTGGTTCGCGCTCATCTCATCGACGTCAAGCGTCAGCGGATTGAGAATCGGTACGAAGTCAGGATCACCGAAGTCGAGCAGCACGACCTCGTCGGCGCGGTCGCCGACGCGGTCGAGGAGGTACTCGACGAGGTCAGCATGCGGAGTGATCACGGCGACCCCGCGCCCAGCCCTGATGTCCTGCTCAGCGATCTGCTTGAGCAGGTTGGTCTTGCCTGAACCCGTCTTGCCGACGATGTACAAGTGGCGCTCACGCTCGTCCTCGGAGATCCGGACCTCGGACTCACGGTCCCAGTCGGGGCCCTGCACATTCGTGGTGCCGAGGCATGCTCCGTCCACCCCAGACAGATCACGGAAGGCCGGCACACGTGGCGGTCTGATCATGAGACCACGGCCCTGGAGCGCACCGTAGGGCGCGTGCCAGGCTCTGAGCGCGACCTCAGGGGCGTAGCAGGGCGGATCTGTGGCCTTCATGGTCGCCGCGGTCAGCAGCTTGACAGGAGTCCCGAGCACGCACTGCCCGATGAGGTGGAGCAAGCTGTCATCGATGCGGTGGGCAGCACCCACCGATAGAGACAGCGCCACTCGCGACCGCGGCTTCTCGCTGGCCGGCAGGGAGGCGAGATACGCGTAGCCGGCGTCGAAGTCCAGGATCGGTTTAGTCCCATCTTCCTGCAGGAAGACCGTCGTGTCGTCTGGCACACGGGACTGCGGCGGCGACGCGCAGCTGATGTCGATCGTGAGCGGTGTCCCACGGTGCCGCAGCAGATCGATCAGAATCGACCAGTCTTCCTTGGCCGGCAGGATCTTGCGGTAGTCGACCGGAACCAGATGTCGAACGAACCGCTGCTGATTGAACTCTGGACGGCGGGTCCTGCCGAATCCGTACGAACCCGCCAACGCGACGCTCGCATAGTTCTCCAGCTCGAGGACTGCTCCCCTGACCACTGCGCCTTCCGGGTCCTTGTCATGAAAGCTCGAGCGGCATACCAGAAAAATCTTCGCCTCAATGGAGTCCGATCCCTTGCGCTCCTTGGTGGCCTCGAGTCGCCACGTCAGTTCAATCCCAGGCTGGTGGACCGCCAGGACCTGCAGGAGCCTCAACTGGTTCGGTAGTGAGCGTGCTGCCTTCGCGTCGGAGTAGTTGTTCAAGTCGAGGGCCCAATGCGCACGCATGAAGCCAGTAAATCGTCCCCCGGCGCCCGTGTACATGCCATTCATGAGAGGCACCCCTCTACCATGAACCGCGCTTTCCCCACCCGACGCAGCAGGCGTGAAGCAGAGTCCAGTCACGAACGTCGCAGCGCCTTCTGGACCGCGGCGGCCACGTGTTCAGGATCGGCTCCGGTCCGCACGACAACCACGGTGGTCTCGTCCGACGCCTGCGGCGAATGGCCGAGCACAACCGTCATCGCGCGCGCGAAGTCGTCCTCCGGTTCCGCACTCTCTCCGCGCAGCCAGCGACGCAACACATGATTGTGCGCCGTAACGATCGCCGACGCCATGAGTTCGGCCCGGAGCTGAGCATCAGGATCATCGGCGTGCCAACCCGTCAGGGCGCGGGCGAACAGGCTCTGGTACTGGCGGATGCTGGCGATCTCGCGCATGCGCAGCGCAGGGACGGTTGAGATCAACCGGTAGCGGATGCGGGCCCGTTCGCCCTCGCCGACGTAGTAGCGCAGCACCAGGCGGGCAGCCTCCGTGACCGCGACATCACTGGAGGTCGCGTCCGCGGCATCGAGTCGACCGGCGATGCGAGCCAACAGATCATCATGCTCGGGGAAGATCACCGCCTCTTTGGAACCGAAATGGCGAAAGAACGTAGTGCGTCCCACCCCGGCCGTACGCGCGATGTCGTCGACCGTCGTCTCATCGAACCCCGGGTCGTCGAACAGGGCGAACGCAGACGCCACCAGGCGTTCACGAGCTGTCGTCGGTTCGGCGCGCACGCCCTGAGGTTACTTGCTGGTATCGAGTGCGGCCAGTACGGTACCGAGTGCCAATCGTCCTGGTACTTCTGGAGTGGGTCATGAGCAGCATTGAGAGCATCGGTGTCATCGGGGGCGGCCTGATGGGCTCCGGGATCGTCGAGGTCGCGGCCCGTGCCGGGCTGGACGTCATCGGGATCGAGATCAGTGCCGCCGCCGGAACAGCCGCCCTGGCACGAGTCGAAGGCTCCCTGCGCAAGGCCGAGTCCCGCGGCAAGATCGACGCCGCCGAGGTCGCCGCGGTGCTCGACCGCATCCGCTTCGAGACCGATCTCGAGACGCTGGCCGACCGCGATCTCGTGGTCGAGGCTGCGTCCGAGGACGAGCAGATCAAACTCGACCTGTTCCGCCGTCTGGGTCAGATCCTCGCCAAGGACGATGCGATCCTGGCGTCCAACACGTCCTCGATCCCGATCGTCAAGCTCGGCGCCGTCTCGGGTCGCGCCGCGCACGTCATGGGTGTGCACTTCTTCAACCCCGCACCGGTCATGCAGCTCGTGGAGCTGATTCCCTCGCTGACAACGTCCGACGAGACCCTCGACCGCATGCGCGCCTGGGTCACCGACGGCCTCGGCAAGAAGCCCATCGAGGCCACCGACCGCGCCGGGTTCGTGGTCAACTCCCTCCTCGTGCCGTACCTGCTCTCGGCCATCCGCATGTATGAGGCCGGCTACGCTTCGGCCGCCGACATCGACCGCGGCATGGTGCTGGGCTGCGGCCATCCCATGGGCCCGCTCGCGCTGGCCGACCTCATCGGTCTCGACACCATCAAGGCCATCGGAACCTCGATGTACGACGAGTTCAAAGAACCCCTGTACTCACCCCCGCCGCTGCTCGACCGCATGGTCGGAGCCGGCTTGCTCGGCAAGAAGAGCGGACAGGGGTTCTACGGGTACGAGGGCTGACCATCGTGTCATCACTCGCCCGCTACCTTCACTGGTGGGCCAAGTAGTCATCGTCTTCGACACCGCTCGGCTCACGGGCGGGTGAGACCATCGACCACATGACCGCATCTCTCGACGACGTCCGATGGCCGGTGCGCACCGAGCGCCTCATCCTGCGACGTCTGGCCGATGGCGATATGCCGGCGATCTTCGCTTACCGGTCGAGGCCGCAGATCGCGGAGTGGATCGGCGGGACTGCTACCGACATCGAGACACTGACCGAACGGTTCGGCGAGGGTGCCACCGCCGTGATCGTCGAGTACGACGGTCGAGTCATCGGCGATCTCATGGTCAACGTCCACGATGCCTACGCGCAGCGGGAAGTGACCGAACAAGCGACGGCGGTGGAGGCCGATCTCGGCTGGACCTTCGATCTGGAATACCACGGTCGAGGCCTGGCCACAGAGGCGATCGGGGAACTCATCCGCATCTGCTTCGACCAGATGGGCCTGCGCCGCTTCATCGCGATCTGCTTCGCAGACAACGAACCCTCCTGGCGACTGATGGAGCGCCTCGGCATGCGCCGCGAAGCGCACCACGTCCGTAACGCCCTGCACCGCGACCGCGGGTGGCTTGACGAGTATGTCTACGCGCTGCGCGCCGAAGAGCAACCTACTTCGTGGTGAGGACCTGCACGTGGCACGAGCCGCCCTCGAGCGCGGGGATCTTGAGGATCTCGAAGTCGACCGATCCGCCCGCCGCGACCTTCGGCACCTGCTTGGTCATCGCCGACTGGGTGGGGACGTCGGTCGGGCCGACCTGCACCGTGACCTGGAAGGTAACCTGCGACTTGGTGGCATTCGACAGCACTCCGGTCGCGGTGTAGGTGCCGGCGCCGTCCGGCTCGCACCGGAAGCGCGACAGAGCGGCGGGAACGGGATCGCCCGTAGGCGCGGGGGTCGTCGGCACGGCTCCCGGTGCCAGGGTGGGCGTCGACGAGGGTGTCGCGGCCGGCTTGTCGGAGCCGCCACCGCACGCGCTCAGCAGCAGGAGAAGAGCCACCGCCGCGATCCGCATGGCACCATCCCATCACGCCCTGCCAGTCACCGGGCGGAGGCGCGCACCCGCCTGTACCGTCGGCGCATGAAGTCGAAGCGTATGGCGCGCCGCGTCGCGATCGAGGTCGCCGGATGGGGACTGGTCCTGATCGGCATCGCCGCCATCTTCCTACCCGGTCCAGGCCTGCTGTCGCTGTTCGCAGGCTTGGCGATCCTGTCGCAGCAGTACGAGTGGGCCGAACGCCGTGTCCGGCCCGTCGAGATCATGGCCCTCAAGTCCGCTGCCCAGAGCGTGCAGACCTGGCCGCGCATCCTCGCGAGCGTGGCCGGCGCGCTGGCACTCGCCGCGGTCGGCGTCTTCTGGGGCATCGGGACCGAGGTCCCCGGTTGGTGGCCCCTGCCCGACCGCTTCTGGCTTGTGGGCGGTTGGGGCACCGGTGGCACCCTCATCGCCTCGTCGTTGATCGCACTGGCGACGATCGTCTACAGCTTCCGCCGATTCCGCGGCGCCGAGGACCCGGAGGCCGAGGCCCTACGAGTCTCGACCCCCGAGGAAGACTGAGTCACAGCGACTCGTCGACCTCGAACCACGTCAGCGCCGGCCTCGCGGCCAGCAACGGCCCCAGATCGGTGATGGCACCGGTCCCCGCGCGAAACTCGCGGTACGCACGGTCGTGTTCGATGGACTCCCATGTCTGGTAGGCGATCCAGTGGGCTGGGTCGTTCGCGTCGACCAGGACGTCGACACCCAGGTTGCCGTCGAACGCCCGGGTCTCCGCGAGCACCCGCCCCAGGACGGTTCGCGCGTCGTCGAGCTTCGAGGGATCCAGCCGGAGCTCGAGGGTTGCCGTGATAGCCATGTCGTTCCTTCATCGGTCGGGACTGCTCGCGACCTAGGATAGTGACCCACGCCATACCCGGAGGCTGATGTGTTCTATCCACTCACCGTCATGGACTTCCTCGACCGTGCCGTTGCGGTCTATCCGGACCGGGTGGCTGTGATCGACGAGCCGCAGCAGCCGGCCGAGTCGTGGGGCGAGATCACCTACGCCGAACTCGGTCGCCGCGCCCGACGCCAAGCGGCCTCGCTCGACGAGATGGGGGTCCCCGTCGGTGGACGCGTCGCGATCGTGTCGCAGAACTCGGCCCGCCTCCTGACCTCGTTCTATGGAGTCTCCGGCTGGGGACGCGTGCTGGTGCCGGTCAACTTCCGACTCGCTGTCGCCGAGATCCGCTACATCGTCGAGCATTCCGGCGCCGAGGTCTTGCTGGTCGACCCTGAGCTACGGCACCTCGTCAACGACGTCGAGTGCAAGCGCACATTCGTGCTGGGCGATGACGACAACACGATCTGGGGGTCGTCCGTCGATCCCAGACCCTGGGACGGAGATGAAGCAGCCACCGCAACGATCAACTACACCTCCGGGACAACGGCGCGGCCCAAGGGCGTCCAGCTGACACACCGGAATCTGTGGCTCAACGCGACGGTCTTCGGCTGGCAAGCATCGGTGTCCGACCGAGACGTCTACCTGCACACGCTGCCGATGTTCCACGCCAACGGCTGGGGCCATCCGTTCACCGCCACCGGAATGGGTGCACAGCACGTCGTGATCCGCCAGATCGACGGCACCGAGATCCTGCGGCGCATCGAGAAGCACGCTGTGACGTACCTGTGTGCGGCTCCTGCCGTCGTCGCGTCAGCCCTCGACGCTGCCAAGGCCTGGGACGGTGAGATCCCCGGACGCGACCGAGTCCGCATCATCGTCGCAGGCGCCCCGCCGCCGACGCGCACCATCGAGCGGGTCCGTGACGAGCTGGGCTGGGAGTTCATCCAGATCTACGGACTCACCGAGACCTCGCCGCTGCTCACCATGAGCCGCATGCGGGCCGAGTGGGACGACCTCGACCCGCACCAGCAGGCGGTCAACCTCGGACGCGCGGGCGCGCCGGCCATCGGCGTCCGCATGCGGATCGACGACTCCGGCGAGGTGCTGGCGCAGTCGAACCACAACCTCGCGTCGTACTGGGAGAACCCGGAGGCGACAGCCGAGGCGCAGGCCGGCAACTGGTTCCACACCGGCGACGGCGGCACGATCGAGGACGGCTACGTCACGATCGCCGACCGCAAGAAGGACGTCATCATCACCGGCGGCGAGAACGTCTCGTCGATCGAGGTCGAGAACGCCCTGATGTCACACCCGTCGGTCAAGGAGGTTGCCGTCATCGGCATCCCGGATGAGAAGTGGGGCGAACTCGTCACGGCCCTCGTGGTGCTCGACCCCGACGAAGACGACGTCGACCAGGCTGCGCTGATCGCGCACTGTCGTGAGCACCTCGCCGGCTTCAAGTGTCCCAAGCGGATCGAGTTCCGCGACGAGCTCGCTCGCACCGCGACCGGCAAGCTGCAGAAGTTCAAACTGCGCGAGGAGTTCTGGGCCGACGCAGAGGGTCAGTAGGCCGGCACCTCCCCGAGGAGCTGCTGTGGTCAGGAGCCGAGGTACTTGCCTGCCATCCGGATGGTGCCCGGGCCGGCGGGCATGGTCCGCGAACTGCAATCGCCGGAGGCACCGTCACACGTCGTGACCTTGGCCCCGTCGACACGCATCAGACGTCCGTCCGGGGTCCAGCCGTACGTCCGCCCGTGGCCGGGCAAGGTGATGCGCTGGCCCGTGGCGACATCGGTGACGTAGACAGCGGGATCGGTGATCGGCTCGTTCCCTGCCCCGCTCACGACTCCAAGGACTCGACCCTTGTCATCCACCTCGACAAAGGTGTTGGTGGTCAGCACGAAGCGGCCATCAGGGGACAGCTGGTTGTTGGCCCACCCGCTCCCGCCGTCGTCCTCGACTGCGCGCAGATCTTCTGTCGATCGCAGCGCTCTCGACTCGCCCAGCTCATAGGTGACATCGGCGAGATCGCCCCCGAGCGCCCGACCACCACCCGTCGACGGAAGCTGCCCGACGGGCACGTCGGCTGCTCGCTCGCCGGTCCGCCAGTTGATCACCTGCTGGGCCTTGTCGACGCCGATCACGACGTACTCGCCCGTGAGGCCGATCGGCGGCACATCCCACCCCGCCCAGGTGTACGAAGCATCGAACGACCGCGTCGCGAGCTCGCGGCCGGTCGAGGCCTCCACGACGTGGATCTCGTAGCCGGACCCCTGCTTGGTCAGGTACGCGAACCGGTCGGCCTGAGCGTCCGTCCCGGGCACGATCTTGCCGGGAAGGTTCAGCTCCCGCACTGTCCCGTCGGTGCCGACGTAGACGTAGTCGCGCTTTACGTCCCCGGCATCGTCGTTTGTCACACCGGCGACCACCCCGTTGGCCGTGTAGTACATCAGCTGGATCGTCACGCCGAGATCGACGGAGTAGTCGGGGTCGCTGAACCACAAGGTGTCGCCGCGCGAGAACGCTCCGCCGGTGCGATAGGCGGCCGACACGAGGTCGACGTCGCCCGCGGTGATGCTGGTACTGACCTCGAGCTGCCTCGGGTCGCTGTCTCGGGTCCCGACGAGGACCGCGGCGCCGGCCAGAGCGCCGATGGCCAAGGTCGCGATGCTGCGACGGGCTACGGAGCGACGGCGATGGACGCGACGTCCCCGCCGGATGACACCCGCCAGGTCGAGCTCTGGGACGGGCTCGGCGTCGGCGTGGGAGCGGATTCGCTCGATCAGCTGGTCAGTCATGGAGGCTGCCTTCGGGGACGAGGTGAACGTGTTTGCGCAGAGCGGTGAGGGCCGCCGCGGTCTGGCTCTTGACGGTGCCGGTGGTGACGTTCAGGAGGTCGGCGGTCTCCTGAACCGACAGGTCGTCGAGGAACCTGAGCGCGACAACCGATCGTTGGCCCACGGGGAGGGCTTGCAGGAGGTCAGCCATCGCCACCCGTTCGACGAGCGCTGTCGTGTGGTCGTCGCTCGATGCCCCTGCGTCGGTTGTCGTGTCGGACGTGTTCTCGCGCGACCACGAGTGCTTACGGAACCAGTCGCGGGACACGTTGAGCATGACCCGGCGGGTGAAGGCATGCGCCTTGTCGGTCTCGCGGAGCTTCGGCCACGCGATATAGGTCTTCACCAGGGCGGACTGCACGAGGTCTTCGGCCAGCTGCCGATCGCCCAGGATCATGACGGCCGTGCGGTAGAGCTGCGGCCACACGGCACGAGCGAAGTCGCTGTACTCCGCCTCGCTGGTCTGGCGCATCCCTGCTCCTTGGTCTGAACGACGCTGTCACAGGTTAGACGTGGTGAGGCCACGGATCGGTTGGCTCCACCCGCGGAACTGACCTCCCGCTGCGGTGTGGGGTGGGTTAGGCGGCCGGGGTTTCCGGCTGGGGTCTGGTGGTCCAGTGCAGGAGGCCGTGGCCTTTGTAGTTGTGGTGTCTTCGGCACAGGGGTCCGAGGTTGTCTCCGGTGGTAGGCCCTTGCGGGTATGGGATGCGGTGGTCGTAGTCGCAGTATTTGGCGGGGACCATGCATCCGGGGCTTTGGCAGGTGTGGTGGAGGAACTGCAAGGCGATCTTCAGGATGTCGGGTGCCAGTCGGCCGATGTACTCGTGTGCGAGGACGTCGTCGGTGATCGGATCGACCACGATCCGGTGCCAGAACGTCGACCCCGACCCGACCACGGCGGTGATCCAGGTCGCGGGAACACCCCAACGGCCATCAGCCGACTCCGCGAACCCAGGCGTGAAGCCCGCCAGTACGTCCGCGCCGACCGTGACAGCGATATTCGCGTCGATCGCCGACGATGTTGTGTCGGAGGTGGTGCACCAGGCGACCAACAGGTCCACCTCACGCTGAGCGATAGTGCGGTCGTCGTCGGGATCGGTGGGACGGCGGGCTGCTTTGCGGTACCGGTCTTCGATCGCCGCCAGCTCATGCGACGGCAGATACGCCGAGAGGTAACCCATCGAGTCGTCACCATGCCGCACCGACACATACCTTTTGGCCCGTTCGTTCTCAGCCCGCTCGACCGCAAGGTCGGCCTCAACCCGATGGACGAACGCCTTCAACCAGGCCCGCAGCTCCGCGACGGTGTGCGTCTCCGCGTACTCAACAACCCGCCGGTCGAGACGGTGGA
>Ga0075364_10000655_pt1 | contig 17898 bp, 10 predicted proteins | sample EndMetdeltDD1764_FD_71517 | JGI IMG/M metagenome (GOLD analysis project Ga0075364, IMG submission 71517) | Populus endosphere microbial communities from Tennessee, USA - Endosphere MetaG P. deltoides DD176-4 | ecosystem: Host-associated > Plants > Roots > Endosphere | place: USA: Tennessee...
GGAGCGGGTCGCCCGCGCCGGCGCCGCGCCCTCGATAAGCGGCTCGCCCGGACGCCAGACGCCCACCGTCCGGCCCGCGACCAGCTCGGCGATCCGCTCCGGCGAATAGCCGAGCTCCAGCAGGACCTCCTCGGTGGATTCGCCGAGCACCAGCGGTCCGCGGGTGATGGCGCCGGGGGTGTCGGAGAGAGCGGCGTAGAGCCCGACCTGGTCCAGCCGGCCCACCAGCGGATTGTCGAAATGGACGGTCAGGCCCAGCCGCTCGAAGTCGGGATCGTCGTGCACCGTCTGGCTGATGACCTCGTCGCTGATCTCGCAAGGCGCGCCGGCGGCGTCCAGACGCGCGCGCCAGGCCTCGGCGGTGTCGCCCAGGAACACGCCCGCCAGAAGCTCGCGCAGGAGCTTGTCGTTCGCCCGCCGCAGCTCCGCCGTGGCGAAGGCGTCGTCGTCGAGGCCGGCCTTCGGCAGGGCCGCGCGCAGGGCCTGCCACTCCCCCTCGGTCAGCGCCGCCAGGGCCAGCCACCGGTCCTTGGTCTCATAGAGGCCGTAGAGGGCGGAGAGCCCGTACTGCATCCGATCGAGCCGGGGGCGATCGAAGGTCTCGCCATTGGGCCCGGCGACGACGAAGGAGCCGTTCAGCATGTGGGCGTTGACGATGGCGGTCGAGAGGAACTGGCCCTCCCCGGTGCGCTTGCGGTGGTAGAGCGCCTCGATGACGCCGTTGGCCATCAGGAAGGCGGCGGCCGTGTCGCCGATGCTGGTGATGCACCACAGCGGCTTGCCCCCGTCGGCCATGCCGCCGTCCTCGTGCTGGATGCCGGCGATGCAGGCCGCGGTCTGCTCGTTGCCGGGGAGGGACTCGCGCGGGCCGCGTTCGTGGCCGCGGCCGTGGCAGTAGATGAGGTCGGGCTGGATCTTGCGCAGGCTCTCGTAGTCCAGGCCCAGGCGGCGGGCGGCGTCCATGCGCATGTTGGTCAGGACCACGTCGCAGGTCTTGACCAGGTCGTAGAGGATTTGCCGGCCCTCGGGCTGCTTGAGGTCCAGGCAGACGCCCCGCTTGCTGCGATTGCAGACGAAGGCGAAGTGGCTGCGCAGCCAGCCGGCCTCATAGAAGGCGTTGACCTTGATGACGTCGGCCCCGAGGTCGCCCAGCACCTGTCCGGCGAACGGGCCGGCCAGCAGCAGCCCCAGGTCGAGGACCCGAACCCCGGCCAGCGGTCCGCCGGGCGTGGGAGGGGAAGCGGCGCGGACGGCCGGGCTGCTCGGCGCGAGGGCGGCGGCTTCGGCCTTCACCTGGGCGGTGTGCTCGCCCGCCGCCGGGGCCGGCCCGCCCGGGGCGGAGGGCGTCCTGTCGAAGCTGACCAGGGTCCCGAGCTGGCGAATGGTCCCAAGCTCTGGGTCCTGGACCTCGCGAACGCAGCCGTCGGCCAGGAGGAGCGGGTCGGCCAGGGCGGTCTCCACCGAGCGGGCCTCCTGCAGGGCCACGTCGGAGGCCGCGGCGGCGGCCAGCCACTCGTCGCAGGTGAACTTCTTCACGGCCTTGGCGAGTATGGGCGTGTAGCGGATATTGGCGGCCATGCCCTGCAGCGGCGCCCCAAAGCCCGTGGGATGCTCGGGGTTGGTCATGTCGGGCGTGAGGTTGATGGTGTCGCCCGCCGCGGCTCCCAGGACGAAGCGCGGGTTGGCGCCCCAGTTGTGGATCCAGCGCCCGTCGGCGCATTCGTAGTGTCCCTTGGGCGCCTTGCAGTTCATCACCGCGCTGGCGAAGCTTGGCGCGTCCGGCTCCTGCGCTCTCTGCCAGGCCACGTGCGCCGAGACCGCCGCCCCATGCATCAGGCTGGTGGCGACGTGCTGTCCGCGGCCGGTCGTCTCGCGGGCGTAGAGGGCGGCCGAGACGCCGACGAGGGCGCTGTAGAAGGCGCCCAGCGAGACCCAGGGCACGCCGGTGACGATCGGGCCTTCCCGCGGCGGCCCCTGGCGCCATTCCAGCGGCGAGTCGATCTCGGGGCAGGGGTCGGGCCGGCCGGCGGCGTGGTGCACCATGCCTTCGGGCCAGCCGCGATGCTCCCAGTGCAGGCCCATGCGCGCGGCCACCAGCAGGTCGTAGCCGCGCCGCCCGGCGTGGCGGCTGTCGCGGTAGGGGTCGATGGTGACATAGACGAGCCGCGGATTGAGCGCCGCGAGGGTCTCGAAGTCGACGCCCAGGCGCGCGGTGACGCCCGCGGAGAAGCTCTCGATCAGCACGTCGGCCTGGGCGGCGAGCCGGCGGAAAGCCTCCAGGTCGTCGGGGTCCTTCAGGTCCAGGATGGCGCTGCGCTTGCCCCGCTGCCAGGTGCGATAGCCCAGCCGGCTGCGTCCCAGCTCGCGGAAGGGGTCCCCGCCCGGGGGCTCGATCTTGGTGACCTGCGCGCCCTCGTCGGCCAGCACCATGGCGGCCATCGGGCCGGCGACGCCCCAGGAGAGGTCGAGGACGCGCAGTCCCGAGAACACGCTGGGCATCGGACGCTTTCTCCCGACGCGCCCGGGGAGACGACTTGCTGACGAGGGTTGGCTTTGGCCCGGGGCGACCGGCCAAGACTAGGAGGCGCGGCGGCCCAGCGCAAACGCGCGCGCCGGCGTATCTCCCATGAGACGTTGTCTGAATTTCGCCGTTCGGGGGATTGACGGCGCCCTCATAGTGTCGACTATACCCGCCCAGCGAGCAAACGCATCGGCGGACCCGCCGGAAAAAGACGCGACTCCCGGCGAGAGCCGGCAGGGTCGGAAAAAACTGCTCGGCGGCCCAGCGCGAGTTCGGGAGGGAACTTGGACGTCCAAGATCACAATGCGGACGCATGGCGCGTTCCGGCTCCGAGCTGCAGCGCTCGTCCTGCGGAGTCTGCTCCGCAGCCCGCCATCTCTTGCCGACGCGCCCAGCCCGGGCGCGTGCGGCGTCCGCACCGGCCAGCCTGAACAACAAGGCTCGCTAGCGCGGCGTCTCAGCCGATCGAGAGAATTCGGCGAAATCGACCAGTCCAGAACAACCGGGAGGCTCAATTGATCAGCAAGCATTACAAGGCGGCTCTGCTCGCCGCCGCCGCCACCAACCTTGTCCTGGCAGGCCACGCGGCCGCGGCCGCCGCGGCCGCCCAGACGTCCGTGGGCGAGGTCGTCGTCACGGCCCGCCGCGTCGAGGAACGCCTGCAAGACGTGCCGATCTCGATCTCGGTCGTGGATCAGGAACGCCTGCGCAAAGCCAACATCAGTTCCGCCGAGGACCTCACCAAGGTCGTCCCGGGCCTTTCGGTGGACTCCCGCTATTCGTCCGAACAATCCACCTTCGCGATCCGCGGCTTCTCCCAGCAGCTGCGCACCTCGGCTGCGGTCGGCACCTATTTCGGTGAAGTCGTGGCGCCGCGCGGCAGCAACCTTGCGCTGCAGGGCGGCGACGGCGCCGGCCCGGGCAGCCTGTTCGACCTGCAGAACGTGCAGGTCCTGAAAGGTCCGCAGGGCACGCTGTTCGGCCGCAACACCACCGGCGGCGCCGTGCTGCTGGTGCCCAGGAAGCCCACCGACCAGTTCGAAGGCTATGTCGAAGGGTCAGTCGGCAACTACAACATGAAGCGCATCCAGGCCGTTGCGAACCTGCCGCTCGGCGAGCAGGTGCGGCTGCGCCTTGGCATGGACAAGCAGAAGCGCGACGGCTTCGCGCACAACGTCTCGGGCATCGGTCCGAAGGACTTCTACGATGTCGACTACACCGCGCTGCGCGCCAGCCTGGTGCTGGACATCACCCCGTCGCTCGAGAACTACACGATCGCCTCGAGCCTGCAGTCCAAGACCAACGGCTCGGTGCCGCAGGTCTTCCGCGCCAACTCCAATCCGCGGGTCGCGTTCGCCAGCCTGGTGGCGCCGCAGGTCGCCCGCCTGAACGCGAGCGGCGACAAGTATCAGATCGAACAGCACCTCATCAATCCGAAGACGATGACGCGGCAGGTTCAGATCATCAACCGCACGACGTGGATCGCGACGAACGATCTGACCGTCAAGAACATCATGTCCTACTCTGAGTTCGTGCAGGATCAGCGTCAGGACATTTTCGGGACCAACATTCAAGTCCCGGGCCTGAATTCCTACATTTCGACCGCGTTCTCCTTCAACCCTGATGGGTTCCACACCAGCGACCAGAAGAACTTCACCGAAGAGCTGCAATTTGTCGGCAAGGCGGTGGACGGTCGGCTGAACTGGCAGTCCGGCCTCTACTATGAGCACAGCACGCCCGGCCATGTGACCTACTCGGCCGGACCTGGGGTGGGCGCGGTCTGCCTCAACAGCGGGTTCAGCACCGTGGCCAGCATGCGCTGCATCTCTGGCAACATGACCCCCAACTCGGGGACGATCGAATACATCAACATGGCGGCCTACACGCAGGGCACCTATGCGATCACCGATCAGCTCAAGGCGACCGCGGGCGTCCGCTACACCTGGGACCGCGTGAGGGGCTCGGGCCAAGGCTTCAACGCCGTCTTCCAAGCCACGGCGCCCGGTCAGTTCGTCGCGCCGACCTTCACCGGCTGCACCAGCGGCTTCCCGGCGGCCACGAACTGCACGTTCACGGGACGGGTCTCGAACAAGAAGCCCACCTGGACGCTGAACCTGCAGTACAACCCGACCGCCGATGCGATGGTCTACGCGACCTACTCGCGCGGCTACAAGCAGGGCGGCGTGACGCCGACCCAGCCCTCGGGCGTGCCCTTCTACGGGCCGGAGAAGCTGGACGCCTATGAACTCGGCGCCAAGCTGACCTTCCAAGGCGCCGTTTCGGGCATGTTCAACGTGGCCGGGTTCTATTCGAAGCTGAAGAACCAGCAGGTCCTGGTGGGCCTGCAGGACACCACCGGTCGCCTGCCGACCGCCACGTCGGTTCTCAACGCCGGCCGGGCCCGGATGTACGGGGTGGAGTTCGATAGCACCCTGCGCCTTGGTTCGATGTTCCGCGTCGACGCCGCCGGCACCTATCTGAACTCGAAGATCATCGAGCTGAGCGTGCCGGGCTTCCCGGAATACGACGTGAAGCAATACCCGGCGGCGGGCGGTCCCGAGGACGTCGCGCCGAAGTGGAGCGGGAATATCGCAGGAACCTTCATCGTGCCGACGTCGGAAGACATCGGCAAGGTCGAGGCGACTGCGACCTACCGGTACACGTCCAGCTTCGTGACCGGGGGCGGCCACTCGACCCCGATCAAGCAGGTCGACCTCAATCTCAGCTGGCGGGGCGTGGCCGGAAAGCCGGTGGACATCTCGGTCTTCGCCACCAACGTGACGAACCAGTTCACCTACACCTACGTCTATCCGCTGATTAACAGCTTCGGCTTCGACGACGGCTACCTTGGCCCGCCGCGCATGTACGGCGTCAGCGTCAAGGCCAGGTTCGGCGGCTGACGCCAGCACAAGCTGACGTAAGAAGGCCGGGGTCCGCATCTGCCGGGCCCCGGCCTTTTCTTTTGCCTCGCCCGCCCGCGACGGCGCCCTTCGCACACACGGCGGAGATCTTCGGCCCGCGGGCGTGCGATGTCCCCGCGCCGATCCGGCCCGCGCCAGAACTGTGTCCCGCGAGAGACACCCCCTGAGCTTCGCTGGGCGGGGGCTTGACGCCGCAAGCATAGCGAGCGCTATAAATGCCGCTGCGAACACTTGGGCCGATCCGGCCGATTATGAGCACGTCGGCCCCCGGGAGACCGGAGCCGCCAGACCAAACAAAAATTGCTCAAAGCGGCAGGATACAGTTCGGAGGGGGAAATGAACGCCGAAGCCAAGATTTCGGGTGTGACACACGTCCCGACGTCGGCGCTGTCGCCTGAGACCACTCAATCAAAGTGACGCCCTTGCGCAGGCGGCGATTTCGCCGCCCGGCGTGGGGAACGCGCGTCGCGGGCGGCCTAGGCTCGGCGGAGTTTCATCCTCCGTTGATACGCATTTTCAATCGGCTAAGCGAATTCATCTTGTTTGGTGGGTGCACGTCTTCTTGGCCAAGCAAGTAAAATTCGCCTCAAGCCGCTACAGAACTCACTGGGAGGGATAAATTGATTAGCAAGCATTACCGGCTGGCGCTGCTCGCGGCCGCCGCCACCAACCTCGTCCTCGCCGGCCACGCGGCCGCGCAAAACGCCGTCGGCGAAGTCGTCGTCACCGCCCGCCGCGTGGCGGAACGCCTGCAGGACGTGCCGATCTCGATCACGGTCGTCGACCAGGATCGCCTGAGCAAGGCCAACATCTCCTCGGCCGAGGATCTGACCCGGGCCGTCCCGGGGCTGGTCACCGACTCCCGCTACTCCTCGGAGCAGTCCACCTTCGCCATCCGCGGCTTCTCGCAGCAGCTGCGGACCTCGGCCGCGGTCGGCACCTACTTCGCCGACGTGGTGTCGCCGCGCGGCAGCAGCCTTGCGCTGCAGGGCGGGGACGGCGCGGGCGCCGGCAGCCTGTTCGACCTGCAGAACGTGCAGGTGCTGAAAGGGCCCCAGGGCACCCTGTTCGGCCGCAACACCACCGGCGGGGCGGTGCTGCTGGTGCCGCGCAAGCCGAGCGACCAGTTCGAGGGCTACATCGAGGGCTCGTACGGCAACTACGACATGAAGCGCTTCCAGGGCGTGGCGAACCTGCCGCTCTCGGATGTCGCCCGCCTGCGCCTGGGCTTCGACCGGATGAAGCGCGACGGCTACGCCCACAATGTCTCGGGCATCGGTCCCCGCGACTTCTACAACACCAACTACACGGCCCTGCGCGCCAGCCTGGTCCTGGACATCACGCCGGACCTCGAGAACTACACGATCGCCTCGAACATGCAGTCGAAGACCAACGGGTCGATCCCGCAGGTCTATTCGGCCAATCCGGCCACCTCGTTCGGCGTCCTGGTGGGCCCCCAGGTCGCCCGGCTCGCCGCCAGCGGCGACAAGTGGCAGGTCGAGAACAACCTGATCAATCCCAAGGCGATGACCCGGCAGTCGCAGATCATCAACACCACGACCTGGCACGCCAGCGAGGCGCTGACGGTCAAGAACATCATGTCCTATTCGGAGTTCGTGCAGGACCTGCGCACGGACATCTTCGGCACGAACGCCCTTGTGACCTCACTGAACGCCTACGTCTCGACGGCCATGGCGTTCAGCCCGGACGGCAGCCACCTCAGCAGCCAGAAGAACTTCACCGAGGAGCTGCAATTCCAGGGCAAGGCGATGGACGGGCGGCTGATCTGGCAGTCGGGGCTCTATTATGAGCACAGCACCCCCAAGAGCCTGGCCACCTCCGGCGCGCCGGGCGTGGGCGCCACCTGCCTGATCAGCGGCTTCACCACAGTCGCGAACTCGCGCTGCATCAGCGGCTCGGCGAGCACCAACACCGGCTCGAACGAGTACATCAACGAGGCGGCCTACGCCCAGGGGACCTATGCCCTGACCGACCAGCTCAAGGCCACCGCGGGCGTCCGCTACACCTGGGACCGCGTCAACGGCTTTGGCCAGGGCTTCAGCTACGCCTACCGCACGACCGGGCCTGGCGTCTTCGTCGGCCCCACGCTGGTGGGCTGCAACGCCGGTTTCCCGGCAGCGACGGGCTGCGTTTTCACCGGCAAGACCTCGGACAAGAAGCCGACCTGGACGCTGAACCTGCAGTACAACCCGAGCCAGGACGCCATGGTCTATGCGACCTACGCGCGGGGCTACAAGCAGGGCGGGGTCACCCCGACCAACCCGGCCGGCGTGCCGTTCTTCGGTCCTGAGCAGCTCGACGACTTCGAGGGCGGCGTGAAGCTGAGCTTCCACGGCGCGGTGTCGGGCACGGTCAACCTCGCCGCCTTCTACGAGAAGCTGAAGAACCAGCAGATCCTGGTGGGCCTGCAGGACAGCCGCGGCGTCCTGCCGACCGCCACCTCCGTCCTCAACGCGGGCAAGTCGCGGATGTACGGGTTCGACATGGACGGCTCGCTGCGCTTTGGCCCGATGTTCCGCGTCGACGCGGCGGCGACCTACCTGAACACCAAGATCATCTCCCTCAACGTCCCGGGCTTTCCCGAGTACGACGTGAAGAAATATCCGGCGGCGGGGGGTCCCGAGGACCTCGCGCCAAAGTGGAACGTCAATGTCGGCGGGACGATCACCCTTCCGACCGCCGAGGATATGGGGCGGATCGAGGCCTCGGCCTTCTATCGCTACACCTCGTCCTACACGACCGGCGGCAGCTGCTGCTCGACGGCCGTCAAGCAGGTCGATCTGAGCCTTGATTGGCGCAACGTCGCCGGCCACCCGGTCGACGTCTCGGTCTTCGGCACCAATGTGACGAACCAGTTCACCTACACCTACATCAACAACCTGTTCGCGACCTTCGGGTTCATCGGCAGCCCCATGGGCCAGCCGCGCATGTACGGCGTGCGCGTTCGGGCCAGGTTCGGCGGCCAGTAGGCGCCAAGACTCAAGGTGAGCAGGCCGGGATCCGGATCGACCGGGTCCCGGCCTTTTTTCTTCTTCGCGACCGGCGCGGCGGCGGCTGGCGGATGGTGCCGGATGAGGGACTCGAACCCCCGACCTTCGGTTTACAAAACCGCTGCTCTACCAGCTGAGCTAATCCGGCCTATCGAGATGACCCTGATGGCTCCTCATTAGCCGCCGGGGCGGGCGTGTCGCAAGGCGCGCCGGCGATGTATCGGCGGGGGAGGCCTAGGCGGCCGTCGCCGTCTCCGGAAACAGGCCCGTGGCGAGGGTCCAGAAGCGCTGGACGGTCGAACTGGACGCGCTGGCGTCCTTGACGAGGTAGCTTTCGCGGAGCGGCTTCCAACCGGCGAATTCACGCCGGACCATGTCCTCGCCGCAGAAGTCCTGCTCCTTGGGCCACTGCCAGGTGAGCACGCACATGCGCTGCCAGCGGGCGTAGTAGAGCAGGGCGCGCCGGTGGCCTTCCGGCACCTCGACAAGCTCCATGCCGGCCTGCTCGAAGGCGCCGTAGGCGGCGTCCCAAAGGCGCGTCAGCCGCCGCGGCAGAACGGCCAGGCGGTGGTTGCGGAGCTGCTCGAGCGTCACCTGCTCGGACTTCGCCAGGTCGCTCTCCGCCGGCACCAGCAGCGAGCCCCAGCTCCGGTTGAGCAGGATCGTGTCCAGGCCCTGCGGATCGAGGGGACTTCGCACGATGGCGACGTCGACCTCATGGGCTCGCACCATTTCGGTCAGGCTCAGCGAATCCGCGCCATGGAAGTCGACGCGCGCGCGGGGGTACTGCTTCAGGAAGTGGTCGACCAGCGTCTCCCGCTCGTCGAGCTCGTAGCCGAAGGCCGGGATTCCGAAGCGCAGGCGCTCGATGTTCGCGTGGCGGATGCGCTGCAGCAGGTCGTCGACATCACGGGCGGCGTCCACCAGCTTGGAGGCTTCCGCCAGGAGCTGCTGGCCGACCTCGGTGAGCTGGAGCCGCCTGGGGCCGCGGATGAAGAGCTGGGTGCGGATCTCCGCCTCAAGCTGGCGGATCTGCTGCGAAAGCCAGGGCTGATCGACGCCCAGGCTCTCGGCGGCCTTGGTGAAGGACAGGTGCCGCGCGACGGCGACGAACCTGATCACATGTTGCGTCTTGAACGCCATTTGGAACGTTTCCTCGGCGCCATGTTAGCCCCGGAGCCTCTGGCAATCCAAGCATGGCTCGAAGCTGGCGGCGCGCGGTCAACTCACGACTCGTCAGCGGTCCACCAGGGATATTCCGCAGGCATGTCCGACGAGGGCCTGCCCGTGAAGGTCGGCGCGCGCTTGGCCAGGAACGCGGCGGCGCCTTCCTTGACGTCCGGCGCCGCGCCCAGCGCGCGGGCCAGCGCGCTGTCCACCTCCAGCAGGTCGAAGGGGAGGGGCGCCGAGGCGAACCGCCAGAGCAGCTGGCGGGTCAGGGCGACCGACACCGGGGCGGTGTTCTGGGCGATGTCGAGGGCGATGGCCCGGGCCCGAACCATGAGCTCATCCGGCTCGACGACTTCGCTGACCAGGCCCGCCGACAGGGCCGCCTGGGCGTCGACCATGGCGCCGGAGATGCACCAGCGCAGCGCCTGCGGCAGGCCCACCATCTGCGGCAGGAACCAGGCGCAGCCGGCCTCCGGAACCAAGCCCAGGCGCGTGAAGGTGAAGCCGAAGCGCGCGGTGCTGGCGGCGATCTTGATGTCGGTGGGGAGCATCATGGTGACGCCCACGCCCACCGCCGCGCCGTTAAAGGCCGCGATCGTCGGCTTGGCGCAATTGACGAGCGCCCGGGTGCGCGCGTGACCGGCCCCGAAGTTCTTGCTTCCGGATCCGGCCTGGGTGTCGAAGCTGCCGGAGCCGGCCGACATGTCGGCGCCGGCGCAGAACGCGCGGCCGGCGCCCGTCAGGATGATGGCCCTGATCTGGTCGTCCTGGTCGGCGCCGCGGATGGCGTGGGTCAGCTCCTCGCCCATCCTGGCGGTGTAGGCGTTGAGCTTTTCGGGGCGATTGAGGGTGAGGGTGAGGATCGGCCCGTCCACCTCATGCCGGATGGTCTCATAGCTCATGGCCGCCTCCTGCAAGCTCGCCGGGCGCCGCTAACACAGCCCGCCCTCCTCGTATCGCGCCAGGTGGTGGTCGGTGGAGCCGAACTCGGTCTCGAACACCGTGGCGCGCTTGAAGCAATGGCTGATCGGCATCTCGTCGGTGATGCCCATGCCGCCGTGAAGCTGCACGGCGTTCTGGCCCACGAACCGTGCGGCGTTCCCCACGAAGGCCTTGGCCGCCGACACCGCCATCGCGCGCTCGGCGGGGGCCGCGGAAAGCCTGTTCATCGCGGTCGCGGCGATCGCCGCTGCGGACTCGGCGCTGATCAGCATGTCGACCATGCGATGCTGCAGGGCCTGGAAGCTGGCGATCGGCGCGCCGAACTGAACCCGGGTCTTGGCGTATTCGACGGTGTCGACAACCATCCGGTGCAGCAGGGCGGCGGTCTCCGCGCAGACGGCCGCCGCGCCCTCGTCGAGAACCGCCTGGACGATGTCGCCAGCTTCGCCCTCGGGGGTCAGCAGGCTCTCCGGCGGCGCCACGAGGTTCTCGAGCCGCAGCTCCGAGGCGGGCCGCCCGTCGATCAGCCGGTAGTCCCGCCGCGAGAGGCCGCTGGCCGCGCCATCCACCACGAAGACGCTCAGTCCGGCATGGTCGCGCCGCGCCCCATGGCTGCGGGCGACGATGAGGATCTTGTCGGCCTGGGGGCCGCCGACCACCAGGGACTTTTCCCCGTTCAGGACGTAGGCGTCGCCGTCCCGGCGCGCGGTGGCGGCGACATTGCGCCAGTCGTAGCGGGCCTGGGGTTCGGCGTAGGCGAGCGCCAGGCGCAGGTCTCCGGAGATCAGCTTGCCGATGAGCTCGCGCGCCATCTGCGTTTCGCTTCGCCTCAGCACCCCGCCCGCCAGGATCACCGTGGGCACGAAGGGCTCCAGCACCAGATGCCGGCCGATGGCGTCCATGATCAGCAGGGTCTCCATCGCCCCGCCCCCGAGCCCGCCGACCGTCTCGTCGAAGGCGGCGCCCAGGATCCCAAGCTCGTCGGCGAACGCGCGCCAAAGGCCCTGCGCCGACAGCGGCGCGGCCAGTTGCTGGCGCCGGGCCTCGAAGGTGTAGGCGCGCGAGAAGTAGCCGTGCAGGCTCGCCCGCAACAGGACCTGTTCCTCGCTCAGCCCGCCACTCATGGTCATCAGCCTCTCGTCGGGAGCCGCGCAAGGCGAGCGCGGGCGCTTGTGAAGGGGGTCAGAGGAGCGCGACCGCCGCGGAGCCTTCCACCAGGCGGGCTCCCTGGTCGTCCTCGGCCCAGACATCGAGGTCGACGCGCAGGCGATCGCCGTCCGGCGCAACGCCCGTCACCACGCCGCTGGCCGTGAGGATCCTGTTGCGAAGGAAGGGCGCGCGCAGCTTGAACTGCACGGAGGCGACGCTCCCGCCCTCCGGCCCGACCCAGTCGCGCAGCATGTCGTGCATGTAGGCGAAGATCAGCGGGGCCATGCCGATCGCGGCGCCGAAGCCCTCGTGACGACCGATCTCGTCATCCATGTGATGGCCGGCGAATTCATAGTTCGCGGCGGCGAAGCGGTTCCAGTTGTCGAAATTGCCGACCCTGGAGAAGGGCGGAATGCGCAGGCCCGGCGCCAGTGTGCTGCGATCAAGCGTCATGATGCGTGCCCAACTCTGTCTTCGAACATCTCATCCCCCTCAGGCGCCGCTCTTGCCGGCATAGCGCGTGAACAGGGCCTCCTCGCGCTCGCCGTAGCGGATGAAGGTCTGGCAGAAGGTGCGGATCAGCTCGCCGTGCTGGTTGAACCAGCGGTCCTTGGTTTCGGTGAACAGCATCAGCCCCAGGCGGCCCCTGCGTTCCTGGTAGCTGTTCAGCGCCAGCTCGGAGCGGATGACATCGCCCGGCCGCATCCGCGTGCCGGTGTAGGTGGCGCCGATCTCGGTGACGATGTTGGCCCGCGTGGGCGGCGGCTCGATGCCAAGGTGCGGCTCGGGCCAGAGGTCCGGATAGGTCTCCCCCCAGCCCGGATAGGCGCGCATCCAGGCGAAGGGATTGAACTCCTCGGGCGCCACGATGCCGCCCCAGCGCGTGGTCTTGGCGTGCTCCTCGTCCCAGTAGAGGGGCGGGGGCCGGGCCGGAAAGTAGACGGCCATCGCCCAGCGCCGGATGTCCGAGGCGGCGATCGGATAGGAGCCGGCGACACGGTAGGTCTTGCCGACCGCCGCGCGCATCTCGTCCGTGATCAGCGTCTGTTCCAAAACTCCCCCCACACAGCCTTCGCGCCCGCCCCTCAGCCGCCGATCGTGCGTTCGGTCGGCCAGAACTGACGGCGCAGCTCCCGCTTGTTGATCTTGCCGAACGCGTTGCGCCCCACGCTCTGGGCGAACTCATAGGATTTGGGGCACTTGAAGCCGGCGAGCCGTTGGCGGCAGAACGCGTCGAGCTCGGCCCTCGAGGGCGGGGCGGCGGCGTCCAGCGGGGTGACGACCGCTTTGACCTCCTCGCCCATCTCCGCGTTGGGCGCGCCGATCACCGCCACGTCGAAGACCCCGGGATGCTCCAGCAACACCTTCTCGACCTCGGCGGGATAGATGTTGACGCCGGCGCTGACGATCATGTCGCTGGCGCGGTCGGTGATGAAGACATAGCCGGCCGGGTCGACGTAGCCGATCTCGCCCAGGGTGAAGACGCCGGGCTCCGCGTGAGCCTTGGCCGTGCCCGCCGCGTCATTGTGATAGATGATCCCGCGGCCGGTCCTGTCGCGGAAATAGAGCTGGCCCTCTTCGCCGGGGCCAAGGATCGCCCCGTCCTCGCCGAGCACGACCGCCTCGTACTGGGGAACCGTCCGACCCACGCTTCCGGGGCGCTCCAGCCATTCGGCGGACGAGATCTGGCAGAGGACGCCGGCCTCGGTGGCCCCGTAGGCCTCCCGCAGCACCGGACCGAACCAGTCGATCATCCGGCGCTTGACGCTCGGCGCGCAGGCGGCGCCCGACTGCAGCACGTCGACGAGGCTGGAGACGTCGTAGCGTGACTTCACCTCCTCAGGCACGGCGAGCAGTCGCTGGAGGTGCGTGGGCACCATCATGACGCTCCTGATCCCGAAGGCCTCGATCGCCGCGAGCGTGGGTTCCGGCTCGAAGCGCGAGAGCACCACCACCGGCCGCCCGGCGCCCAGCATCCGCAGGGAGGTCATGGGCCCGCTGTGATAGAGCGGCCCGACGACCAGGGTCGGCGAGAGGTCTCCCAGCGCCTCCACGGCGGCCGATCGCAGGGCGAAGAAATCCCGCACGCTCGCCGCGGGCGGGAAGATGTAGGGCGGGGTCTCCACCGCCTTGGGACGCCCGGTGGTCCCGGACGTGTAGTGAAGGTGGGGCCGCGCAGGCATGGTCGCCGGCGGCTCCGCTGGCGAGGCGCCCGCGATCCAGGCCTCCCAGCTCGCCACGCCGTCGCGGGGGGGCGTCCGCCAGCCGAAGACCCGCGGGACCCCCGCAGCCTTGGCCGCGGCCAGGGCCACATCGAGCGTCTCGGGACCGGCGAAGACCGCGCCCGCGCCGGAATCCTTCAGGATGAAGGTCAGCTCCTCGGCCGTCAGATGGCTGTTGACCGGGACGGTGGAGAGGCCCGCCTGCAGCCCCGCCAGGTGGGCGACCATCACCTCGGCGCTGTTGTGCGCGAATATGGCCATGCGCTGCAGGCCCGCGATGGCGAGCAGGGCGTTGGTGTGGCGATTGAGCAGCTCGTCCAGGGCCGACCAGGTCAGCGACATCCGCTCGTCGGCGAGGGCCAGCGCGTCGGGCCTTTCCGTCAGATTTCGGGCTGCTGCTAGCGACATGGCTTCCCGCTACCGAACCCGTCAGAGACCGAGCGCCGCGCGCGCGATGATGTTTCGCTGCACTTCGCTGGAGCCGGCGTAGATCGTGCTCGCCCGGCCGATCAGATATTTCGACGTCGGCGTCAGGGCGTAGTCCGGACCGATCGGCGGCTCGCTCGCCGCGCCCCCCAGCCCCGCACGCTGATCGGCGGCGGCGTAGGGGCCCAGGACCTCCATGGCCAGGGCGGACACGGCCTGTCCCCTTTCGCTGACGGCGAGCTTCTTGATCGAGGGCGCGACCGCCGCGGTGATCTGCGGGGAGACGAGGTCGCGGCGCGCCAACCGGTCCTCCAGGGCCTTGGCCGCGGTCAGCTCGATCTCGATCCAGGCCAGCTTGCGGCGGAAGGCCGGATCGTCGGCGAGCCGCCCGCCCGTATCCCCGGGCGCCTCGCGCGCCTGGGCCTTGATGCGCTCCAGGGCGACGAAGAGGGGGCTGATGGCGAAGGCCCCGCCCTCGCGCTCATGGTCGAGAAGGTATTTGGCGACGGTCCAGCCTTCGTTCTCCGGGCCGATGCGGTTGGCCACCGGGATCCGCACGTTCTCGAAGAAGACCTGATTGACCTCGTGGTCGCCGGTCAGGGAAATGATCGGGCGCACGACGATGCCCGGCGCGTCCATGGGGGAGACCAGGAAGGTGATCCCCTGCTGGCGTTTTCCCGACGAGTCGGTGCGCACCAGCATGAAGATCCAGTTGGCCTCGTGGGCGTGGCTCGTCCAGAGCTTGCTCCCGTTGACGACGTAGTCGTCGCCGTCGCGCACCGCGCGGGTCTGCAGGCCGGCCAGGTCCGAGCCGGCCTGGGGCTCGGAATAGCCCTGGCACCAGTAGTGCTCGCCCGAGAGCATCCGGGGCAGGAAGTAGTCCTTCTGCTCCTGGGTCCCGAACTTCATGATCACCGGGCCGCAAAGATCGAAGGCGGCGCCCATCATGTGGGGAACGCCGGCGCAGGCGCATTCGTAGCGAAAGATCGCCGCCTGCCGCGCCGACCAGCCCGGGCCGCCGTGCGCCTTCGGCCAGGTCGGCGCCACCCAGCCCTTCTCGTAGAGAATCCGCCGCCAAGCCCGGACGAACGCCGCCTCGGCCGAAACCCCGCCCTGCCGCGCGCCCCAGGCGTGCAGCTCCGGGGTGAACTTGTCCGCGAGAAACTGCCGGACCTCGGCCCGGAACGCCTCTTCGTCCGGGGACAGGGCTGTGGTGAGCGGCTCCACGGTCTGGCTCCTAGACCCCGCCGCTCATCGGGAGGCGGGGAGGAGACGGCGCCCGTTGCCGTGCATGACGGCCGCCACGTTCGCCGGCGAAACCCCCCGCAGGGCCTCGGCGGCGAAATCCCGTGGCGCCGGAACGCCCTCGGCGTGGGGGTAGTCCGATCCCATGAGGAGGAAGTCCGCCGTCCCGGCCTTGTCGATGATGCCGCCGACGTCGTCCTCGGGATAGGCCACGACGTAGACGTTCTCCTTGAAGATCTTGCTGGGGCGTTGCTTGAGCTGGCCGCACGGCCAGTAGCCGGCCTTGGCCATGCCGCGGACCTTGTCCATCTTGACGAGCGTGCTGGGGACCCACTCGGCGCCGTTCTCCACGGAGACCAGCTTCATGTTCGGGAAGCGCTCGAAGAAGTTGTAGAAGATGAACGAGGAGAGCGTCTCGATGACCGGCCGCTCGGAGTAGCAGTGCATCCAGGTGAAGGCCGACTGCCGCTGGCGCGACACCAGCACCTCTTCGCCCCACGCGACCATGTGGGGGTGCATGTAGGCGGCCTCGGAGACGTGGAAGGCGACCCGCACGCCCGCCTCGTTCAGCACGGCCCAGAACCGATCGAAGTAGGGGTCCGCCGGTGAGCGCCCGCCCACGGGGCCCATGGGCATGACCGCCAGGCGCAGGCCTTCGCGAATGGCCCATTCCGCCTCCTTGATCGATGTCTCCAGATCAAGAAGGTTCAGGATGGCCGACGAATAGAAGCGGTCGCGGTAATTGAAGCCCCAGCGCTCGCTCATCCAGCGATTGTAGGCATGCACCAGGGCGTTGGCGGGCTCGGGATCGTCCAGGTAGCCAAGGATGGTCACCATGTCGCCCAGGAACAGCATGGAGCCCTCGACGCCCCACTCGTCCAGTTTCCGGACGCGATCCTCGCGGTAGTGCATGTCGGGAGTCGTCGGCACGCGCATGTCGACGTCCGCCTTGCCCTCCTTGATGGCCTGGAGCCACTCCTTCATCTTCCCCGGGGGGGACACGCGGCCATCCTCGGTCTTGAACCCCAGGTTGCCCTCGATGCGGCGCTGGCCGACGTACATGGCCAGGTTGCCATCGCCCATCGGCCGCCAGGTGATAGCCCAGTCCTTCCGGTATTTCTGGGCGAGGAAGCCGTTCACGATCTCCCAGTCGGCGGCGGTCTCGCGAACGTGGGAGTCGCCGTCGAAGATGGGGCCGTCATAGGCGACGACCTGCTCGATCCGCTGCGTGTTTGGGGGCGACATCTGGCTTCCTCCCGAATTTGCAGACCCTCGTACAAAGCGTGTCTGGCGGGGTCCAAGGAGATTGTCCTGCGGCCCGGCAGGGGGAAATCCCCTGATGGGGCTGGCCGCCGGAGCTTGAGGCGGCGCTCTGTCGAGCGGGGGCGAGACACCCCCGTCGCCGAGGGGACTTTCGCCTAGATCTTCCCGAAAAAGCCCCTTGGACGCTCCGGGGCGGGCTTCCTACGGATTGGGGTGCGCGCCACCGAACGGCTCACGCCGCCCAAGACGATGCGCCCAGGGGGAAACGAAGATGAGGGTTCAGAACCTGGCTCTGATGTCCGTCTGAAGCTCACGGCCTTCCCCGAGACCGCCACCGACAACCACCGGCCCCAGACCCGTGCGTCCGGAGCGCTTGGGACGTGCGGTCGCCCTGGGCCCGCGGGCGACAAAACGAATTCCAGGTGAGGATGGGTCTCGCGCTGTCGTCGAGTTGGTGATTGGAGGATTGGGTGAGCCACATGGAAGACGCAGCGCCGTTGGCGGGCGTGCGAGTTCTCGAGATGGGACGCCTCATCGCCGCCCCCCTGTGTGGTCAGATCCTGAGCGACCTGGGCGCCGACGTCATCAAGGTGGAGCGCATCGGCGCCGGCGACGACGTGCGGGGGTATGGCCCGCCGTTCCTGCTGGGCGATTCACGTCCCGGCGGCACGTCGGCCAACTTCCTGGCCTTCAACCGCAACAAGCGATCGATCGCCGTCGATTTCTCGCGCCCCGAAGGCGCCGACCTGCTCCGCGAGCTGGCGTCGAGCTGCGACATCTTCATCGAGAACTACAAGGTCGGCTCGCTGGAGCGTTTTGGGCTGGACGAGGCCAGCCTGCGCAAGGTCAAGCCCGACATCATCTATGTGTCCGTGAGCGGATTTGGCCAGGCCGGGCCCTACGCGGCCCGCCCGGCGACCGACCTCGCCATCCAGGGCCTGTGCGGCCTGATGAGCATGACGGGCGAGCCCCACCGCGAGCCGCAGAAGGTGGGCCTGCAGGTCGTGGACATGATGACCGGCCTCTAC
>Ga0075364_10000656_pt1 | contig 17896 bp, 12 predicted proteins | sample EndMetdeltDD1764_FD_71517 | JGI IMG/M metagenome (GOLD analysis project Ga0075364, IMG submission 71517) | Populus endosphere microbial communities from Tennessee, USA - Endosphere MetaG P. deltoides DD176-4 | ecosystem: Host-associated > Plants > Roots > Endosphere | place: USA: Tennessee...
TACCGATTCCCTCTTCCAATTGGGGATGGACTTGACCCGTTCAAGCACCGCCCAAAAGGAAGATCATGGTCAAGCCGCGCTAGGCGCGCACGACGACAGGAAAGACTACTTCATCGAGCGTGATGGGGTACGGTTCGCCGGTACTCATCTGCTCATAGACTTGTATGGCGCCAAGCGGCTTGATGATCTCAAGCACATAAAAGAGACGCTGAAGCGGTGTGTGGACGTCGCCGGAGCTACGCTCCTGCACATCCATCTGCATCACTTCACGCCCAACGGCGGTGTCTCCGGCGTGGCGGTGCTGTCTGAAAGTCATATCAGCATCCATAGCTGGCCCGAGGTCGGCTATGCGGCGCTGGACGTGTTCATGTGCGGCGAGGCAAAGCCACACTTGGCCGTCGACGTCTTGAAGACCGCGTTCAAGCCGGACAGGGTGGCCGTGAAGGAGTTGCTTCGCGCGCATACGCTGGACGAGCAATCCTGGACAATCGGTGCCAATAAGAAGGCGCCCGTCCGGATACGCGAGACCAAAGCGAAGCGAGCAGCTTAGCTCCAGGATGTCATCGAACATTAGCGCGCGCCCTTCTATTGTGAAGGGCGCGCGCAGTTCATTGCGCCTGCGCATCCGGCGTTGGGGAGGTTGGCCATGACCGACTGGATCGAAGAGACGTTCCATCCGCACTGGCGCGTCCGCCTCGAGGCGAGCCGCGTGCTGCACGAGGTCAAGACCGAGCACCAGCATCTGGTGATCTTCGAGAACCCGACCTGGGGCACCGTGCTGATGCTGGACGGCGTGTGCCAGCTCACCACCTCGGACGAGTTCGTCTATCACGAGATGATGGCGCACGTGCCGCTGATGGCGCTCGACAAGCCCAAGCGCGTGCTGGTGATCGGCGGCGGTGACGGTGGCGTGCTGCGCGAGGTGCTGAAGCACCCCTCCGTCGACAAGGCCACTCTGTGCGAGATCGACCGCACCGTGATCGACACGGCGCTGCAGCACTATCCAGGCATCCCCGGCAAGGTGTTCGAGGACAAGCGGGCCGATATCGTCATCGCCGACGGCCTGAAATATGTCGCCGAGACCGACGAGCGGTTCGATGCCATCATCGTCGACAGCTCGGAGCCGATCGGGCCGAGCGCGGTCTTGCACACGCGCGAGTTCTTCACCGACTGCAAGCGCTCGCTCAAGGACGGCGGCATCCTCGTCACCCAGAACGGCCTGCCGTTCCTGTTCCCCGAGCACCTGCATGGCACCACGGCCGTATTCGCGTCGCTGTTCAAGCGGGTGGCGCCTTACATGTGCACGCAGCCCTGTTATTTCGGCGGTCCGTTCGCCCTCAACCTGGCGACCGATGACAAGCATCTGTTGAAGCTCGACGCCGACGACCTGGCCAAGCGGCAGAGGAAGCGCGGCATCGACGGCCTGCGCTATTGGACCCCGGCCGGCCACGTCGGCTCGTTCGCGCTGCCGGCGTACGCGCAGCAGGTGGTGGAGGCGGCCATCCAGGAAGCCGAGGACAAGGGCAAGAAGGCCAAGGCCTACGCCCAGATGCCGAAGAAGGCCAAAGCGAAGGCCAAAAAGAAGGCCTCGTAGGAGACCTGTCATCCGGCCTGAGCACAGCTCAGAGCCGGGACCCAGGGTCACACAGGATTCGTTGCTTGGCCCTGGGTCCGGATATTCGCGTGCCCCTCGGAACAAGTCCGAGGGCGGGCGCGAATTCCGGGATGACATCGCGGAGCGGAGCTAACCCCGGTCGAGGCCCTTCTGGGCCAGGGAGGCCAGGTACTCGGCCCAGCGCTGCTCGCGCTCGCGGTCGAGGATCTGCAGGTACGACCAGGCGTACAGCCCGGTGTCGTGGCCGTCGTCGAAGACGATGCGCATCGCATAGTTGCCGACCGGGCGCAGCTCCTTGATCTTGACCTTGCGCTTGCGGCCGACGGTGACGCGCTGGTCCGGCGAATGGCCCTGCACCTCGGCGGACGGGCTCATGACGCGCAGCATCTCGGCCGACAGCAGGAAGGGCTTGGCGCCCTCGAAGGCGACGGACAGCTCGGTGCCGCCCGCCACGATCTCGAGCCTGGGCGGCTCGATGCGCGCGCCCTTGGCCCCCTGCAGCTCCTCCCAAGCCCTGGCGGCGATATCGCGGTAGATCTGGGCGTGGATGCTGTCGGGACTGCTTGCCACGATCGGCCGGCCGTCGTCCGAGGTGGCGCGGATGTCCATATGCAGCGGCACGCCGCCCAGGAAGGCGATGCCGAGCTTTTCGGCTTCGGCCTTGGCCCCGCCGTGGCCGAAGATGTCGGAGCGCTCGCCGCACTTGGGGCACACGAAATAGCTCATGTTCTCGATGATGCCGAGCACGGGCACGTCGACCTTGCGGAACATGTTGAGGCCCTTGCGGGCATCGATCAGCGCCAGGTCCTGCGGCGTCGAGACGATGATGGCGCCGGACAGCGGCACCTGCTGGGCCATCGTCAGCTGCACGTCGCCGGTGCCGGGCGGCATGTCGATGACGAGCGCGTCGAGTTCGCCCCACTCCACGTCGCGCAGCATCTGCGTCAGCGCCGAGACCACCATGGGGCCGCGCCAGATGATGGGCGTGCCTTCGTCGACCAGGAAGCCCATCGACATGGCCTTGAGGCCGTACGCCTGCATCGGCTGCAGCTTGTTGCCCATCGCCTGCGGGCGCCCCGAGAGGCCGAGCAGGCGAGGTTGCGAGGGCCCGTAGATGTCGGCGTCGAGAATGCCGGTCTTGAGACCAGCCGCCTGCAGGCCGAGGGCCAGGTTGACGGCCGTGGTCGATTTGCCGACGCCACCTTTGCCGGAGGCTACGGCGATCAAATGTTTGATGCCTGCAATCTGTGCAATTTGCCGCCCAGCTGTGGCGGCGGGCTGCGTGGGCGCCGAGGCTGGTGCGGCCGCTCCGGATGTGCGAGCGCGGGCCTGCTGGACACGCGCGCTTTCGGGCACCTGGGCGCCGCCGCCTCCACCGTTGCCCGATGTCGCTCCGCGCGGCTTTTCGGCCGTCAGCACGGCCAGGACGGACGTCACGCCCTCCATGTCGCGTACGATTTTCTCGGCCGCCTGGCGCAGCGGCTCAAGCTCGGTGGCGCGCGCCGCCGGCACGGTGATGGAGAAGGATACCCGGCCATCCTTTAGTAGAATCTCCGACACCAACCCGAGGTCGACGATATTGCTCTCCATGTCGGGTCCGCGTACCCGGCGCAGGCGCTCGACGACCTCCTCTCGACTGAGGCTCATTAACCGACTCCTTGGACTGTGCGGCAAATCGGCAACTTCCCGGCCGGTGCAGCTACTGGCGGAAGAGCCCTGGTTTGCTTACGCTATTAGTCGATAGTGGCAGACGTGACCATGGATGTCACGGACAGCAACCGCTATACACGAGACAGCTTGGCCGTGGGATATCCGTCCCCTGCGCCCAAAAAGAAAAGAAAAAAACCGATGGGAGGAACGATTGAAAGGACTGCTGAAATTCAGCCGCGCTGTTGATGCGTTCAACACGCGCCTGGGGATGATAGTGGCATGGGCCATCCTGGCTGCGGTGCTCGTCAGCGCGGCCAACGCGATTGTCCGCAAGGTCTTCAATACCTCCTCCAACTCCTGGCTCGAGATCCAATGGATCTTGTTCGGAGCGGTGTTCCTGCTGTGCTCCGCTTGGACGCTGCTTTCGAATGAGCACATCCGCATCGATATCGTAAACAGCACCTTCCCCAAACGCCTGCGGGATTGGATCGACGTGTTCGGGCACATTGTCTTCCTCATCCCCATCACGTTCGTGCTGTTCTACTTGGGCTGGCCCTTCTTCTGGCGCTCCCTCCTGCAGAACGAGCAGTCGACCAATGCCGGTGGCCTTCCCGTCTATCCATCCAAGCTCCTCATCCCGCTCGCCTTCACGTTCCTGCTCGCGCAGGGACTCTCCGAGCTGATCAAGCGCATCGCCATCATCAGGGGCGACCTCGAAGACACCGTGTCAGGTGGTGGGCACCATGCCGCGGCGGAGGCGGAAGCGCAGCGCGTCATTGAGGCGGCCAAGGACGAGGTCGCCGCGCGTCAGTAATCCGAGCCGAGTACGCTTCTACCAACACCCCATCGCCGAGTCGCGGGAGCATATAAATGGCAGATTTCATCGCGCATAACATGGCGCCGATCATGTTTGCGGCGCTGGTTGTGTTCTTGCTGCTCGGCTATCCGGTCGCCTTCTCGCTGGCAGCGTGCGGTCTGGTGTTCTTTGTCGTCGGCGTGGAGGTGGCGCCGCTCTCCCACGGTACCATCTCACTGTCCTGGCCGCTGTTGCAGTCGCTGCCCGAGCGCCTCTACGGCATCATGAACAACGATGTGCTGCTGGCCATTCCATTTTTTACATTGATGGGATTGATACTCGAACGATCCGGCATGGCCGAGGATCTGCTCGATACGATCGGGCAGCTGTTCGGCACGGTGCGCGGTGGTCTCGCCTATGCCGTTATCTTCGTTGGAGCGCTGCTGGCCGCCACCACCGGCGTCGTCGCGGCCTCCGTGATCTCGATGGGGCTGATCTCGCTGCCGATCATGCTGCGCTATGGATACGACCGGCGCGTCGCCTCCGGCGTGATCGCGGCGTCGGGCACGCTGGCGCAGATCATTCCGCCGTCGCTGGTGCTGATCGTGATGGCCGATCAGCTCGGCAAGTCGGTTGGCGATATGTACGAGGGCGCGTTCATTCCGGGCATCGTCCTCGCGGCGCTGTATGCCACGTATGTGTTTCTGGTCACGACCTTCTACCCAAATGCGGCGCCGGGTCTGCCGGCCGATGCCGTGGGCTTCCGTGAGAGCGAGACCAACCGGGGCCTGACGTCGCTGGCGGTTCTGGCCGTCCTGTCGGGGCTTATCGGCTACTTCTCGATGCGCAACCAGCCTTATCGCGGCGCCGATTTCGTCGTGCTGACCATGGCCGTTGCCATTCTCTTTGCCTTCTCGTGCGCCGTCCTGAACTGGATCATCGGCAAGATCACGGGCTTGCGCTTCCTATCGCTGCTGGCCCAGCAGGTGACCTTCGTGATGGTCCCGCCGCTGTTCCTGATCTTCCTGGTGCTCGGTACGATCTTCATCGGTGTCGCCACTCCCACCGAAGGCGGCGCTATGGGTGCGACGGGCTCCATCCTGCTGGCCATCTTCAAGCGCTGGCTGGACGGCAACCCGAAACGGTTCAATCTCGCCCTCCTGAAGTCTGCGGTTGAGGCCACCGCAAAGCTGTCGGCCTTCGTCGTCTTCATCCTGGTCGGCGCGCGCATCTTCTCCCTGACGTTCTACGGCGTGAACGGGCACGTGTGGGTCGAGCACCTGCTGACGTCGCTGCCGGGCGGACAGGTCGGCTTCCTGGTGTTCGTCAACATCCTCGTCTTCCTGCTCGCCTTCTTCCTCGATTTCTTCGAGATCGCCTTCATCATCATCCCGCTGATCGGACCCGCCGCCGAGAAGATCGGCATCGACCTGATCTGGCTGGGCGTGATGCTGGGCGTGAACATGCAGACGAGCTTCATGCATCCGCCGTTCGGCTTTGCGCTCTTCTATCTTCGCTCCGTGGCGCCCAGAGAGCCCTTCAAGGACAAGGTGACGAGCAAGATGACCGACCCGGTCACCACCGGGCAGATCTACTGGGGAGCTGTGCCGTTCGTGGTGATCCAGTGCATGATGGTGGGCCTCGTGATCGCCTTCCCGGGCATGGTGATGCACTACAAGTCGGCGGCCCCGGTCATCGACCCCAGCAAGATCGAGATCCAGGTACCAAACTTCGGCAAAGACGGACCGGGCGGTCTTGTCCTGCCCCCGTTTGGCGGGGGTCCCTCGGGCCTGAACATCCCAGGTCCCAACTTCGGTCCGTCGCTGCCCACCACCGGACCGGATTTCGGCGCCCTGGCACCGAAGGCACCCGATGCCACGCCGGTCGAGCCCGCCAAAGCGGAGGCGCCGAAGGCCGAGGAGCCCAAGACGGAGCAGCCCAAGGCCGAGGAGCCGAAGGCGGCGGAAGAGCCCAAGCCGGCGGAATCCAAATAGTCCCACGCGGCTGAGCCAAACGAAAAGGCCGGGCGCGCTCCCGGCCTTTCTTTGTCAACCACCGCCCCTTTTTGCGGCGCGGCTGATGTCAGAGCAGCTTCTTGCGCTGCTGGATCATCATGTAGGTGTCGAACGTGTTCTCCGACAGCTGGAACCAGAGATACTGATCGCCCCGCTGAACCCTCATGGCCTCATAGATCTTCTTGAAATCCTCGTTCTTGCCGGAGATGTCGGCATACACCTCGTTGGCGGCCTTGAAGCACGCATCGAGCACCGACTCCGGGAACGGCCGCAGCTGTGTGCCCGCCGCCACCAAGCGCTTCAGCGCCGCCGGGTTGCCGACGTCGTAGCGGGCCATCATGTACTCGTTGGCCCGGTTGGCCGAAGCGCGCACGATCGCCTGGTAGGTCTTGGGCAGGCTGTTCCACTTCTCCAGGTTGATGAAGGCGTGCAACATGGCACTGCCCTCCCACCAACCCGGGTAGTAGTAGTGCCTGGCGACCTTGTAGAAGCCGAGCTTCTCGTCGTCGTAGGGCCCGACCCACTCGCACGCATCGAGTGTGCCCTTCTCCAGCGCCGGGTAGATGTCGCCGCCGGCGATCTGCTGCGGCACGGCACCGAGCTTGGCGATCACCGCGCCGGCGAACCCACCGATGCGCATCTTGAGACCCTTGAGGTCATCCGGCGTGTTGATCTCCTTGCGATACCAGCCGCCCATCTGGGCTCCGGTGTTGCCGGCCGGCAGGCCGAAGATCTGCTGCTTGGCGTAGAAGGCGTTCATCAGATCGATGCCGCCGCCCTCGTACATCCAGGCATTCTGCATGCGGCAGTTGAGGCCGAACGGAACGGCCGTGCCGAAGGCGAACGTCGGATCCTTGCCCCAGTAGTAGTAGGAAGCCGTGTGGCACATCTCGACGGTGCCGTTGGTGACGGCGTCGGCGGCTTGCAGGCCCGGCACGATCTCGCCGGCCGCAAACACCTGGATCTGGAACTTGTTGTCGGTCGACTCGGCCACCGACTTGGCGAAAATCTCCGCCGCGCCAAAGATCGTGTCGAGCGACTTGGGGAAGCTCGACGTCAGGCGCCACTTGAGCTCGGGCGCCGATTGCGCGATGGCTGGCGATGCGACGGCCGTAGCCGCTGCGGCAGCACCGCCTGCACTTGCGACTTTCAGAAACTTACGACGGTTCACGTCTGCCATAACGGATTTCCTCCAGGGCGATTCCCAACCCAACGACCGCTTCCGTCGGAAGCGGCTGGCCGTTCCCGCGATGCTGCGGCTTGACCTTGTGCTACCTAGCCCACCCGGGTCCCCTCGGCGAGCCTCCTTATCATTGCGATTTGGTAAGGATGCGAGCCGTCCGCTGCCCCGTGTCCGGCAGCTCGAAGCGGTTCTAAGCGGTCGCACTATAGGGGCGTGCGCAGGTCCCCTCAATCCTAGAATAGCGCTATCCTGGGGCATTGATCGAAAGTGTTACCGGGCGCTTGCAATCGCATCCGGCTGGATCAATGTCGGCTTGCGGCGCAGGCCAGCCCCGCAGATGGCTGCGACCTCTTTTGCCTGCGGTCTGCTATCCTGCCCGTCGCCCGCTCGAGCCGTCGCGTCGCATGAAGTCTGCTTTGGGAGAAAAACTCTCGTGAAAGAGTTTCATATCCGCCCAGATCCGGACGACCCCCGCCTGTCGGTGACCGTGCGCGGCATCGATCAGGAGGGGAAGACTGTCGACACCGCGGTGGTCACGGAGCGGCCGCTCACCCTGTTCCTGAATGCCCGCGAGATCGTGACGATGATGACCATCGGCGATCGCCCCGACCTGCTCGCGGTCGGCTATCTGCTCAACCAGAACATGCTGCGCGCAGACGACGAGATCACCGCCATCGACTATGACGACGATATATCGACGGTGGTCGTGCGCACGCGCCGGCAGACCGACTTCGAGGAGAAGCTGAAGAAGAAGACGCAGACGTCCGGCTGTGCGCAGGGCACGGTGTTCGGCGACCTGATGGAGGAGTTCGACAAGATAAAGCTCAATGCCGACGCGCGGATCAAGACGTCGTGGCTCTATCAGCTGACCAAGAAGATCAACACGGCACCCAGCCTCTACCTCAAGGCCGGCGCCATCCACGGCTGTGTGCTGGCCCATGAGGATCGGCCGCTGATCTACATGGAGGACGTCGGCCGGCACAATGCCGTCGACAAGATCGCCGGCTACATGTTCCTCAACAACGTCAAGCCGGACGACAAGATCTTCTACACCACCGGCCGTCTCACCTCCGAGATGGTCATCAAGACCGTGAAGATGCGCATCCCGGTGCTGGTGTCCCGCTCCGGGTTCACGGCCTGGGGTGTCGAGCTGGCGGTCAAGGCGGGGCTCACGCTGATCGGCCGCGCGAGGGGCAAGCGCTTCGTCGCGTTGTCCGGCGCGCAGCGTCTGATTTTCGACGTCGATCCGAAGCATATGGACGACGAGGATCGCAAGCATGCCCGCAAGGGCAGCCACGCGGAGGCCATGGATTGAGCGATACGGTTGAGCACGCAAGAGCGCCCGTCACGGGCGTTGTCCTGGCAGGGGGATTGTCGCGGCGCATGGGCGGCGGCGACAAGGGGCTGCTGGAACTCGCCGGCAAGCCGATGCTGCGGCACGTCATTGACCGCCTGGCGCCGCAAGTCACCACCACCATCATCAACGCCAATGGCGATCCACAACGGTTCTCGGCCTTCGCCCTGCCGGTGGTGGCCGACACCGTGGAAGGGTTCGTCGGGCCGCTGGCCGGCGTGCTGGCCGGCATGCGCTGGTCGGCGAGCAAGGCACCGAAGGCGCGCTGGATCGTGACGGCACCGGGCGACGCGCCGCTTCTGCCGCGCGATCTGGTCGAGCGCATGATGGAGGCCGTGTCGGAGCGCGAGGACACGATTGCGCTGGCGCAGTCGGGCGGCGAGATGCACCCCGTGATCGGGCTCTGGCCGATCGCGCTCATGCAGGACCTCGAGGAGCAGCTGAAGGCCGGCGTGCGCAAGGTGCTGCATTGGACCGACCGGCACGGCACGGTGGCCGTTGCCTTTCCCTGTCAGCGCTTCTGCGGCCTCAGCATCGACCCGTTCTACAACGCCAACACGCCGCAGGAGCTGGGCGAGTTGCGCGCCATGCTGCGCAAGACGTCGTCATGAAGCCGGGCGCTGCCGTTCTGCCGGTGATCGGCATCGCCGGCTGGAAGAAGTCCGGCAAGACGACGCTGGTCACGCGCCTGATCACCGAGCTGACTGAGCGCGGTTTGAAGGTGGCGACCGTCAAGCACGCCCACCATGCCTTCCAGATCGATGACGCCGAGACGGACAGCGCCCGCCACCGGCGGGCCGGCGCATCGCAGGTGGCGATTGTCTCGCGCGATCGCTGGGCGATGATCACCGAGCTGCAGGGCCGCGCCGAGCCTGAGCTGGCCGAGGTGCTGTCCTGGCTCGATCCGTGCGACCTCGTCATCGTCGAGGGCTATAAGGGCGCCGCCATCCCCAAGATCGAGGTGCGTCGCACGGCTTCGTTCGGCCAGGAGCCGCTGGCCGCGAAGGATCGCATGGTGCTGGCCATCGCCGCCGACCATTCCGTCGAGGAAAGCGGCGTGCCGGTGTTCGCGCTCGATGACGTGGCGGGCATCGCTGATTTCATCCTGGCGAGGAAGGCTGCCGGATGAGCCCGTGGTTCGCGTGGGTCTTCGTTGCAGCCGGCACGATGCTGTGGGCCGACCTGGCCGCGGCGCAGGGCCGCAAGCCGAAGTTGCCGCCGGGGCTCGATCCGGGCGGTGTCGCCATCGCCATCCTGTCGACGGGGATTGACTATCCGTCATCCGATATCGCGCAGCGTCTCGCGCGCGACGGCGAGGGCGAGCTGATCGGCTGGGACCTGGTCGACGGCGACAATAGGCCGTTCAACGCCAAGGCGGCCGACACGCCGGCGGCCTGGGGCGGCGACGCCAATGCCCTGCTGCGGGCCATAGGGCAGCCCGGGAGGCGCGTGGTGCCGGTGCGCATCGATCCCCGCGATCCGGTCTCGCTGGCCAAGGCAGTGGCCTTCGTGGCGCATACGCCGGCCCGCATCGTCGTGGTGCCGATGTGGACCGCCAAGGCGGACGAATGGGTGGCGCTCGGCATGGCGGTGCGCGGCTTCGTGGACCTGCTGTTCATCGTGGCGGCCGGCGACGAGGGCAAGGACATCGATCGCGAGCCGGTCTGGCCGGCCGCGTTCGGGCACGGCAACGTGCTGGTGGTCAGTGCGCCTGTAGCCCAGGGAGCCGCCCAGGCGACGCGTTCGAATACCGGCCCCAATACCGTCTCGGCGATCGTCGAGGGCGCTGAGAACAGCCGCATGGCCGCCGTGGTGGCCGCCGACGCCCTGGCGGGCTGCTGGGGGCAGCTGGTGGGACGCTTCAAGGGCGAGGCGCTGAAGCGCGCCCTGCTGGCCGAGGCCGCCAAGGCGCGCCCCGGGTCCGCCACGCCCGTCATCGAGCGCTGCAGCGCCAGCGGAGCGGCTGCAACCCCGCGCTGAGAAAATCCAAGCCAGGCCTAGAGATAGCGGTGCGGCAACGTATCTGCCCAAAGCCTGTGCGGGTGTGCCTTGCTTGCTATGGCCAGGCAGGGTCATGCTTCCCATAATGGTTAATGATTCGTTAATCGGGGGGACCGGCCGTTTCGCGCGGGGTGGCAGGGGTTTCGCGTTTACGCCGTATCGCGGGTGGGGCCGATTTGATCGGCGTTGATGTGGCAGGCAGACGCTAACGGCAGCTCTGGCAGGCCGCGAGGGGAGCTGGCTGTGCTCCTCCTGGCGAGCCTCGTCGTGGTTGCGGCCCTGGTGGTCGCCGTGGCGGATGGTGGCTCCATTCCGCTGGCCGGCCTGAAGCCGCGCACCATCCTCGTGCTCAGCATTGCCGCGGGCGCCGCCGCGCTGGCGGGTGCCATGCTGTGGCGCCGGCTGAGCCGGCGTGCGGGCTCCAACAGCAGCGCGGTCGACGAAATCGCTGAGCTGCGCCGCAACCTTCTGACCGCCGAAGCCATCATCAAGGCCGAGCCGCAGGTGCTGGTGTTCTGGGAGCAGGGCCAGAGCGTGCGCGTCATGACGCACACGCTGCTCGGTATCACCGGCCTGCCGGAGGACCATGCCGAGCTGCTGAAATTCGGGCGCTGGCTCGATGTCGCGTCGGCGCAGGAGCTCAAGAGAGGGCTCGACGCCCTGTTCGCCGAGGGCCGGCCGTTCACGCTGCTGCTCAAGACGATGGCCGGCGGTCATGTCGAGGCGGACGGCCGTGCCACCGGCGGGCGGGCAATCCTGCGCCTGCGCGAGGTGGCTGGTCGCAAGCGCGATCTCGCCCGCATCCTCGAGCAGCACCGCCTGCTGGTGCGCGATACCCTGGCGGGACGCACGCTGCTCAATTCGCTGCCGCTGCCCGTGTGGTTCCGCCAATCGGACGGCCGCATCGAGTGGGTCAACGAAGCCTACGTGAAGGCGGTCGAGGCGCGCGACGACAAGGAGGTGCGCGAGCGGCAGATCGAGCTGCTGGAGACGCGCCAGCGCGAGGCGGTGCAGGCGGCGCTTGCCAAGAATGCGCCCTATCGCGAGCGCGTGCACCTGATCAGCGGCGGCGCGCGCAAGGCGCATGATGTGGTGATCCTGCCGCTGGATGGGGCGACGGTCGGCGCGGCGATCGACGTGGCGGCGCTGGAAACCGCCCAGGGCGAATTGGTGCGGCACGTGGCAGCCTACGAGCGCACGCTGGACCGTGTGGCAACCGGCGTGGCCATCTTCGGTCCGGATCAGCGCTTGACGTTCTTTAACGAAGCGTATCGCAAGCTGTGGCTGCTCGATCCGGACTGGCTGGCCACCAAGCCGTCCGACAGCGAGCTGCTCGATCGGTTGCGCGAGCTGTCGCGCCTGCCCGAGGTCGGCAACTATCGCGACTGGAAGGCCAAGATCCTGGCCGGCTACAAGACCGGCACGGAGTACGAGGACTGGTGGCATCTGCTCGACGGCCGCACCATTCACGTGGTGTCGGCGCAGCGGCCCGACGGCGGGCTCACCTATCTGTACGACGACGCCACCGAGCGCTTTGCTCTGGAGAGCCGCTACAATGCCATGATCGATGCGCAGCGCGAGACGCTCGACAGCCTCAAGGAAGGCGTTTCCGTGTTCGCGACCGACGGGCGCCTCAAGATCTTCAACTCGGCCTTTGCGCAGATCTGGCGCCTGTCGCGCAGCACGCTGGGCGAGGGTCCGCACATCGACGAGATCATCGGCGCGTGCAGCGCGCTGTACGACGACATGCCGACCTGGGCGCGCATCAGCCGGGCGGTGACCGGCATCTCCGACCGGCGCCAGCAGGTGGCGGGGCAGATGACCCGACCCGACAACAGCTTCATCGATTTCGCCGTGTCGCCGCTGCCCGATGGCGCCACGCTGATCACCTTCGTCGACGTCAGCGACACCAAGCGCTACGAGCAGACGCTGCTGGAGCGCAACGACGCGCTGGTGGCGGCCGACCGGCTGAAGAACCACTTCATCAGCCACGTGTCCTACGAGCTGCGCACGCCGATGACCAACATCATTGGTTTCAGCGAGCTGCTGTCGAGCCCGCGCACCGGCGACCTGAACAGCAAGCAGCGCGAGTATCTGAACGATATTTCGGCCTCCTCGCGCACCCTGCTGGCCATCATCAACGACATCCTGGACCTGGCCACCATCGATGCCGGCGCCCTGGAGCTGAAGCTGGCCCCGGTCAGGGTGGCGGCGGTGGTCGATACGGCTGTTCTGGGCGTGCGCGACCGGGCCAATCGGGCCCGCCTAATTCTCGACATTCGCGTTGCCCAGGATGCAGATGAATTCGTAGCCGACGAGGCCAGGGTTCGGCAGGTGCTGTATAATCTGCTTTCGAACGCCATCGGCTTCTCCAAGCCTTCCGACACCGTCAGCATCAGTGCGTGGCGAGAGGCCGGCATGATGGCGTTTTCGGTCGAGGACAGGGGCGTGGGCATACCGAAAGAGCAGCAGCAGCGCGTGCTGGAGCGGTTCGAAAGCCGCAGCCAGGGCTCCAAGCATCGCGGCGCCGGCCTCGGGCTGTCGATCGTCAAGAGCCTAGTGGAGCTGCACGGCGGCACCATGTCGCTCGAGTCGGAGCCGGGCCGCGGCACGCGCGTGACGGTGCGCTTTCCTGAGGACGGCGTGCGTCCCAAAGAGCAGGCGCCGCTGGCTGATCGGGCATGAGCGTCGTGCTGACCTTGAAGCTGGACGAGTCCGGCGTTGTGCGGCTGGCCGAGCTGCTGGCCCTCAAGATTCGCACCGGCGACGTGATCGCGCTCAGCGGCGACCTGGGCGCCGGCAAGACCACGCTGGCGCGGGCCTTGATCCGGGCGCTGCTGGAGGACGCGTCGGCCGAGGTGCCGAGCCCGACGTTCTCGTTGCGGCAGGAGTACGCGGCGCGCCGCCTGACGGTGGCGCATTTCGACTTCTATCGGTTGGGCTCGGCGCACGAGGTGGCCGAGCTGGGCCTCGATGAGGTGCTGGAGGCCGGCGCGGCCATCATCGAATGGCCGGAGCGGGCTGCCGGGCTGCTCCCCGAGAGCCGGATCGACATCGCGCTGGCCGAAACCGCGGACCCCGTCGTGCGCAGCGTGACGGTGCGAGGCCACGGCGCCGCCACAGCGCGTGTGGCGCGCATCGGCGAGATCGTGGCGTTCCTCGAGCGTCAGCCGCGCTGGCAGGGGGCGCGCATCGCCTACCTGCAGGGTGACGCTTCGGCGCGCAGCTATGCGCGCCTATTCGGTCCGGACGGAACGGCGTTGCTGATGGACTTTCCCCGCCAGCCGGACGGTCCGCCGATTCGCGATGGGCTGCCCTATAGCCGCATTTCGCATCTGGCCGAGGATGTGCGGCCGTTCTCCGCCATCGGCCGCGCGTTGCGTGGGGCCGGATTGAGCGCGCCGGAGATTTTTGCCGAGGACCTCGACGCCGGGCTGATGCTGATCGAGGACCTCGGCGACCGCGTCTACAGCGCCGAGGTGGCCCGCGATCCCGGCCTGCAGGAGGAACTGTGGCGCGGGGCGGTCGACGTGCTGGTCAAGCTGCGGTCGGTCCCGGCGCCGCAGTGGCTGCCGTTGGTCGACGGCAGCGATTTTCCCATTCCCTCCTACGATCGCGGCGCCCTGCAGATCGAGGTCGAGCTGCTGCTCGACTGGTACTGGCCGGCGCTGTACGGCGAGCAGGTGCCGCAGAAGATCCGCGCCGAGTACCTGGCGCTATGGGATCCCGTCATCGACCGGCTGCAGCAGGAGAAGCCGGCCTGCGTGCTGCGCGACTTCCATTCGCCGAACCTGCTCTGGCTGCCGGAGCGTGCGGGGCTCGCCCGCGTCGGCGTCATTGATTTCCAGGACGCCCAGCGCGGCTCGACCGGCTACGACGTGGCTTCCCTGCTGCAGGACGCGCGCGTCGATGTGCCGGAGGCCATGGAGACCCGACTGCTCGGGCATTACCTGCAGCAGGCCGCCAAGGCCGATCCGGCCTTCGATGCGGATGCCTTCCGGTTCGCCTATGCCGCACTTGGTGCACAGAGAAATACCAAGATCCTCGGCATTTTCGTGCGGTTGTCACACCGCGACGGCAAGGCGCAGTATCTGGCGCATCTGCCGCGCATCTGGCGATATCTGGAGCGCAACCTGCGCGATCCGCGCCTCGCCGGACTGGCGGCGTGGTACGACCGGCATTTCCCGGCTGCTGCGCGCACCGGCAAGCTGCCGGCATGAGGGCCGGATGAGGGGATGAAGATGGGGGCGAAATCGGGGGCCGGCGGCGCCGTTCTGGAGACGGCCATGGTGCTCAGCGCAGGGCTCGGCACGCGCATGGCGCCCCACAACGGCAAGATTCCAAAGCCGCTCGTGCCGTTGCACGGCAAGGCGCTGCTCGATCGCGTGCTGGACCGGTTGGCGACAGCAGGCGTGAAGCGCGCCATCGTCAACGTGCATCACATGGCCGATCAGATCGAGCAGCACCTCAAGGGCCGGCGTGCTCCCGTCATCGAGATCTCCGACGAGCGGGCGGCGCGGCTGGATACGGGCGGCGGCGTGCGCAAGGCGCTGCCGCGGCTGGGATCGGGTCCGTTCCTGATCCACAACTCCGATTCGGTGTGGGTCGAAGGTATCGGCTCCAACCTCTTGCGCCTGATGAGCGCCTGGGACGACGCGCGCATGGATTGCCTGATGCTGCTGGCGCTGGCCTCGGCCAGCTACGGCTATCAGGGGCGCGGCGACTTCGCGTTCGGCAGCGATGGCCGCATCCGGCGCCGCAAGGTCGAGCAGGAAATCGTGCCGTTCGCATTCACGGGTGTGTCGATCGCGCATCCTCGCCTGTTCGAAGGGGCGCCGGAGGGGGCGTTCTCGCTGAATGCTGTGTGGAACCGGGCAATCGAGGCCGGGCGCGCTTACGGCACACGCATGGACGGCATATGGATGCATGTCGGCACGCCGGAAGCCCTGGCGCAGGCCGAAGACTGCCTGAAGGGCGTCGAGGCCTGATTCGAGCGGAAAGGGGGTGGCGGTGGCCCCACGTGTCTACACGGTTGCGGCCGGCACGCCGTTCCTGACGGTGGTTGCGCGCGCATTGCTGGCGGGGAACCTGCCCGTTTCCGGCGGCAAGCCGTTCGCTCCATTGGAGATGGCCGAGGTTACCCTGCTGCTGCCGACGCGGCGGGCGACGCGCGCGCTGCAGGAGGCGTTCCTGCGGGCATCGAACGGTGCGGCCGTGCTGCTGCCGAAGCTGAAGGCACTGGCGGAGGGCTCGGAAGACCTCGATATCATCGCCGGCGTCGAGGACTTCACGGCCGGCGCCGCGGCCGGTGCGCCGCGCATGATCAGCATGCTGGATCGCCATCTGGTGCTGACCGAGCTGGTACAGCGGTGGGCGGCGGCCGAGCGTGCGCCGTCCGGCGACGCGGGTGAGTTCGGCGACTATGCGGCAGCTGGTGCCACAACGCCCGCGCAGGCCGCGCGCCTCGCCAAGGAGCTGGCGCGGCTGATGGACACGCTGGAGGCGGAGAACGTCAGTCCGGAGCGCTTGGCCGAGCTGGTGCCGGAGGACTTCTCCGAGCACTGGGCGCGCACGCTGAAGTTCCTGCAGATCGTCACGGAGTTCTGGCCGGCGCATCTCGCCGAGCGGCGGCTGGCGTCGCCGGTCGAGCATCGCAACCGGCTCTTGCGCGCCGAGGTGGCTCGGCTGAAGGCGCAGCCGCCCAAGGCGCCGGTGATCGTTGCCGGCGTGATTGGAGCCGACCCGGCGGCCTTCGAGCTGATCGAGACCGTGCTCGGCCTTGCGAACGGCGGGCTCGTGCTGCCGGCGCTCGACCAGACGCTCGACGCGGACAGCTGGACCGCCATCGCGCCGGCTCATCCCGAGCATCCGCAGTTCGGCATTGCCGAGCTGCTCGGCAAGCTCGACATCGCGCGCGAGCAGGTCCAGCCGCTGCCGGGCACGAAGCCTACCGCCGCCCAGAAGGCGCGGACGTCGCTGACCAGCGAGGCGATGCGCCCGGCCGGCACGACGCAGCGCTGGCATCGCTTCGTCGCCGGCGCGGCCAGGCGCGAGATGGACGAGGCGCTGGCGGGCGTGTCGATCCTGGAGGCGGCCAACGGCGAGGACGAGGCGGAGGCGATCGCCCTCATCCTGCGCAAGACCGTGGAGACGCCCGGCAGAAGCGCAGCGCTGGTCTCGCCTGATCAGGCACTGGCGCGTCGGGTGGCAGCCCGCCTCGAGGCCTGGGACATGCATGTTGTGCCATCGGCCGGCATGGCCTTCGCCAAGACCGAGATCGGGTCGTTTCTTGATCTGACGGCGGACGTGGCCGCGCGCGAGTTCGAGCCGCTCGCCGTCATGAACCTGCTCAAGCATCGCCTGTGTCGGCCCGGCATGACGGCCATGGACGTGCGGCGCGGCGCGCGCACGCTGGAGCTGATGGTGTTTCGCGCGCCCTACTTCGGCAAGGGTTTGGCGGGTATCTCGGCGGCGCTCGACAGTGTGGATAGCGACGCGAGTTTCGGCCGCCGGCGGCATAGGGCCGTGCGGCGCCTGCAGCGCGTCGACATCCAGGCGGCGCGCAAGCTGGTGGCGCAGCTGGAGGCGGCGTTCGCGCCGCTGACCAAGCTGTTCGCCTCGTCCGCCAAGCGCAGCCTGCGCGAGCTGACGCGCGCGCATGTCGAGACGGCGACGGCGCTGGCCGCCAGCGCCGACCAGCTTTGGCAAGGTAGCGCGGGCGAGTGGGCGGCGAAGTTCTTGGCCAGCCTGCTGGCCGAGGGCATGACCGCGCCTGCCATGCAGGCTGCCGACTACGCCGAGTTCTATCGCGCGCTGGTGGCCGAGAAGAGCGTCCGTCCGGCCGGCGCCACGCACCCGCGCATCTGCATCTGGGACACGTTCGAGGCGCGACTGCAGCAGCCCGATGTCATAATCCTCGGCTCGCTGAACGAGGGCACCTGGCCGCAGCCCGCCGATCCGGGGCCGTGGCTCAACCGGCCGATGCGGCAGACGCTCGGCCTGCCGGCGCCGGAAGAGCGCATCGGCGAGGAGGCGCACACCTTCGTCTCCCTGCTCAGCGCCGAGCGGGTCTATCTGACGCGCGCGGCCAAGATCGACGGCGTGCCGACGGTGCCGTCGCGCTGGCTGCTGCGCCTGCAGGCGCTGCTGGCGGGTCTGGGCCAGACGGCAGCTGCGAGCGATCCGTGGCTCGGCTGGGCGCAGGGGCGCAATCGCATCGAGGGCAAGCCCACTCCGGTGCGAGCGCCGGAGCCGCGTCCGGCCCTGGCGCTGCGGCCACGGC
>Ga0075364_10000657_pt1 | contig 17895 bp, 18 predicted proteins | sample EndMetdeltDD1764_FD_71517 | JGI IMG/M metagenome (GOLD analysis project Ga0075364, IMG submission 71517) | Populus endosphere microbial communities from Tennessee, USA - Endosphere MetaG P. deltoides DD176-4 | ecosystem: Host-associated > Plants > Roots > Endosphere | place: USA: Tennessee...
ACCACGCAGTGTGGAAATATTCGAGACCGGTTTGATCATCAATTATAAAAGCGACGTATTTCGCTCCCTTCATCAGTTGTGTACCGCGGTGGTACGAGATAATGGAAGGAAAAAAGTCCCTCTTGTCTAGTAAAGCTATAGAACACAAACCTCATACTTTAACCTGTAGTAACAGATTAATTCCTTGTTACACAGGGGGGCCTCACAGAAGTCCTGTTGCATAAAACGCTGGCTGCGTAATAATGCTCCATTATTCTGTGAGGTTACCCGCTGCGGTAGGGAATGGGGCGTCATCGAAGACAGTTAGAATCCTGCAGGAAATCTAGCCGTCTCCAGAGTTGATCAGAGAGCATCGATGAATCGCGAGATGCTGTCACCAGCTGTTTCGAGACCACCTGTGATTGCATGCACGACCTTCGCAGCAGCATCGGGGTTCTTCAGGATGAGAAGGAAAAGTCCGATACCAAGAATGATCGCGAGCTTCTTTACGTTCATGGGGGAGTTACCTCCTTTCTACCCATGGGTTTAACAGGGATAGGACGAAGAGATGCGAGGTCTCGGTGAAGAACATCTGTGATGTCTTCTGAGAACGCTGTTGCCAGCTTTCTCGTTTCCGAGAACCTCGCACCTCGTTGGGAACTGAGTTACCTCAGCTCTGTTGGATCACTCCGACTCGCTCTGGTCGCTGTTGCGACGCAAGACGACGACGACGGCGACGATGGCGATGGCCGTGATGGCGATTCCACCGATGACGACGTACTTGTTGGTCATGAGCGTTCCCCTTTCTGTGAGTGGGTTGATAAGGAGTGCCGGTAAAGACGACTACACGTGTGAGTCATCTCGTAGGCGGGTCTGATTTTACTCAGCTCTTTGGACATCCGTTCTCACGTTATCTCTTGCGAGATAGTGTGTAAGATTAGTCGTCGTCCATCATTCCTCCTTTCTGTCTCGGGGACAGGGAAGTTTTTGGAGGGATTTAGTCAGCTGGAGTTACTTGTCCGCTTCTGGCTTTTTGCCATTCTGACTTGCTTCGGTGATGTGATCGCCGAGTTGTTGCGGATCTTCGTTCCCTTTGTCTTCGTCGGGCTTGTCGCCGTTCATTGGCGTCCTTCATTGGGGATACGTTGGTGGGGATCTGTGTGGTCTGTTGTAGTTCTTTCTTATCGATGGGATAAAAATCCCAAGTAAACCTCCTTTCTTGTGTTTCTGCAAAAGAAGAAAAGTATGCTTGTCTTCTTATGAAGAAATAAAAGTCTGAGTCAGAAAGAAATTACTCTTCTAGACACAATTTTGTATGCCTTTTGTTAAAGAGCTAATATTCTCAGGTTGCTGAGAAATATTGAACTTATAGTACCACTGAAGAGCTGCAAAGTCAATTTGAGATAGGCTCAGGTGTGAGGTCTATAGTTGTGCTTAAAACTTTATTAAAATAAGAGAAGAGAGAATACTTATGATAATTTTGCTATGATTAAATCATGCTACAGTTTCTTGATAGTGCAAATAGCGATCGAGTGCTTCTTGATGTCAGGACGTCCCGCACTGGAGAAGAAACGCCAGAGGCGATGGTGCAATTCTTGGCAAGCTTGAGTACACTTAAGCGTTTGCATGTGCCATTTTGGGGGCGGGGGATTCCCCTCAGTTTTGAACTTGCCGTGATCGACCAGACGATTCACTTTTATGTCTCGGTGCCAGCTGACTATCAAGCGTTTGTTGAAAGCCAATTGATCGCCGAATATCCCAAAGCATTGCTTACGAAATCCAAGGACTATCTACCAAGTCTTCTCCAAGAAGAATCCACACTTGCTGTTGGTCAGATGAAACTGATTCACGGCCAGCTGTATCCACTTCGTACGTATGCGGATTTTAAAGAAGTCGATCCACTCACGTCGCTTCTTGGTTTTTTATCCAAGACACTTCCCGGAGACACAATCGCAATCCAGATGTTGATGGTGCCGGTGAGCAATACTTGGCAGAGAAAAGGCGAAAGCGCTGCCAGTAGCAAACAGAAAGACGCGCTGGGGAGTGAACATGCCAATCCGTATGCCAAGGCAATTCAACAGAAGATCAGTGTCAATGGGTTCAAAACAGCCATTAGAATTGCGGTTAATTCGTCAAGCGAAATGCGTAGTAAGCATCTTATCCGTGAAGTTGCCAATAGCTTTGCGGCTTTCAATAATCCTTCCGGCAACAGTTTGATTTTCCGAAGAGTCTTCTTGTGGCAGAGAAAACGATTAATCACCTCGATGCTCAATCGAAGTCGCTACTTCATGCCCAAGCAAATTTTAAACCTCCAAGAGATCGCGACACTGTTTCATTTTCCGGCTGAGAAATTAGCCAAAATCCATAACATCTCCTGGCATAAAACAATCTTGTCAGAACCACCGGAGACATTGCCAATCTCCACTTCTGACGAGACAGAGAATGCTCGGATAAACTTCTTTGCCAGGTCTGAATACAAGAATCGGATGAGCACCTTTGGGATTAAAGACGTTGATCGCCGTAAGCATATGTATATTATTGGAAAGACTGGCAGTGGTAAGTCTACGCTGATTGCCAATCTCGCCATCAATGATATGCGTAATCGTAAAGGGCTTTGTATCGTCGATCCGCATGGAGATTTGTGTGAAACGATTCTTGATTACGTACCGTCATACCGGGTGAATGATATTGTCTATCTTGATCCTTCGGATTTGGCGCACACCTTTCAATTAAATCCGCTGGAAGTTACTGATGAATACCAGCGTGAGTTGGTGACGTCAGGCATCATTGCCATCTTCCATAAACTTTACGGCAACTCGTGGGGACCACGTCTTGAATATATTCTTCGCAATACGTTACTGACACTGCTACTCTTGCCAAATCCAACGATGCTCATGATTCCAGAGCTCTTAACCAATGATCAATTTCGCAAAAAAGTATTGGAGCAAATTAAAGATCCTGTTCTGAAGAATTATTGGGAAGGTGAGTTTGCTCAGATGCCAGCACGATTAAAGGCGGAATCGATTTCACCAATCTTGAATAAAGTCGGCCAATTTATCTCAAGCCGTTTCATCCGAAATATTTTACAAAATCCTAAGTCGACGATTGATTTAGAGAAGATGATGAATGAGGGCAAGATCTTGCTGCTCAATCTCTCTCAAGGCAAGCTGGGGGAAGATAACTCGGCGTTGTTGGGAGCGATGTTTATTACCAAGATTCAATTGGCGGCCATGAATCGGGTTACGATTGCCGAGAAAGATCGACGAGATTTTTATCTCTATGTTGATGAGTTCCAGAATTTCGCGACGACGAGTTTCATCAAAATCTTATCAGAGGCGAGAAAGTATCGCTTAAACCTCATCCTTGCCAATCAGTACATCTCACAAATTCCAGAAGATGTCAGAGGTGCAATCTTTGGGAATGCTGGCACGATGTTTTCCTTCCTCGTCGGTGCACAAGATGCGACCTTTATGGCCAAGGAGTTTCGTGAGCGATTTAAAGAAGAAGATCTCTTGGCGCTGGGCAATTACCAAGCGATTATCAAATTGGCAATCGATAGCATCACCCAATCACCATTCTTGTGCTACACCTTACCCTTGCCGCGCAACATGACGCAGAATAGGGAAAAGGTAATTACCAACTCACGGATGAGGTATATGAAAGCGGTGAAGTGATATAATTCCTGATTATGCACGAAGTAATCAGAGAAAGACAAACTCCTGAAGGGACAGATCGGGTAAGAAAGTTACCACAAGAACGGCCGATTTTTTCCCAGTTATGGGTAGCACACGAGGTTATGCTCCTTGGTGTTGTTATCTCAGTGATGGCTGGACACCATCGTTCACGTGCAGTAGAAAAAAGACTAGCAGAGGAAAGAAAAGCAGCGGTGCTAGCAGCAAAACAAGCAGCACAACAAGCTGAAGCTGAAAAAAAAGCTAAAGAAGCGCAAGAGGAAAAATTAAGAAAGGAAGCATTTGAGTGGATAGCAGAACAGAAACGATTAGCAAAGGAAGCAGATGACTTAAATAAGAAGAAGAAATAGAATATTGTTCATCAACGTTTACGACGTAACCAAACTCCCAGTGCCCCTGTTGGGATTAAGCCAATCAATGCAAGTGCTTCTGGGCCTGTTTCTGGTGTCTGTTTTGTCGTTGATGGGGGATAAATAGCAAGTCCGCCTTTGGTTGCTTGTTGTATCCGAGCTGCTGGTTTGGGCGCCGTGGTGGTGCCGATACAAAACTGCGTGTTATCTTGACTGGTTTTATTAGCAAACGTCCCAAGTGCTTGCGTAAAAGTACAGAGATTATTTTTTTGTGGTTTGGTGACGACTTTGCCGGTGATAAAAAAGACTTTTGTTTCCGTTCCATTAAGTTTATCGATGGGGAAGGTAAGTTTGCGATTCTTTTGGTCAAACGTACCTGTACCCGAAACATACGTAACATCTTGTGGGAAGACAATCGTCACAGTTCCTTTCGAAAGAGCGTCCTTTGTTACGTTTTTTATGATGAGCTTGTACATCACTGTTTGGTTGGGCGTGTGATTTGGATTTGCCGCAGTAAGATTTTCAACATACTGACTTGTTTGTGGATTCTTGATTTGGAGATTAACGGAAAACGTTTCGGCTTGTGAACATGTTTCGCCACCACCATAAATAGGTTGGCACTGTTGGTTCGTGGTTGTCTGCGCAGCAGCAAGTGGTGCAGTAAACAAACCTAGTAGTATTAGTAATGTTGCGATTAATTTAAACATAGATTCTTTGTTCCAGAAGATACCATGAGTTATAGTTCATTGTCAATGAACCTTTCTCGTCTTGACAGAAGGTTTTGCACATTACTATGATAGAAAGGTGAAGAGAATATCTCAATCATTGTTTGCTCTCTTAGTAAGTGGAGGATATCTTCTTTCAGCCAAACTTACCTATGCCGCAGGGATTTGCCCTCCAGGACAGTTTGCTGGTTTATGTAATCTCAAACCTGAAAAAGCAGGTGGGATGGTGCAAGGTGTTATTACCATTCTTCTTATCCTTGCTGTTGTCGTTGCTCTTTTCTTCCTCGTCTGGGGTGGTGTTCGATGGACAATGTCGGGTGGAGATCAAGCCAAAGTGCAAGCAGCTCGCTCAAGTATCATCGCTGCAATCGTTGGTCTTGTTATTGCTTTCTTAGCATTCTTTATTGTCAGTTTTGTTCTGTCATTCTTTACGGGGCAGGGGCTTGGTAACTTTGCTATTCCTACCTTGGTCTAAATTCTATTATTGACAAAAAGCAGAAAGTGTGGTGTAATGGCATAACACATTGCTTCGCAGGAATCTTTTCTATACCCATGCGATCGAACTAACATTGAATCTTTCTAAACAAAACAATCTTTATGGCAATTAAAAAAACATCAGCCCAATCGGCCTCTGTCCAGGACCTCGTTGGTAAACCAGTCGCAAAAAAATCGACATCAGAAGAAATCTCAGAACCAGTGAGTATTGGTGCTGAAGAAAAACACGCCAAGGCTTCAGAGCCAATAACTGTCGTGAGTGAACCTGGACGATCGGCTGCACCAGCACAAGAAGAAGCCGCTCCAGCACCTCGCAGAATTCATATTGGTAGTTCTAGTTCTTCTCAACAAGATGCGCCTGCACCTCGAGAAAACAATACCAGTCACTATAGTAATAACAATGGTTCGAGTTCTCATTATCATCGTGGACAAAACCAAAACCAGAATCAAAACCAACAAGTACAATCAGGCCCAACAGAAACAGTCAAAGGGTTTCTTGATATCCAACCAGAAGGTCATGGATTTTTGAGACCTAAGTTTATTCCTTCAGCTCGTGACATCTATATCTCTCAATCACAAATTCGACGCTTTATGCTTCGTGGTGGTGATTTGGTTGAAGGACTTGCTCGTCCACCAAAGGATACAGAACGATATTATGGGTTATTAAAAGTAGAAAACGTAAACGAAGTCTCGGCAGAAGAATCCTTAAAGCGACCATACTTTGACGATTTGACTCCTATCTATCCAAACAAACAAGTTATCCTTTCAGCTGGAAAAACACCGCTATCAACAAGAGTGATTGATTTGGTCGCACCAATTGGATTTGGTCAGAGAGGTATGATTGTGTCTCCTCCAAAGGCTGGAAAAACAACAATCTTGAAAGAGATTGCTGCTGGTATTTCAGCAAATTTCCCTGACGTTCATTTGATGGCAGCGCTTATTGGCGAACGACCTGAAGAAGTGACAGACATTAGTATGTCCGTCCGAGGAGAAGTCGTTGCTTCTAACTTTGACGAATCACCTGGGCATCAAACTCGTGTTGCTGAAATTGCACTTGAACGCGCAAAGCGCTTGGTAGAACTTGGCAAAGACGTTATCATCTTGCTTGATTCAATTACCAGACTCGCTCGCTCATACAATTTATCTGTTGAACCAAGTGGTCGAACACTTTCAGGAGGCTTTGATCCAGCAGCTCTGCATCCAGCAAAACGTTTCTTTGGTGCAGCTCGAAATTGCCAAGAAGGTGGAAGTCTGACAATTATTGGTACCGCTTTAGTTGAAACCGGTTCACGTATGGATGATCTTATCTACGAAGAATTTAAAGGAACAGGAAACATGGAATTGCATCTGTCTCGTGCGCTTGCCGAACGCCGCATTTATCCAGCAATCAGTATCGACAAATCAAGTACTCGTGGAGAAGAGCGTATCCTTTCTGAGAATACCTACAAGAAGATGGTAACCATGCATCGAATGATGGAAATGCTTGGCAATGACGAGCGAACCAGCATCTTTATTGAAAAACTTGGCAAAACAGAGAACAACGAAGAATTCCTCGAAGCCCTCGGCAAATCCTAATTTTACCTTCACTTATCTTGAGACAGCATTTTTATAGAACCTCTGCTAAGTGGACCTGGTGAGTTTGACATCCATAGGGAAATTAGCTAGACTTAGCACTTGACTACCTGCTTTGCGTGTCAATAAACGCGCCTGAGATTATGAATAAACGTCCTGCTAATCCTATCAGTGCATTCTTCAAAAAGGTCTCGCAAGAAGGCAAAGATTTTTTTGAGTTTTTCGGCTATTACCTTCGAAGGAAAGTAATGGGTTTTTCCTCTGGGTTTGAGAAGAATAAAAACCGGTTGGTCAAGTTCTTTATCATGAAACGGGGTCGATATAATCGGCCATTTCTGCATCTCACAACCATGGGGGTTTTGTTAGTCGGTGTGCTGATTGCACCAGTGCTTGCTGACACATTCCCAATCTTTATCTCCAAAGCATCAGCGCTTGATCTCAATGCTTCCTCAAATGAAAAACAATCAATCTTAGTCGGTGAGGAAGTCTTTCAGACAGAAATTTCAAAGAAGCCTCGTGATAAGGTCATAACCTATGTTGTTGAAAAAGGAGATACGATTGACACCATTGCTAAGAAGTTTGGTATTTCACAAGATACGATCCGTTGGTCAAATGATATGAAAGAAGATGATCTCAGTATTGGAGAAGAGATTAAGATTCTGCCAGTAACCGGTATTGCTCATACGGTTGAAGAAGGAGAAACCATTCATACGATTGCCAAGAAATTTGATACTGATGCTCAGAAGATTGTTGATTTCCCTTTTAATGAATTTACCAACCCTGAAACCTTTTCCGTCGTTGCTGGCCAAACCTTGATCGTTCCTGATGGTATTAAGCCATCTGAACAGCCGTTTATTAAACGACAGGTCTACATTGCTCAAGGACCAATTGCTGTTTCGTCTGGTGGGTTTACCTATCCAATTCATGGAGAAATTAGTCAGAACTTTAGCTGGTATCATCCAGGTCTTGATATTACTTCACCAATTGGGACCCCAATTGTTTCTGCACATAATGGGACTGTCACTGAAGTACATCTTGGGACGTACGATGGAGGATATGGAAACAATGTCTATATCAGCAATGGTAACGGCGTTGTCTCGCACTATGCTCATATGAGTGGCGCAAACGTTTCTGTCGGTCAATCGGTTGTTGGGGGAAGAACAATCGTTGGATGGATCGGTATGACTGGAAGAACAACCGGACCTCATCTGCATTTTGAAATTAGAAGAAACGGTGGAACGGTCGATCCTCTTGGGTATATTCAGTAATGGTTATTGGTTTTATCTTGCGATATAATGGTCATCATTGGGCCTGTAGGTAAGTGGCATACCAATACATTCGCATTGTATAGTCCCGAGTCCGATTCTCGGTAGGTCCACATGTAAGACATGTTTCCAAATAAATAAATGGGCCGGTGGCGCAATGGTAGCGTACCTCCATGGCCCTGTGGTAATTTTAGGGCTCATAGCTCAGTTGGTAGAGCGCTTCTATGGCATAGAAGAGGTCAGGGGTTCGAATCCCCTTGGGTCCACAGGATCTTCGACATTGAGGGGGTTGAGAGTTCGAATCTCTTCCGGTCCACACTTCGACAAGCTCAGTGTCTCTTCGACATCTTACCGCATAAACTTCTGTTCAAAGCGTTCTCTCATAAAGAAGACCCACAAGAGAAGATTAAACAATGATAAGGCAAAGAAGGGAAAGGTTGAGGTGAAGGTGAAGAGGGTGAAGAAGAAGGCTTCAAGGAGTAGTGAGAAGATAAGCATAAATTCGAAAAAGAGGCCTGCGATATTTTTAGCTTGTTCGGCAAGGACTCCCTTAATAGCTGATTGGTGATGTTGTTCTCCTGTTTGTAATGTTATTTGTACACCGTGCTCAGGTAATTCTACCGATGGATTCAGGAAAACAGTACTTGGCATATGACCATCTTTGGTGATAATAATCTTTAGCGAATGACCTTTGTTATTGCGGAAGTAGAACTTACCAAGTTTGTTGGTCGTCAATTGTTCGACGACGTTTCCTGTCTCGTTATCAATACATTCGATCCATGCTTTTGTTACCGGCTGTTTGTTCTCATCAAACACCACGCCATAAATATAGGTAGCGGTGGTTTTTTGAAACAGCTGTTCGAGGTTATGGAAAAAGAATGCTGGGATATGCGTAAAACGAATATGTGTCCGAATGGTAAATAACAAAAAGCTAATCAAGACAAAGCTACCAATGACCGTAAATGCAATCAGATTAAAGAATCGGAGGGAAAGAGAAAGGGAGTTGAGAAATCTGGTAACGTTGATAAAGAAATCAGTGATCGAAGTTTGATAGTAACGGATAAAATTAATCACACTTGTCTGATTTTTTTGTAAATAAATCTGAGGAAATTCTTCTCCTGGATTTGGTCCAATAGTGAAATCAACAGTTTTTTCATCGTAGCCAAATGCACTGATTGTAGCTTTATATTTTCCGCGAGGAAGAAGGACAGATATTTGTCCGTTGCTATTGGTATAGCTAGGGTTAACGATTCTTTTAAATAACTCAGAAGTAAGTAGTTGATACTTTCTCGTGGTGCTATCATAAAAAGAGAGGGAAACTCTGGCATCTCTCAAAGGCTGTTTGTTTGTCTTATCAAAGACGGAGAGATAGGACATGACTTTCATATCACCAATCTTTTGTTCACTGATATTCCCGTGCGTATCAGTGATTCTAACAAACACCTCGAAGTCTCCTGGGATTGCTGTTTTTAATCCAGCAACATAGACAAATGGTTCTTTCTCTTTCATCGGAATCGTAACCGAAGTTTGCTCTTGTGCATGAGCAAGCGAATTGAATCCCAAAACTTTATTTCGAACAACCGCATTTATCGATTTGAGCGCAAGTTTATTTTTCAGTGTGTAGGTAAATTCATAAGGAGTATTCATGGTTAATAATGCGGTGGGGAATTTGTTCTGCCCATTTTTGTTCCCTGAAAGTAAAATGACACCGTCACTTGTTAAGACAGCAATGTTGTCTTCACTCTTTGGAGTAGATGAAACGTCAGCTGTCCGGAAACTAAAGATTTCAGAGTTTGTTATTTTTCCTTCTTGATCGGTCGTGATAATTTGCGCATAGTACGTCGTTGCAGGAAGTAAGTCATCGATGCTGAGTGAATTGGTCTCTGTTGTTCGATTGCTTGTTATCGATTCAGAAAGCGTACGGGGAGATCTCCCAAATTTAATCAGCAACTTTGCTGGTTTTTTGGTGGTGATACGGAGGCTCGTTTTATCTTGCGAGATTGTGGTAAAAGAGACGTCAGTGATGACTTGCTGGGGAGGTGCTTGTATCGTTTGTTGTGGAGGATTTGATGACGTGCTAGGAGGTATTGTCGGAGCATTCGGTATTGTTGTTGGATTGGTTTCCGAGTGTGACGTTTGAGCGGGTGCAGTTGTGACAATTGTCGTTGGTTCGGCTGGTATTTCTGCCGTTGGTGGAGGAGTGACATACTGATATGTTTGCGTGATTATCTTATCAGGAATGCTGACATATTGGTTTGCCATTGTTGCACGAAGAGAAAAGTTTACGGATTCTTCGACGGGATAATTACTGGTCGTTTTAAGTTTAAACTGAACGGTTTGATCAGTTGTTCCAGCCGGTAAAGCAGGGATTGTCCAGGTGAGTGTCTTGTTCATAAAATCAACAATCGGCGGTGTATTTCCATAACCACTTGTTGCACTCCCCATAACATACTCGACAAGTTGTCCACCATTGGGTCCAAGGGCTTGATCCCAATGAACGACAAGTGTTGTATTCGTTGTCGTCCCGACGATTGCTTTTGCACCGTAAGTAATTTTGTAGGAGAGAATTTTATTTGGCGGATTGGCGGTAGTGGTATCCTCGGCTTCAAAATCAAATTGGAAATCATTGGGGTTTGTTGGCGGAACGATTGCTGAAACAGATAAGCTTTGGGGGCTTTGAGCAAACAAAGGGGAGACAGTGCTAGCAAAAAGTACGCCAATAAGCAGTAACGGAATTAGTTTAGACAGAGAAGAAAAACGCATACTCTTTTTAGCATACAGAAGGGAATGAAAGGAGACAAGCAGGATGTTGGCGACTATGCGACTTCGGGCTCATTAGCTTTTGGAATACTTCTGCTAATCCAAAGCCAATAAAGCAGCATAATGACGAGGACCAAAGCAATAAACCGCACTGCCCATAATGCGTTGTAATCTCGAATGAGCCAACCCAACAAAAAGCTGGCGGGTATGGTGATGATTCTGCCAATTGTTGATACGACCGACAGAACAGAAGTCCTCACTGACGATGGTGTGTTTTCTTGAATGCGAGTTTCTATTTGATTAATTAATGCAGCAGCAGCCACCACTTGAATCATAAACAGGACTAAGCTAAATGCGTTATCAATGAATGACATCAGAACATAGGGGAGAGATGCTCCAATGATCAAGATGTTCAATCGTGTCCTCAATCGATGGGCAATAAAACTTCCAAATGCCATCACAAATGCATAAAGCGCCCATAAGATTCCGATAGCTTGCGGTGTTGGGATGTATCGCACCATGTAGAGTTGTCCAAAATCTAATTTAAAGAGCTCGGCAACAGCGAGTAGCACCATGACAATCGTTAAGGCACGCAAAAGCTTTAGCTTCGTTATCGTCAAGGCTGCCGTGCCAAGTTGGTGAAGAAATCTTTCTTTACCAAGCGTCTTATGAAAGGTTGGTTCATGGATTGTCAAAATTACTAAGAGGTCCAATAAGCAGGAAATCCCTGTGAGATAAAAGGTGAAACTGTAAGAAAAGTAGTGTGCCAAAAAGCCGCTTGCAATATTTGCAACACCCGCGCCAACTAAAAACAAACCGTATGCTCTGCCATAAATCTTACTGTAAAGTTCTGCCCGGCCTTCTTCATGAAGCGTGTCATACATCATTGCTCCATATGTGCCGTTTGTTCCTACGACATAAAGTCCGTAAAAGAGAACACCGATCATATACATTGGCAATCCAGTGCTGTTTCCCAAAATGAATGAACAAACAGCCAAAGATACCGCAGAAATAACCAGCATCCCTTTGCGACTCCATTTGTCGGCGAGTAATCCTGCCGGAATATCAAAGAGTACGATAAAGATAATGATCGTTGCCGTAACCATTCCGACACCAAAGGCATTGATCCCAATGCTTTGCATAAATAACTTTTCAATACCGTACCAAAAGACAAGTCCGGTCAGAAAGTTGCTCGCATAGAGTTTGTGTACATTAGTAAATGTCATCTGATGCTTATTATAGAGGATTCTATTTTACGGTTATTACTAATTTTTCTTGCGGATTGTTTTTATCGGCGACGATGAATTGTCCTTTTTTATCCATACGAACTTGCAGCGCTTCGCCGTATCCATATCCTCGTGGTGTGGTAAGCAGGGGAGTATTTGCGGTAAGCGACATCAATGTCTCCTTGCTTTGATTTTCTATCTTGAGGTAGCGAGAGAAGGGAACAGTTATATTGTTTCTGCTAAAATGTTTTCCGTCAAAGATGACAGTTGTCATCAACGGTTCATTGGTGCCAATCGCAGTTGTTGGAGACGTATTGGGCAATGCAATTTGTTTAACATCCGCGATACCATTGGTAAGCACATCAGGAAAGAAGAGTGCATGAGTCAAAAATCCAAGACCAAAAACAATCGTAATAATAAAAATTTTGCCTACCATACTCTTAGCTTATAACACGTGGTGTTCTGTGAATATTTGATGCATTGTCAAGAGTTTTTTGAGACGGAACAGTAATTGTCGCTCTCAAAAGTATATGATGTAAAAATAAACTCATTTTCCAAATAATGCTTTGCCTGCTTTCTTAAAGCGTTTGCGCATTAAGAAGAGAACGAAGAGGAGGAAGGTGACACCTAATGCTATCCGAGTAGGAAAGACGACAAAGGTAGTCGTACTGGTAAGGCTTTGGGTTGCTTCTGACCCATAATACATTAATGCTGTAGCGGTGTATGGACCAATAAGAAATTGTTTATCAAGAGATGCGTTAACGACGCGTTCTGCATTTGGGAAAACATTTTCACCCGGGACGACAATATCAGCGACCTTTTTCCCAAACATATCAGTGACATTAATCAATCCGTATGTCTTAACATGGACATTGCCGCTGTTGGCAAAAGTAATATGAAAAGGTACTGGTCCAAACTCAGCATAATCTGGAGCGCTGAAATCTTTAATTGTTAATTTCTCATTGACGGGTCCTGAAACTCTGACAAGAAAGAGTGATGCGATCTCTTGTGAGACTGATGCGGCGTTACCTTTTTGCTTATCTGGTTTGACACCAAAGACAAAAGAACCAAAGTGTCCACCAGCCGCCTTTGCTGGCACTTTAATTGTTGCTGTTACTTCTTGTTCTGCTCCTGGGTCTAATGTAAAGGTTTTTGGCGAAATACTTGCCCAGGAAGCAATGCTGTATGGACTGTCAGCTGTCAAGGCAATTTGTCCGTCATTACCTTTGGCGGTGAAATCTTCGACATGAACCTCAATTGGGAGAGCTGCTTGTCCTTTGTTGCGAAGCTTGGCTTTAACGGTTGATGTTTTACCTGGATCAACGGTAATCTCTTGTGATGGAGGAGAGACTTCTAGTCCCTGTCCTTCGCTTTGAGCGGTTACCCATGTACGAAAGAATAACGTAGTACCGGCAGTAAGGAGCGCGAGTATGCTTATAAAAAGTAATGATTTTTTTCTCATTGAATCAGGAATTCAAAACTAAGAATCAGGGGGACAGGAGTCATGCATCTTCCTGATTCATAAATTATGAATCCTCAGTATGTCGGTGTCGCGACTAAGATGACACTGCCAGTATAAGAGCCAGCGGGTTGGAGTGAATTGACTTGTACTTGCCAGCCAACACGGGTTGTTTCACTACTAATGCCTGCCGCATTACAAACGAGTTCTTGTCCAGCAGTCGTAGATCCCGCCCATTTATTGCTACCGAATCTCCCAGCTGTACCGGTGCAAAGTGTTGTGTCTTCTGTTGTGTAGCCAAAGAAACCAGTGTTGGTATTAGCGGAAGAACCACCTGGTGCGCTCCATGTAGCCGGACTTGCGTTGGTTCCGGTAAAGGTGTCAATATTGTTGATTGCTCCGGACGTTAAAGGAGGGAATCCTGCTTGTGTTGTTGCAGAGTTAGAAGCAGTTATTGTGTAACCACTGCCAGCATTGGTGCTTACTGTCAGATCATGTGCTGCAATTGCTGGCGTTCCAGCAGTTAAGGCGCCAAAAGGAATTGTGTTTGCGGTTGAAGTAACGGTTGTTGTTGCACTGTTTGCTGTTCCACCGCTTGAAACCCCAGCGACACTAAAGGTAAGGTTTGGATCAACGGTAGCTGAGACAGCGATTGAAGTGGTATCCAAGATAGCAAAAGCGGCAGTCGTTGTTCCATCAATTGTTGTTGATCCAGTGTCAGAGTATGTCGTTGCGCGGACATAATAGGTTGTATTGACGGTGGAAGGGTTGGTTACTCCGGTAAAGTTAAGAAACATTGCCTGTGTTGCTTGGGATCCTGGTGTCGTTACCACGACTCTAAAAGCATTAGCCGTTGGTGCCGTTACTGTTCTTCCTGTTCCAGCAATATTGTCACTGGCAAGTGTTGGTGTCCCTGAAGCAAATCCTGCAGGAGCGGAACAAGCACCCGAAGCAGTGGTGCAAACTTGGATATCAATTTGTTTAATGGAAGTGGTCGCTGATGTTGACCAATTGAAACTATAAGTGACACCACTTGCAGCAGCTTGGGAGTTATTGATTTGTAATTTATAACTGCTGAGGCTTCCAGCATTGGCTTTCTTTACATATAAGTTGACGACAGGAGGGAGGGATACGAGGACAATTAAGCAAATCGCGAGAAGCGATTTTAATTTTGTGGACAAACGAGCTATTCGGACAGTACTCATATTACTACGATAATATACTGAACCATATGTGTCAAGGGATTTTTAATTTTGCTTTAACTTTGGCTTCGTGTTAGACGCATTTCTTCAGTACCACCTTTGGATTTGTTAGTAAACATTCGGGGTAATGATTTGGCCCGCATACAGTTATAATCATGGCTTCGGTATCATTTGTACTGAAGAAATGCGCCTACCACTCCGCTCTCTATTTGTGCGGAGAGAGGAGGGCTTGGAGGGTTTTCTTTAAGCGTTTTCTTTTTATGAGGAGGAAGAGGACAAAAAGAAAGATTAGCCCTGTTATGCCTGCTTTGGCAAAGGGGAAGATGATGAAGTATTTTTCGGCGGTGACGTATTGGCCATTGCCGGTTGATACGTTCATTTGTGCCTTATAGATATTAGGTTTGAGGTTTGGCAACGAAAGGTCTTGTTCCCAGCGGCGGATTTTTTGTTGGAAGATAATCTTTTCTTCAAGATAGATGGGTAGCTCTTCTTTTTGTGCGAGTTTTAGTACAGGCGAGATGGTCAAGATTGGCTTGGCTGTGAAGAAGTGGAGCGAAATATTCTTAACTCGCAGGAGGAGTGGTAAGGTATTGTTTATTGGTAATAAGTCTGTTGTGAAGGTCATGACTTCAGCTTTTTTGGCTTTTGGGTCTGGGACACCGATATTGGCAAGCAACAGAATACCGACCTTAGATTGTATTTGTGTTGTTGTTGGATCATTGGTAGTAATCGGTTGTAAAAACAGCATGCCATAGTAGCCGCCGAGCGGGATACGTTGTGGGGTTTTAATGGTAACCATTATCTTTTTCTTTTCTTTGGGGGTGAGGATGAAATTCGTTTCATTGAGCTTCGTCCATGCAAGTAAGGGGCTTGTCTTTGTTTCCTCAAACATATATCCGCCTTCTTCGCCTGTTGAGGTAAAGTCATTAAGGGTTGCTTTGAGCGGCATTGGCTTTGCAGTAAGATTTTCTACGGTGACTTCTTGGGTAAGTGTTTTTCCTGGTGAGAGTGGAACAGTAAGAATAACTGGCGAGACTCGGATACTTGCTGTTGGTGTCTTTGCCAGAGCAAGAGTGGGGAGATGGAAAAGAAAGAGGGTCAGTATCCCTATATATATAATAGTATAGTTTGTGTGTTTCATTGCTAATTAATAACTTGGTACAACGACATAGAGTACTGTTGTGTTGTACCGTCCTGCTTTTTGTGTACTATTCACTGTGACCCGGTAATTTATAGTAAATTGCTCATTTGATATAGTTGAAAGAATCGGTCCGGCATGATCGGCGACAGGATCTCCTGGTGATGATGTCGTAAACCCTGCATATTTTGCTCCGCCATTGGTGAAGCGATTGTTTGTTCCTCCGGTGAGATCGCTATCTGTTGTTGTGTAGCCAAACCCAAGTCCAGACCAACTCGTCGGAGCAGAGTTTGGGCTTGTATAAGCGGCAATTGTTGTTGAGCCAGAGGTCAAAAGTCCTGTCGTTCGAGCATTGACCACATAGCCATTATAAGCATTTGTCGAGGTAGTAACGGTCGTAGATTTGGATGTATCGGTGTATGAATTGCTCGAGTTAAGATTATTGAAGGCGATGCTTGATGAGTCGACAGTGAAAGTTAATGATGCATCGGAGGTTGGGATTCCTGTTGATGTTGGGCCCCATTCGCTTTCAGTGAATGATCCTTGTCTGGCTTTTGCTTTTACATAATACGTTGTATTGCGTTGAAGTCCCGTAATATAAACTCCGGTTGTAGTGCCCCAGGAGGTGTATGTTTTAAAGTCAGTGGTACTAAGAGTCGTCCCAATCGTATTATCGCTTTTGACATAACGGACATCTGACACGAAGTTGTCCGAACTAATTGCAACAGCAAATTCTGTATCGGTTGGATGATTGTTTGTATTGATAACCAATTTCAAACGGTCATAGTTGGTTGAAGGATTGGAAAGGGTAGGAGCAGGTGGGACATTGGATTTATTGAGATAGGTGAGTCCAGATCCAAGTTTGTAATTGGTAGAACTTGGTCTGCCAAATTCTACTTCACCCGCCACACCTTTCAGGCGGAAGTTTGTTGAAGTACTATTATTTGTTCCACCACTGCCAAAGGTATACTCGGGCAATTTATAATTGGTACTTGATGGGGTACTGGCATAAGCAGGTACTGTTAGCCCCAAGCCAATGATAACTAGTACTGATGTCTTTCTACCTAGTGCTTTATAGTATGCATTATTTTTACTCATAAGTTTTTACCATTCCGCTTAGTCATTAGATTGGCAAATAGAAGGGTTGTAAGCCAAAGAATGTTGGCAGATATTCAAACGTGCAGATTTGGGGGATACTGCGTTTGTTGCAAATGACTGCCATGAGAGATTTGTTAAACGTTAACTGGTTGAGTTGACTCGTTATCAGGAGTCGTGAGCTTTTCTTGATATCAGATTCTTCAGGGTAGAGGAGGTTTATGTTACTCAGCTCTATTGCTCGGATGAAATCTTTTCCAATGGATGGGCTAATCGTATTGGCTAAGTCATTGTAGACCTCATTGAGAGTTACGACAGACGTATAAAGCTGGAAGTGGTTCTGGGCGAAATAACGAAACTGCGCGCTGATATGCAGGTGCTTCTGATGTGCACGATCGATAAAGGCGACAAATCCGTCGGTGGCAATATAAACTTTTTTACTTAACATAATGGTAAAACCCCTTCCAGCCTCCCCTTGTCAGGGGAGGAGCAACTTCTTCTCCCTCCCTGATAAGGGAGGGTTGGGGTGGGTTATAGTCTCAAACTCGCTGCTCGTCCTTGTAATTGCAAGAATGGATCATCAGGGGTGAATTGGTTGTCTGCTTTTCGAAATGTCTTTAATTGGCTCTTTTCACTTGTTTGTTCTTCGACTTCGTGATGGAACGTCTCGAGGTCTTTTTCATCAATTCGGATGTTGCCGCCAAGTTTTACTGCTTTGAGTTTTTTTTCTTTGATATACCGCCTGATGGTGAGGGGATGAACTTTTAAAATAAAAGCGACTTGTTTGACACTTAATAAACTTTTCATAATCTTCTTTAGTATATCACTCCATTTTCACTTATGCAGAAACCTTTTTAGTAAAAGTTTTCACAAGCTTCTGTAAGCATTTTTTTGTTTAGATATTTTTCAGTACTGCTTATTGGGCGTAACGCAAGGC
>Ga0075364_10000659_pt1 | contig 17879 bp, 14 predicted proteins | sample EndMetdeltDD1764_FD_71517 | JGI IMG/M metagenome (GOLD analysis project Ga0075364, IMG submission 71517) | Populus endosphere microbial communities from Tennessee, USA - Endosphere MetaG P. deltoides DD176-4 | ecosystem: Host-associated > Plants > Roots > Endosphere | place: USA: Tennessee...
GGCGAAGTCGCGGACGGTGTCGTCGATGCGCTCGAAGTTCGTCAACCACAACATCGCCCGCTCTTCGCCAAGGGTTCCCGTGGCGACGCTCCACCCGCTGTTCAGCTCGCCGACCAGGTTCTCCTTCGGCACGTACGCATCGTCGAAGAACACCTCGTTGAAGTCGAAGTCGTCCTTCGCGCACATCGATCCGAACGGTCGCCGGGTGACGCCTGGCGTGTCGGTCGGCACGATCAGGACGCTGATGCCCTTGTGCTTCGCGACGTCGGTGTCTGTGCGGACGAACGTGAGGATGAAGTCGGCGTCGTGGGCGCCCGACGTCCACACCTTCTGACCGTTGACGACGAAGCCGTCGCCATCTGCAACGGCGCGGGTGCGCAGGCCGGCGAGGTCGCTGCCCGCGCCCGGCTCGCTCATCCCCAACGCGGCGGTCTTCTCGCCGCGCAGGACTGGGATGGCCCAACGCTCCTTCTGCTCGGGTGTACCGAACATGAGGATGGACGGAGCGATGATGCTCAGCCCCTGCGGGTTGAAGCTGTGGTAGATGCGGCGGCGCATCAACTCTTCCTGGATGACGAACTGCTCGAGCAACGACGCGTTGCGCCCTCCGAGCTCCGGAGGCTGGCCGGGGAGCAGCCAGCCGGCGTCGAACATCGCCCGCTGAAAGCGACGGGCCCACGGTGGTGAGTCGGCAGTCGATCGGGCGCGGACCGCGGCGTCCGCTGCGGTCGGCGTGTTGGCGTCGAGCCAGGCCGCGAACTCGGCGCGAACGGCTTCGGCTTCTGACGGGAACTGCAGGCCTCCGCCGGCTCCCGTGCTCATCAGCGCGTCCTGGGCCACTCGCCGACGATGTTCGCTGGTGCTCCCGAACATGACTGCGCCCAGCTTCGCTCGGCGCAGGGCGATCTGCAGGTCGTTCTCCCAGGTGAACCCCATCCCGCCGAAGAGCTGGATCCCGTGTTGGAACACGACCTCCTGGCAGTCGCCGGCGGCGGCTTTGGCCATCGACACCGCGACGCTGCGCTGTGGGTCGTCCTCGACGATCGTCAACGCCGCGTGGTGGGCGAGCACCCTCGCTCGCTGGATGGCGACGTACATGTCGACGGCTTTGTGTTTCACGGCCTGGAACGAGCCGATCGGCACCCCGAACTGGTGGCGTTGCTTGACGTGGTCGAGGACGAGATCCAGGACCCGCTGGCATGCCCCGACCGTGGTGATCGACCAACCAAGCGTGGCCTCCTCGACCGAACGCCCCATCCCACCGGCGACATCGTGTCCGGCGAGGCGCCGCCGCTTGCCGACCACGACTCCCGCCAAGGTCACATGCGCGATGTGCGCCGTGTGGTCGAACGCGGGGATGGTCTCCACGCGGAGCGCGCCGCCCGCGGCGGTTCGATTCACCACGAACACCCCTGGACCATCGTCGGCCGTCGCCACCACGGCGATCTCGTCGGCGCGGCCGCCATCGACGACGTCAGGCACGGTGCCGTCGAGCTGCCAGCCATCCCCGACTGCAGAGGCGCGCACCGCCTGCTCGCCGAGCGCCAACGCACCTGTCACTGCACCGGCGGCAACGCCCCCGAGCCACCTGTGGCGCTGTTCGGCATCGCCGCAGTTGCGCAGGATCGGCGTGAACTGAGTCGTCGTCGCGAGGTACGGCGACGGGTCGACGGCGCGGCCCAGTTCCTCGAGCAGGATCGCCAGCTCGATCCACGTCTGACCGAGACCGCCGGCGTCCTCGGCGATCGCCACCGCCGGCCAGTACAGCTCCACCATCGTCGCCCACCACCTCGACGGGTCGACACCGTCGTCGATCACCGATCGGACGAACATCGGCGAGCACTCCTTGGCGACGATGCCTCGCACCGTCTCCTGCAGCGCGCGTTGCTCGTCATTGAGTTCGAGGTCCATCCAGGTCAGCGTTTCCGTAGTGGGGTGCGTTGTGCGAACTCGCCGGCTTTGCGGGCGTAGTCGATCGCCACGTCGCCGAAGTAGGCCATCTTCGGGTTGTCCGACTCGCCTTTGGCGACTCGGGCGTAGCCGCCCTCGAGCACGATCGACATCTTGAAGTTGGCCAGCACGACGTAGTAGTCGATCTCGTCCACCGGGCGTCCGCTGACCGTGGCGTAGTGCTCGAGGAGGTCTTCGCGGTCGGGCATGCCGCCGTAGTCGACGTAGCTCGTGACGCTGCGATCCTCGTCGGCGTTCGGCCAGCTCATCAGCACCCACGCGAGGTCGAGCAACGGGTCGCCGATGGTGCCCATCTCGAAGTCGACGATCGCCGCCAAGCGGGCCGGACCACCATGCTGGAACATCACGTTGGCGAACTGATAGTCGCCGTGCATGATTCCCGGCTTGTACGAGCCGGGGGTGTACGCCCGGAGGAACTCGGCGGCCTGGTCGAGGCCGGGCAGCTCGCGGAACTTGTATCCGGCCCATTGCGACATCCAGCGATCGACCTGCCGCTCGTGGAAGCCGTCAGGCTTGCCGAGGCCGCTCAGCCCGCGTGCTCGCCATTCTACGTTGCCGAGCTTGGCGATTCCGTCGATGAGCGCATGGGCAAGCCCTGCTCGCGCGTCGAGATCGTCCTCGAACGGATCCGGCCACCGTGGCAGAGCCATCGGTGTCCAACCGTCGACGAAGTCCATCAGGTAGAAGGTGCTCCCGAGCACCGAGTCGTCCTCGCACACGGCGATCGCCTCGGGGTGGGGCACGTCGGTGCCGTTGAGTGCGTTCAGAATGCGGTACTCGCGCACCATGGTCTCGTTGCGGCCCTTGGGGACGTTGCGCGGCGGACGTCGCAGAGCCATCCTGCGGCCACCGCGGATGACCTCGAAGATCTCGTTGGAGGCGCCGCCGGAGATGTAGCGAACCTCTGGGTCACCGTCGCCATCGAGACCCTGGGCGTCCATCCACTCTCGGAGGCGGGCCGGGTCGGCGAGCCCGCGGGTGCGCTCGAGGTCGTCGACCGCATCGATCGTCGCTTCGTTCATGGCGTGATCCTCAGCTGTAGTTGGCGACGAGATGTTCGAGCCGCTCGGCGAGCACCGCGCGGGCCCACTCGCGGCGCTCGGGCAGGAACTGGGTCGGCCACTCCCCCGGCGCAGGTGAGTAGTCCTTGAGCACCTCCTTGGCGACGGTGACCTTGTGCACCTCGGTCGGGCCGTCGACGACCGACATCACGGCCGCGGATTTCCACAACATGTCGAAGGGCATCTCGTTCGAGACACCGAGCGCACCGTGCACGTGCATCGATCGATAGACGATGTCCTGCAGCACCTTCGGCATCAAGAACTTGATCGCCGAGATGTCCTTCTTCACGCGGGCGTAGTCCTCGTACTGATCGATCTGCCACGCGGTCTTGAGCACGAGCAGGCGGAACATCTCCAGCTGCGCGTACGACTCGGCGATGTCGGACTGCACCATCTGCTTGTCGGCCAGCAGGCTTCCCTGCGTCGAACGCGACAACACTCGCTCGCACATCATGTCGAGCGCGCGCTGGCACTGGCCGACGGACCGCATCGCATGGTGCACGCGGCCGCCGCCGAGGCGCGTCTGCGCGATTTGGAACGCCATCCCCTCTCCGCCGAGCAGGCTCTCAGCCGGGACCCGCACGTTGTTGTAGTGGATGAGGGCGTGCATGCCGTCGTCCTCGGCCTCACCCATGATGCCGATGTGGCGCTCGATCTCGATGCCAGCGGTGTCGGATGGGATGAGGAACATCGACATGCCCTTGTAGGGACTCACGTCCGGGTTGCTCACGGCCATCACGATCACGAACTGCGATGTCCGCGCGTTGGAGGAAAAGTACTTCCTCCCGTTGATCACCCATTCGTCACCGTCGCGGACGGCGCGGGTGGTGAACAGCTTCGGATCGGCGCCGGCGTGTGGCTCGGTCATCGAGAAGCACGAGAAGCACTCCCCCTCGAGCAACGGCTGTAGGTACTTCGCCTTCTGCGCCTCCGTACCGTAGTGGGCGATGATCTCGGCGTTCCCCGTGTCGGGCGCCGCTGTTCCGAAGATGATGGGCGCCCAGTTCGATCCGCCGAGGATCTCGTTGATGAGACCGAGTTTGAGCTGTCCGAAGCCCGACCCACCGAGCTCCGGCCCGAGGTGCGCGGCCCAGAGCCCGCGATCTTTCACCTCCTGCTTCATCGACTCGATCAACGGCCGCAACTCACCCTCGACAGGGTGAAAGGCCAGATGGGGATGGAGCAGGTCGAGCGGCTCGATCTGCTCGGTCCGAAACACGCGGATCCAGTCCAACTGCTCCTGAAATTCCGGTTCGGTGCTGAAGTCCCAAGCCATCGTCTTCACTCCCTTGTGAGATCTGGAAACGACATTATCACAATTGGATAGTCATGCTCTAGTCCGGCGCGCCGACTCCGTAGAACGAACTGCCGGAATACCGCCAACCTCATTTCCGGTACGGCTAGATTGACGGCATGCCGAGAACCGCGAAGTCTGCCCCCACCTCCGTGGCGACTGCCGAGCCGACCGCACCCGAGCCCGCGTGGCGCCAACGCGCCATCGATCGCTCGACGCAGTCCGCTCGCCTCCGCGCCGCGAAGCGCGTGCAACGGTTCTTGAACTCGGCGCGCGAGATCATCGCCGAGAAGGAGTCGACCGAGTTCACGGTGCAAGAGGTGGTCGACCGCTCGAAGCAGTCGCTGCGCAGCTTCTATCAATACTTCGACGGCAAGCACGAGCTGCTGCTCTCGCTGTTCGAAGAGGAGATGGCCATCGCTGTCACCCGGATGCGGGAGACCACCAGCGAGGGTGACCCGCTCGACCGGCTGCGCCAGGCCGTTCTGCTCCTGTACGAGCTGTGCTCTCCCGGCCGAGTGTCGGTGCAACCGCTGTTCTCCGACTTCGCCCAGCGCCTCGTTGTCGACCATCCCGACGAAGTCGCCGCCGCGTATGCACCTCAGATCGACTACATCGCATCGATCGCCGAAGATGCCGCCGCGGCAGGCCTGCTCCGGCCCGGGCGCCCACGCCGGATGGCCACCATCGTGCTCCAGACCGCCACGGTCACCGCCGGCCGCAGCGCCGGTGGGCACCATCCGATCACCGGCGACGAGGTTTGGGAGTTCTGCCTCCACGCGATCGCACCCGACGATGTCGTCGCGGCCCGCGCTGCCAAGGCCAAGCCCGCCGGCGGCCGGACCAACGGGCGAGCCAAGCGTTCCACCTGACGTCGACACGGCCTCGCGCCGGATCACCTGAGAATTCTGTTCTCGCTTTTCGGCAGGACTCTTTCTTCGCGGCGGGTGGTGCGCTATCGTCGCGATCGCATGATCGACGGGGCGACGACGTGATCACCGAACCGCAGCCACTCATCGCGTTGCTCGACGACGCTGTCGCCAGGCACGGTGATCGGATCGCACTCCGCATGGGCGCGGACGCGTGGACCTATCAGCAGTTCGCCGAGCTGGTCGACGACTGTGCGCTCACGCTCGCCGAGCGTGGCATCACCAAGGGCTCGCGCGTCGGCCTCAGCGCCGGCAACAGCCCCGAGTTCGTTGCCATCGTCTTCGCTGCCGCGCGGCTCGGGGCCGCGGTCGTGATGATCAGCACCGCCTGGCGTGATCGAGAAGTGACCCACGCCGTGGCCGTGACAGATCCGACACACCTCGTGCACGATGGCACCGGCGCCGCGCAGCTCGACCAGCTGATCACCGATCGGCCCGTGGTGCACATCGACGAGATCGAGCGAGCCGGCGATCGCACGTCGGTGCCACGCCCCGATGTCGACATCGATGATCTTGCTGTCATGGTCTTCAGCTCGGGCACGACCGGCCTTCCCAAGGCAGTGCGCCACTCCCATCGCACGATGTACGCCGCCACCTTCCACTGGGTCGAGACACTCGGCATGACCGATGACGACCGGTTGCAGATCGCGACGCCGCCATTCCACATCCTCGGCCTGCTGAACCTGCTCGCAGTCGTCGCGGCCGGCGCATCGGTGCGCCTCCATCGCCGGTTCGACCTCGACGCTGTGCTCACCGCAGTGGGCGACGACCGGATCACGATCGAGATGGCCGTCGCGCCCATCGCGCTGGCGATGGCCTCGCATCCCGACCTCGAGCGCTTCGACCTGTCCTCGCTGCGCTACATCATGTGGGGCGCCACGCCGGTGACCGCCTCTGTTGCCGAAACGGTCACCCGTCGCTCCGGAGTGCGTTTCCTCCCGGCATACGGTGCGAGCGAGCTCCCTGTCCTCGCGGTCAACCCGGTCAACCGTCCTGACGAGTGGCGCCTGGATTCCGTCGGTCTCCCACCTGGCGGCGTGCAGCTGCGCGTGGCCGACATCGAAACGGGCGAGGCGCTCGCACCGGGGGTCAGCGGCGAGCTCCAGGCGCGCAGCCCGTCGCTGATGCTCGGTTACCTCCCGGAGTCCGAGAACGACGCCGCCTTCGCAAACGGCTGGTACCGAACGGGCGACGTCGGCGCCATCGACTCGCAGGGGTGGGTGACGATCACCGACCGGGTCAAGGAGATGATCAAGGTCAACGGCTTCCAGGTCGCGCCGGCAGAGGTGGAAGGGGTGCTCCTCGGCCACACCGATGTCGTCGACTGCGCGGTCTTCGGGGTGCCCGACGTGCGCACGGGTGAAGCGGTGATCGCTGCGGTCGTCAGGGCGCCGGGCGCCGATGTCGACGCCGACGAATTGCGTGATCTCGTCGCGGCCAGCCTCGCCGGGTACAAGCGCATCCGCGAGGTGCAGTTCATCGAGCAGATCCCGCGTCTGCCATCCGGCAAGGTGTTGCGGCGCGAGCTGCAGTCGAGTTACGGGACCTGACGTGGACGCTCGACCATCACGGGAACAACGCGAGCTGGCCGACGCAGTCGACCGCCTCGCCCACAAGCTCGGTCCGAACACCGTTGGCGACCTCGACGACCTCGAACGGCGCGAGCGTCTGGACGCGGCGCTCGTGCAGGCGGGCTGGCGCGAGTTGCGCACCGGTACCGCCGCGGCACCGCAGGCCTCGGGAGTGGAGGCCGCGATCGTCACCCGGTCTCTCGCCCGTCGCTGCTGCGACACCGCGATCATCGGTCCGCTGCTCGCCCACGACCTCTTGCGCCGCGCGGGCAGCGACGGCGACGAGGTGACGCGCGCGATCGTGATGGCGGATGGCCTGCAGAGCCTGGTCGTCGGCAGCCCCCATGCCGGGCTGACCACCTCGGGCGTGGCCGTCGATGTCTCCGGCAGCACGACCGGTGTGCTCCTGGTGGACGATGGCGGCGCTGGTGGCATCGCAATCGGCATCGCGCCGCTCGGCGGCCCGATCGAGGGTGTCGATCTCACTCGTCCGGTGACGCCCCTCGCCGCTGGTGCCGAGATCAGCTCCGTCGACCGAGCGAGACGCCTCTCCCCCGACGACATCACCGCGTGGACGGCACTCGCCGTGACGCTCACCGCGGCCGATCTGGTCGGGGCGATGGAGGGAGCGGTCGCGCTCGCCACCGAGTACGCCAGGGAACGGCGACAGTACGGCGCGGCGATCGGCTCATACCAGGCGGTCCAACACATGCTCGCCGACGCCAAGACGCTCTCCGAGGGCGCCGCGAGCGCGATGATCCATGCCGCGTGGGCGGCCGACGCACTGGCACCGGATGCCGCCCGCGCCGCTGCCGCCGTCGCCAAGGCGTACGCCTCGCGTGCGGCACGGACGGTGTGCGAGACGGCGATCCAGGTCCACGGCGGAATCGGCAACACGTGGGAGTGCATGGCCCATGTGTTCTTGCGCCGCACGCTGCTGGCGACCGAGTTGTTCGGTGGCGACGGTCCGCAGCTCGCGCTGCTGGCGCAGCAACGATGGGGGGCGACGAATGGACTTTGACGACGCACCCGACGAGGCCGCGTTCCGGCAGCGCATCCGCGAGTGGTTGGCCGGCTCCGGCGACTCGGTGAAGCGTTCGCACAGCGACGACAGCTACTGGACCGCGCTCGGCGACTGGCACCGCACGCTGTACGACGCCGGGTTCTTCGCACTCACATGGCCGAAGCAGTACGGCGGGCACGAACTGTCGCCGGTGTACGAGGTCATCGTCGACGAAGAGCTTGCCCTCGCCGGTGCACCGCCCAAGCCGAGCCTCGGCTACCTGATCCAGGGCATCAGCCATCACGGCAGCCCGGCGATCAAGGACCGCTTCCTCCCCGGGCTGATCAACGGCCGCGATCGTTGGTGCCAAGGATTCAGCGAGCCCGACGCAGGCTCCGACCTCGCGTCCTTGCGCACCACAGCCGTGCGCGACGGCGACGAGTACGTCATCAACGGGCACAAGATCTGGACCAGCTACTCCGACGTCGCCGACTGGTGCCTCGTCCTCGCTCGCACGGACCCCGACGTACCCAAACACAAGGGTCTCTCCGCGTTTGCCGTGCCGGTGCACCAGGTCGGCATCGAACAACGCCCGCTCCGGATGATCAACGGCATCACCACCGAGTTCGGCCAGGTCGAGTTCGACCACGCCCGAGTCGCCGTCGAAAATATGATCGGCATGCCCGGTGAGGGATGGGCCCTCGCGATGACGGTCGTCAGCCACGAACGCGAGCCCGCCGAGCTCGGCTTCTGCGCCCGATACGCGAAGACTGTGCGTGAGCTGGAAGAAGTCGCTCGCCGCGACCCGTCCGGGGTTCCTTCAGATCGCGCCGAGCAGCTGGCGTGGGCCTACGTCCAATCCGAGATGCTCCGTCTGCACACCGCGCGCCGACTCTCCGAGCGGCTCGACGGCATCACCCACGGTCCCGATGGCTCGATCGACAAGCTGCTGATGACATGGGTCGAGCAGAGCGTCGGCCACGCTGCACTCGCGTTCGGTTGCGCCGATGCGATCGCCGGCGGTTCGGGCGAACTCCTCGACACCTACTTGTACAGCCGTTCGCAGAGCGTGATGGGCGGCACGTCGCAGATCCAGAAGAACATCATCGCGACGCGCATCCTCGGCCTGCCCACCAAGTAAGCCCACCACCTAAGGATCTCTCATGTACGACGTGCCCTCTGCGATCACCGTCGAGCCCGATGGTCCGCTGCGGATCATCCGCCTCAACCGCCCCGATGAGCTCAACGCTGTCAACCACGCCCTTCACGAGGGCCTGGCCGATCTCTTTCCGCAGATCACCGCCGACCGCGAGGCGCGTGCCGTGGTGATCACCGGAAACGGCAAGGCCTTCTCCGCCGGCGGTGACTTCAACTACCTCGACGAGCTGAGCACCGACGCCACCCTGCGCCGGGCCACGATCGACGCCGGCAAACGGCTCGTGCTCGGCATGGTGCAATGCCGCGTGCCCGTGGTCGCGGCAGTGAACGGCCCCGCGGTCGGCCTCGGGTGCAGCCTGGTGTCGCTGTCCGATGTGGTGTTCATGGCCCGCAGCGCACACCTCGCCGATCCCCACGTCGTCGTCGGCCTCGTCGCCGCCGACGGTGGACCGATCACCTGGCCGCTGCACACCAGCCTGCTGCTCGCCAAGGAGTACGCGTTCACCGGCGACCGGATCAGCGCCGAACGGGCCGCGGCGATCGGCCTCGTCAACCACGTCTGCGAGGACGACGAGGTCTTCGACGCCGCGCTGACCTGTGCCCGCAAGATCGCCAAGCTGCCGCAGTACGCCGTCGAGGCCACCAAGCGGGTGCTGAACATGCACATGGAACGAGCCGTGCTGGCCACCATCGACTTCGCCCTCGCCGCCGAGTACGAGTCCTTCACCACCGACGACCTGCGCAACAACCTCGACCGCATCCTCAGGAAGCCCTGACCGCGCTCGCAGCGGGTCCGCCAGAAACCGCCCCACGGGGCGCAAAGCCGCGCCCTGTCCGCCGTAGATGGCCCCGCGAGGCGAGAACCCGCGAGCATGCACCGACGTCCGCCCGAGAACGCCCCGCGTTGAATGGCATGAGTCCACGAGCGAACATGGCGCGATGGTTCGGGCGCGCGGATATGCCGGCTTGGTGGCGGTCGCCATCGCGTGCGCGGGTTGCACCTCGTCGGTCAACGAGCGCTACTCACAGAGCACCGTCGGCGTGTCCGCTCCACAGCCGATGTCTGCTGTCCCGACTGATCAGCCGCCGCCATCACCACCTCCCACCGTGGACCAGTCGCCGGCCGAGGAGCCGGCGCGGACAGACGAGGTTCCGGCGACAATCGCCGACTCGATCCCCATCGTGAATGGTGCTCCAGATCGAGGTTGCGTCGATGTCGCCGGAACGTTGCACGCGCCTGCCGCCGCCTGGTATCCGAACACCGGCAGCAGTGCGCCCATGCTCAACGGCGATCGAGCCGTGCCCAGCGGCATCGATGCCTTCCAACGGACCGTGACCGACGTCGCCAATCGAGTGGCCCCGCAGTTCACAGTCACGGAGCGATTCGACTTCCAGCGCCCTGGAGGAGGTTGCGTCACCCATCACTACGCCGTGCTCAAAGCCGGCGACGACGAACTCCTCATCACCACTTGGCGGATGGAGTCGGCGGGCAACCCGAACTGGATCGCCAATGAATCCTCGTTCGCGACGTTCGATGAGTCAACACTGGTCTCACGTGGTTCGCACGTCGAGGTCGTCCTGAGCGTCGCGCAGGATGGCACAACAGTGCGAGTGACCTCCTACGGATCACACGCAATCGACATGGTCGCGGGCTGGCCGACGACAACCGCGCCGCGACCGTCCACACCGCCGCCAGGTCCCGCAGCGCTGACCATCGACCAACTCCTCGACATCGCTCGCCCAGTGCTCTCTGCGGTCCTCGGCAGTCGCTGAGGGCCAGCGCTCGCTGAGTTCATGAACCCAGGAGCTCGGCGGTGTGTTGGCCGAGCGCGGGTGGCGGTGCCGTCGATGGACGGCGGGTTCCGTCGAAGACGAACGGGCTCGCAGGGACGCGACGGTCGCCCACCACGTCGGTTGCGGCATCGGGGGCGGCAAGGGCTTCGTCGTACGAATGCACCTCGGCCGCCGGGATTCCCTCGGCGGCGAGGACCTTCAGCCAATCTGCGGCGGGGCGTGTCGCCAGCCGCGCGCGCACAGTCTGCGCGTACTCCTCGGTCGGCTCGTACTCGAGGCCGAGCAGGGCCGCCAGCCGTCCCTTGAAGTGCATCGGCGCCTGGACGAGGAACCGCTGGTCGTCGGAGCCGGTCGCGACGATCGTGCCCGGCGAGCGAGTCGCTCCGGTGCGATCGATGATCGACAACCACGGCAGCAGGGCGTCGGTCAGAGCGATGCTGATGTGCGTGCCCTCACCGGTGCGGGCGCGCTCGTACAGGGCGGCGAGGATCGCCTGTGAGGCGGCCGTGCCGCCGGCGAGATCGGCGATCTGCATCGGGAGCGGGCCAGACGGCTGGCCAAAGGCAACCGGAAGATCGAAGGCGCCCGTCGACGCCTGGATGACACCGTCGATCGCGGGTGCGGCCGAGCCATCCGCTCCATACCCCGTGATCGAACACGTGATGACCGAAGGATGGGCGGCGCGGAGCACAGCGGGGCCGAGACTCAGACGATCCATCACGCCGGGACGCGCGTTGTCGAGCACGACATCGAATCCGGGGACCATCTCGAGCAGCCGGGCATGATCGCCGGGCTGCTTGAGATCGAGCACCACGCCTCGGCGGCCCCGATGCAACGCGACCCAGAAGTCGGAGTCCGGTACAGGCTGTCCACCACGCGTCGGGTCGCCCGTCGGCGACTCGACCTTGACCACGTCCGCGCCCAGCTGCCCGAGCACCATCGCCGCATACGGCCCCGACAGAAACGTGGTGAGGTCGAGAACTCGGACGTCTTCGAGCGGTTGCGCGGTCACGGCGCGACCATAGGCGCGCCGCCGATGTGGTCAGCGAGCCGTCGCCAGCGGCTTGTTCTCCATGTTCATCAAACGGGCGAGGTTGCCACCCATGATCTTGCTGACGAGCTCCTCGCCGAGGTGGCTGATCTCGTCGGCGAACTTCACCGGCTCGCCGAGGCCCTCCGGGTGGGGGAAGTCGGACCCGAACAGGACTCGGTCGGGACCCAACAGTTCGGCCAGGCGGCCGAAGTCCTCTTCCCAGAACGGGCTGATGTGGATGGCGCGACGCATCGCCTCGATCGGGTTCTCGGGAAAGTCCTGCGGCATCTTCTTGTACAGGTCCTTCATGCTGCGCTGCAGCGGCTCGACCCAGCTGGCCCCGTTCTCGACCACCGCGATCTTCAGCGTGGGGAAACGGGTCAGCGCGCCGTGGCAGATCAGCGACGCGACGGCATCCTCGATCGGCCGCCACGCCGACAACATCCGGAACGCGTTCGGCTGGAACGGCAGCATCTCCGATGTGCTGCCGATCCACTCGTTGGTGAAGCGCTCGTAGCCGCTGTCGGATGAGTGCAGCGCGACGAGGACGTCGAGCTCCACGACCCGCTTCCAGAACGGATCGAACTCCGGCTGGGCGAACGAGCGCGGCCCCTTGAAGCCGGGCACCGGCGCAGGACGAATGAGCACCACCCGCGCGTCGCGTGCGACCACCCACTCCAGCTCCTCGATCGCCTTCTCGACGATCGGCAGGGTGATGACCGGTGTCGTGAAGATCCGGTCGGCGTAGTTGAACTGCCAGGTCTCGTACATCCACTCGTTGAGCGAGTGGATCGCGGCATGCATCAGCTCGGGATCGTCCTTCATCCGCTCCTCGAGCACGCTCGCCAGCGTCGGGAACACGAGGGTGCGGTCGAGGCCCTGCTCGTCCATCAACTCGAGTCGGGCAGTGGGCTCGCGAAACGCCGGCGGCGACTTGATCGGCTCGCCGAACAGCTCGCGCCGGCTGAGACCCTTCGGATTGCCGTGCCGGTAGTAATCCTCCTGCGCGCCGGGGCGGGCGACGACCTCGAACGTCGGATTGGGGATGTACTCGCTGATCCTGCCGCCGACGGCGATCTTGGTCCGACCGTTGACAGTCACGTACTGGATGGCGTTCTTGTAACGGTCGGGAAGGTGGCGCGTGAAGGCGTCCTCGGTCTCGTACAGGTGGTTGTCAGCGTCGAAGACGGGAATGCCGGCGGGAGATGTCATCGGTCCTCACTTGGGAAGCTTCATCCTCGCTGAGCGAGAACTATATTCTCACCCACCGCCCCGAAGAAAGCAAGGTGTGAAGCAGCCAAGTCGTCACTGGAAGTCGGCGGCAAGCGCTGCGACCAGCTCACGCGTCCGCCGACTGGACTCCAACAGCGCGTCGCGATCATCGCCGATCGGCAGCACGCGCACGGACACATCAGTGACGCCGGCCGACGCGAAGGACGCCAGGCGTGCTCGCACCATCGACTCATCGCCCGCCGCCATGATGTCGGCCACGCTGTTGGCCTTGCCCTTGTCGAGCAGGCGCTGGTAGTTCGGTGACACGCTGGCTTCGCTGAGCACCCGGTTCGCCCGCGCCTTGGCGACATCGACCTCGTCCGGCCGGCAGAGGCAGACCGGCACGCCGGCGACGATGCGCGGTGCACTCCGCCCGGCGTCGGCGGCAGCCGTGTTGATGCGAGGCGCGATGTGGCTCTCGATCGCTTGCTCGTCGGCGAGCCAGAGGATCGTGCCATCGGTGCGAGAGCCGGCCAACTGCAGCATCACCGGTCCGAGGGCGGCGAGCATCACCTGCATGCGGGGCTGATCAGACACGTACATCGGGTTGTTGATGTGGAACGAGTCGTTGTCGACGGCGACCGGACCCGGTCCCGCCATCGCCGCATCGAGCACGTCGAGGTAGTCGGCTGTGAGCGCCGCCGGCCGCTCGTACGGCAAACCGAGCATGTCCTCGATGATCCAGTGGTGCGACGGCCCGAGCCCGAGCGTGAAGCGGCCCGCGGCGATCAGTTGCGTCGAGAGCGACTGCTGCACCAGCGCGATCGGGTGACGCGACTGGAGCGGCACCACCGCCGTGCCGATTTCGATGCGTGACGTCTCATGGGCAACCAGCGCCGCCGCGGTCATGGCGTCGAACTCGTCGGGCACCTGCGGGATCCAGACGGTGCTCAGCCCGTTGTCCTCCGCCCACTTCGCGTCGCGGAGCATGCGCTCCACCTTCGTGGCGTACCGTGCCCGTTCGGGGCCGACCATCAGACCGAGGCGCATTGGGAGAACCTTACTCTCCTCATTGGAGAGCGGCAATGCAAACGTCCGTCAGGAGCTAGCTCTGCTTGATCGACTGCTTCATCTGCTCGAGGTCGACGAGGATCGGGTAGCCGTTGACCACGAGGGCGTTGCCATGACCGGTCTGGTGGATGTCGAATGCGGCCTGCAGTGCTGTGTAGAAGCCCTGGATGTCCTGCGTCTGGTTGACGGCCCGCTTGGCCTGGGCCAGGGCGAACGGATGCATCTGGGCGATCTCCGCGGCAAGCGTCATCGTCGCGGTGCGCAGGTCGTCGAGCGGCACGACGCGGTTCACCATGCCGTAGCGCTCGGCTTCCTCGGCGGTGAAGATCTTCGCCGTGAAGAGCCACTCCTTGGCCTTGCGCGCGCCGACCTCCCACGTGTGGCCGTGGTACTCGACGCCACCGATGCCCATTCGCACGACAGGGTCGGAAAACTTGGCGTTGTCAGCGGCGATGATCAGGTCGCACGGCCAACAGAGCAGCAGCCCACCGGCGATGCACTGGCCCTGCACTGCGGCGATCGTCGGCTTGCGGATGTCGCGCCACTTGCGCGCGTAGCCGAGGTAGCGCCTCGTCTCCCACTCGTAGATGCCCTCGAGACCGCTCACCGACCAGTCGCTGGGGAACTCGTCGGCGCCGGTGGTCTTGTCGTTCGAGGCGGAGATGTCGTGGCCCGCGGAGAAGTGCTTGCCATTGGCCTGCAGCACGATGACGCGGACGTCTTTGTCGTTGGCCGCCCGCATGAACTGCGCGTCGAGCTCGTCGAGCATCTGCGGCGTCTGCGCGTTGGCCTTGTCCGCGCGGTTGAGGGTGATGACCGCGATGCGATCCACCACCTCGTAGAGAACCAGTTCATCGCTCATGCTTCGCTCCTGTCTCTCAGATTCGTTCGATGATGATGGCCGGGGCCATGCCGCCCGCGGCGCACATCGTGATCAGGCCGTAGCGGCCGTCGGTGCGCTCCAACTCGTCGAGGGCGGTGCCGATCAGCATTGCTCCGGTTGCCCCGATCGGATGGCCGAGAGCCATCGCGCCGCCGTTGACGTTGACCTTGTCGCGGTCGAGGTCGAGATCGCGGATGAACTTCTCGGCCACCACGGCAAAGGCCTCGTTGATCTCGAAGATGTCGATGTCGTCGACCGTGAGGCCGGCTTTGGCGAGCACCTTTCTCGCGGCGGGCACGGGCGCGTTCAGCATCAGGGTCGGATCGTCGCCGACGTTGGCCATCGCCACGAGCCGGGCGCGTGGCTTCCAACCCCGAGCGTTCGCGGCCTCGGGGCTCGCCCACAGGATGGCGGCCGCGCCGTCGACGACACCCGAGCTGTTGCCCGCGTGATGCACGTGGATCACGTCGAGGTCGGGGAACTTCTGCTGCACGAGTTGCTTGAAGGTCGTGCCCTGGCCGTCGACCGGGTAGTCGTAGAGGCCCGCGAACGAGGGCGCCAACGCTTGCAGGCTCTCCAGAGTCGTTCCCGGGCGGGGGAACTCCTCACGATCGAGGATGACGGTGCCGTCGTCGGCGACCACCGGGACGACGCTCTTCTCGAAGCGGCCCTCGGCGATGGCCCGAGCGGCGCGTTGTTGCGAGACGACAGCGAGCTCGTCGAGGGCGAGCCGTGGGATCTTCTCCAGCGTCGCGATCGCATCAGCGCACACACCCTGATGTGGCTGGGGATGGATCGCGCGCAGATGGGTGTTGCCCGCGTCGATGAACGGCGCCGCGTCCGGATGACGGTTGCCCGCGTAGCTCGACATCATGTCGGTGCCGCCGGCGACGATGACGTCTTCGAGACCCGACATGATCATGCCGGCCGCGAGGTTCGACGACGTGATGCCACTGCCACAGAAGCGATCGAGAGTGACGCCGCTGGCACGGATGTCGTAACCCGCATCGAGTGCGGCCATCCGGCCGAGATCGCCGCCCTGGGTGTTGGCCTGGTTGCTCGTGCCCCAGATGATGTCGTCGACCGTCGAGGTGTCCAACTCGTTGCGGTCGGCGATCGCCCGCAAGACGGTCGCCCCGACGCGTTGCGGGTGCATGTTCGCCAGCGCACCCTTGCCGACCTTGCCGATCCCGCGAGGGGTGCGACAGGCGTCGATGATCCAGGCCTCGGTCATGTGCAGTCCTTCGCTGTGTTGGTCGATGTGTGTCGTCGACGGGTGAAAGTCACATTCTCGCCGAGTGCGAACGACTTTGCCGAATTGGCCGATCCCGCGTAACGTGCGACACAGTTTCAGCCGACCGAAGGGGCACATATGGACATCTCGACCGTACGGGCAATGATCGTGGGCGGCGCGTCCGGCATGGCGCGAGCCACGGCAGAGCGCATCGCTGCCGGGGGCGGGAAGGTCGCGATCCTCGACCGGCCGGGAACCGAAGGGGCCGCAGTCGCAGCAGCGATCGGTGGGGTGTTCTTCGAATGCGACGTCACCGATTTCGCGGGCACAGAAACCGTGATCGCGGCAGCCGTGGAAGCACTCGGTGGGCTCGACGCGGCAGTGAACACCGCTGGCGGGGGCATCGGTGCGAAGACGATCGGTCGGGACGGCAGCCCCCACGATCTCGACGCGTTCCGCCAGGTGGTCGATCTCAACCTGGTCGGCACATTCAACCTCAACCGGCTGCAGGCGTTCCACATGAGCAAGAACGAGCCGAACGAGGACGACGAGCGCGGCGTGATCATCAACACCGCATCGATCGCGGCCTTCGAGGGGCAGATCGGTCAGGTGGCCTACGGCGCCGCCAAGGCCGGCATCGCCGGGATGTCGCTCACCATGGCTCGCGATCTCGGTTCGCTCGGCATCCGCGTGAACGCCATCGCGCCGAGCCTGTTCGACACCGGCGCCACCAAGGGACTACCCGACGAGTTCCGGGCACCGCTGACGAAGGATGCTGCGTTCCCCAAGCGGATGGGCCACCCCGACGAGTACGCCCGCCTCGCGGTCGCCATCATCGAGAACCCGATGCTGAACGGGGGCACGATCCGCCTCGACGGCGGCCAGCGCTTCGCGCCACGGTGAGCTGACGATCGTCAGCGTCCCGTCCACACGGGAGGGCGCTTCTCGGCGAAGGCGATCGCACCCTCCCGAGCATCGGCACTGGCAAAGACGGGCGCGACCGTTGCGCCGACGTGCGCCTCGTCGCCACTGCCGATCTCCTCGCGCATCAGCTGCTTGGTCACCCGCACCGCCATCGGGCCATTGGCGGCGATTCGGGCCGCCAGCGCCCGCGCTTCGGGCAGTACCTGGGCAGCAGGCACCACAGCGTTCACGAGACCGAGTGACAGCGCCCGCGGCGCATCGATCGGGTCACCGGTGAGGCCGATCTCGAGCGCAATCGCGAGCGGGATGCGCGACGGCAGCCGTGTGCCGCCACCCCCGGCAACCAGACCGCGCTTCACCTCCGGCAGACCGAATCGGGCATGTTCGGCGGCAACCACGAGATCGCAATGCATCATGATCTCGAAGCCGCCCGCGAGTGCGGCGCCGTTCACTGCGGCAATCAACGGCTTGGCACACGTCTTCAGCGCGTTGATCCCACCGATCAACGGGGTCAGATCGGCGCCGGATGCAAACGCCTTCAAGTCCATCCCCGCGCAGAAGATCTTCTCGCCGGCCCCGGTCAGCACGATCGCACGCACGTCGTCGTCGGCGGCGGCTCGGGCGAAGGCGTCGAGCAGCTCCTGACCGGTGGCGGGGTCGAGGGCATTTCCGGCCTCGGGCCGATCGAGGGTGACGACGAGGATGTTCTCCTCGACGTCGGTGTGAACGGTCATGAGCGCA
>Ga0075364_10000660_pt1 | contig 17878 bp, 17 predicted proteins | sample EndMetdeltDD1764_FD_71517 | JGI IMG/M metagenome (GOLD analysis project Ga0075364, IMG submission 71517) | Populus endosphere microbial communities from Tennessee, USA - Endosphere MetaG P. deltoides DD176-4 | ecosystem: Host-associated > Plants > Roots > Endosphere | place: USA: Tennessee...
GCGGGTGGGTGATGGGCTTGAGGTTCTTGCCGAGTCCGGTGGTGCCCTCGCCGGTCAGCGGCAGCGGGTAGTGCGGGCCGTCGCTGCGGACCGGGGCCTCACGAGCCCAGACCTGGCGCAGGATGTCGATGTACTCGCGGGTGCGGGCCAGCGGCTTGGGGAACTTGGCGCCGTACCAGCCCTCCACCACCTGCGGCCCGGAGACGCCGAGTCCGACGATGTGCCGTCCGCCGGAGAGGTGGTCGAGTGTCAGTGCGGCCATCGCGAGCGCGGTGGGCGTCCGCGCGGACAGTTGCAGCACCGAGGTGCCCAGCCGCATGCGGGTGGTCTCACGCCCCCACCACGCCAGCGGCGTGTAGGCGTCCGAGCCCCACGCCTCGGCGGTGAAGACGGTGTCGAAGCCCGCCTCCTCGGCGGTCGCGACGAGTTCGGCGTGGTTCTCCGGTGGCTGCGCGCCCCAATATCCCAGTTGCAAACCGAGCTTCATTTACGCCCGTCCTTTCGGGCCGACCGGCCCGCTCCTTGAAACCATTCTTAGAACCTGTTCTACTCGATGCCGTGACCACAGGCCAAAGCAGCCCGGTGCAGATCGACAAGCATGAGCGGCCCCTCTCGGCGCCGCTGAAGCTCTCATTCGACTACACCCGTTCAGTTGGACCGCTCCTATCCCAGTTCTTCACCGCACTGCGCGAACGCCGCATAGTCGGCGTGCGCGGTTCGGATGGCCGGGTGCACGTACCACCCGCTGAGTATGACCCGGTGACCTACGCGGCCCTGACCGAGGTCGTGCCCGTCAGCGCGGTCGGCACCGTGCTGTCCTGGACGTGGCAGCCGTCGCCACTGGAGGGCCAGCCGCTGGACCGCCCGTTCGCCTGGGCGCTGATCAAACTCGACGGCGCCGACACCCCGCTGCTGCACGCGGTGGACGCCCCGGAGGGCTCCCTCACGACCGGTGACCGGGTGCACGCGCACTGGGTCGACGAGCCGGTCGGCGCGATCACCGATATCGCCTGGTTCGTCCCCGGAGAGGACGCAGAACCAGAGGGCCGGCCCGATGACCGTGACCCGGTCACCGTGCAAGTGACACCCAGCTTCATCGAGATCCAGCACACCGCGTCGCTGCCCGAGACCACCTTCCTCAAGGCCCTCGAGGAGGGCAAGCTGCTCGGCGGCCGTACCCGCAGCGGTAGCGACGGCAAGCCCGGCAAGGTGTACTTCCCGCCCAAGGAAGCCGATCCCGCAACGGGTTTGGCGCTCGACGAGTTCCTCGAGCTGCCCGACGTGGGCACGGTCACCACGTTCGCGATCATCAACATCCCGTTCCCCGGACAGCGCATCAAACCGCCCTACGTCGCGGCGTACGTGCTGCTCGACGGTGCCGACATCCCGTTCCTGCACCTGGTCGTCGAGATCGATCCGGCCGATGTGCGGATGGGCATGCGGGTGCAGGCCGTGTGGAAGCCGCGCGAGGAGTGGGGTCTGGGTATCGACAACATCGACTACTTCAAGCCCACCGGCGAACCCGACGCCGAGTACGACACCTACAAGCACCATCTGTAAAGGGCCCGAACTGATGACCGAAATCGCAGTGGTGGGCTTCGCACACGCGCCCCACGTCCGCCGTACCGACGGCACCACCAACGGCGTCGAGATGCTGATGCCGTGTTTCCACCAGCTCTACACCGAGCTCGGCCTCAAGCAGACCGATATCGGCTTCTGGTGCTCAGGGTCCTCGGATTATCTTGCCGGCCGCGCCTTCTCGTTCATCTCGGCCATCGACTCGATCGGCGCGATCCCGCCGATCAACGAGTCACATGTCGAGATGGATGCCGCGTGGGCGCTGTATGAGGCCTATATCAAGCTGCTCACCGGCCAGGTGGAGACCGCGCTGGTCTACGGATTCGGCAAGTCCTCGGCGGGCACCCTGCGCCGCGTGCTCGCCATGCAGACCGACCCGTACACCGTGGCGCCGCTGTGGCCGGACTCGGTGTCGATGGCCGGTCTGCAGGCCCGCGCCGGCCTGGACGCCGGCAAGTGGACCGCCGAGCAGATGGCGCAGGTGGCGCTGGACTCCTATGCCGCCGCGGGTCGCACCGACAAGGAGGAGGTCACCGGCAGCATCGACGAACTGCTGTCCCGGCCCTACTTCGCCGACCCGTTGCGCCGCCACGACATCGCGCCGATCACCGATGGCGCGGCCGCGATCGTGCTCGCCTCCGGCGACAAGGCCCGGGAGCTTCGGGAGAACCCCGCCTGGATCACGGGTATCGAGCACCGCATCGAGACACCGATCCTGGGTGCCCGCGACCTGACGTCCTCGCCGTCGACGGCGGCCTCGGCCAAGGCGGCCACCGGCGGCGATGCCGGTTCCATCGATATCGCCGAGATCTATGCGCCGTTCACCCATCAGCAGTTGATCCTCACCGAGGCGATCGGGTTGGGTGCCGCCACGAAGGTGAACCCCTCCGGCGGTGCGCTGGCCGCCAACCCGATGTTCTCCGCCGGGCTGGAGCGCATCGGGTTCGCCGCGCAGCACATCTTCGACGGCTCCGCGCAGCGCGTGCTGGCGCACGCCACCAGCGGCCCTGCGCTGCAACAGAATCTCGTCGCCGTGCTGGAAGGGAACTGACGTTGATGAGCGCTCGCGCGAAGAGGAGAAAATGATGGCAGGCCAGCTCGCCGCGGTGCTGGGCACCGGGCAGACGAAATACGTTGCCAAGCGCCACGACGTGTCGATGAACGGCCTCGTGCGCGAGGCGATCGACCGGGCCCTGGCGGACTCCGGCTCGACGTTCGACGATATCGACGCGGTGGTGGTCGGCAAGGCACCCGACTTCTTCGAGGGCGTCATGATGCCCGAACTGTTCATGGCCGATGCCACCGGCGCGACGAACAAGCCGCTGATCCGGGTGCACACCGCCGGCTCGGTGGGTGGTTCGACCGCCATCGTCGCGGCCAGCCTGGTGCAGTCGGGCAAGTACAAGCGCGTGCTGACCATGGCATGGGAGAAGCAGTCCGAATCGAATGCCATGTGGGCGTTGAGCATTCCGGTGCCCTTCACCAAGCCGGTCGGTGCCGGTGCCGGCGGATACTTCGCTCCGCACATCCGCGCGTACATCCGGCGTTCGGGCGCCCCCAATCACATCGGCGCCATCGTGGCGGTCAAGGACCGGCTCAACGGTGCCAAGAACCCACTGGCTCATCTGCACCAGCCCGACATCACCCTGGAGAAGGTGATGGCCTCCCCGATGCTGTGGGATCCGATCCGCTATGACGAGACCTGCCCGTCCTCCGACGGTGCGGCAGCCATGGTGATCGGCAACGAAGAAGCAGCAGAGGCGCACCTGTCCAACGGAAACCCCGTCGCATGGATCCACGCCACCGCACTGCGCACCGAACCGCTGGCCTACGCCGGTCGCGATCAGGTCAACCCGCAGGCCAGCCGGGATGCCGCGGCTGCGCTGTGGCGTGACGCCGGGATCACCTCTCCCATCGACGAGATCGACGCCGCCGAGGTCTATGTCCCGTTCTCCTGGTACGAGCCGATGTGGCTGGAGAGCCTCGGTTTCGCGCCCGAGGGCGAGGGCTGGAAGCTCACCGAGGCCGGCGAGACCGCGATCGGCGGGCGGATCCCGTTCAACGCGTCCGGTGGTGTGCTGTCCTCGAACCCGATCGGCGCATCCGGCATGATCCGGTTCGCCGAGTCGGCCATCCAGGTGATGGGCAAGGCCGGTGACCATCAGGTGCCCGGCGCACGCAAGGCCCTGGGCCACGCCTATGGCGGTGGCGCCCAGTACTACTCCATGTGGGTCGTCTCCAGCGACAAGCCGGCTCCCAAGCCGGCATGACGGAGCACCCGGTCACCCTTGCCGGACGGCGGTCGCGCGAAGCGGCCGTCGCCCGCGACAAGGAGGCCTGGCTGGCGCTGTTCGCCGACGACGCGATCGTCGAGGACCCCATCGGCCCGTCGCATTTCGACCCCGACGGCACCGGGCACCGCGGCAAGGACGCCATTGCGAAGTTCTTCGACATGGCGATCGCGCCCAGTGCGCTGGAATTCCACTTCGACAAGACCTACGTGTGCGGCCAGGAAGAGGCGAACGTGGGTCACATCGTGATCGTGGCGAGCGGGTACCGCGTGGTGGCCGAGGGCGTGTTCACCTACCGGGTGAACGCCGAGGGCAAGATCGCCGCGCTGCGGGCGTATTGGGAACTCGACAAGGCGGCAGCCAGCGCACAACCTGTGTGACAGACCGAGTCGCGTACCGTGGTAGGCGATTTCATCCTGCACACCCAAAAGAGCTGTTGAGTTTCACATATATGTTGTCCCGATCACATCTTGCCGCCGCTGCCCTGCTCACCGTGACCATCAGCGCCTGTGCGCCCACCGAACCGGGTGGTGCCACCAGCGCTCCGGCGCCGACACTGCCGGCGTTCACCACCAGCTCCACCCCCACCTCGACGTCCGCGGCGCCCGCGGCCGCCGACTACGTCGATCTGCTGTTGACCGCCGGCGATCTCACCGACGCCGATGACACCTTCGTGGAGCGGTCCCGCGAACCCTCACCCGACGGCCATGCCGGCGCGAGCGCTTTCTTCGTCAACGAGGAGGACACCCGCGCCATCATCGACACCGTGCTGGTGTATCCCGACGACGCGGCCGCTGCGGCCGCACTCCAGCAGGCGGTGAATACCCGGAAGGTGTCCGGCGATCCGCAACCGACGGGTGTCGGTCAGGGCGGCGTCGTGATCCGGGGCACCCGCCCCGATGAGGACAAGGCGGTCACCCTGCTGCTGTTCACCGAGGGCCCCGCGCTGGTCCGCATCGAATTCCAGAGCGCCGACGGGGACGTCACCACGGATCCGTTCGTCACCAGCGTCGGCAAGATGCAGCAGATCGCCCTGCGGGTCGGCCTCGCCGACAACGCGCAGTAGCGCTCACACCTCCTTGAGGCCCGCGCGGTACCGCAGCGCGAGTTCGCGGTAGATCTCGGAGCTGGTCTTCACCCACCGTTCGGCGCCGGTACCGGCGACCGGGCCGCGGATCTTGGCAGGCGCGCCGGCCACCACCACCTCGTCGGGGATCTTCGTCCCGGGGGTCACCAGGGCGTGCGCGGCGACCAGACTGCGGGCGCCGATGACCACGCCGTCGAGCACGGTGGCGTGGTTGGCGACGACGGCGTCGGCACCGATATGGGCACCGTGCACCACGCAGCCGTGCCCGATGGTCGCACCCGGTCCCACGTCGACCGGGATCCCCGGCGGTGCGTGCAGCACCGATCCGTCCTGCACATTGGCGTCGGCGCGGATCACGATCGGCGCGAAGTCCCCGCGCAGCACCGTGTTGAACCACACCGAGGCGCCCGCTTCGACCGTGACATCGCCGATCAGCGTGGCCGTGGGGGCCACGAATGCCTCCGGGTCGATTCTGGGTATACGGCCTTCGAACGAATAAACCGGCATCGTCTACATATACAGCGTGGTCCTCGCAGGTAGCAGTGTTTACGTTGCGCGATGGCGGCACAAAACTGTAACGTGTTCTAGTTAGAGAGACCAGATACGGGAGGCCCACCGTGACTACCGAGACTGCCGGCATTCGTGAGATCGACACCGGCGACCTGCCCGACCGCTATGCCCGGGGGTGGCACTGCCTAGGACCGGTAAAGGATTTCCTGGACGGCAAGCCACACAGCGTCGAGATCTTCGGCACCATGCTGGTGGTTTTCGCCGACTCCGCGGGTGAGCTGAAGGTGCTCGACGGCTACTGCCGCCACATGGGCGGCAACCTCGCCCAGGGCACCATCAAGGGCGATACCGTGGCCTGCCCGTTCCATGACTGGCGCTGGGGCGGTGACGGCAAGTGCAAGCTGGTTCCCTACGCCAAGCGCACGCCGCGGCTGGCCCGCACCCGTGCCTGGGAGACCGACGTCCGCGGCGGCCTGCTGTTCGTCTGGCACGACGCGGAGGGCAACCCGCCGCAACCCGAGGTCCGCATCCCGGAGATCCCCGAGGCCGCCGACGACCAGTGGACCGAGTGGCGCTGGAACACGATGCTCATCGAGGGCTCCAACTGCCGCGAGATCATCGACAACGTCACCGATATGGCGCACTTCTTCTACATCCACTACGGGCTGCCGACGTATTTCAAGAACGTCTTCGAGGGCCATATCGCCAGCCAGTACCTGCACAATGTGGGCCGCGCGGATATCAGCGACCTGGGCACCACCTACGGTGAGGCACACCTGGATTCGGAGGCCTCCTACTTCGGCCCGTCCTTCATGATCAACTGGCTGCACAACAACTACGGCGGTTTCAAGGCCGAATCCATCCTGATCAACTGCCACTACCCGGTCAGCCAGAACTCGTTCATGCTGCAGTGGGGAGTCATCGTCGAGAAGCCCAAGGGCCTCGACGAGAAGACCACCGACAAGCTGGCCCGGGTGTTCACCGAAGGTGTGTCCAAGGGCTTCCTGCAGGACGTGGAGATCTGGAAGCACAAGACCCGCATCGACAATCCCCTGCTGGTCGAGGAGGACGGTGCCGTCTACCAGATGCGCCGTTGGTACCAGCAGTTCTACGTCAATGCAGCCGATGTCACTCCCGAGATGACCGACCGGTTCGAGATGGAGGTCGACACCACCGCCGCGAACGAGAAGTGGGCCGTCGAAGTCCAGGAGAACCTGCAGGAGCAGGAGAACCTCAAGCAGGCCGAGCAGAAAGAGTCTGCGGAGCAGTCGAGCTGATGACCACCAGCAACGAGCAGGCCCAGACGCCCGACGTCGATCGTCTGGCCCGCTCGATGCTGCTGCTGACCGGGCATGACGACGATGACGACCATGGTCATCCCGAGGCCCGGCCCAGCACCGGAAACTGGTCCAAGGCACCGGATTTCGGTTCCGATCCGCAGCGCGCCGCGGCTGTGCACGAGGCCACCGCGCGCGACAAGGAGCGGTATCTGACCTCGGGGCTGGCCTCGGTGGACTGTCGGTTCTGCCATGCGACGGTTCAGGTCAAGAAGCTCGGACCCGAGCACACCACGGTGCAGTGGAACGGCCAGGCCGCCAAACGCTGCGCGGTCTTCGACGAGATCCGCGCCACCGGCGGTGATCCCGCCCGCGCCAAGTCCTGCCACCGGCTCACCGACAGCATCAAGCACGCCATCGCGGAGGGGTGTCTGGAAGAGGTTTCCAGCGCACCGTCCCCCGGCGACGGCTGAGCGTCTCTAGAGCCCCTTGAACCGTTCCTTGACCTGTTCGTCGGTCAGCCCGTAATCGCTCAGCGAATACGTGTGCTTCGGCGCACGCGGGCCCTTCTTGCTCTCCTCATGACTGTCCGAGATCGCCTGCCGGGCATCGTCGGTGAAGTCGATACCGAAGGTGCGGTAGATACCTTCCACCGCACCGACCGGGTCCTTGATGAACTCGAAGTAATCCACATCACAGAATTGGGCCGGATCGTGCTTGGCCCGTTCGGCGTCGAACAGTTCCAGGCCGCGCGACCAGGTCTCCAGGGAGTCCTCGCCGATCACCTCGCCGGTGAAGCTGTTCGACCAGCCCTCGGTGGTGTGTTGGGCCAGTGAGCACATCGAGGCCATGATGGTCTCGGCCGGCCGGTGGCACTGCACCACCAACGCGTCCGGGTACGTCGCGAACAGCGCATCGAGGGCGAACAGGTGGCTGGGATTCTTGAGCACCCAGCGCTTCTCGGGTTCGTTCAGACCGATCAGCTGCAGGTTGCGCCGGTGCCGCTGATAGGACTTGGTCCAGTCCTGCTGCGCCAGCCACCGCGAATAGGTGGGGATGTGCGCCAGCGTCTCGTAGGACACCGAGTGCAGCGACTGGCGCAGCAACTGCCAGCATTCCTCGACCTCGTCGGCGGTCATGTAGTGCAGGCCCGTGTAGTCCGGGTTCTCCTCGTGTGCCTTGCTGAACTGCGCGTCGAGTTGCTGGAACACCGGGTTCTGCGACCAGGTTTCGCGCGGCGGGCGGGGCTGCGGGAACTCGGCGAGCCACAGTTCCAGACCCTGGTGCCGCGGATCGGCGGTGAGCAGACGATGGATCACGGTCGTCCCGGTGCGCGGCAGCCCGGTGACGAAGATGGGCCGCTCGATCGGCACGTCGGCGTGCTGGGGGAACTGCTTGAACGCCGCCTCCGACACGAGTCGCGCGACCAGTGCGTTGCGCACGAAGAAGCGCTGCATCTTGCTGCCGAACTCGGTCAGATCGGCATCGCGCTGATAGGACTCGAGCAGGACACTCAGGGCCTCTTTGTAGTTGTCGTCATCGGAGCCGAAATCATCGAGCCCGCAGGCCTTCACGGCCGATGCGTGCAGATCCTCGACGGTGCCGACATTGGTACGAGATGTGCTCATCAGTAGTGGTACTCCCCGCAGTTGACATCCAGCGTCTGTCCGGTGATACCACTGGACAGGTCGCTGGCCATGAACAGGATGGCCGAGGCCACCTCGTCTTCGGTGGGCAGCTTCTTCAGATCGCTGTTGGCGGCCGCCGCCTTGTAGATCTCGTCCACCGTGGTGCCGTACTTGCCGGCCTGGTGCTCGAAGTAGCTCTGCAGCGTTCCACCCCAGATATAGCCGGGCAGAATCGAATTCACCCGGATACCGGCCTCGCCGAGCTCACTGGCCAGCGACTGCGACATGGCCAGCAGCGCCGACTTCGCCATCTTGTACGCGCCCTGTTTGGGGTCGGAGTGCCGGACCACCATGGAGTTGACGTTGACCACCGAGCCATTCGCCTCGGTGAGTGCGGGGGTGAATCCTTGGATCAGGCGCAGCGCGCCCAGCACGGTCAGTTCGATGGTGTCGCGGATGTGGTCGAAACCGGTCTTGGCGAAGGGTTTCATCGACGGCACCCGGAAGGCGTTGTTGATCAGCACGTCGACCTTGCCGAACTCGGCGATCGAGCTGGACACCAGATGGGCGACCTGCGCCTCGTCGGTGATATCGGTGCCGACCGCCAGCGCACGCCGACCCAGCGCGGTGACCTGCCCGGCGACGTCCTCCAACCGCTCGACGGTACGGGCGGCCAGGATGAGATCCGCGCCCTCCTCGGCACATCGGCGGGCCAGCGTGGTCCCCAGCGCAGGACCCACCCCGCTGATGACGACAACCTTGTCCTGCAACAAACCCGCCATGGTCAACCCACCATTCTTTCGCCGATCAGCTTCTGGCGCAAAGCGATCCGCTCCTGCCAGTCCTCATTCGAGATCTTGTTCGATTCGTAGTACGGCAGCGAATCGGGAACGTCAGCCACATCGACGATCTGCAAGGTCGGCCCGTCGGCCTCGGTCAGCTCCCGCGACACCCGCTGCCAGCGGAACTGCAGATAGCCCTTGCCGTGCCCCAGCGTCTCGCACCAGTTCGTCACACCGGGATTGGCATCGGACACCACGATCCGGATCTTGCCGTCCGGATCCTGCTGCGCCTGAGTGCCGTTCAGCGATGTCTGGTGATTGATGTAGTCCAGCGAGATGTACCAGAGGCTGCCCAGCTGGAAGCCGATGTAGGGCGCGTCGGTGACCGGCAGTGTGATGATGATCGCCTGCTGCGGCGTGAGATCGAAGTGTCCGACCGACGAGTACTGGGTGGCCAGCCCGCCGGGGGTCAGCCGCGGCGCGGTCAGCGTGTTCACCGGCAGATTGTCATAGAACCACTTCGGGAACTGCAGCCACGTCTTCACCCGCTGGATGAGCTGCTTACCGGCGACCGCGTACCGCTTCTCGATGAGTTCCCGGGTGAGCGCCGGCGGTGCGGTGCCCGCGGTGTCGGTCCGCGCGATCGCGAACGTGCCGCGCTGCGCCGACCAGTCGTTGTAGACCTCCCGGATCACCAACTGCGCGGGCTTGTCCGGGGTGAAGCGCCATTCGAAGGTGCCGTCGTCGGCGATGTCGAGCTTGCGGTCGTCGAAGGCGGTCTCGCTGTCGGGTACGACCTCGTCGGTGTACTCGCCGCCGATCAGCTGGAAGCTGACATCGGTGGTGGTGCCGCGCCGGCCGGTGACCACATATTCGTTGCCGGGCTGCACCCGGGTGCCGAAGTACATGGTGTCGGGGTTGTCCAGTCCCATCTTGGTGAAGGGCCCGGTTCCGCTGTGCAGGAACGGATGATCGCGGTCGTAGTCGAAGGCCACGTGGGTGCAGGCCGCGATGCAACCGGCGAGGTACTGCAGACCTTCCAGCAGGTCGGCCTCGGACTCGATGAAGGGCGCCTCGGCGACCAGGCGCTCGGCCTCGGCGATGGCGTCCACCAGTGGCTGTGAATACATGGCTTCCATTCTTTCGGTCCAATATTGGACCGAAGTGGTAGAGTTTCCGTTCCGAGACTAGAACGCGTTCTAGTTCGAGTCAACGTCTGGAGGTGCGCGCAGCATGTCGGTGCCCGAACCACCCGGCCGCGCGTCGCCGCCCACCGACCGGGTGATCGCGGTGCTGACGTTTCTCGGCCGCCATCCGCACGACCGCTTCGGACTCTCCGAACTCGCCCGTCGTGTCGAACTGAGCAAGCCCACCTGTCTGGGCATCCTCACCTCGCTCACCGAGGCCGGCTATCTGGTGCGCGAGACCGGCGAGACCGGGCGGGACAAGACCTACCGGCTGGGGCCGGCGCTGATCACCCTCGGCCACATCGCCCAGGAGTCGCTGCGGGTGAGCCCGTCCGCCCGCGACGAGCTGCGCAGGCTGTCGGAGACCTACGGCGCCACGGCCGCGCTGTCCGGGGTGGTCGATGACCGGATCACCCTGCTCGAACTGGTCGCACCTCCCGGCACGCCGGCCACCGTACGGGTCGGACAGAGCTATCCTTTCGCCCCGCCGGTCGGTCTGATGTTCGTGCTGTGGGACGAACGCGCGGTCCGCGACTGGCTGCACAAGGAGCCGACGATCCCGCTACGCACCGATACCGAACGCTTCGAGCGGGTGATCGCCGAATGCCGCACGTCGGGCTACCTGGTCGAGCGACTCACCCCGGGGGGACGGCGGCTGTACGCCTTGATGGCGGGCATGTCCAACACGCTGCCCGACGAATTACGAGCCCTGCTGGGCGAATTGGTCTCCGATATCGGCGAGCGGGTCTACCTGCGCGGCGAGGACGGCCCCGAAGCCCGGCACGACATCAGCGTCATCGCCGCCCCGGTGTACGACCACCACCAGCGCCAGGTCATGGTGGTGTCCCTGCAGATCGGCCACGCGCTCACCGATGCCGAGATCGACACTCGCGCCGTGGGACTGCTGGTGACCGCCGATGCCTTGACCCGGCAACTGGGCGGCTCGAAGCCCAGCTGATCAGGTGTCACCGGCGAGGGTGTGGGCGACCAGCGCATTGGCGTGGCCGTGCCCGAGGCCATGTTCGGCTTTGAGCATCCCGACCAGTTCCATGTGCTTCGACAGCGGTGAAGCACGGATCAGTTGCTGCCATTCCGCGATCGGCCGACCGTACTTCTTCTCGATTGAGGGGAAGTAACTGGCAGGCCCCTTCACGACTTCAGCCATCGTCGAACTCCTTCACTCGGTCCGTTGTCCCCAGTACAGACTCGGCCTGCGGCGCGGACTCATCGCGTGCGCCTCAGCTGACGGCGGCCAACGCGAACGGCAGCACCTCGGCCGCGCCCGATGCCCTGAGCACGCGGGCCGCCATCGTCAGCGTCCAGCCGGTGTCGGTCATATCGTCGACCAACAGCACGGTGTCACCGTCGATGGCGGGCGGCGGCGCCCACGCGCCGTGCAGCGCGGCCACCCGATAGGCGGAGTTCGCTGCGGCCACCGATCGGTGTTCCGGTGAGTACTCCAGTACACCAAGGTTTTTCAGCCGCCCCACCTCGGCCAGCTTGGCCGCCAAGGTCTTGATCAGCACCGGGTGACTGACGGAGTCCAGTGCGAGCACCGCGGTCGGGCGCTGCGTCCAGTTCCAGGATTTGAGCACGGCGACGGCGGCTGCGATCACCTCGTCGGGCACCTCCGCATCGGGGGCGTCGAGCAACTTGCGCAGCTTGGCGCCCCACCCCAGGTCGGTGAGCCTGCCGATGACCCGGCCCGCGGCGGGACCGTCGGCGATCTTCCCGGACTGCTCGATACCGAGCTTGCCCAGCCCGGTGGGCCACTGCTTGCGCGGGGTGATCTCGACACCGGGACGCATCAGCTGCTCCCGGGTCGCCTCGGCGGCCCCGGCGTCCACATCGGCGTGATAGGCGGACCCGGCGCAGTTGTCACACCGGCCGCAAGGCTGTGGACCCAGCTCGGGGTCATCGAGTTGCCTGCGCAGGAACGACATCCGGCAATCCTTGGTGCTCTGATAGTCGAGCATGGCCTGCTGTTCGCGTTTACGCGCCTCGTCGAGGTGGCGGTACCGGGGCTCGTCGTACTCCCAGGGCTGCCCGGTGCCGATCCAGCCCCCCTTGACGCGGCGCACGGCACCGTCGACGTCGAGCACCTTGAGGACCATCTCGAGGCGAGACCTGTTGAGGTCGACCAACGGTTCCAGTGCGGCGGTGGACAGCGCCCGGTCCGGTTCCAGCGCATCGATCACGTGGCGCACCATGGCTTCCGACGGGAAGGCCACCGAGGCGAAATAGCGCCACACATCGGCGTCCTCGCGGCCGGGCAGCAGGATCACCTCCGCGCTGTCGGTCGAGCGGCCGGCGCGGCCGACCTGCTGGTAGTAGGCGATCGGTGAGGACGGCGCGCCCAGGTGGACGACGAAGCCGAGATCGGGCTTGTCGAAACCCATCCCGAGGGCCGAGGTGGCGATCAGCGCCTTCACCGCGTTGTTCAGCAGATCGGCCTCGAGCTGCTCGCGTTCGGAGGCTTCCGTGGAGCCCGTATAGGAGGCCACGGCGTGGCCCTGGTCGCGCAGCAGGGTCGCGATATCGTGGGCCTGCGCGACCGTCAGCGTATAGACGATGCCCGAGCCGGGCAGTGAATCGATATGGGCGGCAAGCCATGCCGCGCGCTGTGCCGGGCCGCCGGCCTGCACCACCGACAATCGCAGCGACTCGCGGTCCAGCCCGCCGCGCAGCACCAGGGTGTCCCCGCCGCCGACCCCCAACTGCGCCGCGACATCGGCGACCACCCGGTCGTTGGCGGTCGCGGTGGTGGCCAGCACCGGGATGTCGGAACCCAACTCGGCGATCAGCGTGCGGATGCGCCGATAGTCGGGCCGGAAGTCGTGGCCCCAGTCCGAGACGCAGTGGGCCTCATCGACCACCACCAGGCCCGCATCGGCGGCCAGCGCCGGCAGCACGGCATCCCGAAAGTCGGGATTGTTCAAGCGTTCCGGACTCACCAGCAACACATCGAGCTCACCGTCGTTGACCCGCTGGTGCACGGTGTCCCATTCGGTGACATTGCTGGAGTTGATCGTCGCGGCCTTGACGCCGGCCCGTTCTGCCGCGGCCACCTGGTTGCGCATCAGAGCGAGCAGCGGAGACACGATGACGGTCGGCCCGCGGCCGGCGGCGCGTAGCAGCTTGGCGGCGATGAAGTACACGGCGGACTTTCCCCAGCCGGTGCGCTGCACGACCAGGGCCCGCTTGCGCTGCACCACCAAAGCCTCGATCGCGATCCACTGGTCGTCGCGCAGCACCGCCTGCGGCCCGGCGAGCTGCTCCAGAATCGATTGTGCGTCAGCCCGTGTTGCCATGGCCCCCATCGTGCCCGGTCCGACCGACAGCGGACGAAAGTGGCAGAAACTGCCAAGCGCCTCGCTTAACGGCCTCGGCGGCCGCCGCCCTGTGGTACAGCTAACCCATGGACAACGGGGGAGCTGTCGGTCGGGTCGGTGCTTTGGCGGTGGCGTTGGGGATCGGATCTGCGGTGATGGTCGGCGGTTGCCCGAGCGCCGTCGCCGATTCCGGGGAGTCCCCGCAGGTTTCGGGCAATGCCACGGCCGACACGCCGGCACCTGCCGAGCGCAACGACACTCCGCCGCGCGACGCCGGCGCGGACAAAACCGTCAAGAATCCGGCCGAGGACTTCGCCGCACGGGTCCGCGGTGCCCTGCACGACGCATTCGATCGCCGGGGTCCGCAACGCCCCGAAGGCGACACGACCCCTGGCAGTGATACTCGCGACCGCAAGCGGGCCGAGCGCGAAGAATCGGCTCTCACCCAGCCTGAGAAGAAGGACACTGCGGCGTCGGGGGAAACGGCCGGCCCAGGCGCAGCTCTGGAACGTGAGTCGATCAACCCGGTGACCGTTGAACACGAAGCGATCACCAGTTCCCCCGGTTCTGCACCCCCGACGACCATCGAAATGCGGGCCGCGGCACCCCGGCGCACACCAGCCGTCCACGGTGGATTCGTCGACTCGGTTGTCGCGGCGGTGCGAAACGTGTTCGCGCCACTGTCGGCGAGTTCCACTCCCGATACACCGGAAGTCACCCCGGCCGCCTGGGTGCTGCTCGCCGCCGCACGGCGCGAGATCAACCAGACGGTGCAGCCGCGGACCGCACAGGCCGGCGGGCTGGTAGCAGAACGGGAGCTCGAAGCCACCGCTGCATCGACCACCTTGGCACCGGGAATCGTGGTGCCACCCGAACTTTCGGACAGGGTGACCGCCACCGGTAAGCCATCACTGATGGACATCATCACGGTGCGCGCCATGGAGGTGATCAAACGGGTCAGCCAGTTCATCGGCATCAACATCACGATGCAGTTGGGCAAGTTCATCACCACACCCACGCCGCCATGGTTCACCACGATCGGCCTCGACGTCACCAAGGACACCTACGAGGGCGGCGACGTCTGGGTGATCTCGCGCCCCAACCCGACCGGCGAACGCGTGATCGCGGTGCACGGCAGCGGGTTTGTGTTCAATCCCAACATCATCCACTGGATGGACTACGCCCAGATGGCGCGCGAAACCGGTGCCACGGTGATCGTGCCCCGATATCCCTTGATCCCGAACGGTGGCAACGCCGCCAATTCAGTCCCCGCCATGGCCGATTTCATCGCCAACGAGGTACAGACGTACGGCGCCGAGAACGTCAGCGTCTACGCCGACTCGGCCGGCGCCAACCTCTCCACGCTCGCCGTGCAGAAGATCGTCCGCGAGTGCGGCGGCGACACCGGCTGCCTGACCGCCCGGGTGCCCTCCCGCATGGTGCTGCTCTCCCCCGCCCTGGACGGAAAAGGCATGTTCACCGACCCGAACGCGGCGTTGACGAACGACCCGGTCACCTGGGTCCCCGCCAAGGATCTGGAGTACTACCAGTCCTGGTCCACCGGTCCGGAGGAGCTGTGGAACCCGATGCTCGGCCCCACCGAAGGCATGCCGCCGACAGTGATTTACGTGGGCTCGCGCGAGCAGTCCGCACCCGGCGCCCTGCTCTACGCCGCCCGTCTGGTCAATGCGAACCCCGCCGCCGATATCTCCGTGGTGATCGGGATGGGTCAGATCCACGACTGGGCGCAGGGCGGCTACCTGCCGATCAATTCCCAGGCCGCCAACTACCGTCGCGCGATTTACCAGCATCTGGGCATCGTCGACGTGACCTGACGTGCTCAGGCGTTGGCGGCCTCTTGCTCGCGTTTGATTTCCAGGGCGATGTCGATGAGTTGGTCTTCCTGGCCGCCGATGAGTTTGCGTTGCCCGGCACGGTGCAGCAGCTGGTGGGCGGGCACACCGTAGCGCTCGGACTGGCGGATGGCGTGCTTGAGGAAGCTGGAGTACACCCCGGAATAACCCATGATCAGCGCGTTGCGATCCAGCAGGCACTCGGCCGGCATCGCCGGGGCGACGACCTCTTCGGCGGCATCGGCGATCTCGAAGAAGTCGATACCGGTCTTCACACCGATCTTGTCGAACACCCCGATCATCGCCTCCACGGGCGCGTTGCCCGCACCGGCACCGAACCGGCGACACGATCCATCGATCTGCTTGGCCCCGGCACGCACCGCCTCGATGCTGTTGGCCACCCCGAGCCCGAGATTCTCATGACCGTGAAAACCCACCTGGGCGTCATCACCGAGTTCGGCGACCAGCGCCGAAACCCGGTCAGCGACCTGATCGAGCACCAGCGCACCCGCGGAATCCACCACATACACACACTGGCAGCCGGCGTCGGCCATGATGCGGGCCTGCGCGGCCAGCTTCTCCGGGGAAATGGTGTGGGACATCATCAAAAAGCCCACGGTCTCCAGGCCCAGTTCGCGGGCCAGCCCGAAATGCTGGATCGACACATCGGCCTCGGTGCAGTGCGTGGCGATCCGGCAGATCTCACCACCGTTGTTCTGCGCCTCCTTGATGTCCTCCTTGGTGCCCACACCGGGCAGCATCAAAAAGGCGATCTTGGCGTTCTTGGCGGTCTGCGCCGCGAGCTTGATCAGTTCCTGCTCAGGGGTTTTCGAGAAACCGTAATTGAAGCTCGACCCGCCCAGCCCGTCACCGTGGGTGACCTCGATGACCGGAACCCCCGCGGTGTCCAGCGCGGCGACGATCGAGCCGACCTCATCCTTGGTGAACTGGTGGCGTTTGTGATGAGACCCGTCGCGCAGCGACGTGTCGGTCATCCGGACATCCCACACCGGGTTGAAGAAAATCTCACCTGTGCCGCTCATGCCTGCGCCCCTCCAGCTGTCGCCGAAACTCGTTCCTTGGCGATCTCCTCGCCGACCTTGGTGGCCGCCGCGGTCATGATGTCCAGATTCCCCGCATACGGGGGCAGGTAATCACCGGCACCCTCCACCTCCACGAACGTGGTGACCAGATGGTTACCGCCGTTGAACACCGTCGGCTCGTCGAACTGCGGCTCGTTGAGCAACCGGTAACCGGGCACATAGGTCTGCACCTCGGCCACGACGTCCTTGATCGACGCGGTGATCGCCGCATGATCGGCATCCTCGGGAATCGCACAGAAAATGGTGTCGCGCATGATCATCGGCGGATCCGCCGGATTCAAGATGATAATCGCCTTACCGCTACGCGCCCCACCGATATGCTGCACACCCGCACTCGTGGTCTTGGTGAACTCATCGATATTGGCCCGCGTTCCCGGACCCGCCGACGCCGAAGACACCGACGCCACGATCTCGGCATAGGGCACATCCACCACCCGCGACACGGCATACACCATCGGGATCGTCGCCTGCCCGCCACAGGTCACCATGTTCACATTCGGGGCATCCAGATGCGCACGCAGGTTCGCCGGCGGAATCACCCCCGGCCCGACCGCGGCCGGGGTCAGATCGATCGCGGTGATCCCGGCCTCCGCATAGCGCGGCGCAGCATCACGATGCACATAGGCACTGGTCGCCTCGAACACGATAGCGGGCTTCTCGGCCTGGGCCAGCAGCCAGTCCACCCCCTCATGAGAGGTCTCCAACCCGAGCTTGCGGGCCCGGGCCAGACCCTCAGACTCCGGATCGATACCGATCATCCAGCGCGGCTCCAACCAGTCCGACCGCAACAACTTGTACAGCAGATCGGTGCTGATATTGCCCGACCCTACGATGGCAACGGATAACTTCTCGGCCATAAGGCTCCCCTATTCGAAACTGAGTCGGACTGAACCTAGTCCGTCGAAATCTGCTACGAAATCGTCACCGGGACGAGCATCTATCGCACGCATACACGCACCGGGCAACACGATGTCCCCCGCACGCAGACGCACCCCGAACTGATCAACCTTGCGCGCCAACCACGCCACCGAGGTCACCGGATTGCCCAGCACAGCATCACTGCGCCCCTCGGCCACCACCTCACCGTTACGTTTAAGCACCGCGCTGATGTTCTTGATGTCGATGTCCTTGGGCGACACCCGCTCCGGGCCCAACACCCAACCCGCCGACGACGCGTTATCGGCAATCGTGTCGCACAACTTGATCTTCCAGTCCGTGATCCGGGTATCGATCAACTCGATCGACGGCGC
>Ga0075364_10000662_pt1 | contig 17856 bp, 16 predicted proteins | sample EndMetdeltDD1764_FD_71517 | JGI IMG/M metagenome (GOLD analysis project Ga0075364, IMG submission 71517) | Populus endosphere microbial communities from Tennessee, USA - Endosphere MetaG P. deltoides DD176-4 | ecosystem: Host-associated > Plants > Roots > Endosphere | place: USA: Tennessee...
GACGTGACTGGCCGCTGCGATGGCGGCCAGCGCATTCATCCGGTTGTGTCGACCCGTCAGCGACCAGCGCACGGTCCCTGCGCACGAGCCATTGAACAGAATGTCGAAGTGGCCCTGAGCGTCGGGGTCCCCCGTCATCCACTGCTGCGGGTCGTCGGTATGGGTGACGGGCGTCCAGCAGCCCCGTTCCAGGACACGGGCCAGCGCCGTATCGTTTTTCGGACACACGATGGAACCCGTGGCAGGAATCGTGCGGACCAAATGATGAAACTGGGTTTCGATGGCCGCCAGATCGGGAAAGATATCGGCGTGGTCATACTCCAGATTGTTCAGAATGGCCGTGCGGGGCCGATAGTGGACGAACTTGGAGCGTTTATCGAAAAAGGCGGTGTCGTATTCGTCGGCCTCGATCACAAAATGCTTGACCGACGCATTCATTCTGGCCGATACCGCCAGGCCGGGTGCCACGCCGCCAATCAGAAAGTTGGGTGTCATGCCGGCATGCTCCAGAATCCAGGCCAGCATCGAGCTGGTGGTCGTCTTGCCATGGGTGCCGGCCACCGCCAGGACATGTTGATCACGCAGAACATGATCGCCCAGCCACTGGGGACCGGACACATAGGGAAGGCCCTGGTCCAGGATGGCTTCCATAAGCGGATTACCGCGGCTGACCACGTTGCCGATCACGAAGAGGTCTGGTTTAAGGCTCACCTGAGCCGCATCGAAACCTTCGATCAGGTCGATGCCCTGTTCGCTCAGTTGCGTGCTCATGGGGGGGTAGACGCTGGCATCGCAGCCCGTGACACGGTGCCCGGCCGAGCGCGCGATCAGCGCCAGGCCGCCCATGAAGGTGCCGCAAATCCCGACAATGTGCAGATGCATAATTTTCTCCTGCCTACATTGTAGAGGGTCATCAAATGCCGCCCGGTTATCATGCCGGAATGAAACGACGTCAATTCATTTTTGCGGGTGTGGCACTGACGGCGGTGCTTGCAGGCGGGTACGGTGCGTCCAGAACGTGGTTCGGGTCGCGACCCGAGGGCGAGACAGCAGGTGTAGCGCCCGGCCTTCCTGCGGCCAGGCCTTTAGAGACCGGTGCGGCGGCCCTGGCACCCGGGTCCGTCCCGGATGAGCTGTGGAATCTGGCCCTGCCCGACCTGGCCGGGGCCGAACAGGCCATGTCCCAGTGGCGGGGCAAACGCGTGGTCGTGAACTTCTGGGCCACCTGGTGTGCGCCCTGCGTAAAAGAGATGCCAGACCTTCAGGCGCTGGCCGATCAGCATCCGGACAAGCGAATTATCGGTATCGGTATTGATTCCGCTGCTAATATTCGCGCTTTCCTGCAGAAAGTGCCGGTAACCTATCCGTTGCTGGTGGCTGAAACCGGTGGCGTGGATCTTTTGCGGCGCCTGGGCAACACCCGGGGCGGGTTGCCGTTTACGCTGATATTGGACGAAGATGGGCGCATTGCCCATCATGTTCTGGGCCAGATCGATCCCGAGGACATCGGCAGACGTCTGGCCGGATAGTTTTGTCTGCTTCTCGATCGGAGAAATGGACAAATGGCGTGAATTATCGTAAAAACCTGCCTTATCGACGGACTTGCGGCAACTTGCCCTCATGGCTCAACGCATACTTATCTTGCATGGCCCGAATCTGAATCTGCTCGGCACGCGCGAACCCCATATTTATGGCGATCGCACGTTGAGCGATCTTGATGCGGACCTGGTGGCGCTGGGCAACAGCCTGGGCGTGACAACCGTCACGTACCAAAGCAATCACGAGGGTGCGCTGGTTGATCGGATCCAGCAAGCCCGGCTTGATGGCACCGACTTTATCATCATCAATGCAGCGGCCTATACGCATACCAGTGTGGCCATTCGGGATGCGATCGCTGGTGTAGGGATTCCCTGCATAGAAGTGCATCTGTCCAATGTTCACAAGCGTGAAGCGTTTCGTCATCACTCCTACTTGTCGGATATCGCCGTTGGTGTGATCTGCGGGTTGGGCGCGTCGGGCTACGACGCGGCGTTGAGGTACGCGGCTGGCCACCCCCGTTGATCGGGCCATCAGACCTTTATTAATTTCGGTATTGCGCGCGCCAGCAGGATCTCCGGCTGTTCCCCTGCGCCCCTCACTATTTCGGGAAGTACACATGGATCTCAGAAAGCTTAAAACGTTGATCGACCTGGTTGCCGAGTCCGGCATCGCCGAGCTCGAAATCACCGAAGGCGAAGGCAAAGTTCGCATCGTCAAGTTTTCGCAGGCCTTGCAGCCTGTGGCCTACCATCACCCCGAACCCGCTCAGCAGGCACCTCAGGCCTCGGCGCCGGCTGCTGCGCCGGTCGAGGCGGCAGCGCCCGTGGTGTCGGGTCATGTGGTGAAGGCGCCCATGGTGGGCACGTTCTATCGCTCCCCCAATCCGGGTGCTGCGCCGTTCGTCGAAGTCGGACAGACGGTCAAGGAAGGTGACGCCTTGTGTATCATCGAAGCGATGAAGTTGCTCAACGAGATCGAAGCTGACAAGTCCGGTGTGATCAAGGAAGTCCTGGTCGAGAACGGCGAACCTGTCGAATACGGTCAACCCCTGTACGTGATCGGCTGATATGTTCGAAAAAATACTGATTGCCAATCGAGGCGAGATTGCGCTTCGGATCCAGCGCGCTTGCCGTGAGCTGGGTGTTAAGACAGTCGTGGTGCATTCCGAAGCCGATCGCGACGCCAAGTACGTCCGCCTGGCCGACGAGTCGGTATGTATCGGCCCGGCCGCGTCGCGCGATAGTTATCTCAACATGCCTGCATTGATCTCGGCTGCCGAGGTGACCGATGCAGAAGCCATCCACCCCGGTTACGGATTTTTGTCCGAGAACGCTGATTTCGCCGAGCGTGTGGAGAAAAGCGGCTTTGTGTTCATCGGCCCGCGCCCCGAGACCATCCGTCTGATGGGCGATAAGGTCAGTGCCAAGCAGGCCATGATCGAAGCCGGTGTACCGGTAGTGCCAGGCTCCGCCGGCGCGTTGCCCGACGATCCCGAAACGATTCTGCAAACGGCGCGTGAGGTCGGTTATCCGGTCATCATCAAGGCGGCAGGCGGGGGCGGTGGTCGCGGCATGCGCGTGGTGCACACCGAGGCGGCACTGCTCAACGCCGTGGCCATGACCAAGGCCGAAGCGGCCTCTGCATTCAACAACCCCGAGGTCTACATGGAGAAATTCCTGGAGAATCCTCGGCACATTGAAATTCAGGTGCTGGCCGATGGCGGGCGCAACGCCGTCTGGCTCGGTGAGCGTGACTGCTCGATGCAGCGTCGTCACCAGAAGGTTATCGAAGAGGCGCCTGCCCCCGGTGTGGCGCGTCGGCTGATCGAGCGTATCGGCGATCGTTGTGCCGATGCCTGCAAGAAGATGGGGTATCGCGGCGCAGGAACATTCGAGTTTCTGTACGAGAACGGCGAGTTCTATTTCATTGAAATGAATACCCGTATCCAGGTCGAGCACCCTGTGACGGAAATGATCACGGGTGTTGATCTGGTTCAGCAGCAGATCCGGATTGCCGCAGGCGAGAAATTTACGCTGCGCCAGCGCGACATCGTGTTCAAGGGTCACGCCGTGGAGTGCCGCATCAATGCAGAAGATGCCTTCCGCTTCGTACCCAGCCCGGGTCGCATCACCAACTGGCACGTGCCGGGTGGACCTGGCATTCGCATCGATTCGCACGTGTTCAACGGCTATTTCGTTCCGCCGCACTACGACTCCATGATTGCCAAAGTCATCTCGTATGGCGATACGCGCGATCAGGCGCTGGCACGCATGCGCATTGCGTTGTCGGAAATGGTGGTCGAGGGCATTTCGACGAACGTGCCCCTGCACCGTGAATTGATGCAGGACGCCCGTTTCATCGAAGGCGGCACCAGTATCCATTATCTGGAAAACAAACTCGCGCAGCGGCCCTGACGCCATGCGTGAACTATTGATCCATTGCGCCGAGGCGCAGGCCGAATCCGTCTCCGATGCGCTGCTTGAGGCCGGTGCGCTGTCGGTATCCGTCGAGGATGCAGACAGCGACACCGATCGGGAAAATCCGCTTTTCGGCGAGCCCGGTACCGAACCCGACGTCCTGGCCTGGGGCCAGAACCGGGTAATTGCCTTGCTGCCCGAAGACATGGCGCCTGACATGCTGGTGCAGGCGGCAGGGCTGGGCGAGCAGATCGGTGATGCATGGTCGGTGCGAGAGGTGCCAGATTCGGACTGGGTGCGTCTGACCCAGTCGCAGTTCGCGCCGATCCATATCGGCGATCGTGTCTGGATTGTCCCCAGCTGGCATCGGGACCACGCCGACGTGGCGGCCTCGGATGCCACGCAATCGGATCAGATCCTGATCGAGCTCGACCCGGGTCTGGCGTTTGGCACGGGCAGCCACCCCACCACGAATCTGTGCGTGCAGTGGCTCGCCAGCTCGATGCCTGTGGCGAGCGATATTCTGGATTATGGGTGCGGCTCGGGCATTCTGGCGATCGCTGCCCGAAAACTCGGCGCGCAGCGTGTCGTCGGGGTGGATATCGATGAGCAGGCGGTCACCTCCACGCGCGATAACGCCGCCATCAATCAGGTGGATATCGAGGCGTTCCTGCCAGACGATCTGCCTGCCGGGCAGTTTGCCGTGGTGGTCGCCAACATTCTGTCCAATCCTTTGAAGGTGCTGGCCCCCATGCTCGCAGGTCGCGTGCGTGCCGGCGGACATCTGGTACTGTCTGGCGTATTGGCCCGACAGGCGCAGGAAGTCGCTCTCGCGTATGCCCCCTGGATCCCCATGACAGTGTGGGCCGAGCGCGATGGCTGGGTTTGCCTGGCTGGACAAAAGTCCTGACTGGAGTTCTGCCGTTATGGCATTGACCACACGCTGCCCCCAATGCGGAACGACTTTCAAAGTCGTTGCCGACCAATTGCGTATCCGTAACGGCCTGGTACGGTGTGGCGTGTGCGCCAGCGTGTTCGACGGCCGTGAATATCTCGATGAGGCACAGGCGGCGCCGCCGTCGCTGCCTCAGTCATGGCGCGAGCCCGCCGCACCCGTCGCCTCAACGCGAGCGGCAGCACCGGCACCTGCACCCGATGTCCTGCGCACGCGCGCGTCGACACCAGTGCGGGCCGATCGGGATGACAGCGACACGGCAGACGACTATCGTGCGCCTGCGTTCGTGGCCGATGCCTATCGCGCGCAAGTCCCGGTCAGTGGCCGGGGGCGCGATGAACCCCTGGTGACGCGCCGCGCAGAGCCTCAGGTCTGGGCAGGATCGGACGCTCAAGTCCCCCATCGCGCCGAGCCTCAGGTGACGTCGCGGCCCGAACCGCAGGTCCGGGGGCGTGCCGAACCCGAGTGGACCCCGCCGCCAGCGGTCGCGGCTGCATCGCGCTACGAGCCGCAGGAGCACGTGCATGCGCGCGAGCCGATCACGGCGGCTGATGCATCGCATGCGTCGGCCTATGCCCAGCGGCAGCCCGCGCAAGAGGAACGCTACACGCCCGCCGGGCTGTTCGGCGAGCGCAAGTCGTCTGACGGCGTGCGGGAGCCTGCGCTGCATGAGCCGCTGGATGAAGACGACACGGTCAGGGGCGAACCGCGCACGCGCTATGTCGACGACTATCACTCGGGACGCACGCCGCCTTCGTTCATGGACGACGGCGCGCACGCCCAGCATGCACAACGCTCGCGTCTGTGGGGCGTGGGCTGCCTGCTGCTTCTTGTGCTTCTGCTTGGCATGCTGGTGCACACCTATCGTAATCAGGTCGCCGCCAGCTTCCCGGCCCTGCGTCCGGCACTCGAAGCCGCCTGCCGGCCCCTGAAGTGCACCGTCGGATACGAGCGCAGAATTGAAAGAATCTCCGTCATGTCCTCGTCACTGCGCGCGCCGCCTGGTGGCGCAACGTCCGCCAGCGACGCCCAGGAACTCGTGCTGACGGTTGTATTGAGAAATCGCTACAACGCCCCGCAGCCCTGGCCTTCACTCAGCCTGGAGCTCAAGGATCTTGCCGACCGCGTCGTGGTGCGCAAAACGCTGCGCCCGGCCGATTACTTACCTGCCGATGTGGCTGCACAGCCTTTCGGTGCAAATGTGGAACGTCGTTTGACCGTGCCGATCTCTGTGCGAAATGTGCAGGTGAATGGCTATCAGATCGACAAGTTTTTTCCCTGATAGATATTGGAAGCGAGATGACGAATTCTGTTTTGATATGCGGATCTGTGGCGTTCGACACCATCGCGGTGTTTGAAGGGCACTTCAAGGATCATTTCCTCGCAGATAAGCTGCATGCCATCAGCGTGTCGTTTCTTGTGCCTTCAATGCGTCGCGATTTCGGGGGCTGCGCCGGAAACATTGCCTACGGCATGAGCCTGTTGGGTGGTCACCCCATTCCCGTGGCAACCGTGGGCGAGGACGCGGGCGATTACATCGACCGCCTGAAGTCATGCGGCATCGACGTCTCACGTATTCGTGTGGTGAAGGACACGCTGACGGCGCAGTGCTACATCACGACCGATCAGGACAACAATCAGATCACCGCATTTCATCCTGGTGCGATGGCGTTCTCGGCCGAAAACGATTTGACCGGCACGCAGGCTCGCTGGGCGATCGTGGCCCCCGACGCCAAGGACGGCATGTTTGCCCACGCCACCAAGTTGCATGCGGCCGGCATCCCGTTCATATTTGACCTCGGGCAGGCCATGCCGCTGTTCGACGGGGAAGATATGGCCCGCATGCTCAAGATGGCGAGTGCGCTCACAGTCAACGACTATGAAGCGGGTGTGGTCGAGAGCCGGATGGGGAAGTCCATCGAGCAGATCGCGCGGAATTTGAAAGCGGTTGTTGTTACTCGTGGGGCAGATGGCGCCACCCTGTATGAGAATGGCAAGCAGTTTCCGATTGCTGCGGTGGTGCCGGGTGAGGTGGTCGATCCCACCGGCTGCGGCGACGCCCACCGGGCAGGCCTGCTTTTTGGACTGACGCAGGGCTGGAGCTGGCTGGATAGCTGCAAATTGGGCAATTTGATGGGTGCACTGAAGATTGCCTACCAGGGGCCGCAGGGTTGCACCCTGTCGCGCATGGAAATTGCGGCGCAACTGCAGGCTGCATATTCTTTAAACCTCCCGCACGCGTGAAAGATACGTTGCAGCCGGTTTCGCATGCCTTACATTTGTTCGGGTTTGTCTAGGTATCATCCATAATAGCCACTACGTGCACGCGTCATGCCATTGTTGACATAGCCTTGCGCGTTTATTTGATCAGGATGCTATCGAGCGCCGATCTTTGGAGATCATTCATGAACGCAGTCAAACAAAACCCCAGCTCCGGCCTGCGCCGGATTCGTTTCATGGCCGCAGGTGCAGCCATCAGCGCCGTCGCTGTGCTCGCTGGCTGCGCCAATCCCAGTGCCTCCAGCAGTGTCTACTCCTATGGCCAGGCCCAGCGCGAGCAAATCGTGCGCGCCGGCACCGTGACGGCCGTTCGCCCGATCGTGATCCAGAAGGATGGTTCCAGTGGTGCTGGCGTGCTGGCCGGTGGTGCCCTGGGTGGCGTGGCCGGTAATGCCGTGGGTGGTGGAACCGGTCGTGCGATTGCCACTGTGGGCGGCGCCATTCTCGGTGCGCTGGCGGGCAACGCGGTTGAAAACCGTGTAGGTCGCTCTTCCGGCCTGGAAATAACGGTTCGCCTGGATAACGGTGAGACACGCGTGGTGGCACAGGAGGCGGATATGCCGCTGTCGGTGGGCCAGCGTGTTCAGGTCATCAGCGGCGCAGGCCCCACGCGCGTCGCCCCCATGTAAATCAAATCTCGGCACGCCGGGTGGCAAGTGCCCGGCCGTGTCGATTGCGCCGCCTGCATGGCGCAGCGCCGGTAAAAGCACCCTGTCGGGTGCTTTTTTATCGCCTGCCGCTTGGGAGGTCGGGGTCGCTGGACGTGCTGCAGTGCACGACCGGCATATTGCAGCGACGCAATAAACCGCAACGGCGGCCGACATGTTTATAGTCGCTTGTTGTGATTTTGCAATATGTAAGCAAGCTCAAAATTTATTAAGTGCATTTTCAGTTTGGCTCCCTGATAATCCCGCTCCACGCCCCTTGTAGGGCGGATTGCAGTGCACGCGAGGCGTCGCTCATCATGGATAATCAAGAAGTCCTTCACGACCGTATCGGCCACATCGTGGAATCGGTTGTTTTGAAGAAAGTTGCGCCCGATACGCAGCTGATCGCAACAGGTTTGGTCGACTCGCTGTCGGCCGTGGACATCACGCTGGCGGTTGAAGCCGAGTTTGGCTGCAGCATTCCCGCTCCTGAAATTGCCGAGCATTTGCAGTCCGTGCGCACGTTGGCGGCCTATGTTGCTTCGCAACGTTAATTCCCGTCTGCTTTCGCATGTCGCTGCGTTTGCCACCGCCCTTGGCGTGGCCGCAGGTGCGTACTGGGTAGCGAAGACCGCCTTCGAAAACGTACCGCTCCCTCTGGTGGCGACGACGGGGCAGGGCGCCAATTATCTGCCCAACCTGGGACCCGATTGGGGCACGCAGAACGTCAACCTGGTGAGGCTGGGCAACGCACTGGCAGATGGCACGCTGGTGGTGCTGGGGTCGTCCGAGCTGTCCAGCCACGACCTGCGTTTCGTGCCATACCGGCTGTTCCCCGACGAACTCAAAGTCCCGACCCTGGCCTACGGCCACGCGATGTTCCAATCCTACGGCATGACCAGTGTGCTGGAGTCGGTCGTCGATTCGCTCTCGCCTAATGCCCGGCTGGTCATCATGGTTTCGCCGTCGTGGTTCTCTTCCGACGGCCAGTTCCCGCGCTCTGCCTTTGCCGAGCACATCAGTGGTCCGGTGTGGGACCGCCTGTGGAGCAAGCCTGCGTCGCGCGACCAGATGCGCAACTGGATCGAAGAAAACGCCAACTTCGGACTGTTCTGGCTTATCGCCAACGGGCAGGCATCGGAGTTCAAGGACAAGCTGAGCCTGTGGTGGAACGATCGTGGCGTGCGTGAGCCTGATCGTCCTCGTAACCCGCTGTCGGTGCCTGCGCACCGGTATGTCGCCTGGCCCGCATCGGCCCGCGTGAACAATGTGACGTGGGAGCGCATGTTCGACGATGCGCGGATGACCGAGCAGGAGCTCAGCGGACACAATCCCTACGACGTGCGTGACGAGAACTACGAAACCTATCTGTCGAAGCTGCCGTCGGCCACACGCGACGAGTTCGCCGATGGCGACCCCATGCTGCAGCCCGAGGTGGGTGATTTGTCCCGCCTGATGGCCTTGCTGCACAAGAAGCGGGTGCGCGCGTATTTCATCATGCAGCCCCTGCACCCGAAGATCGTGATGGACCTGGAACGCTTCACCCCCGTGCTCAATGCCTTCACGGGCATGTGCAAGCGTTATCAGATGGGTTGTCTGGATATGTACAGCATGCCGTATGAGTCCGGACTGCTGCGCGATGACCAGCACCTGGCCGAGTTGGGCTGGGCATACGCCGATCAGGCAATAGCGGAGTATTTTTCACGATGAAACGATTTTGCTATCACGTGCTTTTGTATCTGGGCCTGATTCTGGTGTTCGTGCTGCAGGCGCAGCCCACCACCGGTAGTGGCGGCCCGTTGAAAGTCGAATTCCAGTACGAGAAATTCTAGCGCCATGGAACTGTTCGGAAGTCTGGGGTTTTTTGGCACAGCCATGGTGGGCAGCCTCGGCCTGCTTGGCTATCGTGCATTGGGTGCGCCATGGCGACTGACCTATCGGCATGTCGTGGGTGTGGCCAGCATTCTTATCTGGATTGCCCTGTTCGGGGTGCGTCCCTGGCAGCCGCTGGCCCTGCTGGCGGTGGCAGGCGGCGCGTTGTGGCTCACGCGAGCGGGCAAGATCCCGACCTGGATGGCCGTGGTGATCACCCTCACGCCGTTGCTGCTGGTGAAAACCGGCACGACCACCTTGCCTGGCATGTTGGGATTGTCGTTCGCGACCTTCCGGGCCATTGATGTGCTGCTGTTCGCTCCGCGCAACGATCGCATCGATCCCATCGACTACTTTGGCTATCTGTTTTTCCCGCTGACCCTGCTTGCCGGGCCCATGTATCGCTGGCGCACCTTCCAGAGCGATCTGGCCCGAGGCTTCGATGGCATCTCGCTGACCAACTGGCTGGTGGGCCTGGAGTTCGTGCTCATCGGTGTGATCCAGAAGTTCGGGCTGGCTGAAGCGATCTGGCGTTTCGGCCTGTCGCGCATCAGTGCGCACGATTATTCGTTCACAGGCGTGGCCTTGAACGCAAGTCTCTACAGTGCCTACCTGTTCTTTGACTTCGCCGGCTATTCGGCCATGGCCATCGGCATCGGCATGTTCTTCGGCTTTTCGCTACCGGGCAATTTCCGCAATCCGCTTGCGACGGTCAACCCGCAGGACTTCTGGCGGCGCTGGCACATCAGTCTGTCGGAATGGCTGCGGGACGTGGTCTTCATGCCGATCTACAAAGCCCTGAGCAAGACCGCGTTTTTCTCGCGCCACCGTCTGGCGGCTCAGAACGTCGGCATTTTTGCCACCTTGCTTGCCATGGGCGTGTGGAATGGGCTGTCGTTGCATTACATCGTCAGCGGCATGATGTTCGGTGCGTATTCGGTCGGTCATAACCTGCTGGTCCATGCGGCCAAGACACGCCCGGAGCTTGCCCGCGTGCTGGCCTATCCGGTCATGCAGTGGATGGGGCGCATCACCACACTGGTGCTGGCTGCGCTGGCACTTTATGTCTTCAGTGGCCGCAGCCCCATTTAAGCCCGGAGCCGTTCGATGTATTTTGATCTGACCACGTTCTCATTCGAGACCTCTGGCCGCGCGGCCGATGCGCCTGCCGTCATCGGTGCGGACCGCAGCCTGAGCTGGGCGGCGCTGGCGCAAGAGGCGCAGGCATGGGCCCGCCAGGCGCAGGCCGCCGGTCTGACACGCGATGTGCCGGTCGTGATCCGGGGCCACAAGGAAGCCTCTTTCTTCGTGGCCATGACCGGTGCGCTGATGGTGGGCGCACCCTTCGTGCCGGTGGATACCATCTATCCCCAGGCCCGGATGGACCGCATCGTGGAAATCGTTTGCCCCGCCGTGATTTACGATGCCGTGAGCAACACGTTCGTGCAGCCCCCGATGGCGGGCCGCAGCGCCGTGGAGCAGGGGTTGGCCTATGTGCTGTTCACCTCGGGCAGCACGGGCGATCCCAAGGGCGTACAGATCGGGCGGGAAAGCGTGGGGCTGCTGGGGCAATGGATGAAGGCCGCCTTCGAACTGGGTGATGCGCCGGTGTTCATGAACCAGGCGCCCTTCAGCTTCGATCTGTCGATGTATGAAGTGTTCGGCACGCTGTGCACCGGCGGAACCTGCGTGCTGAACGCACGCGAGGCGATCGGCACGGCTGCGTGGCTGCCGGCAATGGCGCAGCACGGCATTTCGGTGTGGGTGTCCACCCCGTCTTTTGCGCATCAGCAACTGGTCAATCGCCAGTTCAGTGCGCAAGGGCTGCCGTCGCTGAAGGTCTTCCTGTTCTGCGGTGAACCGCTGCCACGTACCCTGGCACTGAAGCTGCGCGAGCGTTTTCCTGACGCGATCATTATCAACACCTATGGCCCGACCGAAGCGACGGTTGCCACCACCTGGGTCATCATCGACGACACGGTGCTGGCCACCGAACGCGCCTTGCCCATCGGGCAACCCAAGCCGGACAGCCTGGTGTTCGTTCAGGAGGGGGAGCTCTGCATCGTGGGCGACCACGTCATGCGCGGCTATCTGAATCGTCCGGACCTCAACGAGACACGAATGTTCATCCATGCCGATGGTCGGCGTGGCTTCAGAACGGGCGATCTGGGCGAAGTGGGCGAAGACGGTCTGCTGTATTGCCGGGGTCGCATGGACGATCAGATCAAGCTCAATGGCTACCGGATCGAACTGTCCGAGGTGGACGCGGCGCTGGCCGCCTTGCCTGGCGTGAGCGCGGCAGCGTGTGCCGTCTTGCGTCGCCCCGATGGCACGCCAGTCAGGCTGGTCGGGTTCATTGAACTGGCCCAGGCATCGTCGGTACCGACCCTGACGCTGCCCGATTCGCTGGCAGGGTGGCGCGGCGAACTGGCGCTGCGCCTGCCGTCATACATGGTGCCGCCCGAGCTGGTGAACTGCCCGGCACTACCGGTGTCGAGCAATCACAAGGTGGACCGCAAGCAACTGCTTCAGTGGTATAGCGCGCTCTGAGGTCAGAATCCGAAGATCTGAATGCCCAGTCGCGTCACGAACATGATCGCGACCTGTGCCAGCACCAGCACCACCAGCGGCGAGAAATCGATGGCGGTGTTGGGCATGACGCGGCGGATGGGATTGAGCAGGGGAGCCGTAAGCATTTGCAGCAGCGGCATCATCGGTGCTTGCGGATTGACCCACGACAGAATCGCCTGGATCAACGTCAACCACACAATCAGGTTCAGTGCCCAGCGCACCGTCATGAACAGGGCCGCACCCAGTGCCACGGGTAATGCCGCCACCGGAATCAGTGCGCCTACCGAGATCAACCAGTTCAGGATCACATAGACGAAAGCGGTGAGCACTGCGGCCAGCAGGCAGGCCCAGTTGATCCGCCCGGTGTGAGGGGTGATTTTCGAGAGCGGGCCCACCAGCCACTGCGTGAAACGGTGGATGCCGGGGGCCAGCGGATTGAAACGCGGCATGGTGATGGCCTGCATCCAGGCCCGGATCAGCAATGCTGCCCCGAAGAGGGTGAATGCGATTTCAATCAGGAATCGAAAAATGTCGCCGAACATGGGAGCCTGTGCGTCTGGTGGAGGCGCCCATTGTCGCACGAGAGTGTCACATTCGGTCAGGCGCACTCGGGCATGCACGGGCGTCAACCGGGCGTGTCGGGAGGTATGCAGAGGGTCGTCAACCGGGTGGGTCGGGAGGTATGCGACGGGTTGTTGGCCGGGTGGGTCGAGAGGTGTTCGATGGGTCGTCACCAAAGCGTGTCGTTCGACGTGTGGCCATGAAAAAGCCGCCAGACCATGGGCCTGACGGCTTGTCGCACGCTGTCAGTGCAGCGTACTGGAAGCGGACCGATTAGGGACGGCTGCCGGTCGGGAAGGGCCAGGAGGCGGCCGGATTCAGCGCCGTCTTCGCAGCAGGTGCTGTCGACGCAGCGGGCGTCGTGGGCTTTTTGGCAGGCGCTTTTTTGGCGGGTGCTTTTTTCGCTACCGCTTTCTTCGCTGTTGCCGGCTTGGCCGCGGGCTTCGCTGCTGCCGTCTTCTTCACAGCAGTCGCTTTCTTGGCGGCCGGTTTTTTAGCTGGTGCTTTTTTGGCGACTGTTTTGGTCGCAGCAGCCTTTTTCACCGTTGCCTTCTTGGCCGGTGCCTTCTTGGCAGCGACTTTTTTCACAGCAGCTTTTTTGGCGGGTGCCTTCTTGGCGGCCACTTTCTTCACGGCAGCTTTTTTGGCAGGCGCTTTCTTCACTGCTGCTTTCTTGGCGGGTGCCTTCTTCACTGCTGCTTTCTTCACAACGGCTTTTTTGGCCGGTGCTTTCACAGCAGTTTTCTTCGCGGGTGCTTTGACAGCCGTTTTCTTCGTGGCTGCCTTCGTTGCGGTTGCGGCTTTCTTGACCGCCTTCTTAACGGCTTTTTTGGCTGTTGCCATGGTTTTGCTCCTTAGGTTCAGGGGTCCCAGAACATAAACCCGTGTACAGGCCTGGCTTTTGCCAGACCTGACCCGGGCCATTCATCGACGCATACCGGCAGCCCGTGCTGGCGCTAAAGGTGGTGTGCGCTAATGAATACGGCACAGCCATTTGAAATAGCCCCCGCCTTTAGGCGCGAGCCATCTCAAATGGCGACGACAAAGCAGTTTTAAGGCTGCTTCATCGCATGTCAGAGCGTGTCCGAATACCCCGCCCGAAGAGTTACTCCCAATTGAGCGCGCCTCCGGTCTGATACTCGATCACACGTGTTTCGAAAAAGTTGCGTTCTTTCTTAAGGTCGATCATTTCTGCCATCCACGGGAAGGGGTTTTCTTCCTGGGGATACAGCGGTTCGATTCCGATCTGCTGGCACCGGCGATTTGCAATGAAGCGCAAATACGTCTTGAACATCGGTGCATTCAGACCCAAAACGCCACGCGGCATTGTGTCTTCTGCGTAAGCGTATTCGAGTTCGACCGCTTTGCGGAAGAGTTCTCGTATTTCTTCACGAAATTCTGGTGTCCAAAGGTGCGGATTTTCCATTTTGACCGTATTAATGAGGTCAATTCCAAAATTGCAGTGCATGGACTCGTCCCGAAGGATGTACATGTACTGCTCTGCCGCACCCGTCATTTTGTTCTGGCGACCCAACGCAAGGATCTGCGTGAAGCCCACATAAAAGAACAGGCCTTCCATCAGGCAAGCAAAAACGATCAGCGACTTCAGCAGGGTTTGATCGTTTTCCAGCGTGCCGGTTTTGAAATGGGGATCAGCAATGGCATCGATGAACGGAATGAGGAACTCGTCCTTGGCGCGGATCGAGGGCACTTCGTTATACGCATTGAAAATCTCGGCCTCGTCCAGGTCGAGGCTTTCCACGATGTACTGATAGGCGTGCGTGTGGATGGCTTCTTCGAATGCCTGGCGCAACAGGAACTGGCGGCACTCCGGCGCCGTGATGTGGCGGTAGGTGCCCAGCACAATGTTGTTGGCGGCCAGCGAGTCGGCCGTGACGAAGAACCCGAGGTTGCGTTTGACGATGCGACGCTCGTCTTCGGTCAGGCCGTTGGGGTTCTTCCACAGCGCGATATCGCGCGACATGTTGATTTCCTGCGGCATCCAGTGATTGGCGCAGGTTGCCAGATACTTCTCCCATGCCCATTTGTACTTGAAGGGCACGAGCTGGTTGACGTCGGTCTCGCCGTTGATGATGCGCTTGTCAGCGACCTTCACGCGATGCGAGGCAGCCTCTTCCGACACTTCCAGAGGTTTGTCCTTGGGTGTGGGAATGGCCGAATCGTTGAAAGCGGCCGTGCTGGCCCGAACGTCGTCGGCAGGCTTGGCGCCGGTGCCGATGTTCGGTTGCACGGGTTGTTGCGTAGGGGTTTCGTCGTCCCAATTGATCATAATTTCTCTCCGGATGTATTACTGGCAGGCCTCGCACTCGTCGAATCCGGGGTCGCCGGGTCGCATCGTGCAGGCGGCGCCGAGAACTTCCGGTTCCGGTAAATGTGAGGCTGCTGTCGCTGCGGCTGCAGCGGCGGCGGCTGCGCCCAGGCCATCGGCGTTCACGGCATTCAGTTCGCCGCCACGTCCGGTTGACTTCTCGGCGCTGGTGGCGCCCATGGTACGCAGGTAATACGTTGTTTTCAGGCCACGTTGCCAGGCCAGTTTGTAGGTGTCGTCGAGTTTCTTGCCCGATGCGCCAGCCATGTAGATGTTCAGCGACTGCGCCTGGTCGATCCATTTCTGGCGACGCGAGGCAGCTTCCACCAGCCATTTCGGCTCGACTTCGAACGCGGTCGCATACAACTCGCGCAGGGATGCCGGAACACGATCAATGCTGGCCAGGCTGCCGTCAAAGTACTTCAGATCGGCAACCATGACCTCGTCCCACAGGCCAAGTTTCTTCAGGTCGCGAACCAGATACTCGTTCACGACGGTGAACTCGCCCGACAGGTTCGATTTCACATACAGGTTCTGGAACGTGGGTTCGATGCACGCAGACACGCCAATAATATTGGAAATCGTAGCCGTCGGTGCAATGGCGACGCAGTTCGAGTTGCGCATGCCGTTGGCCTTGATGCTTTCACGCAGCACGGCCCAATCCAGCGTGGACGATTCGTCCACGTCCACATAGCCGCCGCGTTCTTCGCGCAGCAGCGCCAGGGTGTCCTGGGGCAGGATGCCACGATCCCACAGCGAACCGGCAAACGACTCGTAACGGCCACGTTCGCCGGCGAGCTTGCTGGAGGCGAGGTAAGCGTAATAGCACACGGCTTCCATCGAGCGGTCGGCAAACGCTGCGGCATCGTCGGACGCATAGGGCACGCGCATCATTTGCAGGCAGTCCTGGAACCCCATGATGCCCAGACCCACCGGACGGTGGCGCTTGTTCGAATTGGCAGCCTTCTCGACAGCGTAATAGTTGATGTCGATCACGTTATCCAGCATGCGCATGGCGGTGTTCACCGTGCGCTCGATTTTCGCGTGATCCAGCTCGAAACCACCTTCTGCCGTGGGCTTCATGTGGGCGACCAGGTTGACCGAACCCAGGTTGCACACTGCAATTTCCGACTCGTTGGTATTCAACGTGATTTCCGTGCACAGGTTGGAACTGTGAACGACACCCACGTGTTGCTGCGGCGAGCGAATGTTGCAAGGGTCTTTGAACGTGATCCATGGGTGGCCGGTCTCAAACAGCATCGAGAGCATCTTGCGCCACAGCTGCAGTGCCGGCATCTTCTTGAACAGCGTCAGTTCGCCGCTTGCCGCCTTCGCTTCATAACCCAGGTAGGCGGTTTCGAACGCACGACCATATTTGTCATGCAGATCGGGCGTGTCCGAGGGCGAGAACAGTGTCCACTCGCCACCTTCGATCACACGCTTCATGAACAGGTCGGGAATCCAGTTCGCGGTGTTCATGTCGTGGGTACGACGGCGCTCATCGCCCGTGTTCTTGCGCAGCTCCAGGAATTCTTCGATATCCAGGTGCCATGTTTCGAGATAGGTGCACACGGCACCCTTGCGCTTGCCACCCTGGTTCACGGCCACAGCCGTGTCGTTGACGACTTTCAGGAACGGCACCACACCCTGGCTTTCGCCGTTGGTGCCCTTGATGTGGCTGCGCAGAGCACGCACCGGTGTCCAGTCGTTGCCCAGGCCGCCGGCATATTTGGCCAGCAGGGCGTTTTCCTTGATGGCGTCGTAGATGCCTTCCAGATTGTCGGCCACCGTCGTCAGATAGCACGACGACAATTGCGAGTGCAGGGTGCCCGAGTTGAACAGCGTCGGCGTCGAGCTCATGAAGTCGAACGACGACAGAATTTCGTAGAACTCGATCGCACGTGCTTCGCGATTGGTTTCACGCAGCGCCAGACCCATGGCCACGCGCATGAAGAAGACCTGCGGCAATTCGATGCGCGTGCCACGCACGTGCAGGAAATAGCGGTCATACAGCGTTTGCAGGCCGAGATAACCGAACTGCAGGTCGCGATTGGCATTGAGTGCCTGGCTGATGCGCGCCAGGTCGTATTTCGCCAGCTCGGGCGAAAGCAGGCCCTGTTCGATGCCATTTGCGATGAATGTGGGGAAGTAGGTTGCATAGCGGGTGGCCATGTCGCCCTGCGCCACTTCTTCGCCCAGCACTTCCTTGCGGATCGTGTGCAGCAGCAGACGTGCGGTGACCTGGCTGTAAGCCGGGTCTTTCTCGACCAGCGAACGGGCCGAGAGAATGGCGGACTTGAAGACCTCATCGACCGGGATGCCGTCGTACAGATTCTTGACGGTCTCGCGCAGAATGGTGTCGGTGTCGATCAGGCCGGCCAGACCCACGCCGGCGGCTTCGATCGTGCCACGCAGTTCGGTCAGGTTCAGTGGGCGCTTGATCCCATTGTCGGTCACGTTCAGACCGAATTCCTGGGGCTGGGCAGCGGGCTGGCTGGCATGCGAGGCCTGGCGCTCCTGGCTGCGCTTTTCGCGATACAGCACGTAGGCACGCGCGACATCATGCTCGCCCGAACGCATCAGGGCGAGTTCGACCTGATCCTGAATGTCTTCAATATGGAAGGTGCCGCCCGAGGGGCGATTGCGCACCAGTGCACTGACGGCCTGGGTGGTCAGATTTTCCAC
>Ga0075364_10000664_pt1 | contig 17846 bp, 17 predicted proteins | sample EndMetdeltDD1764_FD_71517 | JGI IMG/M metagenome (GOLD analysis project Ga0075364, IMG submission 71517) | Populus endosphere microbial communities from Tennessee, USA - Endosphere MetaG P. deltoides DD176-4 | ecosystem: Host-associated > Plants > Roots > Endosphere | place: USA: Tennessee...
AACATCATCGCCTACCTCGAGTACCTCAACGACAACCCGTCCCCGGGTGGTCTCGACCTCGGCGGCCTCGGCCCCGTGTCGGAGGGACTCTTCGTCTGGATCTTCGCGCTCGGCGCGATCGTCGGGGTGACCGTCTGGCTCACCTCGAAGGCCAACTGACTTCGCGCCCGAGCGCACCGAGAGATAGAGAGCACACGAGCATGGCAGACCACGGCACCTCCTCCGGGAAGGACATCGTCATCCCGGCCGAAGTCCCCGGCACTGCCGTCGTCGTGACGGACGCGATCGAGAACCCCGGGTTCCCGCCGTTCCGCCCGCGCGTCAGCGACGTCGACCCGAAGAAGGAGCGTGCCAACGAGCGGCGCGTCGCCTGGTTCTTCTGGGCGTCGATCCTCGGCAGCATCCTCGCGATCGCCGCCTACTTCGTCTTCCCGATCGACGCGGACGACCCCGGCTCGGTGCGCACCAACAACGCGCTGCTCGGCCTGGGCATGGCGCTCGCGCTGTTCGGCATCGGCTTCGGCGCCGTCCACTGGTCGCGCACGATCATGGAGGGCCACGACCTCGTCGAGGACCGCAACGCCGGTCACCCGCCGGCCGAGAAGTACGAGAAGCGCGCCGGAGCCGCGGCCGTCTTCACCGCCGGCAACCAGGAGTCGGGCTTCACCCGGCGCAAGCTGATCCGCAACTCGCTCATCGGCGCCCTCGTGGTGTTCCCGCTGCCCGCCGTCGTGCTGTTCCGCGACCTGGCGCCCGCCGACGACCCGGTCGAGCTGCTGAGCCACACCCTGTGGAAGAAGGGCACGCGTCTCGCGCGCGACCCCGACGGCTCCCCCATCAAGGCGTCCGAGGTCACCCTCGGTTCGGCCTTCCACGTCATCCCCGAGGGCCTCCAGGACCTCGAGCACGGCAAGCTGGAGGAGAAGGCCAAGGCCGCCGTGCTCCTCATGCGCCTGAAGCCCGAGGACCTCACGGTCTCCGAGGGCAAGGAGGACTGGAACTACCAGGGCATCGTCGCGTACTCGAAGATCTGCACGCACGTCGGCTGCCCGGTCGCGCTCTACGAGCAGCAGACCCACCACCTGCTGTGCCCGTGCCACCAGTCGCAGTTCGACATCAAGGAAGAGGCGAAGGTCATCTTCGGACCCGCCAAGCGCCCGCTGCCGCAGCTGCCCATCACCGTCGACGACGAGGGTTACCTGATCGCGCAGAGCGACTTCCACGAACCCGTCGGCCCGAGTTTCTGGGAGCGTTCGCTGTGACCGTCACCGTGTCTGACACCACTGGCACCGAGCGTCCGGGCACCGCCCCGGCGACCGCCGAGGTCGGCCGCGGCATGCGGTTCACCAACTGGGCCGCGGGCTACGTCGACGAGCGCTTCAAGCTGTCCGGCTGGATCCGCGACTACGGTCGCAAGATCTTCCCCGACCACTGGTCGTTCATGCTCGGCGAGGTCGCGCTCTACTCGCTCATCGTCGTGCTGCTCTCGGGCACGTTCCTGACCTTCTTCTTCCAGGCGTCGATGGTCGAGACCCACTACGAGGGCTCGTACGCGCCGCTCAAGGGGATCGAGATGTCGGCCGCGATGGCCTCGACGCTCGACATCTCGTTCGACGTGCGCGGCGGCCTCCTGGTGCGGCAGATCCACCACTGGGCGGCCCTGCTGTTCATCGCGTCGATCGGCCTGCACATGCTGCGCGTGTTCTTCACGGGCGCGTTCCGCAAGCCGCGTGAGATCAACTGGCTGCTCGGCTTCACCCTCTTCATCCTCGCGATGGGTGAGGGCTTCACCGGCTACTCGCTGCCGGACGACCTGCTCTCGGGCAACGGCCTCCGCATCATCGACGGCATGGTCAAGGGCGTTCCGATCATCGGCACCTGGATCTCGTACTTCCTCTTCGGCGGCGAGTTCCCCGGCACGAGCGTCATCGGGATGTTCTACAGCCTGCACATCCTGCTGCTGCCCGCGATCCTGGTCGCGATCGTCGGCGTGCACGTGATCATGGTGTTCGTCAACAAGCACACCCAGTACGCCGGCCCCGGCCGCACCAACGACAACGTCGTCGGTGTGCCGGTCATGCCGGTGTTCGCGGCGAAGGCCGGCGGCTTCTTCTTCATCGTCTTCGGCGTGATCGTGCTGGTCGCGGCCAACGTCACGATCAACCCGATCTGGAACTACGGCCCGTACGACCCCTCGCCCGTCTCCGCCGGCACCCAGCCCGACTGGTACATCGGCTTCGCAGACGGCATGCTGCGCCTCATCCCGCCGGGCTGGGAGCTCGAGATCTTCGGCTTCACGCTGTCGCTCAACATCCTCGTACCGTTGCTGGTGCTGCCGCTGTTCCTCGCCCTCGTCGCGTTCTACCCGTTCTTCGAGGCCTGGGTCACGGGCGACAAGCGCCACCACAACATCGCCGACCGTCCGCGCAACGCGCCGATGCGCACGGCGATCGGTGCCGCGGGTGTCACGTTCTACGCGGTGATGTGGGCGGCGGCCTCGTCCGACCTGCTCGCGACGCACTTCAAGCTCGCGGTCGAGGGCGTCACGCACGTCCTGCAGTTCCTGCTGATCTTCGGGCCGATCTTCGCCTTCATCGTGACGCGACGCATCTGCTTCGCGCTGCAGAAGAAGGACCGCGAGATCGCGCTGCACGGCTACGAGTCCGGCCGCATCGTACGCCTGCCCGGCGGCGAGTACGTCGAGGTGCACCAGCCGCTCAGCGACTACGAGCGCTGGCGCCTGGTGTCGTACAACGACTACAAGCCGCTCATGGTGCGTCCCGACAAGCGCGGCCGCATCTCGGTCATCCAGCGCATCCGCGCCGTGGTGTCCAACGCCTTCTTCGAGGACCGCATCGCGCCGGTGACGAAGGCCGAGCTGGAGTCGCAGAGCCACCACTGATCCGATCCGCTGAGGGCCGTTCCGCTGCAAGCAGGGGAACGGCCCTTCGCGTTCCGCGGCGCCGCAGGCTGGGGGCATGACCGACACCCCCATCCGCCAATTCACTCCCGGGATGCGCGAGCGCCTGCTGCACGACCGCGTGCTCGTGCTCGACGGCCCGCTCGACGACGACAACGGAACGCTGCTCGCGACCCAGCTGCTCACGCTGGCCGCCGACGATCCGCGGGCCGACATCGCCCTCTGGATCCACTCCCCCGGCGGCTCGGTTCCGTCGATGCTGGCGATCCGCGACCTCATGCGCCTCGTGCCGTGCGACGTCTCGACGCTGGCCCTCGGACTCGCCTGCAGCGCCGGGCAGTTCCTGCTCTCGGCGGGCGCCCGCGGTAAGCGATTCGCCCTGCCGCACGCGCGCATCCTCATGCACCAGGGGTCGGCGGGGATCGGCGGGTCGGCCGTCGAGATCGAGTTGCAGGCCGACGACCTGCGCGCCACCCGCGACACCGTGCTCGCCCTGATCAGCGAGGACACCGGCCAGAGCGTGGAGCGCATCTTCGAGGACTCGCTGCACGACCGCTGGTACTCGGCGCCCGAGGCCCGCGACTACGGCTTCATCGATGCGATCGTCAGCGGCTTCGGGGACGTGATGCCCGACCGCTCCCGACCGATCGGCATCGGGGCGGGGACGCCGGCGTGAGCAACTACCTCATCCCGAACGTCGTCTCGGCGCACCCGCGCGGCGACAGGATCATGGATGTCTACTCCCACCTGCTGAGCGAGCGCATCGTCTACCTCGGCACGGCGCTCGACGCGGGCGTCGCGAATGCGCTGATCGCCCAGCTGCTGCATCTCGAGGCGGACAGCCCGGGGCGCGAGATCGCGATGTACATCAACTGCGAGGGCGGGGATCCGGCCGCGATGCTCGCCGTCTACGACACGATGCAGTACGTGCAGTCGCCCGTCGCGACCACCTGCATCGGCCAGGCGGTGGCGACCGGCGCGGTGCTGCTGGCCGCCGGCGCGCCGGGCCGCCGGGCGGCACTCCCCCACGCGCGCATCGTGCTCCACCAGCCCGCGGGCCAGGGGCGCGGCACGATCCCCGACCTGATCCTCGCCGCCGACGAGATCGTGCGGGTGCGCAGCGACCTCGAGACGATCCTCGCCGCGCACAGCGGGCAGAGCGCCGAGACGCTCCGGCGCGACACCGACCGCGACCGCGTGTTCACCGCCCCCGCGGCCCGCGACTACCGTCTGATCGACGAGGTGCTCCCACCGCGGCTCGCGACGGAGGTGACGACGCACCCCCGCCGACGCTGACGCGGCTACGCCGCGAGGGCGAAGCCGACCCGCGCGGGCGCGGCCGCCCGACGGGTGAGGTCGCGCCCGATGTCGGACGCGATCTCGGCGAGCGAGGTGTCGAGGGCGCCGGCGACCGCGGAGATCATCTCGCTCGACGGCTCCTTGATCCCGCGCTCGATCTCGGAGAGGTACTGCGGCGAGATGCCGGCGCGACGCGCGGTGTCGACGAGGGTCTCCGCGCGGTCGGCGCGCAACTCGCGCAGGCGCTCCCCGAGCACCTCCCGCCAGAGCGGCTCCGGGTCGGCCGAAGGGGTGCGGCGGCGAGGAGCATCTTCGATGGGAGTGACGTCAGCCATGCTCCACGGTATCGATCGACCGCGTCGGGTCGGAATCGATTCTGCTCAGGGCAGAACGCGACTGGCGCCCCGATCAGCGGGGAAGAAGCGGCGCATGTACTCCGCGGCGTCGGTGAAGCCCAGGCGGTCGTAGAACCCGCCGGAGCGGCGACTCGCGACCGTCAACTGCGTGACGCCGCGCTGCTCGCAGGCGGCCTCGACGGCGTGCACGAGCAGCGTGCCGTAGGACTTGCCGCGGGCCCCTTCGTCGACGACGATCTCCTGCAGTTGCGCCGACGGGCCGTTCGTCGCGAGCAGCGGCACGATCGTCGTCAGGGCGTAGCCGCCGAGGCGGTCCGAGCCGTCGTCGACGACGAGCAGCAGGACGCCGGGCTGCTCGCCCGCGAAGTATCCGGCGAGCGTCGCGTCGTAGGCATCCCGCTCGGGGGTGAACGCGTGCCCGAGCTGCCGCACGAGCTCCCAGAGGGAGTCCTCGTCACCCGGGCGGGCTTCGCGGACGTTCGCTTCACTCAGCGTGGCGTCGGTCATCTCGAGCCGATCAGCGGGCGAAGAAGTTGCGGTAGTACTCGTACTGCCAGCCGATGATGCCGATCAGGACGATCGGACCGCCGATGAAGGCGATCCAGACGCCGACCGCGAGGCCGAGGAACATCAGCGCGAGTCCGAGGGCCAGGAACATCGGCCACCAGCTCCACGGGCTGAAGTGCCCGATCTCCGGGTCGCCGTCGTCGATCTCGGCGGTCGGGATGTCTTCGGCGATGTCGCCGCCCTGCGCACGCTTGGTGATCGTGATGTAGAACGCCAGGAACAGCGACATGATCGCCCCGAGGCTGATGCCGACGGTGCCGACCCACTCGACGCCCATCGGCGTGATCGGCTCGATCATGTCGGTCGTCGCGTGGTCGATCAGCGACCAGATCGTGTAGCCGGCCGCCGAGAGGGCGAAGAAGCCCGCGAGCAGCCAGAACAGGTTCGCGTTGACGCGCACGTTACTTCACCTCTCCGTCGGCGAGATCGACGACCGGACGCTCGGGGGCATCCTTCAGTGGTCCGATGCCGACCTGCACGCCCGCCTCCGGGTGGTGGAGGTCGAACGCCGGCGACTCCGAACGGATGCGCGGGATCGACACGAAGTTGTGCCGCGGCGGCGGGCACGAGGTCGCCCACTCGAGCGACCGGGCGTTGCCCCACGGGTCGTCGACGGTGACCTTCTCGCCGCGACGGGCGGTGACGAGCACGTTGAGGAAGAACGGGATCAGCGAGGCGCCGAGGATCATGGCGCCGATCGTCGAGATCTGGTTCATCCAGGTGAGACCGTCCTCCTCGAGGTAGCTCCAGTAGCGTCGGGCGCCGCCCATGACGCCGATCCAGTGCTGGATGAGGAAGGTCGTGTGGAAGCCGATGAACAGCATCCAGAAATGCACCTTGCCGAGCGTCTCGTTGAGCATCTTGCCGGTCCACTTCGGCCACCAGAAGTAGAAGCCGGAGAACATCGCGAAGACGACGGTGCCGAAGACGACGTAGTGGAAGTGCGCGACGACGAAGTAGCTGTCGGAGACGTGGAAGTCCAGCGGCGGGCTCGCCAGGATCACGCCGGTCAGGCCGCCGAAGGTGAAGGTGATCAGGAAGCCGATCGCCCACAGCATCGGGGTCTCGAAGGTGACCGAACCGCGCCACATCGTGCCGACCCAGTTGAAGATCTTCACGCCCGTCGGAACGGCGATGAGCATCGTCAGCAGGGCGAAGAACGGCAGCAGCACCGAGCCGGTGACGTACATGTGGTGCGCCCACACCGTGACCGAGAGGGCGGCGATCGCGATCGTCGCGTAGATCAGCGTCTTGTAGCCGAAGATCGGCTTGCGGCTGAAGACCGGCAGCACCTCGGAGATGATGCCGAAGAACGGCAGCGCGATGATGTACACCTCGGGGTGCCCGAAGAACCAGAACAGGTGCTGCCAGAGGATGGCGCCGCCGTTCGCGGGATCGAGCAGGTGCGAGTCGAACACCCGGTCGGCGCCGAGCGCGAAGAGCCCGGCGGCGAGCACCGGGAAGGCGAGCAGCACGAGGATCGACGTCACCAGGACGTTCCAGGTGAAGATCGGCATGCGGAACATCGTCATGCCGGGCGCGCGCATCGTGATGATCGTGGTGATGAAGTTGACCGCACCGAGGATCGTGCCGAAACCGGCGAGGGCGAGGCCGAACACCCAGAGGTTGCCGCCGAGACCCGGCGTGAACGACTGGTCGGAGAGCGGCGCATAGGCGAACCAGCCGAAGGACGCGGCACCCTGCGGCGTCAGGTACCCGCCGACGGCGATGAGGCCGCCGAACAGGTAGAGCCAGTAGGCGAACGCGTTGAGTCGCGGGAACGCGACGTCGGGGGCGCCGATCTGCAGGGGCATCGCGACGTTGGCGAAGCCGGCGAACAGCGGGGTCGCGAACAGCAGCAGCATGATCGTGCCGTGCATCGTGAAGAGCTGGTTGTACTGCTCACCCGAGGCGACGAGGGTGCTGCCCGGCTCCCAGAGCTGCGCGCGGATGATGAGCGCCATCACGCCGCCGAGGCAGAAGAAGAGGAACGACGAGATCAGGTACAGATACCCGATGGTCTTGTGGTCGGTCGTGGTGAGCCACTTCACGACGACGTTGCCCTTGCGCTCCACCTTGGAGGCGCCGAACGGCAGGGTTCCCGAAGACTGGGGTGCGGTCGTGGTGGTCATCACTCTTCCTCGCCCACGCCGGTGCCCGGCAGGTTGCTGTTCACGTTGAATTCCTCGCCGATGGTGCCGGTCTGGCCCTTGTCGCGCAGGAGCTCCATCTGGGCGTCGTACTCCTCGCGCGAGACGACCTTGACCTTGAAGAGCATCTGCGAGTGGTACTCGCCGCAGAGTTCGGCGCACTTGCCGTCGTACTCGCCCTCCTTGAGGGGGACGAAGTACATGTAGTTGGACCGCGCCGGGATCATGTCCTTCTTGTAGAGGAAGTCCACGATCCAGAACGAGTGGATGACGTCACGCGACTCGAGCTTGATCTCGACGCTCTCGCCGACCGGCAGGTACAGCACCGGGAGCTGGGAGGTGTCGAATCCCGCGGTGCCGTCCTGACGCTCCTGCGCCTGGATGCCGACGTCGTAGACGTCCTCGTCGGTGTAGTTGAAGGTCCACGACCAGCGCTGCCCGTAGACCTCGATCTGCACGTCGGGGTCGGGCTCGACCTCTTCGATCGCGGCCTGGTCGCGGGCGGTGAACGCGAAGAAGCCGATCACGAGGATCAGCGGCACGATCGTGTAGAAGATCTCGATCGGGAGGTTGTAGCGGAGCTGCACCGGGAGACCGGTCTGGCCCTTGCGGCGACGGTAGACGACGGCCGCCCAGATGATGACGCCCCAGGTGACGATGCCGACCGCGAGCAGCACGATCCAGGAGGTGACCCAGAGGCCCGTCGTGCGATCGGTGTGGTTGGTCGCGCCGACCGAATCCTCGGGCAGGAAGCCGATGAGCTGCGCCTGCGTGCAGCCCGCGAGGATGATCGTGACCGCGGCCATGATCGGGACCATCGCCCAACGAGCCAGTTTCGACTTGGCCGGCTTCGACGGCGTGGGGCGAGTTGAGCGCACCGGTGAACCTCTCAGGACAGAAGGAAGATCTCCTACGTCCTGAGTCTAGTAGCTCAGTGGAAGCTGTCTCCGCAGGCGCACGAGCCGGAGGCGTTCGGGTTGTCGATCGTGAAGCCCTGCTTCTGGATCGTGTCCTCGAAGTCGATCGCGGCACCGTCGAGGTAGGGCACGCTCATCTTGTCGACGACGACCTCGACGCCGTCGAAGTCGCGCGTGACGTCGCCGTCGAGCAGGCGCTCGTCGAAGTAGAGCTGGTAGATCAGACCGCTGCAGCCGCCCGGCTGCACCGCGACCCGGAGGCGCAGGTCGTCGCGGCCCTCCTGCTCGAGCAGGTTCCGGACCTTGGTCGCCGCCGTGTCGGTGAGGTTCACGCCGTGCGTGGTGAGGTCAGACGAAGTCAGCGCGGTGTCGGTCATGTCACCGAGTGTAAAGCAGCATCCCGTTCATTCGCTGGAGCGCGCGTTGAGCCGCGACAGCAGCAGCGCCTCGGAGAGGATGGCCCGCTGGAACGTCGGCAGGTGCACGGATTCGTTCGGGCTGTGCGCCCGCGAATCCGGGTCCTCGACGCCGGTGATCAGGATCTGCGCGCCCGGGAAGAGTTCGACGAGGTCGGCGATGAACGGGATCGAACCCCCGGCACCGATCTCGACGGCCTCGCGCCCGTACGCCTCGGTCATCGTCTCGAGCGCGTCCTTCGCGGCCCAGCCGCTCGAGTCGACGAGGAACGGGTTGCCGGTGTCGAGGTCCTCGATCGAGATCTCCGCGCCGAACGGGACGTGGCTGAGCAGATGCGCCTCGATCGCGGCGAAGGCATCCTGCCACGTCTGCCCCGGGGCGACGCGTGCGCTGATCCGCACCCGCACGCTCGGCACCAGGGTGTTCGACGCGTTCCGGATGTTCGGGATGTCCATGCCGGTGACCGTGATCGAGGGCTGGTACCAGGTGCGGGAGAGGATGTCGCCCGTGCCGATCGGCGACACGCCCTCGAGCAGGCCCGACTCCTCGCGGAGCTTCGCCTCGGCGTACGCGGGGGTCTCCTCGTCGTGGCTGGTGAGCCCGTCGACCGCGACCGAGCCGTCCTTCTTCCACAGGGTGCTGAGCAGCTCGATCGCCGCCATCGGCGCGTCGGGCACGGCACCGCCCATCATCCCGGAGTGACTCGCGTGCGCCAGCGTGGTGATGCGCAGGTTGAAGGCGACGGCCCCGCGGAGCGCGATGGTCAGCGCCGGGGTGTCGAGATCCCAGTTGCCGGAGTCGGCGACGACGATGACATCCGCCTTCAGCCGGTCCCGGTAGCGCCGCAGGATCTCGTGCAGCGAGCGGGAGCCGAACTCCTCCTCCCCTTCGACGAACAGCACGAGGCCGACATCCAGGTCCTCTCCCCCGGCTTCGACGATCGCGCGGATCGCGCCGATGTGCGCCATCACGCCCGCCTTGTCGTCGGCGGCGCCGCGCCCGTAGAGCCGGTCGCCCTTCAGGGTCGGCTCGTAGGGCGTCGAGTCCCAGACCTCGGGCTCGCCCTCGGGCTGCACGTCGTGGTGCGCGTAGAGCATGATCGTCGGCCGGCCGTTGCGGGCGGCGCGGGTCGCGATGACCGCGGGTCCGCCGAGCTTGCCGGCGTCGCCGTAGGGCACCTGCACGACGTCGATCTCGTCGAAGACGCCGGTGTCGGCGGCGAGAGCCCGCACGGCCTCGGCGCTCGCCTCGACCTGCGCCGGGTCGAAGCCGTCCCAGGAGACCGACGGGATGCGGACCAGCCGCGAGAGGTCGGCGACGGCGAGCGGGAAGCCGGCCGCGACCGCCTCGGCGAGCTCGGCGGAGAGCGGGGTCGGAGCGTCCTTCGTGGGCATCCCGTAATCTTAAGTCGTGGCCAGAGCGCAGAAGTCCGAACCGACCCCCGAGGTTGTCGTCGCGGAGGAGACCCCGATCAAGAAGGGGCACGCCACTCCGACCCGGAAGGAGCAGGAGGCGGCCCGTCGTCGCCCCCTCGTCCCCAAGGACCGCCGCCTCGCCGCGCAGCAGAACCGCGCCGCGCAGGCGTCGGAGCGCGAGAAGGCCCGTATCGGCATGGCGAAGGGCGACGAGCGCTACCTGCCGATTCGCGACAAGGGCCCGCAGAAGCGGTTCGTGCGCGACTACGTCGACGCGCGGTTCAGCGCGGGCGAGGTCCTGATGCCGGTGCTGGTGCTCGTCATCCTCACCTGGTTCCTCCCGCAGCAGTTCCTCGACTACGTCTTCCTCGGCTTCTGGGCGGTGTTCGCGTTCGTCGTCATCGACTGCGTCGTCCTCGGCTTCCAACTGACGAAGAAGCTCGCCGCGAAATACGGCAAGGACAAGGTCGAGAAGGTGCGCTGGTACGCCGCGATGCGGTCGATCCAGATGCGGTTCCTGCGTCTGCCGAAGCCGCAGGTCAAGCGCGGGCAGTACCCGACGCTCTGAGTCCCCGGATGATCCCCCGCGCCCAGAACGGGCCGCGGTAGAGGAACGCCGTGTAACCCTGCACCAGGGTCGCGCCCGCCGCGAGGCGCTCCGCGACGTCGGCGGCCGTGTCGACGCCGCCGACCGAGACGAGCACGAAGTCGGCGGGGACGGCGGACCGGAGCAGCCGCAGGAGCTCGAGCGACCGTGCGGCGAGCGGGGCTCCGGAGAGTCCCCCCTCCCCCGCCGCGGCGACGACGTCGGCCGGGGTGCGCAGGCCCGCGCGGGAGATCGTCGTGTTCGTCGCGACCAGCCCGGGGAGCCCGAGTTCGACGCTCAGGGCCGCGATCTTCAGCGCCTGCTCGTCGGTGACGTCGGGCGCGATCTTGACGAGCACGGGCACTCCCCCGGCGGCATCCCGCACCGCGGTCAGCAGCGGGGTGAGCAGGTCGAGTTCCTGCAGGCCGCGCAGCCCGGGGGTGTTCGGGGAGCTGACGTTGACGACGAGGTAGTCGGCGAGCGGGGCGAGGATCCGGGTCGAGGCGAGGTAGTCGTCGAGCGCGTCCTCGACCGCGACGACCCGCGACTTGCCGATGTTGACGCCGATCACCGGACGGACGCGACGGCGGCGCTCGCGTTCCAGCCGTCGGGCCGCGGCCTCCGCCCCGGCGTTGTTGAAGCCCATCCGGTTGACGACCGCGCGATCGGCGACGAAGCGGAACAGCCGTGGCTTCGGATTGCCGGGCTGCGGCACGGCGGTGATCGTGCCGACTTCGACGTGCCCGAACCCCAGGACGCCGAGACCGTGGATGGCGGCGGCCTCCTTGTCGAAGCCGGCGGCCAGCCCGAACGGCGACGAGAACCGCAGGCCGAGCGCCTCGACGGCGAGCGACGGATGCGGGCGGCTCAGGCCGCGCAGGAATCCGGGGAGCAGGCGGATGACGCGGAACGCGAGGTGGTGGGCGCGCTCGGGGTCCATCCTGCTCAGGACCAGGCGGAACAGGAGGGCGTACATCGGATTCAAACTTAGCGCGACCCTCGGGCCGGGACGGCCCTCGACGCTGGCGTCGCTGCGAAGGCCAGAAATGGCCTTCGCTCCGTGCTCCAGCGCGCTACTCCGCGACCGGGGTCTCGGCGGTGGCGTTCTCGACGCGGAGCAGCGCGATCGCCGACTCGAAGTCGTCGAGCGAGTCGAAGCCCTGGTAGACGCTCGCGAACCGCAGGTAGGCGACCTCGTCGAGTTCGCGCAGCGGCGGCAGGATGGCGAGGCCGATCTCGTTCGCGTCGATCTGCGCGACCCCCGTCGCCCGGATGCTCTCCTCCACCCGCTGCGCGAGGTAGGCCAGGTCGGCGTCGCTCACCGGACGGCCCTGGCAGGCCTTGCGCACGCCGGACACGATCTTCTCGCGGCTGAACAACTCGACGATGCCCGACCGCTTGATCACGGAGAGGCTCGCGGTCTCGGTCGTCGAGAAGCGCCGGCCGCACTCCGGGCACTGCCGGCGCCGGCGGATCGACAGCCCGTCGTCGCTCGTACGGGAGTCGACGACGCGGCTGTCGGAGTGGCGGCAGAAGGGGCAGAACATGGTGCGACCAGGGTATCTCCCGCCCGGATGAACGGCTGGGAGGCTAGCGACCCCGGAAGCGGGCGTCGACGGCGTCGCCGTGCGCGGGCAGCTGCTCCGCGTCGCTCATCGCCCGGATGTGCGGCGCGACCTGGCGCAGCGCAGCCGCGTCGTACTGCACGACCTGCTGCGGCCGCAGGAAGGTGACGGCCGAGATCCCGGACGTGAAACGTGCCGTGCCCCCCGTGGGCAGGATGTGGTTCGAGCCCGCGAGGTAGTCGCCGAGGCTGACCGGCGAGTGGGTGCCGAGGAAGATGGCGCCGGCGTGCGACACCCGGTCGAGGATCGCCCCCGGGTCGGCGGTCTGGATCTCCAGGTGCTCGGGGGCGTAGGCGTCGCTCACCCGCGCGGCCGTGTCGAGGTCGTCGACGAGCACGATCGCCGACTGCGGCCCGGCGAGGGCGACCAGCACGCGTTCACGGGCCGAGGTCTGCGCGACCTGACGTTCCAGCTCGGCGCGCACGGCATCCGCGAGTTCCGGCGAGACGGTGACCAGCACGGCGGCGGCCGACTCGTCGTGCTCGGCCTGGCTGATCAGGTCGGCGGCGACCACGACCGGGTCGGCACCGGCATCCGCGATGACGAGCACCTCCGACGGGCCGGCCTCGGCGTCGATGCCGACGTCGCCCTGCACGACGCGCTTCGCCGCGGCGACGTAGACGTTGCCGGGGCCCGCGACCACGTCGACGGGTTCCAGACTCAGCGAGGGGACGCCGTAGGCCAGCGCCCCGATCGCCCCCGCGCCCCCCATCGCGTAGACCTCGTCGACGCCGAGCACTCCGGCGACGCCGAGGATGAGCGGGTGCACCTCGTGGTCGAAGGCGGTCTGCGGCGGCGAGGCGAGCGCGATCGAGCCGACGCCCGCCACTTGGGCGGGCACGACGTTCATCACGACGCTCGACGGATACACCGCCTTGCCGCCGGGGACGTAGAGCCCGACCCGGTCGACCGGCTGCCAGCGCTGCGCGATCGTCGCGCCCGGGGCGAGCGTCGTCACCGCCGGGGCGGGGACCTGGGCGCGACTCGCGGCGCGCTCCCGGCCGATGACCTCGTCGAGGGCGGCGCGGATCTGCCGCGGCAGCTTCGCCACCGCGGCCGTGATCGTCGCGGGATCCACCCGGATGGCCGCGGCCCGACCGCCGTCGAAGCGATCGCCCTGCTCGGCCAGTGCGTCGGCGCCGCGCTCGCGGACGTCCCGGATGATCTCGGCGGCGACCGGGACCGCGGCCGACACGTCGACCTCGGCGCGATGCACGAGGGCCCGCAATTCGGTCGACGAGGGGCGGCGTCCGCGGAGGTCGATCGTCTGGATCATGGCCCATCCATGCTACGGACTCCCCGGCCCGGGGAATGGCAGCCCCGGCGACGGGGTTGACTGAGGGAGTGGAACCGCACATCGTCGACGACCTGTCCGCCTTCAAGCTGGCCTTCCGGCGCCACGCCGCCGGCGTCGCGGTGGTGACCGGTCTCACCCCGGACGGCGCCCCCGTCGGCTTCACGGCGACGTCGCTCGCGTCACTCGCCGCGGTCCCCCCGCTCGCGACGTTCAACATGGCGCGGATCTCGACCGCCTGGCCGGCCGTGGAGGGCACGAGCCACGTCATCATCCACCTGCTCGGCGCACGCAACCGCGGTCTCGCCCAACGCCTCTCCGGCGCGCACGACGAGCGCTTCGCCGGCGACCACTGGGCCCCCGGTCCGCTCGGCCTGCCGCTGCTCGCGGACGTGCCCGCCTGGATGCTGGGCCGGATCGTCGAGCGCGTCCCGGTCGCCGACAACGCCGTCGTGGTCGTGCAGATCGAAGACGGCGGCCTGGGGGCCGACGACGAGGCGCTGGTCTACCACGAGCGGACCTACATGGCGCCCGGCCCCGCCCTCGTCGACTGACTACGCGGTCGGGGTGACGGGACCGTAGGCGAACACGCCGTCGGGGTCGACCCGTCGCCGGATGCCGGCGAGCCGGTCGAACGTCGCGTCGGGCCAGGCCGAGCGGAACTCCGCCTCGTCCTCGAAGTGCGCCGCGTAGTTGACCGTCGTCTTCGGGGCGACCCAGCGCGCGATCGCCTGCCGGAATCCGGCGCCGGCGGCCGGCAGGATCTCCGCGAACAACGACGGGTCGGGCGCGCCGACGACGTGGATGGCGAACGCGCCGTCGCGGCCGCCCACGGCGGACCCGCCGGGCACATCGGTCGCGGTCGCCCCGCCGAGGTGGCGGAGCTCGATCGCGAGGAACGGGATCGGCGCCGTCGGGTGGAACGCCGAGGTGAGCACCGCGGCGAACTCCGGGTCGAGCGGCTCGAGTAGCGCCCCCCAGCCCCAGGCCGGCCCGGGATCGGTCGGATCGGCGTGGATCTGCGCGACGTCGGTGAGCGCCATCGGGCCGAGGGCGTCGGTCTCGATCGGGGCGAGGGCGCGCAGCGGGGCCGCGAGCCGCTCCCCCGCCGCGGCGTCGGCCGGGGACGCGAACCGCAGCGTCGTGAGGAACCGGCCGCGCAGCGGCGGCGGGAGGAAGTCGGCGTCGGGGAACCTGACCATCACGAGCGAGGTCGTCACGTCGGCCGGGGCGTCCGCGGTCCAGTCGATCCAGCCGCGGAGCACGGTCTCGGCGTGCGGGGCGTCGAAGGTGAGCGAGCCGGCGTACAGCTCCGGGATCGGCACGAGGCGCACCCGCACCTCGGTCACGACGCCGAATCCGCCCTTGCCGCCGCGGAGCGCCCAGAAGAGGTCGGCATCCCCGTCGGGCGACGCGTCGACGATCTCCCCGGACGCGGTGACGACGGTCGCGCCGAGCAGGTAGTCCGACGAGAAGCCGTGACTGCGCGCGAGCGGCCCGATGCCCCCGCCGAGCAGGTAGCCGACGGCGCCGACCGTCGCGGCGGAGCCGGTGACCGGCGCGAATCCGGCCGGAGCGGCCGCGACCACGGCGGACCAGGGCACCCCGGCGCCGATCGTCGCCACGTCGCCGTCGATCGACAGGGTGTCGAGACGCCGGGTCGTGATGACGAGGCCGTCGGTGATCGGCACCTCCGCGCCGTGACCGGTGGCCTGCACCCGCACGGCGAGCCCGTGCTCGGCGGCGTAGCGGACCGCGGCGACCACGTCAGCCACCGACGCCACCCCGACGACGAGGTCGGGCGCGTGGGTGACCGCGAGGTTGAACCCCGACAGCTCCGCGGCGAACCCCTCGTCACCCGGTTCCCGAACGACGCCCGTGATCTGGTTGCTCAGCTCGTGCATTCCCCCAGGCTAGCGAGGGTCTCCGACGTTCAGACGATGCAGTTCGGCCCGAGCAGGCTCTTCAACTCGCCGTAGAGGTCGGCCGTCACGGTGACCGGGAACGGCACCTCGAACATCCGCGCGCTCTCGCCGCGCACCAGCCGCAGCCGCACCTCGTTGTCGCCCCGGTGCCGGATGAGCACCTCGTTGAGGGCGGACACCACCTCGGTCGTCGCTCGGTGCTCGGGCAGCGAGATGACGACCGGACCGGAGCCGAGTGACGCGCCCGTGTCGGGCACGAACAGGCTGACGGCGTGCAGGTTGAGCCCGTCGTCGCGCGTCGCGACCCGGCCCTTGATGACGACGATCGCGTCGTTCTGCAGCGACGGCGAGAACTCCAGGTACGTCTTGCCCATGAACAGCACCGTGACCTCGCCGCCGAAGTCCTCGACGGTGACCATGCCGAACGGGTTGCCCGAGCTGCGCGCCGTGCGGTGCTGCACGCTCGTCAGCAGGCCCGCGACCGTGACGGTCTCGCCGTCGTGCGCGGCCTCGCCCCCGATCAGGTCGGTGATCGAGATGCTCGCGTGCTTGGCGAGGGTCGACTCGAGGCCGGCGAGCGGGTGGTCGGAGACGTAGAGGCCGAGCATCTCCCGCTCGAACGCGAGCTTGTCGCGCTTGTTCCACTCGGGCCGCGGCGGCACCACCTGCGTCGAGTGCTCGGGCTCGTCCCAGAGGGAGTCGAAGTCGAAGCCGACCTGGCCGTTCGCCTCCTCGCGCTTGCGCTTGACCTCCTGCTCGACCGCCCCCTCGTGGATCTCGATGAGCGCCCGCCGGGTGTCGCCGAGCGAGTCGAATGCGCCCGCCTTGATGAGCGACTCGACCATGCGCTTGTTCGTCGCCTGGATCGGCACCTTCGTGAGGTAGTCGTGGAACGACCCGAAGGCGCCCTTCTCCTCGCGGGTGCGCTTGATCTGCTCGACGACCGCGAAGCCGACGTTGCGCACGGCTCCCAGACCGAACCGGATGTCGTCGCCGACGGCGGCGAAGTAGGCGATCGACTCGTTCACGTCGGGCGGGAGCACCTTGATGCCCATCCGGCGGCACTCGTTGAGGTAGATGGCGAGCTTGTCGCGCGCGTCCCCGACACTGGTCAGCAGCGCCGCCATGTACTCGGCCGGGTAGTGCGCCTTGAGGTACGCCGTCCAGTACGAGATGACCCCATAGGCCGCCGAGTGCGCCTTGTTGAAGGCGTAGTCGGAGAACGGCACGAGGATCTCCCAGAGGGTGCCGACGGCGACCTTCGAGAAGCCGTTGGCGAGCATCCCGGCCTCGAAGTCGGCGTACTGCTTGTCGAGCTCCGACTTCTTCTTCTTGCCCATCGCCCGGCGCAGGATGTCGGCCTGGCCGAGCGAGAACCCGGCGACCTTCTGCGCGATCGCCATGACCTGCTCCTGGTAGACGATGAGGCCGTAGGTCGTGTCGAGGATGTCGCGCAGCGGCTCCGCGAGCTCGGGATGGATCGCGGTGATCGGCTGGAGCCCGTTCTTGCGCAGCGCGTAGTTCGTGTGCGAGTTGGCGCCCATCGGACCCGGCCGGTACAAGGCGATGAGGGCCGAGATGTCCTCGAAGTTGTCGGGCCGCATCTGCTTGAGCAGCGCGCGCATCGGCCCGCCGTCGAGCTGGAAGACGCCGAGCGAGTCGCCGCGGGCGAGCAGCGCGTACGCCTCGGGGTCGTCGAACTCGAGCTCTTCGAGCACCGGACGGACCCCCCGGTTGGTCTGGATGTTGTCGAGCGCGTCGTCGATGATCGTCAGGTTGCGCAGCCCGAGGAAGTCCATCTTGACCAGGCCGAGCGACTCGGACGCCGGGAAGTCGAACTGCGTGACGATCTGGCCGTCCTGCTCGCGGCGCATGATCGGGATGATGTCGATCAGCGGTTCGCTCGACATGATGACGCCGGCGGCGTGCACGCCCCACTGGCGCTTGAGCCCCTCGAGACCGCGCGCGGTCTCGTAGACGGTGCGGGCATCCGGATCGGTCTCGAGGATCGCGCGGAAGTCCGCCGCCTCCTTGTAGCGCTCGTGCGTCGGGTCGGTGATGCCCGAGAGCGGGATGTCCTTGGCCATGATCGGCGCGGGCATCGCCTTCGTGAGCTTCTCGCCCATCGAGAACGGGAAGCCGAGCACGCGCCCGGCATCCTTCAGGGCCTGCTTGGACTTGATGGTGCCGTAGGTGACGATCTGCGCGACGCGCTCGTCGCCGTACTTGTCGGTCACGTACTGGATGACCTCGCCGCGGCGCCGGTCGTCGAAGTCCACGTCGAAGTCGGGCATCGAGACGCGCTCGGGGTTGAGGAACCGCTCGAAGATGAGGCCGTGCTTGAGCGGGTCGAGGTCGGTGATCCGCATCGCGTA
>Ga0075364_10000665_pt1 | contig 17807 bp, 16 predicted proteins | sample EndMetdeltDD1764_FD_71517 | JGI IMG/M metagenome (GOLD analysis project Ga0075364, IMG submission 71517) | Populus endosphere microbial communities from Tennessee, USA - Endosphere MetaG P. deltoides DD176-4 | ecosystem: Host-associated > Plants > Roots > Endosphere | place: USA: Tennessee...
TTCGACGTGCAGGTAGCCGTTCCAGCCGACCAGCACGGCGGCCAGGCCGACGAACGAGTGCAGCAGCGCGATCAGCTCGGGCATGCCCGTCATTTCGACGATCTTGGCGCGCCACAGACCGATCGCGGCGCCGATGGCCATGGCGCCGACGAGCAGCCCTACGCCAACGGGTTCGATGTCGCGGGCGAATGCCAGCGCGATCGTCGCGATCAGGGCGACGGCCATCCCTCCGATGCCGAAAGTGTTGCCAGCCCTGGATGTTTCATGCTTGGACAGTCCGGCCAGCGCGAGGATGAATAGAATCGCCGCGACGACGTACGCTGCGGTTGCGATGGTTTCCAGCGACATGGTCAGCTCCTCGAGAACATGGCCAGCATGCGGCGGGTCACCGCGAAGCCGCCGAAGACGTTGATGCTGGCGAGCAGGATCGCCAGGGTTGCCACCGCGGTGACGACGACATTGCCGTGCCCGACCTGCAACAGCGCACCGACCACGATGATCCCGGAGATCGCGTTGGTCACCGACATCAGCGGGGTGTGCAGCGCATGGTGCACATTGCCGATCACGTAGTAGCCGATCACGATGGCCAGCGCGAACACCGTCAGGTGCACCTGCAGCGCGGACGGCGAGAGCGCGATCAGCGCGAACAGCACCGCCGCGGCTGTGAAGGTCACCCCGAGACGACGCCCGATGGTCATGGGCTTCTTGGCCGGCTTCGTCTCCACCGGCGCGGCGACCGCAGCAGCGGCAGGTGCCGCTGACACCTGGACAGGCGGTGGCGGCCAGGTGACCTCGCCGTCGCGGACCACCGTCACCGAGCGCTGCACCACATCCTCGAAGTCGAGGATGAGCTTCCCGTCTTTCTCCGGGGTCAGCAGCTTGAGCAGGTTGACCAGGTTGGTGCCGTAGAGCTGCGATGCCGTTGCGGGCAGCCGGCCCGCCAGATCGGTGTAGCCGATGATCGTCACGCCGTTGTCGGTGACGATGACCTGGTCCTTGACGGTGCCCTCGACGTTGCCGCCGTTGGCCGCAGCCATGTCGACGATGACGCTGCCCGACTTCATCGAGGCCACCATGTCGGCGGTGATGATTCGCGGAGCCGGCTTACCGGGGATCAGCGCGGTCGTGATGATGATGTCGACGTCCTTGGACTGCTCGGCGTAGAGCTGCGCCTCACGGGCCTTGTAGTCGTCGCCCATCTCCTTGGCGTAGCCCGTGGCCGATACTTCGGCGTCCGGTGACTCGATCGAAAGATATTCCCCACCAAGAGATTTGACCTGATCTGCGACCTCGGGCCGGGGATCGGTGGCGCGGACGATGGCGCCGAGGCTGCCTGCCGCACCGATAGCCGCGAGACCGGCCACGCCGGCGCCGACGACCAGCACCTTGGCCGGCGGGACCTTGCCAGCCGCGGTCACCTGCCCGGTGAAGAACCGGCCGAACTTGTTGGCGGCCTCGATGACGGCGCGGTAGCCCGCGATGTTCGCCATCGACGACAGCACGTCCAGTGATTGGGCCCTGGAGATACGCGGGACAGCATCCATGGCCAACACGGTGATCGGCCGGGTGGCGAGCTGCTCGACGAGCTCCGGCCTGAGCGCGGGGGAGATCAGGCCGATCAGGGTGGCGCCGTCGCGCAGGGCGGCGATCTCAGCGTTGTCCGGCGCGTTCACCTTGAGCACCACGTCGGCCGTCCAGACCTGCTCGGAGGGGCCGACGCTGGCACCGGCCTCCGTAAACGCCGCGTCGGAGAAGCTCGAGGCGGCGCCCGCGTCGGCCTCGACCACCACCTCGTAGCCGAGCTTGATGAGTTGGCCGACCGTCTGCGGAGTCGCGGCGACGCGCGTTTCCCCAGGCAGCGACTCTCTCGGGATCCCGATGATCATCGATTCGATCCGATCTAAGTTTCTGTCACGGTCCGGTCGGAGTGCGAGAATGCCCCCCGACACAGCTCGTCATGGGACGAGTGGAATACGTCAGTCTAAGAGTTGACAGAAATCGACTACGTGTCCTGTCGGTCACATGTCGGAGATGCGGAATATCCGGAACTGCGCGCCGCAGTGGCGCGCGCGGTGCAAAGCAGCAGCTGCTAGGGCTTAGACCGGGGGATAGGCCGGTGGCGGATAAACGCCGCGCAGGATCCAGGCGAACCAGTTGGCTCCGTATTCGATCTCGTCGCTCGCGTCATAGTCCGGGTTCGGATCCACGTCATCACCTCTCGCGTAGCGGCCGGTTCTCGCTGAAGTCTAGACCCGCGTCCCTGACCGCGACAGCCCGACGACCTAAACTGGCCAACCAGTTGATTGATGCCCCGGCACCGTCCGGGCCTGCATATAGTGAGTCGCCATGTCCGAAGCCACCGCCAACGGGATGTCCCGCCGCGAAGAGCTGCTGGCCGTCGCCACCAAGCTGTTCGCCGCGCGGGGGTATCACGGCACCCGGATGGATGATGTGGCCGACGCGGTCGGCCTGAACAAGGCGACCGTGTATCACTACTACGCCAGCAAATCGTTGATTCTCTACGACATCTACAAGGGCGCCGCGGACTTCACGGTCGACGCGCTGCACGACGACCCGACGGCGTCGGCGCGCGAGACGATCTATCACTTCACCCGGCGGCTGCTGGTCGGCATCGCAGGCAACATCGAGCGAGCGGCGGTGTATTTCCAGGAGGGCCCTTACATCACCGAGTGGTTCACCGAGGAGCAGGTCGCCTACATCCGCGAGAAGGAAACCCAGGTCTACGAACACGTGCGCGACGTCATCGACCGCGGCATCGCCAGCGGCGAGTTCTACGACTGTGACTCGCATGTGCTGGCGCTCGGCTACATCGGGATGACGTTGGGCTCCTACCGCTGGCTGCGGCCGCACGGCAGGCGTACTGCGCAGGAAATCGCCGAGGAGTTCAGCACCGCGCTGCTGCGCGGCTTGATTCGCGACGAGACCGTGCGCGTCGAGTCGCCGCTTGGCGTCGATTCGAAAAACACTGCTCGCTCGACCTAGAACGCGAACCGGTTCACTACATCGAAGTTGCGCATGGGCGTCGCGTACGTCAGCCGGAATATCAGGCGTTGCGGTGTGTACGGAATCGATTCGTAGCCGGCCAGCGCCGAGGATTGTTCGACGAAGCGCAGTCGCGGATTCCACGCCTCGAGTTCCCTGGGATCGGCGATGCCCCACTTGGTGATTCCCTTGGTGAGAATTTTCGACAACCGGGGCCCGCTCGGAGGCCCCGTGTCGAACAGCATTTCACCGCTGGGGAATCGGTCGGTGAGCCGTCCGAGTAGCTCGCGGACGTCACGCTCGGTGATGTACATCAGCAGTCCTTCGGCGACGACGAGTGTCGGGCGGCCGGTCGGTATTTCGTCCAGCCACCCGGGATCGGTCACCGACGAGCCGATCATGCGGTAGGTGTCGGTCTCGTCGTACAACTTGCGGCGCAACTCGATCACGCCGGGCTGGTCGAGGTCGAACCACTGCACGGTCGACGGCGGATCGATCCGGAAGGCCCGGGTGTCCAGGCCGCAACCGAGGTGCAGGACGGCCGCGTCCGGATGCCGCCGCAGGAAGTCGCTCGTCCAGTCGTCGAGCTTCCTGGCGCGCAAGGCCACCAGGAACCGGTTGGCCCACGGCTGCGCCGCCCGGTGTATGCGCTTGAAGTCATAGTCGATCCGGTCGACGGCTTCTGCAGCCGCGTGGTCACCCAAAATCGCTCGTGGCACCCGGCTTTCGCATGCCCGCAGGTACAGGGTGACCAGGTTCGTCCACTCCACCGAGCGCCAGCCAACGGAGCTGAAGTCAACCTTGGTCGTCGTCATCGGTTTCTCCTTTCGGCGCGGTAGTCGTTCCACCGCTGCATCAACTCGTCGCGGTAGTCCTGTGCGGAGAATTCGCAGAAGTCGCGGAAGTCCTCGAGCCGCTCCCGTTGCTCGGCGCGGTCCTTGCCCAGCACCGACAGGCCGAAGTCTGCGACGTCGATGCCGGGCTTCATCAGGGCCAGCTGCGTGTCGAGCACGCTGCTGAAGCCGCCAGGCGTGACGCGGTAGTGGTGCTGGCGGGTGGGACTGGGCAGCCGCTCGATCATCCCGCCCTCCTGCAGCTGGCGGGCGACCGTGCTGACCGAGGCCTTGCTGACCGACAGCGTCTTGGCCAACTCGCCAAGCGACTGCTGTGGTGGATCGCAGATCAACAGCCAGCCGTAGACCCGCCCCATGGTGCGCGTCGCGCCGAGCATTTCCATGAACAATCCGAGACGGTCGACGAACTCGGCCTCATCCGGCGTCACGTGCACCTCCACACAGTACGTTCAGTACGAACTAAACGTACTGCACGTCGAATCGAGTGCCAAGATGGCAGCGTGAAGTCCACCCTGCTGTCGCGGCGCGATCTCGACTTTCTGCTCTACGAATGGCTGCGCGTCGACGAGCTGACGAAGCGAGAACGGTTCGCCGAGCACTCCCGCGAAACCTTCGACGGCGTCCTTGATTTATGCGAGCAGTTGGCCACCCGGTACTTCGCGCCGCACAACAAGAAGAGCGACGCGAACGAGCCGAGATTCGACGGAGAAACGGTCACCGTCATCGGTGAAGTCAAGGAGGCATGGGATGCGTTCGCCCATGCCGACCTGATGAGCATGGCGATGGGCCAGGACCTCGGCGGCGCGCAACTGCCGACCGCCGTCGCCGAGGCCGGCTTCGCCTGGTTCTCCGCCGCCAACGTCAGCACCACCGGATACCTCATGCTGACGATGGCGAACGCGAACCTGCTGGCCAAATTCGGCACGCAGGAGCAGGTCGACCATTTCGTGAAACCGATGCTGACCGGCCGGTTCTCAGGGACGATGGCGCTTTCGGAGACCCAGGCCGGATCGTCGCTGGCCGACATCCTCACCAGTGCCGAGCCGCAGGGCGATGGCACCTATCGGCTGTTCGGATCCAAGATGTGGATATCGGGCGCGGAACACGAACTGACCGACAACATCGTCAACCTCGTGCTCGCCAAGATCCCCGGCGGACCGGCCGGGACGAAGGGCATCTCGCTGTTCATCGTGCCGAAGTTCCTCGTCAACGCCGACGGGTCCATCGGTGAGCGCAACGACGTGGTGCTGGCCGGGCTCAACCACAAGATGGGTCAGCGGGGCATCACCAACACCGTGCTGAACTTCGGCGAGGGAAAGTTCACGCCTGCCGGAAAGCCGGGCGCGGTGGGTTATTTGGTGGGCGAGCCACACCGCGGGCTGGCCTACATGTTCACCATGATGAACGAGGCGCGCCTCGGGGTCGGGATGGGCGCCGTGTCGCTGGGCTATACGGGCTACCTCAAATCGCTGCAATACGCTCGCGAGCGGCCGCAGGGCCGTCCGGTCACGGCGAAGGATCCGTCGACCCCGCAGATCCCGATCATCGAGCACGCCGACGTCAAACGAATGCTGTTGGCGCAGAAGGCGTATGTCGAAGGCGGGATGGCGCTGCTGCTGTACTGCGCAAAGCTTGTTGACCTGGCGCACAGCGCCGAGTCCGACGAGGAGAAGGATTCGCTCGGATTGTTGTTGGACATCCTGACGCCGGTCGGCAAGAGCTGGCCGTCGCAATGGTGCCTGGAAGCCAACGACCTGGCCATCCAGGTGCACGGCGGATACGGCTACACCCGTGAGTACGACGTCGAACAGCACTACCGCGACAACCGGCTGAACCCCATCCACGAGGGCACCCACGGCATCCAGAGCCTGGACCTGTTGGGCCGCAAGGTAACCCAACGCAACGGCGCTAGCCTGGCCGCGCTGGGCACAGCGGTGGCCGCCACGATCGCGGCGGCCAATGCCGCAGGCGGACAACCCGCCGTGTTGGCCGCACAGCTCGAATCGACGTGGCAGCGACTCGTCGGCGTCACCAGTGCCATGTTCGGCTCAGGCGATGTCGAGGCCGCGCTCGCCAACAGTGTGGCCTACCTCGAAGCCTTCGGGCACATCGTCGTCGCGTGGATATGGCTGGAGCAACTGGTGGCCGTCAACGGCCGGACCGGCGACTTCTACGACGGCAAACGCCAGGCCGCCCAGTACTTCTTCCGCTACGAATTGCCCAAGACCGCACCGCAGCTCGATCTGCTGGAAAGCCTGGACCGCACCACCCTGGAGATGCGCGATAGCTGGTTTTAATGCGGTAAAGGTATCGACCGATGCCATATCAGGCTTGGACAGGTATCGCTAACGCTCCCTATTTTATGAGTGACGGCCGCCACACTGGCGCCCTTCAGTCGTCCGATACACAGGAGTGAACGCGCATGGTCATCACCAACGCTTTCCGCCGCCCTCGCCTCAGCGTCGCACTCGCGGCGACCGCCGCCGCCGGCTTGGTCCTGACCGCGTGCGGCGGAGTCTCGACAAGCACCGGCAGCGGCGCCGGAGGCAACTATCCATCCGGCACCGTCGAGATGTACGTCGGTGCATCCCCCGGCGGGTCCAGCGACTTGATCAGCCGTGCCGTGTCCAAGGGCCTGTCCGACGACCTCGGCGCGTCCTTCCCTGTCATCAACCGCGAGGGCGCCAACGGTGCACTCGCTGCGGCGGAGGTGGCCAAGGCGAAGCCGGACGGTTCGACGATCGCAATCCAGAATGCCTCGCTGTTCGCCATCACCCCGCTCGCGGTCAGCCAGAATGAGGTCACCAAGATCGACGACTTCGACGTCGTATACGGCGTTTCCCGTGACGACTATGTGCTCGTCACCAATCCTGCCTCGGGCTACAAGACGCTCAAGGACATCGAAAACGCAACGCGCACAGTCCGGTACGGCACCACCGGTGTCGGAACCGGTGCGCAGCTGGCAGCCGCGCTGCTGTTCAAGACCACCGACGTGCAATCGCAGGCGGTTCCGTTCGACGGTGGTGCCCCCGCGCTGGCCGCGCTGCTGGGCAACCAGATCGACGTGGCTTCGATTCAGGTCGGCGAGGCGATCGAGAACATCCAGGCGGGCAAGCTGGTCCCCCTTTCGGTCTTTGGTCCTGAGCGAATCGAATACCTGCCCGAGGTGCCGACCGCGAAGGAGCAGGGCCTCGATGTCGAGGTGGCGCAGTACCGGTTCATGACCACGCCGAAGGGAACGCCGCAAGAGGTCAAGGACAAGATCATCGAAGGCATGAAGGCGACCTTTGCGACCGAGGATTACAAGGCCTTCAACAAGCAGAACAGCCTGACGCCGATGGAGCAGCCCGGTGACGAGGTGCTCGCGCAACTGCAGGAAGACCAGACGCGATATGCCGGGCTGGTCAAGCAGTACGGCATCAACCTGCATGACGAGGGGTGAGCACGTGGCCGAGAGCACGCACCCGCACGCTCGTGACATCCTGGCCGAGATCGAGGCCGAGGTCGCCCACGAACTGGAGGAGGAGCGCCCACCGGTGGGTGGGCGTGCCTACCAGACTGTAGGCGCGCTGGTCGGCATCGCGATCGGCGTCGGTGCAGCGGTGCTCGCCTATGACTATGGCCTCGGCTCATTGCACAAGCCCGGCCCGGGCATGTGGCCGTTCATCGTCAGCGTCGTCATCGCCGCGTTGTCGGCGGTGCTGCTGGTGGTGGGCCGCGGCCTGACCGACAGTGAGGCGTTCACCCGCAGCAGCGTGCTCCCGGTCGTCGGGGTGGTGACGTTCGTGGCGTTCGCCGTGTTGTTGCCGGTGACCGGCTTCGAGATTCCGGCGTTGCTGCTCAGCGTGATCTGGCTGAAGCTCCTCGGTGGCGAGAGTTGGCGCAACACCATCGTGATCAGCGTCGTCACCGTCGCTGCGTTCTACTTCCTGTTCCTCTACGGGTTGCGTATCCCGCTTCCCCACCTGATCGCCTTCTAGGACAATGGATCTCACTGCATTTCTGGACGGGTTCGCGCTCGTCGTCGAACCGAAGAATCTGCTCTACTGCCTGGTCGGTGTATTGATCGGCATGGTCATCGGCGTGCTGCCCGGCCTCGGGCCTGCGGCCACCATTGCGATCCTGCTGCCCATCACGTACACCATCGACCCCGTGTCGGCAATCATCATGCTCGCCGGCATCTATTACGGCGCCCAGTACGGCGGCACCATCACATCGGTGCTCCTGCGCCTTCCGGGTGAAGCGTCGTCGGTGGTCACCGTCTTCGACGGTTTCGCGCTGGCCAAACAGGGCAAGGCCGGAACCGCGCTTGGCATCGCTGCGATCGGTTCCTTTGTGGGCGCGACCATTTCGATCATCGGCTTGACCCTGCTGGCCCCAGTGGTGGCCGGCATCGCCCTGGACTTCGGTCCGCCCGAATACGCCGCCTTGGCGTTACTGGGTGTGCTGCTTGTCGCCACCATCGGCAGCGGCAACAAGCTCAAGGCGCTGATCGCGGGCGCGGTGGGCCTGCTGTTGGCCACCGTAGGGCGCGACAGTTTCAGCGGGGCCTCTCGCTTTACGTTCGACAGTCTGCAGCTGGCCGACGGCATCGACTTCGTCGTGGTGGCGATGGGCCTGTTCGGCGTGGGCGAGATTCTGTACAACCTCGAGCAGCGGCACGGCAAGCGGCACGTCCCCGCCAAGGTGGGCAACGTGTGGCCCTCTCGCAAGGACCTCAAACAGTCCTCCGGAGCCATCGGCCGCGGTTCGATCATCGGCTTCGTGCTCGGCGTCCTGCCTGGTGGGGGCGCCGTGCTCTCCTCGATCGTGGCCTACGCCATGGAGAAGCGCCGCTCCAAGACACCGGAGCGTTTCGGCCGGGGCGCGGTCGAGGGCGTGGCAGCGCCGGAGACCGCCAACAACGCTGCCGCAACGTCGTCGTTCATCCCGCTGCTGACAATCGGTCTGCCGGCCAACGCGACAATGGCGATGTTGTTCGGCGCGCTGCTGATTCTCGGCGTCTCACCCGGTCCGCAGCTGGTCGACGAGCACCCGGATGTCTTCTGGGGTGTCATCAACTCGATGTACATCGGCAATCTGCTGCTGCTGATTCTCTCGATTCCCTTGGTGGGATTGTTCGTTCGCATTCTGCGGGTGCGCCCGGCGATCCTGGCGCCCATCACGGCCCTGATCACGATCCTCGGTGTCTACACGATCAACAACTCGGTCTTCGACATCTTCTTGATGGTCGGGTTCGGCATCGTCGGCTACCTGATGAAAAAGGCCGGTTTCGACCCCGGCCCGATGGTGTTGGCCTTCGTCCTTGGCTCGATCATTGAGTCGAGCACACGCCGGTCCTTGCTGATGTTCAGCGGCGACCCAACGGGTTTCGTCACCAGGCCCATTTCGGGCACCATCCTGGCGGCCTTCGTAGTCCTGGCGTTACTGCCTGTGGCGCGGTCCCTGCTCAAACGCCGTCGATCAGCGGCCGCCGGCGTCGAGTCGTCGGCGGGTGTTGCCGAGGTGGACGCGCATCGCGGCCCTGGCAATGTCGGGATCGCCGGCGACGATGGCGGCCGCGACGTTGTCGTGCTCCCGCCGGACGCGCTCGACGTGGCCGGCGTCGGTCAGCGAGTACGCGTCCCCGAGCCTGGTGCGGGGAAGCATGATCATCATCGGACCGAGTGAGTCGAGCAGGTCAAGGTAGAACCGGTTGCCGCTGGCGGCCGCAACGGCCCGATGGAAGCCGAAATCGGCGTCCACTTGGTTTTCCGGCGCAGCGCCGACGAACGCGTCGAGCGCGGCCCGCACCGAGTCGGCGCCTGCCGCGTCCACCCGCGCCGCGGCCAACGCGGCTGCCTCACATTCGATTCCGACCCGGAAGTCGATCATGTCGAGGACGTCGTGGTGGGTCCGGATGGCGGCGGATTCGACGGTGAACGACGTCGGCTCGGGCATCGCGAGCACGAATGACCCACGGCCCTGGAAGGTTTCGACCAAACCCTCGGCCCGTAATCGCGTCACCGCCTCACGGACCACCGTCCTTGAGACCCCGTACTCGTCGATGAGCTCGGCCTCCGACGGCAGCTTGTGGCCGGGAGGCAGGTCGCCGGCGAGGATCTTGTCCTTCAGCCCGGCGACGACGCGCTGCGCCAGTGTCGTCGTCACCGGGTGCCGAACTCGGCGGACTCCTTGGTCAGCGCCCGCATCTGGTCGCTGAGGGTGAAACCGAGCCCGGGCCGGTCGGGAACCCAGATCCGGCCGTCGCGGATCTCGATGCGCTCGTTGAACAGCGGGTTGAGCCACTCGAAATGTTCGACCCACGGCTCGGTGGGATACGTCGCCGCGAGGTGCAGGTGGATCTCCATCGCATAGTGCGGTGCCAGGGCCAGGCCGGCGTGAGCGGCCAGCGTCGCGAACCTCAGGAACGGCGTTATCCCGCCGATCCGCGGCGCGTCGGGCTGCACGATTCCGCGATACCCCGCGTCGAGCAGCGCCATGTGCTCATTGACCGAGGTGAGCATCTCGCCCGTTGCGATCGGGGTGTCGAAGGTGCGGGACAGGTCGGCATGGCCGACGGCGTCCCACGCGTCGAGGGGCTCCTCGATCCACACCAGGTCGAACGCCTCGAGCTCGCGGCACATCCGGCGGGCGCGGGCGCGGTCCCACTGTTGATTGGCGTCCACCATGAACGGTGTCTCGCCGAGGTGCTCGCGCAGCGAAGCGACCCTGTTGAGGTCTGTCTTCCAGTCCGGCTGCCCGACCTTGATCTTGATGCCCCCGATGCCTGACGCCAGCGATGCCGTGGCCTTCTCCTCGATCTCTTCGACCGAGGCTTGGAGGAAGCCTCCCGATGTGTTGTAGACCGGGCAGGAGTCGCGGTGCGCACCAATGAGTTTCGCAAGCGGCAGGCCTGCGCGGCGAGCCTTGAGATCCCACAGCGCCACATCGAGGGCGGCGATCGCCTGGGTGGCGACCCCCGAGCGGCCCACCGATGCGCCTGCCCACAGCAGCGACTGGTAGATCCGATCGATGTCAGAGGGGTCCTGACCAACTGCGACGTCGGCGACCTCCGCCAGGTGGGCGAACTGGGCCCGTCCGCCTGCGCGCTTGGAATAGGAGAAGCCCATGCCCTCGTGGCCCTGCTCGGTGAGGACCTCGACGAACAACAGGACGGTCTCGGTCAGCGGCTTCTGGCGTCCGGTGAGCACCTTGGCGTCGCTGACCGGCGTCTCCAGCGGCAGGACTACATGGGAAAGCGTGAGGTGACGGATCCGGTCGGACATCAGAATTCCTAACTAATATGATGAGTTGCTGACTCATCATACAAGTTGTGTGCGTTTGATGGCACCCCTCTCGTGGGAAGCCTGGCGCGCATATGACTTCCACACTCACGCACTGGCTTCTCACCGAGGGTCTGCACATAGTTCTCGTAGTTCTTGTCGCCGTCATCACCACGCGGACCATCCGATGGGGCGCAGGGCGCATCAGCCGACGGCTCAGCGAGGCCGACGACCACGAGACGACGGTGCGGTCGGAGGCCGTCAAGCATCGGCAGGCCGTCGCCTCGGTGATTTCGTCGGTGGCGATCGCGCTGCTCTATGTCGTGGTGGCCGTCGACGTCACCAATCAGCTGGGCCTTCCGGTTGGCTCCCTGGTGGCGCCCGCCGCAGTCTTGGGTGCCGCCTTGGGCTTCGGCGCGCAACGTATCGTCCAGGATCTGCTGAGCGGGTTCTTCATCATCACCGAGAAGCAATACGGCTTCGGTGATCTCATCGAGCTCTCGGTCACCTCGGGTGGCACCGCCGTCGGCACCGTCGAGGACGTCACACTGCGCGTCACCAAACTTCGCACCAGCGATGGCGAGATGTACACCGTGCCCAACGGCCAGATCGTCAAGGCTCTCAACATGTCGAAGGACTGGGCACGCGCCGTGGTCGACGTGCCGGTGCCAACATCCGCGGACCTCAATCGCGTCAACGATGTCTTGGGTGACGTCGCCAAGGCTGCGATGCAGAACGACGGCCTACCGAGTCTGTTGCTTGACGAGCCGTCGCTGATGGGCGTCGAGAGCATCGAGCTCGACACCGTGAATCTGCGGATGGTGGCACGCACGTTGCCCGGCAAACAATTCGAGGTAGGACGCAAGCTTCGGGCGCTCATCGTCGCGGGCCTGCGCCGCGCCGGCATCGCGACTTCCGGCGCCGTTTCTACTAAAAGCTGATGAGCTGCCGGACGGCGCGCCCGTCGGCCAATTGATCCATGCCGCTGTTGATGTCGTCGAGGGTGATCGTCGCGGAGACAAGCGATTCGACCGGCAGGCGGCCTGACCGCCACAGCCCGACGAAGTGGGGGATGTCGTGAGACGGCACGGCCGATCCGAGGTAGCTGCCGATCAGCGACCGGCCTTCTGCGACAAAGCCCAACGGCGACACACTGATTCGCGCGTCGGGCCGCGGCAGGCCCACGGTCACGGTGCGGCCGCCGGGTGCGGTGAGGTCTATCGCGGTCTCCAACGCCAGCGGATGGCCGACGGCCTCGATCACCACCGCGGCCTTCAGCCCACGTTCACGCGCCTCGTCGGGCGTGTACGCCTCGTGCGCGCCCATGGACCGCGCCAGGTCCAGTTTGTCGGGGAGCTGGTCGACGCCGATGACCGCGACGTCGTCGTGTGCCAGTGCGGTGATGACCGCGGCCATGCCGACGCCGCCGAGCCCGACGACGATGACGGTTTGACCGGGCTGCGGCCGTCCTGCGTTGATCACGGCCCCGCCGCCGGTGAGTACCGCGCATCCGAGCAGTGACGCGACCACCGGTGGTACATCGGCGGGCACCGGCACCACGGAGCGGCGGTCGACGACGGCGTGCGTGGCGAAGCCGGACACCCCGAGGTGGTGGTTGACGGGTTGGCCGCCACGCGAGAGCCGCCGCTCGCCTGCCATCAGGGTGCCTGCGGCGTTGGCGGCGCTGCCCGGTTCGCACGGTGTCAGGCCGTTGGTCGCACAGGCCGGGCAGTGGCCGCACCTTGGCAGAAAGGTCATGACGATGCGCTGCCCGACGGGCATGTCCGCCACGGCGGAGCCGGCCTGTTCGACGACAGCCGCCGCCTCGTGTCCGAGCAGCATCGGCACGGGCCGCACTCGATTGCCGTCGACGACCGACAGGTCGGAATGGCACAGCCCGGCGGCCTCGATGCGGACGAGGAGTTCGGTGTCGCCGGGCGGGGCGAGGTCGAGTTCACCGATCGACAGCGGTCTCGACTCGGCGTACGGCCGGGGTAGACCGATCTGTTCGAGCACTGCGCCAACGATCCTCATGACCACCAGCCTGCCGTGACTGGGAGACTGCTGCCATGAGCAGTACCGAGGAGTCGCTCACCAACCGCGACTTTCCCGTGCACTGGCCGGTGCTGACCAGGTGGACGGACAACGATATGTTCGGCCACCTCAACAATGCGGTCTACTACGAGCTGTTCGACACCGCGATCAACGCGTGGATCAACACCAGCTGCGACGTGGATCCGTTGAACGTGCCATGGCTGGGCGTGGTCGCGGAGTCGGGTTGCCGCTACTTCGCCGAGCTGAAGTTCCCCGATCCGCTGGTCGTCGGGCTGGCCGTCGTTCGGATCGGCAACAGCAGCGTCACCTATCGGCTCGGCGTCTTCACGCCGGACGGACCCGTTGCCGCGGTCGGCCATTGGGTGCACGTCTACGTGGACCGGACGAGCCGCCGGCCCGTGCCCATCCCCGACACCATCCGGGAGCTGCTGGAAAAGGCGCGCGTCGAGTAGTCGATATGCTCGGCCAATGCCGCTCGTGAGCAAGACCGTCGAGGTTGGGGCCCCAGCCGAATCGATCATGGCGATCGTCGCCGACTTCGAGTCGTATCCGGTGTGGAACGACGAGATCAAGGGCTGCTGGGTGCTGGCCCGATATGAGGACGGCCGGCCCAGCCAGTTGCGCCTGGACGTCGTGGTCCAGGGCCAGGCGGGCACGTTCATCTCCGCGGTCTACTACCCCGGCGACAACCAGATCTACACCGTGCTGCAGCAGGGCGATCACTTCGAGAAGCAGGAACAGAAGTTCTCGGTGGTGCCGATAGGCGCGACCTCGCTGTTGACCGTCGACCTGGACGTCGAAACCAAGCTGCCCTTCCCCAGTCCGATGGTGAAGAAGGCGATCGCCGACACGCTGGATTATCTGGCCGACAACCTCAAGGCGCGTGCCGAGCGGCTGGCCGCCAGCCCGTAGTTGTCACGCGAAAAGCGAGTCCCAGAACGAGTCGGCGTTCTGGGATGCAATCACCGCGGCTTCGGAGCGAAGCGCGAGAACGCGTTGGAGGATCCGATACTCCGTGGCGCGAGGCATCTCGCCTGGGCCGTAGCGCCCTCGTTTGAGCCGTAACACCCTGCCGTGGTCGATTTCCGGCGTAAGGCATCCGACACGACTTTCGATGCCCGTCCGGGGATGTCGAAGCCCTGATAATCCAGCGCCTCGATGAGTTCGGCGACAGTCTTTGTACCGTGCTGGAACAGATAGAGCGTGAGCGCGTAGCGAAGCTCGACGCCCCGCAGTTGGCGTTTGTGGGTCATGGGATGACGGTGCCAGGGGCGGCCGACATCGTGGCGCCGCCGTCCGGGGTGGCTACGTGCTGTGCCCGCCTCGTGGCGACAAAGTCGGCACTGGCGACAAAGTCGCCCAGAGGTGGGCACAGAGAGAAGTAATGGGCGGCGCGGCGTTGAGCCGAGGCGTCAGGTCCACAACCCGATCTCGTCGAGCCGATCGACCAATCGCTGTGCCGCGTCGGTGAACTCACCGCTCGTTAGCCGGACGACAGTGTCGACATCGCGGCGGCGCAACGCATCGATGAGCTCGCGGTGCGTGGCCACCGCCGCGGCACCCCACGCCGCGTCGCTGGCGTAGATCTGCCCCGGCAGATACCGCGCAACGTGCAACAGGAACCACGCCAGCTTGATCCGGCCGGTCGCCCGGTTGAGGGTGCGGTGGAACGCGAACTCGGCCGCCACGACGTCTTCGGGATCGCCGCGACCGACCGCCGCCTCGAGTCCGTCGTTCAGCAGTTCCAGCTCGTCTATCTCCACGTCGGTGATCCGCTCGGCCGCCGTCGCGGCCAGCTCCTTGGCGATGGTGGCCTGCAGCCAGAAGATGTCCTCGATGTCGTCGCGCGTCAGCGGCACCACCACATGTCCGCGATGCGGCTCGAGTTGCACCATGCCCTCACCACGCAGGGTGCGCAGCGCCTCGCGCACCGGTGTGATGCTCACCCCCAGCGCAGCGGCCGTCTCATCGAGCCGGATGAACGTCCCCGGCCGCAACGTGCCAGTCATGATGTCGGCGCGCAGACGGGCGGCGACCTCGTCGGACAGCTGCTCTCGACGTACCGCGCGGCGCCGCTGTGTGCGGGGCCTGGCGGGTGCGTTCATGGCTCTCTCCGGTCCGTCTGGCGTGGGGTTGTCCCCGAGCCGCCGAGGCCATAGTGTGACCGGGGCAACACAATGTTTGATCAAATATCAACGCCGCGCAACCCGCCCGATGGAGCACTAGCCGTTGACCGAGCCGTCACCCACCGAGCAGCCGTATCTGGCGCGCCGGCAGAACTGGACGAACCAGCTCGAAAGGCACGCATTGATGCAGCCCGAGGCCACGGCGCTGCGGTTCCTCGGTCACACGACGACATGGGGTGAGCTCGACCGGCGGGTAACCGCATTGGCCGGCGCGCTCAGCCGGCGCGGAATCGGCTTCGGCGACCGCGTCCTGATCCTGATGCTGAACCGCACCGAGTTCATCGAATCGTTCCTCGCGGTCAACAAACTGGGTGCCATCGCGGTGCCGACAAACTTCCGCATGACCCCACCGGAGATCGCGTTCCTGGTGAGCGACTGCCAGGCCCGCTTGGTGATCACCGAAGCCGTGCTGGCCAAGGTCGCTGCCGCGGTACGGGGCATCGACCCGACGCTCGAGACCGTCGTCGTCGCAGGTGGCGGCACAGATGATGAGGTCATCGGCTACGACGACCTGATCTCGGAGGCAGGCGACGCGCCGCAGCCGGTGGATATCCCCAACGACTCGCCCGCGCTGATCATGTACACCTCCGGTACCACCGGCAGGCCCAAGGGAGCGGTTCTCACCCACAACAACATCTCCGGCCAGGCGATGACGAATCTCTTCACGATCAGCCCCGACATCAACCACGACGTCGGCTTCATCGGGGTCCCGCTGTTCCACATCGCCGGCATCGGCAACATGATCAGCGGCCTGCTGCTGGGCCTGCCCACCGTGCTCTACCCGCTCGGCGCATTCGACCCTGGCTCGCTGCTCGACGTGCTGGCCGCGGAGAAGGTGACGGCGATGTTCCTGGTGCCCGCGCAGTGGCAGGCAGTGTGCGCCGAGCAGCGGGCCAACCCTCGGGAACTTCAGTTGCGCGTGTTGTCCTGGGGCGCCGCACCCGCGTCGGACACCCTGCTGCGCGACATGGCGGAACTGTTTCCCGGCACGCAGATCTACGCCGCCTTCGGACAGACCGAGATGTCGCCGGTGACGTGTATGTTGTTGGCGCAGGACGCAATTCGTAAGCTCGGCTCGGTCGGCAAGGTGATACCGACAGTCGCGGCGCGCGTCGTCGACGAAAACATGAACGACGTTCCCGTCGGCCAGGTCGGCGAAATCGTTTACCGGGCGCCGACGCTGATGGCCGGCTACTGGAACAACCCGGAGGCCACCGCGGAGGCGTTCGCAGGCGGCTGGTTCCACTCCGGCGACCTGGTCCGCCAGGACGAGGAGGGTTATGTCTGGGTTGTCGACCGCAAAAAGGACATGATCATCTCCGGTGGCGAGAACATCTACTGCGCCGAGGTCGAGAATGCCCTGGCCGGTCATCCCGCCATCGTCGAGGTGGCGGTGATCGGGCGCCCGGACTCGCGGTGGGGCGAAGTCCCGGTCGCCATCGTGGCGCTGGGCGCCGGGTCCAATGAATCTCTTGACCTTGGTGATCTCGATCAATTCCTCACCGAGCGGCTCGCGCGGTACAAGCATCCGAAGGCACTGGAGATCGTCGATGCGCTGCCGCGCAACCCTGCTGGCAAAGTCCTGAAAACGGAACTGCGGTCGAAGTTTGGTGCGCCGAAAGGGATTGACGCTGGCGAAAGTTCCACTCCGCCAACGGTTTCTGCTGGGGCACAAGGCAATTAAGGACTCGGGGTGGGTTTGCTAACGGTTAAGGATTCAATCCTGCGGATGCGGTGCACGGCGGGTACAGCATCGGGTACAGTCCTGTGGTCCGTCTTACTACCCGCGAGTAGGGAGACGGCGGTCACACTCACGGGGTTGGGGCAAGGAGGGTGCGTGCGACAGGGGCTGCCGCTGCGCCGCGACGCTCGTGGTTTCGTCGTGGGAGTGAACCGGTGACGGCGTCGACAAGCTTGGTCGGCTACGTGCGCGACCAGACGCGCCCTGCCCTCACGGCGGCAGGCGGCTTCGTCCGCATGTGCGTGCTCACCGGCAAGGCCCTGTTCCGGCGGCCCTTCCAATGGCGCGAGTTCATCCTCCAGAGCTGGTTCCTGATGCGGGTGGCGTTCCTACCCACGTTGGCCGTCTCGATCCCGCTGACCGTGCTCCTGATCTTCACGTTGAACATCCTGCTTGCCGAGTTCGGCGCCGCCGACATCTCGGGGTCGGGCGCGGCGATCGGCGCAGTCACCCAGCTGGGACCCTTGGTGACCGTGCTCGTGGTGGCCGGTGCCGGGTCGACGGCCATCTGCGCCGACCTCGGTGCACGCACCATCCGCGAGGAGATCGACGCGCTGGAGGTGCTCGGCATCGACCCGATCCACCGGCTAGTGGTGCCCCGCGTGGTCGCCTCGACGTTCGTGGCGGTGCTGCTCAACGGCGCGGTCATCACCATCGGCCTGGTTGGCGGCTTCATCTTCGGCGTGTATCTGCAGAACGTCTC
>Ga0075364_10000666_pt1 | contig 17798 bp, 13 predicted proteins | sample EndMetdeltDD1764_FD_71517 | JGI IMG/M metagenome (GOLD analysis project Ga0075364, IMG submission 71517) | Populus endosphere microbial communities from Tennessee, USA - Endosphere MetaG P. deltoides DD176-4 | ecosystem: Host-associated > Plants > Roots > Endosphere | place: USA: Tennessee...
CGATCGTCACCTTTGCTGATCACTGCGACGACTCCGCCATGTCCGAGGAGGTCCGCCACAACGTCGCGGACCTCCTCGACGACGTTCTCGTACGAACGACTGGGCCGCCGCGAATGAGGCTGCCACTCGATGCCCCACTTGTCCTCGAACCGCTGCCGGTTGGATTCGAAGATCTGCGACCGGGCGCCGTCGGCGTAGAGCCGCGAGAACGACGCCTCTCCGAAATGATGGACGAACACGTCCTCGGCGCAGACGAGTCGCATGCCGGCGGCCGCAATACGGCGTGCGTAGTCGTCGTCCTCGAACATGCCCACTTCGAATCGCTCGTCGAGCGGGCCGACGGCCTCGAATGCGTCCCGACGGAAAGCAGTGCAGAACATCGTCAGCATCGACAGATCCGTCGATTGCCCGACGTGCGTGCCGGCGCGCTCCGCGTCGAACGCCAGCATCTCGCCGTACGTGCGGTAGCTCGTGGCGATCTCGGCGTGATTGCCGCAACGGTTCGTGACCGGTCCGACGGCGCCGACGTCGGGCTCGCGCAGGTGATCGATGAGTCGCCCGAGCCAACCGGGTGTCACGATCACGTCGTTGTTGATCGTCACCAAGACGTCCCCGCGGGCGATCGACAACCCCTGGTTCACAGCCGGTGCGAACCCGACGTTCACGGCGTTGCCGATGAGCCGGATGTTCGGGTTGCGGCTGGCGAGCACGCTCAGATATGACGGCGTCTCGTCGGTGGACCCGTTGTCGACGACGACAAGCTCGTACGGCACATCGTGCGACGACGCGAGGATGCTCTCCACCGCAAGCCGCGTCACAACGAGGTTGTTGTGCGTCACCATCACGATTCCGGCGCGTGGTTCGGGGTTCGACGTGCCGGCCGGAACCGGTCGGCTCTCGACGCGTGCCACCGTGTCCGCCTCGAGCTCGAGTGGCCGGCGACGCCGGGGGGTCAGGTCGAGGTCGGTCGGAAAGGCCGTCGAGCCAAGTCGTGGGCGTCGCCGCACGGGCGGTGTCACGCCGCAGTGGTCGAGCAGCGACCGGAGCACGACGTCCGAATCCAGGTGCTCGCGGGCGATGTCGGTCGCACCCCGTCGATGGCGTTCGTAGTCGCCGTTCAAGGCCTCGATCGCCGCGATCGCGCCATCGAGGTCCCTGAACGGAAGCAGTCCTTCGCCCGTCGGAAGGAAGTTGCCGAAAGCCGTGTCCTGGACGACGACAGGCCGTCCAGCGGCGAGGTAGCACGCGCTGCGCTCACTGAACCACCCTGACCGGAAGCGCACGTTCTGGTCCTTGGCGACGCTGAACTCACCGCGGGAGCCGGCGATGTAGCGGTGGTAGGACTCGCTGTCGGAGGAGACCGCGGTCGCCGGCCGAACGGCCCAGCCGTGCGACTCGAGCAACCGCTGGTCGTCGCCGGTGAAGCTCGCCAGGGCCAGCTCGAACGGTCGAGCGGTCCGCTCGGGCAACTCGATCACCTTCAGGAACTCATGGTGCTTGCTCCAGCGATAGACCTCGCCCTCGATGGTGACGTTGCGCCACGGCTGGCGCCAGTTGCCGATCGTGGTCATCACCGTGCCCGGGCCGGCCTCGTGGTCGCGCCAGAGGTCCATGACGACAGGGGGCGCGGTCGGGATCATCGGGAACTGCGTCGACCACGGCAGTGCGCAGTCGGGGTTTCCATAGTTCAGCCCCCACGTGAAGAACCACGTGTGCAACTGCAGCGCGTCGATCGCATGCTGGTCGCCGCGTTCCAACTCGAACTCGACCTCGCCCGGATCGGTTCCCAGGTAGACCAACCGTCCCGTGGCCGCGTGCTCGTCGAGCGGCCGTGTGCCTCCGTGCATGTTGATGATCAGGTCCGCGTCGGCGTACAGCGCGTCGAGAGCATCCCTCGTCATCCCGTAGCACTGGCCGTCCTCGTGCAGCGCGTGGAAAGCCCAGTTGTCACCGAATCCGAACCGGCCGAGCTCGGTCGCGAGGAACTTGATCGCCTTCGCCGTCGCGTCGTCGTCGGCGTGGGTCATGAACATCGAGGGCGTGCGCGCGTGGGCTTCGACGTAGTACACGTCGAAGCCGAGTCGACGAAAACCGACCGCGTACTGAGCCACGAGCCACGTGACCCCGGCGACGGGCATCTTCGTCATCATGCCGAGCAGCACGATCTTCGGGCGACGGCTCATGTCGTCGCTCCTCCGAGATGCTGGGGAGCGCCTGTGGGTGGGTCGAACGATTTCCCTGGCTTCACCGTTGCGATCGCTGTTCGCGCTGCTCCGATCCGCTCGCGCTGCAGGGCCTGCGCAGTCCACAGCTCGCGATAGATGCCATCCACGTTCACCAGTTCGTCGTGGGTGCCGTTCTGCACGAGCCGCCCCTCGTGCATCACGAGCACCCGGTCGGCTCGCCGAATCGTGGACAACCTGTGCGCGATCAGGATCGTCGTGCGCCCTTCCATCAACCGGTCGAGCGCGTCGAGGATCACCGCTTCCGTTCGCGAATCGATCGACGACGTCGGCTCGTCGAGGATGAGGATCGGCGCGTCGCGCAGGAAGGCACGAGCGACCGAGATCCGTTGGCGCTCACCGCCGGATATCTTCGTACCCCGCTCGCCCAGTCGTGTCTCGTACTTGTTCGGCAGGCGCATGATGAAGTCGTGCGCGTTCGCGTCTCGGGCTGCCTGCTCGATCTCCTCCGCCGACGCCTCGGGACGGCTGTAGGCGATGTTCTCGCGGATCGTGTCCGAGAAGAGCAGCGGCTCCTGGAGCACGACGCTGAACTGAGCTCGCAACGACGCCAGTGAGATGTCGCGCACGTGGACACCATCGATCGTGATCGCCCCTCGATCCGCGTCGTACATCCGCGGGATCAGGTTGACGAGCGTCGTCTTGCCGGCGCCGGTTGCGCCGACGATCGCGACGACCTCGCCGGCGCGGACGTCGAAGGACACATCGGTGATCGTGTTCAGGCGCGACGCGTAGCTGAAGTCGACGTTGCGGAAGGAGATGTCGCCGCGCACCCGCTCGAGCGGGATGCCACCCGGCGGGTCGACAACGCTGACCGGGGTGTCGAGCAGTTCCAGAGCTTGCTCGAGGGCGACGAACTCCTGCTGCAGCACGGTGACGGAGTTGGTGAGTGCCTCGAGCGGTGCGTACGCCGCGGCGACGTAGGCGATGATCACCAACAGGTTGCCCGCCGAGATCCGACCGCTGACGACGCCGTGCGCGCCGAACCCGATCACGGCTGCCGTGCCGGCAGCGGTCACCGAGGTCACCGTGAGGTTGAACAGCGCCTGCCGTACCGTGAGCCGCACGCGCGCATCGACTGTCTCGTCGCCCTGGGCTCGGAACTTGTCGTGCTCGAAGCCCTCCCGCCCGAAAGCGACGATCACGCGCAGCATCATCAAACCCTCGTGAACCAGTCGCAGATTGGTGCTCTCCATCTCCTGCACGCGGCGCAGTTCTGGTTCGATTCGGTTCGCGTATCGGCCGGTCGCCCAGATGACGAATGGCACGATCCCGATGCTGAGCAGCGCGAGTTGAGCGTCGATTCGAAGGGCGATGAACAACATCCCGATGAGCGTCAACAAGCTCTGGGCGAGGTCTGGTATCGCAACGACGATCCTGCCGACGGCCTCGGCCTGGGTGTTGATGCGGAACATCACATTCCCGGTGCTGGCGCTGTCGTGGAACGCCATCGACAGCCGATGGCTGTGCTCGAGCATGTCGGTGCGGAGGTCGAGGGCCATCCGCAGATCGATCTTGTGGGTGACGTATTCGCTGGCGATGCCGATCAAGCCCCCGATGGCCATGATGGCCACACTTCCGATCGCCGCCAGCAGGATCAGGTTTGCGGTGCCGGATCCCAGAATGGCGCTGGCCCAGCCGGGCGGCCGGCGACGGTCGATGGCTGTGTCGACGACGAAGGCGAGCGGCCACGGATGCGCCAGGTTGACGATCGCCGACAGAACGGTCAGCACGATGGCGGCGGCGGCGAGAGCACGGTAGGGCTTGACGTAACGCAGCGCTCGAGGAAACAGACGGAAGGCGGCCCGGAGCGCACTGCGCTTGCGTTTGTCCGTGGGTTCGGCGCCACGCCTCCTGGCGAGCACCCTCTTCAGGGTCCGCCTGCTCAAACGCCAACACCCGACTCCGATGTCGAGCGCGACCAAGCAGAGCATCACAAGTGGTGCGAGTCGGGGCAACGCGAGGAACGCAAACGCGACGAGTGTGATCGCAAGCGTGAGCCTCCAGCGTCGCAGCCGTGTCCTCACCCGGGCCTGCACGATGCCTGCCGGATGATCGCTGGTGATGAGATCACCGGCGACGAGCAACGACCCGCCCAGCCTTCCGTCGTAGTCCTCCCAGCCGCTGGTCCCCTGGACGGCATAACCGGCGGAACGCAATGTGGACAGCGTGGACCGGGCGACCTCGTCACGCGGCTGGGCGGTGGCCATCACCATTGCGCCGCCGGCGGCCGGCTCGATGGATGGTGTCGCGCGCTCGCCAGGGAGGTCGCGGTGGGCCACCTGCCAGTGGCGGGCTCTTCCCCACCAGCGCGCAACGGGCTGGGTCAGATGGAGCGCCGCAATCGCCAACCGGGTGCCGAATGTCGGCTTCGTCAGCGCGGGCGTGCCCGCCCGCGCCGTGTCATAGCCGAAGATCGCCACCAGAGCCGCCACACACGCCACCGCAACCCAGCGCATCTGCATCCACTCGAACGCCAGCGGCAACGAAGCCAGCAGCGAGACCAACGCCACGGGAATTCCGACCTGGTGGATCCAGTCGATCGCCAGCGAGTCCCGGTGATACACCGACTGATACGCGGCGGTTCCCATCGAGCCGCGATAGATGCGTTGACCGGGGTGGTTCCGTCGCTCCGGCGAGTAGATCCGGCCGCGCCACTTGGCCGTTCGCAGGCCGCCGAAGCGGTCCGGATGCCGTGCAGCGACGAGCGCCTCGGCGCGGCCGTAGCCACGCTGTTGTTTGAGGTATGTGCGCACCGACCCCCGGCGGTGGTGCCACACAACAGCCGATGGATGAAACCCGATCTTCCAGCCGCGGTCGAGCACCTTCCAACACACGTCGACGTCATCGCCGGCGGATCGATACACGGGGTCGAAGCCGCCGATCTCGACCAGCACCGATCGCCAGAAGGCCATGTTGCAACCCGGGACGTGCTCTGCTCGGTCGGCGGACAGCAGGACGTGCGCAGGCCCGCCCGGCGCCTGGGCGACGCGCTGACACGCGATCGGATCGGAGGGCGGCGACAGATTCGGACCACCGGCTCCGCCCACGTCCGGGCGGTCGAACGCAAGGTAGAGATACCGCAACCACTGGGTTGTCGGGTAGGCGTCAGCGTCGAGATAGGCGATGATCTCGCCGGTGGCCACCGAGATGCCGACGTTGCGAGCGTTTCCCAGTCCGCCGTGGGCGACCGTCACGAGGCGGACGTCGGCAAACGTCCGCGCGATCTCCGACGTTCGGTCCGTTGAGCCGTCGTCGATCACGATGACTTCGAAGTCGGGGTAGTCGAGGGCCGTGGCGTGTGTCAGGCACTCGCCGATCGTGGCTTCCTCGTTTCGCGCGCAGATCACGACGCTCACTCGCGGCCACTTCCGGCGAAGATCGGCAACGGTGCGCTTGTTCGAGCGGCGCGCCGTCTCGAGGCTCGGCCGCATCGATCGATCGCGACGGGTCAGCCCGAACGACCAGTCCTCGATCTCGGCCTCGCCGACATGCCACTCGTCTGTCCATGCGAACACGAAGGTGCCCGCGACACCTCGCTCCAGCGCCACCTCGTGTTGTTCGTCGAGCAGGCGCGCCTGGGCATGCTCGGATTCGGCGGTGTCATCGACGTGCCGACCGAGCTCGCCAAGGACCAGCGGGCGATCATTCGTGGTGTGATGCAGGTGCGAGAGGTAGTCGCGCAGTGCGATCGGGCTCTCCAAGAAGACGTTGAACGTCACGAAGTCGAGCGCCGGGAGCGACATGTACTCGGCACTCGGATAGTTGGCGTAGGTGACGAGCCGATTCGGGTCTTCGTCTCGAGCGGCATCGACGAGGCGGGTGATCGACCCAGCGACTCGACTCGAACCGAACCAGCGCACGACATCCGCCGGAATCTCGTTGCCGACGCAGACCGCCGAGATCTCGGGCCGGCCGCGCAGGCGCCGGAGCGTCTCGCGGATGGTTGCCACCGACTCCTCGTCCTGGCGCCGCTGCGCTCGCCTCGACAATCCGACCAGGTATCGCCAGTCCGTGGTGTGGATCCCGGCGAACGTACGCAGCCCGTGGGCAGCGGCCGCGGCAATGATGTCTTCGGGGGGCGCCGTGTATGTACGGATCGTGTTGAATCCGGCTGCCGCGATCGCGGCAAAGTCCCGAACCGCCACGTCCGTCTCGGGAAACCGCTCGCCGTCGGCGCGCGGCCGGAACGTGCCGTAGGTGACCCCTCGCATGAGGTGCGCGCGGTCGCCGGCGATGAACTGCTTGCCCACCACCGTGAGCGGTTGGGTGAGGTCGTTGTGATCGAGCTGTTGCGGCCGAGGTGCGACAACGGCGTGCTCGCGGCGATGGAGGCCGTACGAGGGTCGGCGACGGATTGGGGTAGCCGGACCGGTTGGAGGGAGGAAGAGCGGATGGTCCTCAACCGTCATAGGCGGCACCCGAACCAGGACTTTGGACCTACGAGTTTCCCGTCGAACCCTGGTGCGTTGCCGATCATGCGATTGCAATCGGCATCACGGTGCGTGGGCTAAAGCCACCAGAATGTGAACAGTTCGCGCGTCGCCAAAAAGACGCTTTTGCACCATGCCATTGGCATGTTCCACGCGAGGAAGTGCCGCCGGCTGGCGAAAAGGGCCCGAGCGTCAGCGATCGTTCGTGTCTGCTGTTCGCTCCAGCACGGACCGATCAGCAGCCACGCTTCAGCCGATCCGTCAGTTCTTGACGATGTTGTTCGATCAGACGGGGATCACTGCCGAGTGGCCGATGATGTGATCCACCGGCAAGGTCGTCTTCCGCTCGATCCGGCTGGGCACGTCGAGCTTGAGCCACTTGGAGAGATGCCGTGGCAGCGTCGAGACGATGATCCCTGCGTACGTCGATAGCCCATCGCGTCGGAGCACCTCGTCCACAGATTCGATTGGGCTCTCACTGCCGACCTCACCGGTCGCGGTCAAACCTTCGGCGGTCAACTGCTGTTGAGCCTCCTCGAGCCGGCGCCGCGCCATTGCCCTGTCTTGGCCCTCTGTCCACGTGAGACCCGGGCCGCCGTGATAGAGCGGAACGAGGAGATGAAAGTCCGTATCCTCCTCCGCTGCTTTGGCCTTCATTGCCTCCAGCAACTCAGTGCTGGTCAGCGTTTGGTGGGCAACGACGAGATAGCGGCGCATCACGAACCTCCCGACAGCATTGCGGTCAGGTTCAGAGTACGCCTCAACACCTTTCGGCGAAAGGGGCCTGCGTGTCCGCTACCCGTTCGTCTGGGCGCAGTGCATCCCGTCGATCTGCGTGACCAATGCGGCGGATCCCTCGGCGTACACACCGCCGACCGCGTCGATGAGCCACCGGCCACGGCCGCCGATCGGCGTGACGGCGACAAGGGTCGGGGAGAGCAACGAGGCGTCGGGCAGCAGAGCGAGTCCGGGGTCGTTACCGGAACAGGTCTGCCGCTTCCGGGCGGCGACGAGGCTCGGGTACGGATTCACCGGTGTCTGGTCGGGTTCGCGGATCTCGAAGTGCAGGTGAGGCACCGAGCCTTCGGCGTTGCCACTGTCGCCCATGTAGGCGATCACCTGCCCGGCCCGCACCCGGCTGCCCACCGTGACCAACGGCGACACCTCCCACTCGCGGGCAGCCGCGCCGTCGTCGGTGCCCGGGCTGTCGTTGTTGACGTGGAAGTAGTTGTAGTACCAACCGTCCGCGCCCGTGATGGTGATGTCCACCCCGTGCGTTCCGATGTTCGTGTATCCGATGCGCGTCACCGTCCCGTCGACTGCCGCGAGCAGCGGCTGCATGCGGACCCCGATCACGTCGGTGCCCACATGGAGGCGGGTGCACTCGTCGCGACACGCGCCCCAGTCGTTGAAGAACCCCACGGGGCCGAGCACCGGAAACGAGATCTGCCGAACGAGGCCGTTCGGGAACGCAGCGAACGCCTCCATGAGTTCATCGAACGGCGTCGAGACGACAGCGACATCGGACGTTGCCGTGGGCTCGCCGGACGAGGCGGCCGGCATCTCACGGGCGGCGACAGGAAGCGAGTTCGAGGGTGGAGCCGGCTCGGCGTTCGGCGCCGAGACCACCTGAATGCCCGGGACCGTCGGTACCTGCGCGACCGACGGTGTCTGTGGCTCAGCAGTCGGCACCGTGACGGCCGAGCCTTGCGGCTCGAGCGGTGATGGTGCGGTCGGCGCCGCGTCTGGATCACCGCTCGGCACTGTCGTCGCCGGGACTCCCGAATCAATGGGCGGCTGGGTGGTGGGCGGAGCATCCGGCTCGGGGTTGGACACTGTCGTCGTCGCCGGCGCCTCCGTGTCCGCGGGAAGCTGCGTGGTCGGTGAGGAATCGGTCTCATCGGCGTCGGGTGGCACGGTGGACTCCGTCGGGGCGGTCGTCGCCGGTGGCGTGTCCGGATCGGTGCCTGCGGGCGGCACCGGGTCGGGCGGCGCCGGGTCAGCAACGACGACGGCGTCGCCACCCGGCGGCACGTCGTCACCGTCGGCGCTGACAGCGCCAGGCGTGACAACGACGCCGAGGGCGGCGACAGCCAGGAGTGCCGGCCAGTGAATGAGGATCCGCCGATGTGAACGCATTGCTTGACTCCGATCTGAGGTGAGAGAAACGGGGCGCCGGTGCGGTGGCACACCGGCGCCCCGCGCCGACGGGGGACCCCACGACCCCGCGTCGTTCGAGGGCGCCCTAGAAGGCGTCTCCGAGACTGAGGAAGGCGGGGCCCGCGGTGATGATCATGAACACGGGCAAGAAGCAGAGGATGATGGGGAAGAGCATCTTGACGGTCAACTTGGCGGCCTTCTCCTCGGTGCGCTGCTTGCGCTTCACGCGCATCTCGGCCGACTGGATGCGAAGTGTTTCGGCGATTGGCACACCGTGCTTCTGCGCTTGGAGGAGCGCTGTGACCAATTGGCGGATCTCGACGATTCGGGCCCGGTCCGCGAGCGTCCGCAGCGCTTGGTCGCGCGGCACGCCCGCCTGGATGTCGCTGATGGTGTGACGGAGCTCCTCGGTCAGTGGACCTTCGGTCGTGGTCGCCACACGGGCGAGCGCGGCGTTGAAACCCAGCCCGGCTTCCACGCAGATGGTCAACTGGTCCAAGATGTCGGCGGCTTTGGCCTGCATGGCGGCTTGGCGCTTGTCTCGGGTGCTCAGCACCCAGTAGTCCGGCAGGAAGAACAGCAGCCCGCCGGCGACCAGGGCGAAGATCGGCTGACCACCGAGGAACAGCACGAACGCTGTCAGACCGGCCAGGGTGACCTTGATTCCGAGGATGCGGGGAAGGTCCAATCCATACGGATATCCCGCCTGAACGAGGTTGACTTCCAGTCCGTCGACGAGAGGTCGTGGCAGGAGGTGGCGCGTGGTCTGACCCATCTGGCGGAGGATCGATTCCAGCTTGCTCGGGGGGGCTGTCGGTTGCGGCAACCCGGCGAACAGATTGGTGCGAGCGGCCGATGGTCGGGCCGTGATGCCCCACCACAACATGCCGATTGCTCCGACGACCGCCACGGCGCCGAGGATGACTGTCAGGTTCATGGTTCCGTCCTGTGGTCAGTGAGTCATGAGGAGAGCGAGTTGACGATGGCGCGGACCCAGATCGTCCCGAGGACCATGAAGATCCCGCCGACGATGAGTGCGGCAAGACCGGGGCCGTGCAGAAGGAGGGTGAAGCTCTTTGGATTGACCCGCCACTGCCAGAGACCCATGAGGAATGGCAGCACTGTCAGGATCCGGGCCGACAGGCGACCTTCGGCCGTGAGCGTGGCGACTTGGCGGGCCATCCGCTGGCGCTCGCGAATCGTGTCGCTCACGTTGTTGAGGATTTCCGAGAGGTTGCCACCAGTGTCGCGGTTGATGTCGATGGCCGCGACCACCCACTCGAGGTCGGTGCTCTCCATACGTCGCGCGAGGGCGCTCATGGCCTCGGACAGATCACGGCCGAACCGCGATTCGACCAAGACGCGGGCGAACTCGCTGCGGGCCGGATCCGCTGCCTCCTCGGCGACGGACTCGAGCGACTGGGTCAGGCCGTAGCCGCTGCGGAGTGCCGTGGTGACCAGCTGGAGCACGTCGGGCAGCTGCTCGGCGAATGCATCCTGGCGCTTGGCCTTGGTACGGCGGACGTAGAAGCGGACCGCGAGGCAGACCGCGACCCCCACGAGCAGACCGACGAGCAGCCCACCGATCATCAGGGCGACGAGGCCCGCGACGATGGCGACGACGGCGACCATGGCGACGAACTCGGCGGGCTTCATCGAGATGTCCGCGACCGCGAGGGCCGTGGCCAGCTCGACGCGCTTGCCGTGCCGTTCGAGAGCCTCCTCCACGGCCGACATCGTCCGCTTGCCCATGTCGGACACGCTCCGCGGCTTGTCGATGCCGAGCCGCGACTTGGACACCCGGTCCCGAGGGAACAGGAGGAGTGCGATCACGAACAGGCTGATGAAGATGCCGACTGCGCCAAACCAGAGCCGAGAGGACGCCGACGAGGATTCCGACGATTCGGCGGCCGGGGCCGCCGCCGGGGCAGCCGGCCGCGTCTGGACGGCGGTGGTTGCCGCCGCTGTGGTGGGCGCAGCCGTGGTCGGCGCCGCTGTGCCCACCACAGCGGTCGTCGGCGCGGGCGTGGTTGGCGCGGCGACGGTCGTGGCTGGCGCGGGTGCGGCCGGCACGGCGATCGTGGTGGCGGGAACAGCCGAGACCGGGACGGTCGTCATGTCGACCACCTGCGCGATGAGGCTGGCGACTCGGGCGAATGCGGCCGACACGCCGGCTGCGTCGTCGGCGGATGTGACAGCTCCGAGGGCGGTCAGACTGTAGATGTCCGTCTCAGCCGTGGTGAGGCTGATCGCCTCGACATGCTCACCCTCGACCGAAGCAATAGCCTGCTCGAGGGTCGCAATGCTGCCGTCATCCTTGCCGTCCGACAGCAGCACGAGCACCTTGTTCTCGGCCGTCGGCGTGAAGTGTTGCCTGGCGGTGACCACGGCGTCGTAGAGCGCTGTGTCGCCGCCGGTGACGATCCCGCTGATCAGCAGGCCGAGCAGATCGCGCTCGGTTGTCGGTGGTGTCAGCACGGTGACGGTGTCGCCGAAGGTCTCGAGACCGATGGGGACCTCCGGAGGCATCGACGCCATGAACTCGTTGGCGGCGGCCTTGGCGGCGTCGATGGCTGGGCGCATGCTCCCGGAGGTGTCGATCGCGAGGATCACCTCGAGCTCGTTCGCCGGCACTTGGGCTTCGACCGCGGGGACGCTGAAAGAAGCGGTGGACAGCCCGACCAGCGCGAGCGGGATGAGAAGCCGCCAGCCCCGCTTCATCGCCACACCTCGCCACCACCGAAGAGCCCAGCAGGCAGGGCGACACCGCGTTGGCCGAGCTTGTCGACGAAATCTGGGCGGACGCCGGTCGGGATCAGGCCCATCGCGTGGTAGTCGTACCGGTAGATGTCCTGAAGGGTGATGATCTCGCCTTCCATCCCGACCACTTCGGTGAGATGACTGACGCGTCGGGAGCCGTCACGGAACCGCTCGATCTGAACGATGACGTTCAGCGCCGAGGCGATCTGCTCTCGAATGGCCCTCGTGGGCAGGTCGAAGCCCGCCATCAGCACCATCGTCTCCAATCGGGCCAAGGCATCGCGAGGTGCGTTGGCGTGCACCGTGCAGAGCGAACCGTCGTGCCCGGTGTTCATCGCCTGGAGCATGTCCAAGGCCTCCGCGCCGCGGACTTCACCGATGATGATGCGATCGGGACGCATCCGCAGTGCGTTGCGGACCAAGTCGCGGATGGTGATCTGCCCGTTGCCCTCGATGTTCGGTGGGCGGGCCTCCAGGCGGATCACGTGCTCCTGGTGCAGTTGCAGCTCGACCGCATCCTCGATGGTGATGATCCGGTCCTCATGGGGCACGAAGCTCGACAGGACGTTCAGCAGCGTGGTCTTGCCAGTACCGGTGCCGCCGGAGACGAGCACGTTCATGCCGCCCTCCACAGTGGCCGACAGCAGCGACGCGACCTGCTCGCTGAGCGTCCCCATCGCGATCAAGTCGTGCACCGTGAACGGATCCTTGGCGAACTTGCGAATGGTGAGAATCGAACCGTCGAGCGACAGGGGCGGCACGATGACATTGACGCGTGAGCCGTCGGCCAGGCGGGCATCCACCATTGGCGAGGCTTCATCGATCCTCCGTCCCACCGACGAAACGATCCGCTCGATGACCCGACGCAAGTGCTCTTCAGAGCTGAACCGCATCGTCGTCTGTTCGATGACACCGGCGCGCTCGACGTAGATGAAGTTGCTGCCGTTCACCATGATCTCGGTGACTGTGGGGTCGTTGAGGAATTGCTCGAGCGGCCCGAGGCCCATGACGTCGCGGGCGATTTCCTGCACGAGACGGTTGCGCTCCTGCGCTGACAGCGCCGTTTCGGAGGCGTCCATCAAGGCTCCGATCTCGGTCACCACGAGGGACTGCAGCTGATCCTCGTTCGTCGCCTCGAACAGCCGCGTGCCGAGGCGCTCGAACAGGGCGTCGTGCACCTTGGACTTGAAGTCGCCGAGCCCATCAACGGTGAGGGTCTGATTTGGTGCCTGCCGCCAAGTGCTCGAGACCTCGCCCCTCTCGGCGGCGGCCTGTTGGGCCTGGATGATGCGCTCGCTGAGGCTCATCGCCGCCGGCCCTTTCCTGCCTTTTCGGCGTCCAGGGGCGAATACAACTGCGCCAGCTTCTGCAGTTGTTTGGCCACTTCGGATTTTGGCTCAGTGATGACGACTGGTCTGCCGAGGTTGAGCGACAGCGGGATCTCACGAGTGGACGGGATCGAGCAGGCGATCATCATCCTCATCGCCGCTTCGGCATCCGACGGCTTGAGCCCGACCTTCGCGTCTGCTCGGTTGAGCAGCAGCTGCCGGGCAGCCTTGACACCGATGGTGTCCAGGGCGTCGACTGCCTTGCGCAAACTGCGGACGCTGGTCACGTCGAGGCTCGACACCAACAGCAGATCGGTGGCGCACTCGAGTGCGGCGAGCGTTCGCTCATCGAGGCCCGCGGCCGTGTCCACGATGACGTAATCGAAGTTCTGCGCGAGGAGCGACAGCACCGCCGAGACGTGGGCGTGGGTGATCGAATCGGCATCCACCGGATCCCGGGCGCCGGCGAGGACGAACAGTCCGTACTCGGACGGGGTCAGGTGGAGCTTCACCGTGGTGGCATCGATCTGGGTGACGCGAGCCAGCTGCGCCAGCGTGTGCTCGGGTGTCAAGGACAACGCCGTCCCGAGATCGCCGAACTGAACGTCGAGATCAACGGCAACCACCCGTCCTGGATGGCGCTGGGCGAGGGCGACTGAGAGATTGGATGAGACTGCGGTCTTGCCGGAACCGCCTTTCGGCGAGACCACCACGATCACTTTGGCGAGGCGCGGCTGGGGTACAAAGCCATTGGCCTTGACGACGACTCCCATTCCGCGGAGGGCAACAGAGAGCTCTGCCGCCAGCTCGGGCGACATGTCGTGCCCGATGACCACGGTCGGAATCTCGTTCGTCATCATCGTCGGCATCGTCGGCAGCTCGGACGGGAAGTCGATCGGCAGATCAGTCTCCATCACTTCACCACCGTGTAGACGTCGCCGAGGGTGACCACCCGCGTGCCGTCGTCGGAGACGGTGGTCGGGTCGATCGACAACCAGACGTGGCCGAACTCGGCGGCGAACACGAAGCGTTCCGATTGTTCGGGCGACAGGGCGAGCGTGACGACGTACTGCAATCCCGTCACTTGTTCGACACCCGTCGTGTCCTCCGTGTCAGGGCTCACCGGCGCGTTGGTCGTCTGCACGTTGGTGACCAACACGTGCTGGAACTCCATCCGGCTCACGTTCGGGGTCTTCCTGCCCGCAACGGTCGTCGTCGTTGTCGTCGTCGCTGTCGTCGTTGTCGTCGTCGCATCCGGGGCATCCGTGAACGCCGCCGAAGTTGCGGTGGTTGTCGAAGTAGCCGGATCGACCAGGTCCACGGTCTCGGGGTTCAGGCCGCCCTCATCCACGTCGAACGGATCGAACGAGAGGTAGACGCCGACGAGATCACCCTTCTGGAGCGAACCGCCGACGGCCCGCTGGGCTTCGAGGAGCGCCGAGACCTGCACCTTGTCGGTGACGTCCTCGGACACTTTGTCCTTGGGAACCAAGCGGGCCGCCAGCAGCTGGTCGCCGGGCTGGAGATCGGTAGCAGCGACGTTGGTGCCCACCGCCCCCAGGTCGGTGATCGCACCCGACTGCTTGAGTCGGGCCGGCACCTTCTCGAGCGAGACCGACGACTTGATCGTCTCGGCCTCGGCGCCCTTCGGTACGAGTTTGTCCACGACGTAGACCTCGACCAAGCTCTCGTCGGCGACCGCTTTCTCCTTCGCCGAGTGCACGTAACTCACGAGGGCTGCCGTGCCGACGATGGCCAAGAGCATTGCAGTCAGGATCCCGATGACCCGCCGTTTGTTCTTCATATGGGGTTGTTCCTTGCCTTGTGGGGTTGGTTGTTAGCTGGTGAGATGGACCTGGGTGGTGCCGAAGTCCGTGCTCGGACCGGGCGATCCTTGCGATGTCACGAAGCGGATGAAGTCCCCGCGGATGCAGTACTTACCGCGGGTTTCGTCGGGGCATTTCTTGTCCAACGTGCCGTCGTTCTTGTTGCCGTTGAAGGAGTAGCCCGTCACGTGGAACATGGCGAACCCGAGGATTGGGTACGGACCATGGCCGTTACATCCCGCGGCCTGACATGCGGCGGCGTCGTACATCGCGATCAGGACATCGTGGGGCAATGCCGGAGCAGTGGGATTGGTGAGACAGGCAACTTGCTTCTGGAGGTCGCCTCCGGGGTCCCCGGCCACGGTGCCATTGGCGCTGACCGTCACGCCGCAGCCGGTGGCAAGCAATTGACTGAAACCACCGGGAAGCGACGAGCATCCACTCTGTGGTTTGGGATCGTCGAGATACAACGTGATGTCCGCCGTCCCGTCGAGCAGCGCGAGCGAGAACTCGCAGTTGGAGATGACGAGCGGCAGCGTTGTCGCCGTCCCGAGCGTGCCCCAGACCGCCGTGGCGGATCGAGTCACGTCGGCGTTGCCACCGCCGGGTACGAACACGTACACGATGTTTCGTGTCATCGAGACCGTCGTGGTTCCGCTTCCACACGTCGGCGTGTTGGCGAGCACAGCGCCGTTGGTCTGGTAAGGCGTGAAGTCGGTTGTCGTGATCGCCTTGGCACAGTCGGTGGCCTTCGCAAGCGCGCCGGCGTCCGCCGCGTTCTGTGTCTGGCGCCGGGCCACGATGCCACGACCACCGTCGAACACGAATGCGCCGAAGAGAACGAGCATCGGCATCATCAGCACGACGAAGATCGTGGTGACACCTGCATCGTCGTGTTGGTTCAGCCTCCGCATCGCATGGTTCCTGTCGCTGTGATCGTCTTGGTGCCGAGTGGGATGAGTGGTATGTCGAACGTGTAATTGCTCGAGAGCGTGACCGAAGCGTTGCTGGTCGTGTTGCCAGGCGGGCACGTCACGACGCCCGAAGCGGTCACACCCGCTGGATACGTCGGGGTTCCTCCCAGCGCGAGCGTGCGGGCGGCATCTCGGGCCGCACTCGTCACGTCGACCTTGGCGCTGAAGAACATCCCGAACGATGCGATGGCGAAGAGCAGTGCGATGAGGAAGGGAGCGACGAGAACGAACTCGAGCGCGACGACTCCTTCGTCATCAAACTCGGTGTGGGGACTGTGGAAGTTCCGCATGACGGCCTTGTCGGGGGAGGGCTATCGCTGCCCTCCCCCCGACGAGTTGCTCAGGGGAAGAGCCCGTTGAGCTTGCCGAGCATGGTGGTCCACAGCCCGGTCGCGAAGAGGACCGCGATCCCGGCGGCGACGAGTCCGGCGACGAGCACGTACTCGATGGCGACCACACCATCGTCGTCAGTGGCTTCGATGGTCTCTGGGGTGAATTTGTCGATGAGGTTGTTCATTTCATTGCTCCTTGTTCTTTTGGATCCCGATACAGCGATCGGGTGGATCGGAAGCGGTGAGGGTCCGGCCAGTCATCACGGTGATGAGATCCGGACGCGCACCCCTGCGTCTCACGGCGCTCTTCGACGGGCGGGGCAGACGTCTGTCCTGCCCCGCCCATTGAGGAGTCTCAGGGGAACAGCGCGTTGAGCTTGCCGAGCATCTTCGTCCACAGCCCGGTCGCGAACAGGACCGCGACACCAGCGGCGACGAGCCCGGCGACGAGCACGTACTCGATGGCGACCACGCCATCATCCTCGGTGGCCTCAACGGTCTCCGGGGTGAACTTTTCCACGAGGTTCAACATTTGATTTTGGCTCCTTGATCGAATCCCGATCCCCGCCGACCGGGGTGGGTAAGGAGCGACAGTACGGACGAAAGGCATGCTTGGAAATCACCAAATTTGGTGAAATCGCGAGCGGGAGAGCTTCGTACTGTTGTCGCTATGACAATGCCTGCCCTCGTGCACAAGCACGCGCTCAACGCCGTGACCGCCTCGCTGTTCGGGCTCGCCTTTTGGCGCCTCGGTCTGACCCCCGAGCTCCCCGCGGTACTCGCGTTCATCTTCGGTGGCGTGCTTCTCTCGGCGATCGATTGGAAGGTCCAGCGTCTTCCGACCCGACTCGTGTACTACACGCTCGCCGGCGTCGGTGCCGGGTTGCTCTTCGCCTCCTTGGTGGAGTGGGACTGGGTCCCGCTGGCAAACGCGGTGGCGGGCGCAATGTTGTTCGCCAACGCCTTCTTCCTCATCTGGTTCGTCGGCCGCAACTTCGCCGGCCTGATGGTGCTCGGTTTCGGAGACGTGCGACTGGCCGCGGTGCTCGGACTGTTGCTCGGCTGGTACGGGCTTCCGTACGTGCTCTACGGCGCGATCGCGGGGAACCTCCTCGCTGTGGTCGTTGCGATCGCCACGTGCATCCACAAACGCCAGCTGCAATTGCGCTACTCGTTCGGCCCGCCTCTCATCGCGGGAACCTTGGCAATCGTCCTGTTCCACTCGTAGGCCGGCGGTCAGACGAGCCGCAAGTGGGTCACCTTCGAAAGTCGGGTCCGCACGAAGGACCTCGCGTGTGCGCGCGACGCCGATCGCGCCCATCTTGCATTTGCTGAGGCAGCAGCTCTGGATGAGCACCGGCGAGGGCGACGGCGGCCAACTGCGATCGCACGCCGAGCTTGTTCAGCACGGAGCGAATCTGTGAGCGCACCGTGTTCAAAGCCACGAAGTGGGTTTCGGCGATCTCGTCCGCGCTCAGACCATCGGCCATTGCGCCGAGCACGAGGGCTTCGCGCTGTGACAGCCGTTTGAAGGTGGTCTGTCCGCGCACCGCTTTGGTTCGCTCCTGCCACAATTCGTCGAGCAGCGCGAGGCGATCATTCCGCCCGATGAGCGTCCCTCCGGCGACGACATGGCGGAGGGACGCTCATCGGGCGGAATGATCGCCTCGCGCTGCTCGACGAATTGTGGCAGGAGCGAACCAAAGCGGTGCGCGGACAGACCACCTTCAAACGGCTGTCAC
>Ga0075364_10000667_pt1 | contig 17775 bp, 23 predicted proteins | sample EndMetdeltDD1764_FD_71517 | JGI IMG/M metagenome (GOLD analysis project Ga0075364, IMG submission 71517) | Populus endosphere microbial communities from Tennessee, USA - Endosphere MetaG P. deltoides DD176-4 | ecosystem: Host-associated > Plants > Roots > Endosphere | place: USA: Tennessee...
GGCGAAGCACTAGAGGTAGTCAGCAAGCTCAGCACCCGGACCCGCAACGTCCCCACGATGGCGGGACTCATTGCCGTGCTCGTGGTAACCGCGATAACCATCATCCTGAACCTCGACCGCAGGCAGACATGGCTGCCTCTTGCCGCACTGCTTGGAGGCGGCTTCGTTGGTTTGATCGATGACATCATAAACGTCCGCGGCAAGGGCCAAGGCGTCGCAGGCCTTCGCGCGCCAATAAAATTCGCCATGATCACTGCCGTAGCCGCTTTTGGAGCGTGGTTCTTCTACTACAAGCTCGGCTACTCTGGCGTCCACATCCCCTTCATGGGCAATATCGAACTTGGCTGGTGGCTCATTCCACTCTTTACCCTGGTCGTCGTCAGTACGAGCAATGCCGTCAACATCAGCGATGGCCTCGACGGACTAGCGGGCGGGCTCCTTATGAGCGCCTTCGGAACCTTTGGCATCATCGCCGCCCTGCAAGGCAGCTTTGGCATCGCGGCATTTTGTATGACAGTCGTAGGGGCGCTACTTTCGTACGTTTGGTTCAATATTGCCCCGGCACGGTTTTTCATGGGAGATGTCGGCTCGTTCGCGCTTGGAACCGCGCTCGGCGTCGTAGCCATGCTCACGGATACGCTGTTCCTGCTGCCTATCATCGGCTTGGTATTCGTCCTTGAAGCCGGCTCTAGCTCGCTGCAAATCCTTAGCAAAAAAATCTTCCATCGCAAAGTTTTCATCGCTGCCCCGCTACATCATCACCTCGAAGCTACCGGTTGGCCAAAAACAAAGGTGACCATGCGCTTTTGGGTCATCGGGCAAGTCTGCGCGGCGCTCGGCATCATCTTGGCACTGACCGGAGGATACACTGGTGGATACTAGTATTAACCTAGAAGATTACTGCGCGACAGCTTTCGAAGACGGCTTTCCGAACACGCACAATGCTCCCTGGGACAGCATCCAAAACCTTGAATCTACAGTTTGGGAGCTGCTCGACACGCTTCCGGAAGAGTACGACATATCCGGTGGCGTTGCTATTCATGCCACCGCCATCGTCGATCCAAGTACTATCATCAAAGAACCCGCCATCATCGGCAAGGATTGTTTCGTCGGACCGCACGGCCTTATTCGCGGAGGGGTAATAATGGCAGAAAAATCTTCCATCGGTGCTAACTGCGAGGTCAAACGCACGGTAGTCGGTGCCAAAAGCCACCTAGGCCACTTCAATTTCGTTGGCGACACTCTCGTTGGCAACAACGTCAATGTCGAGGCGGGCGCGGTCATTGCCAACCACTTTAACGAACGCCGGCCGAAAGACCAAAAAATCCGCGTGCGGGTCGACGACCAAACCATCGAAACGAACGTGACGCGTTTTGGCGCGGTCATTGGAGATCATTCAAAAATCGGTGCCAACGCCGTATTGACTCCAGGCACTCTCCTCAAGCCACGCACCATCGTTGCCCGCCTTGGGCTCGTAGACCAAATGGCTTAAGAGAACGGGTTGTACTTACGCCCTGGTGGCTCTGAAAAATTACGCTTGGGTATTTGCATCGGCTTCGCGCCCATGCTGCCCGGCGCCCTAGCCAAACCCGACTCGGTATTGCCAGCGTTGAACCCCTGGCGCGATGACGCATGATATTTGTGTTTATGGTGGCCAGCTTTCGAATCAGGAGACTCGATACGCCTTAGCAGCTCCTCCTTGAGATGTTCGCCTGCCGACGCGACGGATGATTCGCTATACCTGCGCACTACCTGACGATTCTGGTCAATTTGGTGACGCTGACCGAACGACTGCGCGTTCGTCGAGCCCATCGACTCGCCGCTCGCCGCCTCGGCAAAAGTGTGCGAGTGGAATGGTTTGTCGTCGTTGTTGCTGGAAAATTTATTCGACATGGTTATGGTTTATATTATACGCCTAAACCTGTTATAATTTGAAAACGCGCGGGCGTCGTATAATGGCTAATATACGTGCCTTCCAAGCATGTGATGCGAGTTCGATTCTCGCCGCCCGCACCAAAGTAAAAAGACATCGCCACGGATGTCTTTTTACTTTGCTCAAATGAAAACGCCCCCTCCCAGGGCGCTTCCATCTCGGAGAGAGCTTCCTTGGGAAGGGGCTGTCAGAGCCCGGTGCGGATCAGTCGTCCGAGAGCCGGCCGTCGCCCTTGATGATGCGCTGGGCGACGCAGCCCAGGATGAGGCGCACGATCGTGTCGTCCTCGATCTCGGTGAGGCAACTCACCGCTCCGGTCAGGGAGAGGTTGCCGTACATCGCCTCGACCGCACCACCCCAGGGGAAGTCGCCCCACGGGTAGGAGCCGTCGGCGTCGCTCGACTCCACCTTGTCCTCGAAGAGGCCCTGGGCGTAGAAACGCATCTCCAGCGAGCTCCCGTAGCCCGTGCGGACCAGCGGACGGATCTTGCGGATCGCGTTGGCGATGTAGCGGTCCCTCTGCGGGCCCCAGCCGCCCACGAACCAGACGAACTCCTCGGGCTTGTCCCAGAGTCCCTCGGGTGCGGGTCCCGGGTCGATGGCGGGCGCCATCATGGCGAAGCCGAAGCTCTCGTTGGGCTTGATCAGCCCCGACGAGGCCAGCGACTGCACGCCGTCCCAGTGCCCCTCCAGGAGCTCCCGCAGGTCGATCTCGGTGCCATCCTTGCAGGCGTAGGTCTGCCGGGACGGCATGGTGGTCACGTCCAGCAAGCTGCCGGTCATGACTCCTCCTTGGTACTCGTGCCGCGCACTCTGTATGCACGGGTGACTCGTTTATTTTACATTTTGTCGACGTCGTGTCAATACGGATGTCTTTTTACTTTGGTGCAATAAATGTATACTAACCATAAGAATAATATAAGGAATATCGTGGCGCGACTACCGCAACCTGGCAACGACGAAGGCACATGGGGTACGATCCTCAATGATTTTTTGTCGCAATCCCTTGATGGCTCTGGCGACTTAAAGGCCGGGACGGTCGGCACGTCGCAGCTGGCAAACGGCGCGATTACCAGCGCCAAGATCGCCGACGGTGCTATCAGCAGTACTAAAATCACCGTCGACCCAAGCGCCGAGGCCGGTCTTCGCTCGTTACTCATCCTTTATTCGCCGCCGAACATCATCAATACCAAATACGACGATAACTACGCGGCTGGCATCTTATGCCGTTACGACGACGTGGTGCTAGGCAGCGGGCTTGAAGATTCGGGCAATGCCTACCACGCCAGCACGGCAGCTATCATCCAGAAAGTCAGCGATATTTCGCCTACGACGGTTGTTTGGGGATATATAGATGCCGGAGTCACCACCGGCAACTTGTCACTCGCCACCATCCAATCAAAGGTCGACGCCTGGGTTGCTATGGGTGCCGGCGGCATTTTCCTCGATACCTTTGGGTATGACTACCATACGTCACGCGCACGTCAGAACAGCATCCTTAGCTACGTTCATAGCAAAAGCGTAGGTGCCATGATCAATGTTTGGAACCCCGACGACGCGTTCGGTTCGGCCGTCGACATCACCTACAACCCCACCGGAACTGCCACGGTCGCAGGCGCCAGCGACGTACTGCTACTTGAATCTTGGGTATGCAACAGCGACAGCTATGCCTCACCCTACTACGCCACCATTTCAGACATCAAGACCCGCGGCGACAAGGCGGTCGCCTATCGCGTTAGCCTGGGGCTGCGCATTTACAGCGCCAATATCATGCTCCACACCGGCACAAGCGAAGTAACGCTTGCCAAATATCGCGGCGTCAGCGAAGGGCTTGCCCGTTCATGGCGGCTCGATGGCGCAGCGTTTGCCTGCTCGAACTACTCTTCTACCGGCTCCGACATCGCTGTCGTCAAGCCCCGTTTCTCTCCGTACCGTAACCTCCCCCTTCGCACCGCCGCACCGTACATCCTCAACGGCTCATGGAACGAAATCCAGGCACCCGATCTAGGCATTACCATCACCTACGATGCCGTCACACCTACCTACGACTGGCAACAGCTCTAGCACAAGCATGATATACTGATTGCATGCAAAGCAGTCTTATGAAACGCGTCGTCAGCACAGAATACCTCGTGGCAGCTATCCTCGTTGCCGTTTTTTACATATCGGTCGGCAATTTTGCCTGGTACTGGCTTCCTATCCTCTTCGTCGTTTTCGACCTGAGCGCCGCGGGCTACGTATTCAACGCGCGAATCGGAGCGTTCGTGTACAACATCGGCCATAGCCTTATCGGCCCTACGCTTTTGGTTGCCCTGTACATCGCGACCACTAGCCAGGGCGTGCTGTTCGTCGCCCTGATTTGGCTGTTCCACATCTTCGTTGACCGTGCGCTAGGATACGGCCTTAAGCACACGACCAGCTTCGAACATACCCACCTTGGGCCAATCGGCAAAGCCAAGAAAAAATAAGGTATACTGTAGGGGTAATGCCCCGATAGCTCAGCAGGATAGAGCAGAGGACTTCTAAGCCTAAGGTCGTTGGTTCAAATCCAACTCGGGGTACCATATAGATTTCTTAGGAAGTCTATTTGTTTGACACCACCTGCGAACTTACCCTCTCCATAGTTTTGTAAATGATTTGGAGTCCCAATCAAATTCTGCAACATCAGGCTGTTGAATACTGTAGTGCAAGTCGAATGGTGATAAATTTGTGTACTTGCCCGTAAAGAATGACAATATGTATCCATGTGTAATAATGCCGATATTCTTAGCTTCGCGTTCCGTAGCAATAATTTCTTCTAGTGCTAACGTAAACCGGCCGAGCGCCTCTTCAATTGTTTCGCCACCTGCAATACGATCAAGAGTTCGACTGTAGTATCGTTCAATTTGTTGCGTATACTCCTCACCTGTATAGAATTTATTCGTAAAAGAAGTTATTTCTGTAAGGTCTTTGTGCGTCCGCATTGGAGCAGTATTTGGTTTTGCAAGATAGACCATTGTTTCTATTGCTTTTGTTTGGAGGCTAGAGTAAAAGACATCAATTTCTTTTATCGCATTGTCCTCTGCAAGTTCATGGGCCTTATCAATACCTGCATCCGAAAGACCCCAAAGAACGATAGGCACTTCGGATTTAACGGCTGTTTTCGAGTGGCGAATAAAAGTTATTTTCATAAATCCATCATATCAAACAACGAGCAAGCAATCTGATTAGCTAAAGGGCATTCAATATAGTTCTAATTTCATACAACACGCCGTACCATTTCTGTGGTGCATAGAAACTACGTCGGACTTCTCTAGCAAAAGCCTTTTTTGCTATCATAGATGCATGTCTTATACCACTATCCTCTTTGATGTCGATGGCACGTTGTGTGATCCCGGAAAGTCTATGATCGAATGCGCCAAGTATGCTCTAAGCAAATTCAATATCCATGAAACAGACGAGACGAATCTTCGCCGTCTCATTGGACCTCCGCTTGAGCATGCGTTTCAAGATTACTATGACTTTGATGAAACTCAGGCGAACCAGGCCGTGACATACTTTCGAGACATGATGCAGCGCGAAGGCATACGACTTTACGAAGCATACCCAGGCATACCAGAACTTTTAGACGAATTACACCAGTCCGGCAAGCAACTAGCCGTAGTCACCTCCAAGATAGACCACATAGCCAAAGAAACCTTAACGAAGACAGGGCTTATAGGCTATTTTGATTTCGTGAGCGCCCAGCAGCCTAACATAGTCGTAAAGAAGGAGGACGTCCTCGCGAAAGCGCTGCACGAGCTGAATATTACAGATAATTCTGCAGTGGTTATGATTGGCGATCGCAGGCATGACGTCGAAGCAGCAAGCGCCCACAGTATCGATTCGATTGGAGTATTATGGGGATACGGCGACCGAGATGAACTAGAAAACGAGGGAGTAACATATGTCGTTGCTAACGCAGACGAGTTGCGAAAGCTCCTCCTGGAAAGCTGATGCGGTTCCAGTTTCCGCAGCCCACCACTAACAAGCTACGACAACTCCTGATATGATAACTACATGAAAGACCAACTTGCACACTGGAACCACGCACATTCTGAACAATGGCTACACGAACACTCATCTGAGAAAACGGGGTTTGCCGAAGAAGTTGGCAAACAGCTATCAGCAAACTCAACCATTCTTGAACTTGGTTGTGGCGAAGGTAACGATTCCATCTACTTTGCCGAGCTCGGACACACTGTCCTAGCTACGGATTTTTCTGACGTTGCCGTCGAGCAGGACAAGAAGCGCTGGACCCACCCAAAGCTTACGTTCCAAGTACAGGACATGAGCCAACATCTTCAGTTTGAGGATGCGCAGTTTGATGCGGTATACGCCCGTCTTTCGCTGCATTATTTCAAAGACAAGACCACGAGAGAGATTTTTCATGAAATCGATCGCGTGCTAAAACCAGGTGGCATGGTTTATTTTATGTGCAAATCAACGGATGACCATATTTACGGCCAGGGCGACGAGCTCGAAGCGGACATGTACGAACTGAACGGCCACGTTCGGCACTTCTTCAGCAAGGAATATGCATTATCGCTGTTAAGCGAAGCTGGTCTAGGCGCAAAAGATATAGAAACCGGCGAAGAACAGATTTACGATCGCCAGTCCGCGTTCATAAAAGTTTCAGCGATAAAGCCTACCAGTTAACTTCGCTAAGAAGCTGTGATTCGTACTTAACGAGGGTGCTCTTGACATGCTCGAGCGTGCGGTCAGGAACCCCCGCAGCCGAAAACCAATCAAGATGATCGGACTTTTCAGGCTCGGCAAGGTAAGGTTCGCCCCGCCACTTGCGAGCCAGGAAGTAAAAGTCGAGCCGCTCTTGGTCATCCTCTTTATTACTACGATGCATCACGTGAACAAGTTCGAGGTCTTCCGGCTGCACGTCTATGCCAACTTCTTCTTTGGTCTCGCGAACGGCTGCGGCCGTCAGCGCTTCGTTGCCATCCACATGACCTGCTGGCAGCGTATAGTAGCCGTCCGCCCAACCAGTGTTAGCCCGGCGTAAAAGCAGGTATGCATCGCCCTTCGCGACAATAACGTTTACCGATACGGCGATCCTGAATCGTTCCGGGAGTTCCTTTGTGATTGCATGTTTCATGGATAACATCATAGCAGAAAACTAAAACGCCATCACTTTGACGGCGTTTTAGTTTTTTATTTGTAAAATCCTAAAGATTTATCAACCAACGTTTGATATTAGATATTAATCTATTCGACCCATAAATTAATGCTCCAAGAGTGAAACCGCGGCCTCTTGATGTCCTGAGCAATGACGAGGTTGGCTTGGCGGAATTATTTCACACTTATCATACCACTTATTTCATGCATAAAAAATATTTATTAGAAGCCATGATACGATAGTGTCATGACTGCAAGCAGCACCTGCGTATTTTGCGAGCCTTCGAACCTCGAGGGAAAGATCATCCGGCACGAGCGTCACTTCATCTCGTTCGTCTCCACGCCGTGGTTTCGGGCTGGGCATAGCCTCGTGGTGCCAACGAGGCATGTCACGACGATAGCCGAGCTTCTTCCGGAGGAATCGGGCGCGATCATGTCCGAAATCGGCAGGATATCAGCACTGTTGGACGACGGCTTTGGCAGTGGCGTCATGCAAAAATACCAGCCCACCCAGCCCGAAAACGGTATCAAGGTCAACCACCTGCACTTTCATGTTTTTCCTAGGCATAAGGAAGAGGATGGTCTTTTCCCTGTCCCAAAACCTAACGACTTTACGGGATTCAGCCAACCATCAGGCGATGACATCCAGCAGCTCGTACTGAAGTTGCGTTCACCAAAATAAATACACCGCTGATTCAAGCGGTGTATTTATTGCTAATGTCCTAGCTATTGGTTGCTAGCGTCTTTTTCTTGTATTGCCAAATCGAAAGACCATACATGACAACGAGGATGCCCACGCACCAAGCAAGTGCGATCCACGCCTTGTCACCAGCCGTGCCGGTCGTCAGTAACGAGCGCATCGTTTCGATGATAGGAGTAAACGGCTGATTCTCCGCAAAACCGCGCAAAACTGGCGTCATAGAGCTCGTTGGTACGAATGACGGGCTAAGGAAAATAAGGAGCATCAGGATATAGCTGAATGATCCGGCACCTTCAGCCGACTTTGCTTGCAGGCCAAAGTATATCGCCATCCATGTGGTCGCTAACGTGAACAATGTCACCAGCCCAATGAACAGCAGCCACTCGCCAAGCCCGGCGCTCGTACGAAAACCAACAGCGAACGCTACGGCTAATACCAAAAGCGACGAGAATAGGTTCGATAGCGTTGACGACAGGGCCTGTCCGCTCAAGATCGACGAAGGAGCGACCGGCATCGTGCGGAATCGGTTGACGATGCCTTTTTGGATATCCGTGTTCAGGCGGAACGCCGCGTAAGCAATGCCACTAATAACCGTCATGATAATGATCCCCGGAGTAATGAAGTCGATGTACTTTACGGAACCGGTTTGCGCGCCAAGTGCGCCGCCCAGAACGTACACGAACATCAGTAGCAAAGCTATCGGCGTTATGACTACGGTAATGATAGTGTCCGGGCTGCGAACGATATGACGCAGGCTGCGCCGTGTCATCGTCCAAGTATCTTTAAGCGCTTGCATGATTATTTCTCCTCCTTTTTACTGCCCGTCAGCTTGAAGAAAACGTCGTCGAGCGTTGGTATTTGCTGCGAAAAATCCGCGGGTTCAAGTTTGGCGTCACGAAGCCGAGCGAACAAATCGGCAATCTGCGAAACGCTGCCGCTCGTAGTGACGGTAAGCATCACGCCGTCATCCTCGACCACCTTGTAGTGCTGCTTAAGGACGCTCGTCGCCATCTTAAGCTGCTCCCCGTCGTGGAAAGTAAACTTTATGAGGCCGCCTGGAACAAGTTTTTTCAGCTCCGTAGCCGTACCTTTAGCGACGATCTTGCCGTGATGCAAGAGCGCGATGACATCAGCTAGCTCATCAGCCTCATCCAGATACTGCGTCGTCAGGAATACGGTCGTGCCACCGTTTGCAAGCGCTTTGATCGTTTGCCACATATTGCTACGAGCCTCTGGGTCAAGACCGGTCGTTGGCTCGTCCAAAAAGATAATGGAGGGCTGGCCGATCAGGCTCATTGCAATATCGAGCCGTCGGCGCATACCACCAGAAAAAGTCGCCACCCGACGGTCGGCCGCATCCGTAAGATCAAAATCTTTCAGTAACGCGGTAGCTGTCTGTGCCGGGTTATCCACATGGCGCAAATCACCAATGAGCTCCAAGTTTTCGCGCGCCGACAGCATGTCGTCCACTGCCGCGAATTGCCCGGTGAGGCTGATAGTTTGGCGTACTTTTTCGGGCTGTTTTGCAATATCGAACCCGCCCACCGTCGCGCTACCGGCATCAGCTTTCATGAGCGTCGTCAAGATATTGATGATAGTCGTCTTGCCCGCACCGTTACTGCCTAGCAGCGCAAAGATCGTTCCGCTCTCTACCTCGAAATTCACGCCCTTAAGAACGTCATTCTTTTTGTAGGACTTTTTTAAGTCTTGGACCGTAATTGCCGTTTTCATTTACCCTCCTTACTATTTTTCTTGTAATACTCGTTCCATTCTTCGAACAGCTGCGGTAATCGTTCTGCCAAAAAATCACCAAGCGAAGCTGCCGCTTCGAGCGGCTGCCGTCGCTCTGGCGAAGCACCTTCGAGCAGCGCCAGACCTTCGCGCGCCAAACGAGCCGTCTCTTGGTATTCGCTTGGGTCGAATCCGGTATTCTCCCAGCCAAGCGGGCTTAGGCTGATAATATCGGCTCGCGTGCCGGCTGGCCGTGAACGCGTCACGAGCTTTTGGGCTTCAAGCATTTTGACAGCGTTATTGATGGCACTGCGGCTGGTTAGCAAAAAGTCGGCCATCTCGTTTATTGATTGCTGCATCGGCTCGCATACCGACAAGTAGCCGATAACCCTGCCCGTTACTGGCGGATAGCCGTAGCGCTGGGCAAGGGAACGGCCCATGTGATCTGCGAAAATTAGTACTTTGTCTCTGTTCATGTCGTCATTATACACAAATGAACGAAATAACACAAATTTGTGTCATTTAGTTCATAACCTCAACAAAACCTAGAGGTCTTCTAGAAAGCGCGCTGCTTTTTTGCGGACTGCATTCGACTTGTGTTGCGTCTGAAGTTCAACCAACGGCACGAGTTCATGCCTAGGAACCAGCCCAGCCCTACAGAACTGCACCAACGTCTTCATCGTATTCACGGAGACGATCCAGTCAACCTCGATGGTCGAGATACGATTTTTCATCCAGGCAATAGCCCGGCTTTTCTGTTTGTCAGTAAGATGCACCTGTGCGAATACCTGCGCCAAATGCCACTGAATGGAAGGTTGGCTACTCGCCCCCAGCTCTTCCAGCATTTTGTCCACATAGGGCTCGATCCACTCCGGATGCACCCTACAGATTTTTTCAAAGCAGTCGGCAGCGCGCATCCGCACCCAAGCATCATCAGCGAACATGCACTCATACAGCTCGTCTAATAGTGACATGTCAGCAAGCACCGCATCAAGGACCTCTGCCGCCCTCCCAAGCGAGTTCGTTTTTCCGCCGGCGCTAAGTACATCTTCAAGCTTTTCCATACACTCAGTATAGCCGAAACGAAGGCATCCGTCGGACATACGGGGTTCTTTGTTTTGATTCTAGGTTGCTATACTAAAGGTATGAGCGAACTAAAGACAATAGCGAACAACGCGAACGTCATTGAATTCATCAACGCCGTTACTAGCGGAACCAAGCAACAGGATAGCTTGGCCTTGCTACGGCTATTTTCGTCAGTCACAGGTGAAAAACCCGTGATGTGGGGGTCGAGCATCATCGGCTTCGGGCAATATCACTACAAGTCCGAACGAAGCACGCAAGAAGGTGATTGGCCGCTCACAGGCTTCTCCCCAAGGAAGCAAAGCCTGACGATATATGTCATGACCGGCCTTGGAAACTACCAAGAATTGCTTGGAAAGCTCGGCAAGCACAAGATCAGCAAAAGCTGCTTGTACATCAATAAGTTATCCGACATCGACATGAGCGTACTGCGAACGATCATCGAAAAATCCTACCTGCACATGAAAGCAGCGTCGACCAACTAGCCGACCAGCTCGTCGAGCTTGCGCAGTTGGCTCGAGAAGCCTTCGATCATTCCCATCTTTATCAGCTCTTCGATCTGCTCGGGCGTATCGGCAAAGCTCGTGCTGACGATCTTCGTCTTGCCACCTTCATCAAAAAACTCGTTCTTCACCGTTAGCGCCGGCATGTCCGTTTTTAGCGCGCCAGCCTCGTCCGAAAAGTAGTCTTTGTACGTAAAGCTCTTGCCTTCGTCTATTGCCTGAAGGTCCATGACACCCCAGGAAATCTGGCCGAACCATTCGCCCTGATTTTCGTCGACGCATTTCATGCCGTAGTGAACACGGCCGCCAGGTGCAAAATCGAACTCCTTGGCTTCCGTTTCCCAGCCTTCCGGTCCCCACCATTTTTCAAACATATCTTTTTCGCTGAAGGCGCGCCATACTTTTTCTACCGGGCCGCCAGCCGTATATTCGATGATGAGTTTTTTGTTCTCCAGGTCTTTCGTTACTTTTACGTCTGTCATTTTATTCCCCTTATCGTATTAGTTTATCCAGCTTGTCGTAGCGGCCCTGCCACATTCGACGGTACTGTTCCAAATATTCATCGGCGCTCATAAGAGCGTCCGGTGCGAGCGACACCATCTGTTTTTTGCCCTCCTTTCGCTTTACGATCAGTCGCGCCTGCTCCATGATTTTCAGGTGTTTTGCCACGGCAGCGAAGCTCATGTCGTATTCCGCCACCAACTCGCTGATAGAGAACTCAGCCCGAGCAACGCGCGCCAGAATATCACGCCGCGTGGGATCGGAAAGCGATGCGAAGATAAAATCGAGTTGTTGCGTATATTCAACCATTTGGTTTAATGTTACTGCAAAAAGTTTTCTTCGTCAACAGGAATTACATAACTCAGCACGCAAAAAAGAGACCTCCCAGGGAGGTCTCTTTTTTTAGTACTAACCCTACGCTTTTCACATGTAGGCTTTGACCGTCAACGGCGCGAATAGCGCCACGATAATCACTGCCCCAAGCAACGAGAACCAGAAGTAGGTCGCGTACCGCGCTGATAAGATGACTAAGCGGGTTGACGTCCACGAACCAGTGCAGCCAATCAGGCAGCGTGTCAGCTGGAACGAAAGCGTTCGACAGGAATGTCAGCGGGAACAGGAAAACAGCGTACATGCTAACGCTTACCGCCTCGCACTACACGTTCGGGCATGTTATCGAGGAATAAGCCGCGCCGACACCCGAACAGATGCGACAGTTCGATATCAAGGCATTCCTTCTCCCATACCCCGAGCTTGCCCAGGCAATAGAAACGAGTCATATCCGCGAAAGCGATCCCGACGAAACGTTCAAAGCAGGGCTGATGCTCATTATTAACGGCGCGAAAGCAAGTTAGTTCTTGGCATTCGTAAGCATTATTTGGTATTATTTTTGTAATGAGGATAAACCAAAAGAGGAGCTACAAAAAACTTATCATCGGCGTTTCGATTGCCGTGGTCGTTGGCGCAGGCGTGGTCTTCACTATGCTTGGTGGCATCGAAAAAGTACGCGCCGCCTTCCAGCCAAAAGCCCAGGAGCAATCGGTCACGCTGACCGGCAAGCTCGTTTGCCTGCCCCGCAAAGACGGCAGCGAGACATCGGCACTTTCATGCGCGCTGGGCATGAAGTCTGACAGTGGCAAATATTACGGCCTTAGCGGCTCGCAAAATACCGAGCTTTCTGATGCGGCAGGCTCCGATAAGCAGGTCAAGCTGACCGGCAAGCTCCGCTCTTCGTCAGATCCGACATACCAAGTCGAAGCGATCATCGCCGTCAGCGACTTTGACTTCACTAACTAGCTTATAAATGTATTCTCAGCATAAGCGGGATGCCGTATACTAAAAGTTAATGGCACGCTTACCTATACCCGGCGACGATACAGGTACTTGGGGAACGATTCTCAACGACTTTTTAGATGTCGAGCACAACACGGACGGCACGCTGAAGCGCGGTAGCGACATCGATACGGCGCTATCTACGGCTAACTCGGCGCAAACCGCCGCTACCGGCAAGATCGACAAGTCTGTCGTTACGACCAAAGGCGATCTTTTAGCTGCAAGCGCTTCCGCGACGGTCGCTCGGCTCGCTGCGGGCATGAACGGCCAACACCTTGTCGCCGATTCTACCAAGACGCTTGGCGTCGCCTGGAAAGACACTCAGTGGCTACTCGCTTCCGATTTTGGAGCGACGTTCGACGGCACGACGAATGATGCCGTCGCGCTTCAAGCGGCCATCGATGCTGCTATTTCATCTGGAAAGCCGCTCGCTCTTAATCCTGGAACGGCCATCGTTGGCACCAGCCTATCTATTAACGGCCCCGTTACGATCGTCGGCGCCGGCAGGCAATCAACCACGCTGAAGGCAGCCAACGCCCTGAACGGATACGTTATTTCGTTCACCGGGGGCAGCCCTGGTGCCGGTATCATTGGCGCGCATCTGGCAGACTTTGCTATTGATGGCCACAGCTCCGCCCAGACCTCTGGCGGCGGGATTCTTGCCAATGGTGCAGTGCAGTGCAGCTTCGAACGGCTACATGTTACCAGTTGCTACGACTGGGGACTAAAGCTTGGCCCTATATCCGGCGGCGGGTTCGGGCACCACAACCGCGTCGTCAACTGCCTGTTCGACCAAGGTGGCGGAAGCGCTGGATTCGGTGGCGGCGCCTGGCTTACCTCGAGTGACGAGAACTGGTTTATCGGTACTGACTTTGAATACCTCGGAGGCGCTTCGGCTCCTGTCGGCTCGACGCCAGTCATGCTCTACGATCAAGCCGGCCTGCAACATATCGTCAGCTGCAACTTCGTCCAGGGAAGCAACAACTGTATTGGCATTCGGGTACAGAACGCGTTCGACTCCAAGATTATCGGCTCTACTTTTGATGGCCTGGCAGGCGACTGTATCTTTTTGGTCGCCAACAAATGTATCGTCTCGGGCAACCTCATTACCGGCCCCGGCGACGCCGGAAGCCAACCCGCGTCCGGCATTCACCTCGAGTTCAACACTCACTTCAATGTCATTTCAGGCAACTCTCTTGAAACATCGAACACTGTTTCCGGCCGCGTGCGCAGTCTCATTCGCGAGGAAGGCACGGGCGGATCCGGCGACAACTTGATTGAAGGGAATAGCGTCACCTGGGGATCGTTCGGTCCTACGGTAGGCCTCATCGAGTCAGGTGGCAGCAATACTATCATTCGTAATAACATCGGCTGGAAAACCGAAAATGGCGGCACGGCAACGATAGCGAACAGTACGACAAACATCAATGTCGCCCATGGGCTCGACGCCACGCCGACGCTCGGTAACATCGCCGTCACTCCGACCAACAATCTAGGCAATGCCGCGAAGTTTTGGATCAGTGGCGCGACCAACACTCAGTTCACCATCAACGTTGATGCCGACCCAGGCGCAGGCACGGCAACGTTCTCTTGGCTCGCTAGGCTATAGGCGCAGGACCGCCTGCGATACGGTTTGCTTGTTCGGTAGTATCGAGCATCTGTTTTACTTGGTCGAGTGTGATCGTTATCGTACTTCCCGGGTTGACCGTTCCAGCTAGCATCTGCTTCGCGATGGTGTTTTCGACGGCACGCTGCACTACGCGGCGCATTGGCCGAGCGCCAAGACGTGGGTCGTAGCCTTTATCTACCAGATATAGTTTTGCGTCTTGCGCCACATCCACCTTTACCTTTTGCAATGCCAACGTCTTGTTGATGCCCGCAAGGATAAGGTCGATTACCTGCACTAGCTCTTCTTTGTTTAGCGGACGGAAAGTAACGATTTCATCGAAGCGGTTGAGGAACTCCGGGCGGAACTGATTGCTATTGATCAGCTCGTCAATAAACTGCTGTTCGAACTGCTCTACCTGATAGCCACGCTCGATATACTCACGAATCCTATCGGCCCCGGCGTTACTGGTCGCGATAACTATGGCATCACGAAAGCTCACTTCCCTGTTCTTGATATCTCGTAAGATTCCTTCGTCGAGCAGTTGCAGCAACGTCGTCAGCACGTTCGGGTGCGCTTTCTCGATCTCGTCGAGCAGCACCACGCTGAACGGCTGCTTCATCGCTTGGGCGGTAAGGCTGGTCGGGTCGTCAGCGCCGTCGGCAATCAGACGGGCCACGTCCTCGCTGCGCACGTATTCGTTCAGGTCGAGACGGATCATGCGATCTTCACCACCAAAATACACGTCAGCAAGCGCCTTGGCGAGTTCGGTCTTTCCTACGCCGGTCGGCCCCAAGAAAAGAAAGGTACCAATCGGCCGGTTTTCGTTACGCACGCCGGCTCGGGCACGACGCAGCGCATCACTCACGACGTTGACGGCCCTGACCTGGTTGATCATGCGTTCATGAATAAGGCTTTCGAGGTTGAGCAGCTTTTCGCGTTCGTCCTGCCCGCTTGCCACGCCCACTTTTATGTCCATCGTCTGCTCGATTGCTTTTTGGACCGAGTTCATCGTCACGAGACCGTTTTCGGCATAGCCAGCGGCCGTTTCCATCAGCTTGATCGCGCGACCAGGCATCGATAAGTCATGGACATAGCGTTGGCTCAGGCGATACGACTCTTTCAGGGCTTGGAACATATACGTCACTTTGCGTTGGTATTCCGTCGTAATGAGCTGGTCTTGCATGGCTGCCAGGGTTTCTTCTTCGGTGGCTTCACCCACGCTGATCCGGTTAAGGGCATTGACAAGCCCCGGGTTACGCTGGCCGATCTTCAGGAAGCGCTGCTCGTCCATCGTCAGTATCAGCCGCAGTCGGCCTGCCTCCAGGATAGGCAGCAGCACGTTGGTAAGATCAACTGACCCCACCCCTTCTTCGAAGAACAACTGTGCGTTATCAAGACAGATGATAATGTTTTTGGCCGAATATGCCTCGTTCAGCACTTGCATGATAAGGCTCTCGAGTTCGCCGCGTCCGGGGGCGCTCGCGATGAGCGATGACGAATCAAGGATGAATACCTGCCGGAACTTCAGCGTTTCGGGAAGTTTGGATGACGCATCGAGCAGCCGTTCGGCGAACGCATGTACTATGGTCGTCTTGCCGACACCTTCGCCACCTACCAAAGCGACGTTCTGCCGACCAGCCGTGCCGAACGTCTCTATCATTTGATCAAGGGCTTGGGTGTGCGCCTCGAGCTTGGCCGAAAGCATCCCACCCCGTGACATTTGCTCGCTGATATTCTGGCCAAAACGGGTCAGCAGGGGAATGTAGCCGAATGACCAATCCCTTGCGATACCGCCAGTGCGACGCGGTCTTTGGTGTTGGTCGATAAGCTCCCTAAGGTGCTGTTGCCACCGAACACCATGCACCAGATCATCATCGTCGATCTTCATGTGAGCGATCAAACTCTGGTAATCAGGGAAGGCGCGAACGATAGCCACCGCCAAGATACTGCCTGTGATATGACCACCCCCCAGGCTTTCTCGCAGGGCAAAGGCTTCCTTCCAAACAGCAGGCGTTCCCGCTGGGTCTTCGGCGGCAATATCCTGCAAAAAGCTCGGCGTCACCCCAAGACGGGCGCCAAAAAACTGTCCGCTCGATACCCTGCCAACCGCCATGGCGATATGGCGCGGCGACGGGTTTTTGGGCAACTGGCCTAAAATATCCGAGGATAGCAAATCGTCTATCGTCTTAGGATTTTTCGAGCTCGGCAAGTGACGCAAATCGTATTCGTACCACTCTTTATACATAAAAGGAATGGCCGCAAGACTGGCTACAAGCCATCCGACAGGCTGGCCAACGGCCAAAAGCGCCGCTCCGCCAACGGCCAAAAGTGCTGCGAGTACTGGCAGCAGGCGCGACCAAATGCCGCTAATCGCCGCGCCGACCCGCGCTTTTTGCGCACGAGCACTTCCGTGGTTAAACTCTAGAGGCTCCATGGCACCCATCCAGAAACGAACAATACGACGCCAAGCACTGGCAAAAGAGGAATCACCCCCCAAACCGCCACCATGGCGCCACCAACGACCGTATACATGACAATGGCAAAAATACCAAAGATAATCATGGTAAAACGAATCATCGCGCCGATCACGCGCGAGATAAGCCGGTCAAAAAAGGCCCGCATCTGCACGCCAAGCGGCCCTCGTACCCGGCCGGCCGATATCTGGCGAAAGGGCGAAAAAAACGTCCGCAGCAGCAGATCGATAGAGAAATAGTCGAGGGTGCTCATAAGTTTTTCACGCAGGCGTGTGACACGCATGACCCAACCTCGGCCATACCACCACTGCAAGATCCCTATGATAAACATAACCCTATTGTAACGCACCAGTGACAGTTACGCTACAAGCTTGCGCCGATGCTATACTATATCTATGTCGAAACCATACGTGACGCTGCTCGGAAAAGCAGTCCGAAAACTCGCCCAGATGCGCGGCGGCGGCTCCGCCTTGCCAGGCCTCTTCGTCGAAAAAATCGATCCCGACTTTATTCGTCGCACGCTCGCCCAACTGCCGGAGGGAATTGTTGTTGTCAGCGGCACCAACGGCAAGACCACTACTACCAAAATGGTCGTCGAGCTCTTGGAAAGCCAGGGTCTGCGCGTCTTTACTAACCGTACTGGCAGCAACTTCACCCGTGGCGTGGCCGCGGCACTTTTGGGCGAGGTGGACACCAAGGGTAACCTGGACGCGGATATCGCCGTGCTCGAGCTCGACGAAGCGCATGCCGTCCATTTCATA
>Ga0075364_10000671_pt1 | contig 17747 bp, 12 predicted proteins | sample EndMetdeltDD1764_FD_71517 | JGI IMG/M metagenome (GOLD analysis project Ga0075364, IMG submission 71517) | Populus endosphere microbial communities from Tennessee, USA - Endosphere MetaG P. deltoides DD176-4 | ecosystem: Host-associated > Plants > Roots > Endosphere | place: USA: Tennessee...
TTAGCCCTGCGGACAGCTCGACGGCCGTGTCAGCCGCTTCGCCCTGGCGCTCAAGCGTCTCCTGCGCGGCTGCGTTCCATTCGATTACTTTCCTGTCGCGGTCCAGCACGATATAGCCGCAGCCGATACGCTCAAGCATGCCGGTTATGGATTCCAAACTGCGTCGCTGCGGCCCGCCAGGTCTGGCGTCTGGCCGATCCGAAAGATGTATCGGACGTGCGTGACGAGAATCTTTCAATACAATGTATTGGCTGACTGCAACGGTTTCGTTGCGCCTCTCAATCAGTGTCATCGCTTCTACCCCAACCCTAGTTGCTGCCCACTCAAGTAAATTTTGTATGATTTACTTGATTTGAATTCCGCCTGCTGGCGGGAACTTGCTCCTTCGACTCGAATTTCGACACAATTGTAGAAATCTGCGGAAGCTTTTTCCGCAGCGTTCCTTGAATATGGCTTCCTGAAGAACCCTGCCGATCCTGATTCTATTCGCAGGCAAAGGCATGGCAATCCGGCAGTGGTATTAGGCTGCCTCCTCGTGGCCTAGTCTCGACGAACTAGACATAAGGATGTAGTCTGGGCGCATGGGTTCGTATCTGCGCTGGCTTAAATCGAACGTGTCAAGCACCCCGTTGGCTCATGTAGCTTCGCTATTGGTGCTTGCCGGATCGATAATACTCGAAGCGATAAATACGATATACATCGGCCAGGGGGTTACGTTTATTGCGTTTATCCCCGTAATTATTGTTATCGTGTACCTCGAAGGGCGGTTGGTTGCCATCGCCGTAACGCTTCTCATGGCCGCCGCCGGCTTGTGGATGCGACGCGTCCTGAACGCCCAACTCTCAGCTGAAGACTGGACGAGCGCTATCTTCCTTCTGGTCTCGGGTGGCCTGATCGCATCCGTGTTCCATCGCCTGCGACAGGATTTGCGCGGGGCGCTCGAGGTTGCAGAGGCGAGGCTCGCTGCCATCGATGCAGCCGAGAGCCGCTATCGTTGGGCCTTCGAGCGCGCTGCCTTGGGTTTTGCAAATGCCAATCGACGTGGCGAACTGTTGCAATCGAACAGACGTTTTTTTGAGATGACCGGCTACGGAGAAAAGGAGCTTGCCCAGCTGAAGCTGGAAGGGCTCGTTCTTCCCGACGATCGAGATGCCGTGCGGGCCTTGTTGAAGGATCTGGATAATGGCGCCGCGTCGTCCGCGGCCGATATTCGCGTGTTGCGCAAGGACGGCAAGGCATTCTGGGCTCGTCTGGCCCTGTCCTCGTCGCGGCCTGACGAGGCATCCACCGAAAGCGTGTTCGTGGTGGTCGACGATATTTCCGAGCGACGAGCCGCACGCGAGGCCCTCCGGGCTCAGAAGGAATGGCTCGATCTCGCTCTGTCTGCCGGACGCCTGGGCACGTGGCGAATAGATATCAAGGAGGGGACAGTTGCGGGCTCCGGCAAGTTCTGGGACATTCTCGGCCTGCCCTCCAAGCCCGTCCGCCCCTTGGAAGAACTCTCGGCCGTGGTCCATCCGGCCGACTGGCCGAAATTGGCTGCCTCGGCGAAACCCTCGCAGGCAGTGAACTACGACGTCGAGATTCGTGTCAGGCGGATGGACGGGCACATACGCTGGGTTGCTCTGCGCGGACGGCAGGAAGAACATGGCGACCGCGCAATGCGCATCGGGGTGGCGGCCGATCTGACAGAACGTCGACAGACCACGCTTCTTCGCGCCGCCGTAAAGAAGCACGAGCGCATCATGCTCGAAGACCGCCATCGGTTCAGCAATTTGTTCCCGGTGATCACGGCCCTGGTAAAAATGATCAATGTTCCCGAGAACGACGTTGCCAAATACAAGGAGATGCTGATCGATCGGATCAGAACGCTGGAAGCGACGCATCTCATCCTGTCTCGTCATAAGAGCCTGTCGGGGATGCTCCACGATCTCGTGGCTCGGGAGTTGCAGCCCTTCAAGGAGACACGGGACATAACGATCAGTGGCCCCTCGCTCACAGTGCCAAGTGGCGTCGCAGAGAGCTTTGCGATGATCCTTCACGAGCTGACGACAAACTCCGTGAAACACGGCGCGTTGGGTGACTCACAAGGCAAGGTCGGAGTTAAGTGGCAATTCGCATCCGACGGGGCAGGGGACGATCTGGTTTTCGATTGGGTGGAATCGGGAGGTCGGAAGAACTCAAACGTCGTGCGCCATGGGTTCGGGTCCATGATAATCGGCGTGGACGGCACGCCGCTTGTCGGGCATTCGCCGAAATTGGAAATATCGGAGTATGGACTGCGATATTCGTTGCGGTTATCGCGGAAGGAAATTGAGTTGTAGTGCCTGCCGCTCCGAAAGCGACTTCGGATTTGGGCACATGCACAGTAAGACGATCAAAAGCGCGCCGGTTCATGGGACGCGCCTAAGTCTATCCCATGCATGCCGGTCCGAACCGCTTCCCGCTTCGGGTGGCAAACATCAGTTCATATTTCTCGACATCCACGTTTGCAGCAAAACGGCTGCTTCAGTCCGGTTTCGCACCCCGAGCTCGCGCAGAATGGCGGCGGCATGGATTTTCGTTGTCGCTTCGGCAATATCCAGATTGCGGGCGATCTCCTTGTTCGAGTACCCTTCCGCCATCAGCTTGAGGACGTCCCTTTGCCTCGATGTCAGTCTGCCAAGATCGCTTGAGCCCATGCGCTGACGGATTGGATTTTTCACCGAGGGGAGGGCGGCATACGCTCTCTGGTCGGCAGACGTTCGAGACAAGAGTGATGGTACATAGATCCGGCCTGCAAGGATCTCATTTACCGCCAAAACGACTTCTTCGTCTTTTTGCGATTTGACGATGTAACCGTGAAGCCCGATCGAAAGAGCGGTCAGGATCTCCGAGCGGGAATCGTCCCCGGAAACGATCGCAAAACGTGTGTCAGGATACGCAGAGAGAACGTCGCTGAGCACCTCCTGGTTAACCAGCCCCGGCATGTTCAGGTCGAGGATCGCAAGATCGATGGATGCCTGCTCCTCTAGAAGATTGACCACAGCATCGAAACACGAGGCCTCGAATATTTCGGCGTTTGGAATTCCAGCCAAAAGTGCCAGCCGAAGGCCGCGCCGATACAAGCCGTGATCGTCGGCGATGACGATCCGATACATTGAACTACCCCAACGCGTTACCCGGTTCCCGACGAGAACACTCGCTGGAACCTCCCAGTCCTCTGTGATGGTCGGAACCGCGGTGAGTCTAAAAGTCGTAGCCAACCGCTGGTCATCACATCACTGTGATGGTCGCAGCGTCCCAACCCACGCACATCACACATGGCTAATATAATACTAATTTGTGAGAGCCGTCGTTATTTTTTTTAACGCTGGCGTCCCGTGCCTGCCTACCGAGCGATATCGAGTGCCCGCCTCCAATGTTCGGTGTGCGGCAGGGCATTTTGATGGCGGCACTTGCCTTCACCGAGGGTGCGCGGGATGGTTCCGGCACTTGGCGGATCGCTGCTTTTTGATCGCAGGACTCGTTCGGCTTCATTGGTCTCATGGCCAGGTCCAGATGCTTGGGTCCGTCCTTGATCTCACGGTTATCTAATACCGGAAACGCTTCGGATCGGTACCATTCGAATGCACGACGACAGCCGCCCCGGCTGTCACATACCCTTCAAGTATGATGTTCGGATTGCCGCCGAGGGTCGAGCCGGATTTGACGGAATGCCAGGTCCGAATGAGCTCGAACACGAAATGCCCGGACACAGGCAATTGCAAATCAGGAGGATCGGATGAAAGCGGTGATTCAATGTGGTGGGATGGGTACGCGCCTTCGGCCCTTCACGTCGGTCCTACCGAAACCCTTGATGCCGATAGGAGCCAGGCCCGTTCTTGAGCTGCTTCTGAAGTGGCTGCGGCGCAACGGCATCGAGGAGGTCTATATCACGACCGGGTATCTCGGGCACCTGATCCGCAGCGTCTGCGGCGACGGATCGCAATGGAATCTGAAGATCAAATACACGCAGGAAATGGAGCCATTGGGCACCATTGGGCCTCTCTCTCTGATCAGGGATGAACTGAACGACACCTTTGTCGTGCTCAACGGCGATGTTCTTACCGACCTGAGCCTCAGCCGGTTTGTGGCGGCGCACCGCATGCATAAGGATCCGGTTACGATCGCCACTGCCTGCCGCCTCATCAAGATGGATTTCGGCGTCATCGACGAGGTCGACAATGCCGTTCAGCTCTTCCGGGAAAAGCCGACGCTTTCCCACCTTGTCAGCATGGGGATTTACTGCATGAACCCGGATGTCCTGCGGTTCATACCTTCGGGCATCCCATTCGGGTTCGATGACCTGATGTTGCAGATGATGCAGGGTGGCACGACCGTGCACGTGTACAAGCATGACGGTCTCTGGCTCGATATCGGTCGCGTCGATGACTTCCAAAATGCGCAGGCGATTGCCTGGGAAGAGCAGTCGACCTCGATCGAGGTAGCCGCCGCGGCCGCATGAAATCCGGATGTAGAGGCCGAACCCATCACAAGGATCTTTAGGAGGTCAAGATGCTCTTGGTGAGCGCCCCAATTCTAGGCGAGCCGGAGAAGGCAGCCTTGTCAAAGGTGATTGACAGCGGCTGGCTTACCATGGGGGAGCAGGTGCGCGCATTCGAACTGGCCTTTGCCGATATGCATGGCGCGCGAGATTGCGTGGCGGTTGGTTCCTGCACCGCAGCGCTTCATCTCATCCTGCATGCACTGGGAATAGGACCCGGCGACGAAGTATTGGTCCCGTCGCTGACTTTCGTGGCGACCGCGAATGCGGTGCTTTATGTCGGAGCGACTCCGGTCTTCGTCGATATCGAGTCGGTCGACGTGCCGTTGATGTCTCTCGCGGAAGCCGAAGCGCGGTGCACCTCACGCACGAAGGCGGTCATTCTCGTTCACTTCGCGGGCTATCTCGCCAATAGGGAACAATGGCAGCGGTTCGCCCGGGTTCGAGGGCTCCATATCATCGAGGACGCCGCGCATGCCCCTGGCCTGAGGGAAGTGGGAACGTTCGGCACTGCGGCGGCCTTCAGCTTCTATGGCAACAAGAACATGACGACGGCGGAAGGCGGCGCCGTGATCGCCCGTGATTCCGATCTGCTCGACAGGGTTCGCCAAGCCCGCGGGCACGGGATGACCAGCGGGACGCACCAGCGGCTGAACAGCCGTACCCCGCAATATGATGTCACGATGCTCGGGTTCAACTACCGCATGGACGAAATGCGTGCGGCAATCGGGCTCGTTCAACTGCAGAACCTGCAAGAGTGGAACGAGATCAGGCGTATCCTGGCCGTCCTGTATCGGCGCCTCATCGCGGAACATTGCCCGGCCGTGACCATTCCATTCAGCGAACCCCGGACGTCGGCTCACCACATCATGCCGATCCTCCTGCCGCGCTACGCAAGGCGGCAGGACGTGATCGACGAACTGCGGACGCAGGGGATACAGACCACGATCCATTATCCGCCGGTGCACCAGATGACGTTCTATCGCGAGCGTTATCCCGACATCACTCTGCCGCGTACAGAGGACTTTGCTCAGCGAGAGCTGACAATCCCGCTGCACCCTCAAATCACCTCAACTCTCGCCGAGGCGGTTGTGGCTGCACTTGCAAGCGCACTCAACGGCGGTGCCCAAACAGGAACTGCGGCATGAATGCGTCGGACCGTTCCCTTCATCGGCGCTTCGTCTCAAACCCCGCTCATGGTTTGGCGCGACGCTCGATCGATCTCGCGGTCGCGGGCGCCGCGCTCATCGTATTTGCACCGCTGATGCTTTTGATCGCCGGAGCGCTTCTGCTCGAAGGCGGTGGCTCGATCTTGTTCGCACAGACCCGCATGGGCGCCGGTGGCCAACCCTTCCGCATGTACAAATTTCGCAAGTTCGGTGTGAACTGCGGTTCCCAAGGCCTCGCACTGACCGTCGTGGGCGACAGCCGCATGACGACGGTGGGCCGGTTCCTCGCGGCAACAAAGTTCGACGAACTGCCGCAGCTGTGGAACGTCCTCAAAGGCGAAATGGCGATCGTCGGGCCACGACCCGAGAGCATGGCTTTCGCCGATTGTTTCCGAGGCGGCCTCGAGGCGGTCCTGCAATACAAGCCCGGCCTGCTGGGGCCAACCCAGGTTGTCTTCCGGCACGAGGCGCATTTCTTCCCCCGATCCGCGGATCCGATCCTGTTCTATCGGGAGGTTATGTTCCCCGCCAAGGCCAGACTCGACCTCTCCTATTATCCGCAGCGCACCATCGTCTCCGACATCGTGTGGATGGCGCGTGGCGTCCTGGCGGTTGTCGGCTGGGTTCCATCACAGCCGATCGACGTATGAACCCCAAAAGGAAAAGCGCTCCAGTCAGCCAAGGGAATGCGCAGTCATGAGCTACAACGGCAAGAAAGTTCTGGTGACAGGCGCGGATGGATTTATCGGTTCGCATCTCACTGAGGCGCTCGTCCGCAACGGCGCGGATGTCACTGCTCTGGCGCTTTACAATTCCTTCGACAGCCATGGATGGCTGGACGATTTGCCGGACAAGATCCGCAGCCAGCTGAAGCTCGTCCGCGGTGACGTCCGCGACAGCGCGTTCCTGAACCGGATCGTGCGCGGTCAGGCCGTCGTGTTTCACCTGGCTGCGCTCATTGCGATTCCATATTCCTACGCGGCTGCCCAGTCCTATGTGGAAACCAACATCCTGGGCACGGTGAACGTTCTTGAAGCGGCGCGTCAATGGGAGACGGAGCGGGTGGTGCATACCTCCACGAGCGAGGTCTATGGAACCGCCCAGACCATGCCCATCAGCGAAACGCATCCGCTGCAGGGACAGTCGCCCTATTCGGCATCCAAGATAGGCGCCGACATGATGGCGGAGTCCTACGCCAGGTCGTTCGATGTCCCTGTGGTCATCATGCGGCCCTTCAACACTTATGGTCCGCGCCAGAGCGAACGCGCCATCGTGCCGACCATCATCCGGCAGGCTCTCGATCCGAATTGCCCGGCGATCATGGTCGGCGATACGAGCCCGATCCGTGACCTGACCTTTGTCGAAGACACTGCGGCGGCCTTCCAGACCGCGGGCCTGGCCGGGCTCGAATTCGGCCACGCCTACAATGCCGGCAGCCAACGCGCCGTGACCATCTCCGACGTATTGGATCTTGTCCTGGAACTAAGCGGTTCCAAGAAACCGGTCCATCGTGACGAAAGGCGTTTGCGGCCGCAAAATTCGGAGGTTCGCGCCTTGCTCGCCGATTCCTCGCGTTTTGAAGGCGAGACTGGGTGGCAGGCGCAGACCAGCCTGCGCGACGGGCTGGAGCGAACGATCGCATGGTGGCGCGCGCGCCTTAGTGAAGGCCGGGTACGGCGCGAAATGGGTTACATGACATGACCCTGCTCCGCCGGCACATGTTGGTACTGCTGCTGATTGCCGGTGCCATGTTCGCGAATATTTATATGCTCGGTGGTCGCGAAAGCAGCGCATCGCAAACGTCGGCCACACCACCGGTGAAAAACCTGCCGGACTATCTTGGCGAAGCAACGGATCCCTGGTCCGGCACGACTTTCGTACGGATCACCCAGCCTGGAATTCTCGGCCTGGCGGGTGTCTGCGGGAAGAAATACTGCACCCACCGTTACTCGAGTGCACAGGCCTGGAATGCTGACCAGAGCCTTCTCGTGATCGTCAATGGTTGTGGTGGCATGTGCTTCCTCGACGGGCACAGCTACGTGCCATTGTTCCATCGCGACCGCTCGAATGAAACTGAATGCGAGTGGCATCCCAGGGATCCCCAGCTGATGATCTGCGTCGCTGGCAGGCAGATTTACACCTGGGCGCCGCGCACAAATCATGAGGATGTCGTGTTCGACACGGCAGCCTACAGCAAACTTCAGTTCGGACCTTACAAAGGCAATCCGAGCCGCGACGGCAACCGTATTGCGGTGCGTGCAACGCGCAATGACGGCAAATCGGTGGTCTTTGGCTACGACCTCAAGCAGCGGCGGAAATTCCCGGATATCGATCTTACCCAGCTTCCGGGGACCACCGGCTCCTGCTCGATCTCTCCGCTGGGGATCAATATTGTGTGCTCACAGGCATTGTCGGAAGACCATGAACCGACCTTCGTCTTTTCCATCGACGGCGTCTTGCAACAGAAGTGGATGGAGCACCACCGGCCCGGTCACGGCGACATGACGGTCGATGCCGACGGCAGCGAAATCTATGTCGGGATCAGCAAATCGAATCCCGACATATATCAGGTGATCAAGCGCCGATTGGCCGACGGCAAGGTCACGTCGCTGATGAAATATGGCGAGGCCATGCATGCGTCGCTCAGGTCCCTGGACAGGCCCGGCTGGGTGTTTCTGAGCTATGGCGGAACGCCAGCCGAAGTATCGCAGCACCCGGACTGGGCGCCTTACGCGCAGCAGGTCATTGCGGTGCGCACGGACGGCAGCGGAGAGGTCCGCCGTATCGTGGAAACGCAGAACACCCACTTCGACTACTGGAGCGAGACGCATGCCTCGCCCTCGCCGGACGGCTCACAGGTAATCTGGTCGAGCAATTGGGGTGTGCCCGGTGGCCCGGTATACGATTTCGTTACCCGTGTTGAGTGGCCTTCGGAGCCGGTCCCGAACCAGAAGGAGATTGTCGCAAATGGCCTTCAATAAACGAACCGTTCTTGCCGCGGTTGCGGTGATGTCCCTGACATCGATGGCCGCCGCAGGCGAAGCCGAGCAATATCAACTGTCACCTGGCGATACCGTCGAGATAGGGATAGCGCCGATCCCGGATCGAGCGCAGCGCGCCGTGGTCCAGATGGATGGCAATATCGCCCTTCCCGAGGTCGGGATGATCATGGTCGCAGGCCTGACGGCGTCTCAATTGCAGACGCGCATGCAAGCGCTTTTGCCGACCAAGATCTTTCACGTGCGTCTGGCCGATGGACGGGAGCAGATGGTTGTCGTCAAACCGGACGACGTGACCGCCATCATCGTGGAGTATCGTCCAATCTACGTGATGGGCGACGTGCTCACCCCTGGACAACAGGCCTACCGTCCGCTCATGACCGTACGGCAGGCGCTTGCCGTCTCCGGCGGCTTCAGCCTTTTGCGGTCACGGGCGGGCCAAACGGGTCCCGATCCGGTTGATCTCAGGCGCGATTACGAAACACTTTGGGGGGAGTACACCAAAGACTATTTTCACGCCGCCCGTGTCCGCGCCGAACTTCAGGGCCAGGCGGATTTCGACAAGCAGACGCCGCAGGGGTCACCTCTGTCGCCCAGCGTCGGAGCTGCGATCGCCCAGGCTGAAACGGACGGGCTGAAGATTGCGCTGAGCGATTTCCAGCAGGAGCAGACTTTTCTTGAGAGGGGCGAGAAGGATGCGGCTGATCAAATCGAGGTTTTGCAGAAGCGCGAACAGGTCGAGGCCGAGAGCGTGAAGGCGGATCAGGAAGACCTGGCGAAAGTAACCAAGGCGTTTGATGCAGGCAATCTGACCAACACTCGGCTCGCCGATGTCAGGCGCGCCTTGCTTCTGTCGTCGAGCGGTGCGCTGCAAACCTCGGTCGAGCTCATGAGAGCGCGGCGCCAGCAGGAGGACTATGTCAGGCAGCACGAACGCAATGACAATCAAAGGAGGATTGCCTTGCTGACGGATCTGAAGGACACCAACGCGCGGCTGGGTGATGTCACCGCCAGGCTCCACGCCGCCAGCGAGAAGCTGCAACCGACCGGAGCGTCCGCCCAGCCATTGCCGATTGCCGGCGAAACAATCCGGGCTCAGGTCACGATCGTCCGCAAGGTCGGCGATGAGTGGCGCAAGCTGTCGGCTGACGAAGACACGATCGTGATGCCGGGAGATACTGTCGAAGCCAAGTTCAGCAGCGATCTGCAAAGCGCGGCAATCCAATAGGCCGCTTTAGTCGCAGTCCGAAAAAAGAAATGAGTTGGGGGAACTTACTGTTCGATCAGGGCGTCGAACACAACCGAACGGGAGATACAGGTGAGGCTCAATTCCAGGCAAGGGGTGCCGCCGACGAACGCGGCTCAGATGGCTCAGTCAGCAAGTTACGCTTTCGATACGCCTTCGGCATCGCGAGTTCCCCGGGCCAAGCCGCGGACCGGTGAGCCCGGAATTTGGCAGGAGCTGATGTCCAACCAGCAGGTCCACACGCCGGGCGACCGGGTGTCGGACGACTACAGGGCCAGCCATTGCGCACCGGGCTACGGCGCGCATTACAACAAGACGCACGAGTCCGGCTACTACGGCGCGCTTTGGGAGAAAATCGAAAAACCCTTGATCCTGGACGTTCTTCGCCCAATGGGCGGAGCCGGCCGGAACTGCCTCGATTTCGCATGCGGAACAGGTCGCATCACCAGCGTGGCAGCCGGCGTGTTTGGCGAGGTGGTCGGCGCCGACATTTCGAGATCCATGCTGGGCAGCGCGCAAGTTCCGCCCAATGTGAGACTGCGCCACGTCGACATGACAACAGAACCTCTCGGCGAAACCTTTGATGTCGTAACGGCATTTCGCTTCTTCCTGAACGCCGAGGATCAGCTGAAGCGGGATGCGTTGAAGGCGATAAATGAACATTTGAAGGACGGCGGGCGTCTTGTGTGCAACGTTCACATGAATGCGACTTCACCAATCGGCCTGGTTTGCCGGCTGCTCAATCGGCTGTTTGGACGGACAATTCGCAACACGCTGAGCGTGGCGAAGTTCAAGGAGCTCCTGACCGCGTCGGGATTCCTTGTCGAGGAGATGATACCTTACGGCTATCTGCCCCGGCCGGGAAACCTCTTGCCCGGAGTCTGTGAAGCGTTGATGGAGCCCTTCGAAAAGGCGTCCAGAACTCTTCACGTTCCTGGACAACTGGCGCAACATTTCCTGGTTATCGCGAAGAAGCGCTAGCGGAATCGGACACTCAAATGGCCACGTGAAAACGGCCGGGAGCCATTTGCCTGAGGGGCGACTCACCCTCCGAAAAGGACGGCGCGGTGTCGCTCGCGTTGCCGGGAACGCGACCTCCACAGCCTTCCGGTACTCCTTAAAACGGTAGTTTTCCCCTGATTTAATGCGTCAGATTCGGGTTTCTCGGCTCGGCGCCACGATTTCGCTACATTTTGACCGAAGGCCACGTACGTTAGTGGGGCGTAAATTAGAAGGCAAAGAGGGATACGCTCCTGAAAACCCAAAAATTGTCCGTGGCCAACGGGGCCAGTGAGCTTGCGCAACGATTTCTCACTGGAGGTCGCAAGCGATGAGCTCCGGAGGGATACGTTCGCCCGATCTGCGTGGCGCCATGCTTGGTGCCGTGCCCGGGCTGGTAGGCGTCGGCGTCTTCTCGGCGGTGATAAACCTTCTCGCCCTGACTGGCTCCGTCTATATGCTGCAGATCTACGACCGCGTTCTGCCTTCGCAGAGCGTTCCGACCCTTGTCGGATTTACGGTCGGAATGCTGGGCCTTTACGCGGTCTATGGATTGCTGGATTTCGTACGGCTTCGCCTCCTGGTTCGAATAGGCAATCGTCTCCATAAGAATCTGCAGCAAAGGGTGTTCGGCCTGTCGCTGTCCTTACCGCTCATCGGCGGGCAGGACGCGAACCGGATACAGCCGCTGCGTGATCTGGATCAGATCCGCGGCTTCCTTTCGGGATTGGGGCCGACCGTCATCTTCGACGCGCCTTGGATACCGTTTTATCTGCTGATCATCTATCTTCTGCATCCTGCGCTCGGTCTGCTGGCAACAAGCGGTGCGATTATTGTCGTTCTGCTCACGGTGATAGCGGAAGTCCTTGGCCGCGCATCCGCGGCACGCGCGTCCGAGACGATGGTGTCGCAACGCAATCTTGCCGATTCCGGCCGCCGCAACGCGGAGGTTGTGCGCGCGATGGGCCTTTCCGGGCGGCTTGCCCGCCGCTGGAGCGAGATCAACCACGCCTATCTCACGCACCAGGAACGACTTTCCGACATTGTCGGCGCCACCGGTGCCCTCTCGAGGGCGCTGCGGATGGCCTTGCAGTCCTCTGTTCTGGGACTGGGCGCCTATCTCGTGATCGGGGGGGAAGCGTCGCCAGGTGTGATCATAGCATCGTCGATACTGCTGGGCCGCTCGTTGGCTCCGGTTGACGCTGCGCTCGCAAACTGGCGAGGCTTCGCGGCTTTCCGGCAAAGCTATTCCCAACTGGCCAAGGTGCTGGCTGTCGTCGGTGGGCATGAAGAAGTCATGGAACTGCCGCGCCCGCAGGCGGCGCTTGCGGTCGAGGACCTGACAATAGCGCCGCCGGGCCAGCAAAAACCGACGGTGGCCAATGTCAGCTTTAGCCTGTCCGGGGGCGCAGGAATGGCCATTGTCGGCCCGAGCGGTTCTGGGAAAACGACACTTGTGCGCGCGCTGGTTGGAGTGTGGCAGCCGCTACGCGGAAGGGTAAGGCTGGACGAAGCCTCGCTCGACCAATGGAATTCGGAAGAGCTTGGCGCTCATGTCGGCTATCTGCCGCAGGACGTCGAACTGTTTGACGGGACGGTTGCCGATAACATTTCGCGATTTGGTGGCAAGGACGACGCCAAGGGCGTGCTGGCGGCTGCCAGGGCCGCCGGCATCGACAAGATGATCATGCGGTTGCCGAATGGTTTTCAAACACGCGTAGGCGAGGGAGGCGCAGCCTTGTCGGCCGGACAGAGGCAACTGGTTGGGCTTGCCCGGGCACTTTATGGCGACCCGTTTCTGGTCGTCCTGGACGAGCCGAATTCAAACCTGGACGTCGATGGCGATGCCGCCCTGGCCGGCGCGATCCTGGGGGTGCGCCGACGTGGAGGCATCGTCATCATTGTTGCGCACCGTCCTTCTGCCCTCACCAATATCGACAAGGTACTCGTCATGTCGAATGGGATGCTTCACTCCTTCGGCTCGCGCGAGGAGGTCCTGGCCAATGTCATCCGGCCCTTCCCGACGCCTGCCGAACGGCAGGCATCGGTTGTTCCGATGCAGAAAGGGGTGAGCGGTCATGCGTGAGGTGCTGTTTCATGTCTGACGCGACGATGGTCTCGTATGCTCCGTTCGATAACGGGAGCCGAAGGGTCGAGGCGAATTCGGTCGAGGCGCGCGATGATATCAGGTCCAACCTGATCCTCGGTGCGGCGGTCACGGCCATGTTGGTTGTCGGCGGCGGGCTTTGGCTTGGGTTGACCAAGATCGCCGGCGCCGTGATCGCGCCTGCCACCGTGGTGGTCGAAAGCAACATCAAGAAAGTCCAGCATCTGACGGGCGGCACGATCGGGGGCATCTTCGCGCAAGATGGGGATCATGTGCGTGCTGGCGATGTGGTGGCCAGGCTGGATGACACGCTGACACGGGCCAATCTGCAGATAATCAGCGAGGATCTTGATCGCGCAACCGTGCGGCTTGCACGGCTGGAGGCCGAGCGACAAGGCCTGCCGGAAATGCAGCTTCCGTCCAGCCTTCAAGAACGCATGGGCGACCCGGAGCTGGCTGCGCTGGTCAGAGGAGAGCGCACCCTCTTCGAAAGCCGCGCAACGGCATTGACGGGGCAGAAGGCGCAGTTGGAAAGCCGCGCGAAGCAACTCGAACGCCAGATCGATGGCCTCAAGGCGCAGCAGGCCGCGGAAGACCAGTCGGTGGTCCTGCTGGACGGAGACCTTGGCGATGTCCAGGCGCTCTATACAAAAAAATTGGTGTCCAAGGAGCGACTGAGCAACATCCGATTGGATGCGACCCGAGCGCACGGAGAATCAGGACGCCTGGCGGCGGCGGTGGCTGAGGCACAGGCCAAGGTCAGCGAGACCGAATTGCAGGTTCTTCAGCTGGATGAGCAAAGGCGCAGTGAAGTAACGAGCGAACTTCGTGAAACCGAAGCCAAGCAGACCGAACTCAGCGAGCGCAAGGTCGTGGCGCAAGACGAACTGACCAAAACCAACATCCGCGCTCCGCAATCGGGAACGGTGCAGGAATCGGCTATCCACACAATCGGCGGTGTGATCGCTCCGGGGGAGGTGATCATGATGATCGTCCCCGACACCGACAACCTCGTCGTCGACGCGCTGATCCCCCCGTCGCGCATAGATGACGTTCGTCCGGGCCAGCACGTCTCCATCCGGTTTCCGGCCTTCGATGCCGGCACCACGCCTGCTTGCCAGGGATCGGTCAAGCGCATCTCGGCGGATCTGATCAAGGATCAGCAAAAACAGCTTTCGTATTTCTCGGCGCGCATCAATGTCGAGAACAAGGCGGCCTGCCTGACCGATGCCAAGGTGCTCAAACCTGGCATGCCGGCGGAGGTTCACATCAGCACCGACGAACGCAGCGTCTGGTCTTATCTGCTGAAGCCGCTCACGGATCAGATGTCCAGGGCTTTCCGCCAATGACGTGACGAACTGTTGGAAGCGAGCTGCAAAATATGATCAGCTGGCTCGTCCTCCTACGACGCGGTGAGCGCCCTCCGACGAACACGGCGAGCGGTGCGCACCGCTCGCTCCGCCGCCACCGGAAGCGTCTTGGCCACATCGTTCGTATGCGGCAAGGCGTTCGCGGCGCCACGGAACCTCTCATAGGGCAGCAATTCCCTGATCCGGGCGTTGACCGATGCAATTTCGGCTCGCAGGTCTTCGCATTCCTGCCGGCGGATATCGAGTTGTAGCTGATCGGATGCCTGCTGCAGCGAAAGCTGTGAGAAATTCGCGGTCATCTTCGAAAGGTTCAGCTTGTCGGTCTCGGCCTCTTTGGTGAGGGCCGCCAACCTTTCGTCCGCCACCTGTTTTTCCGCCACCGCGTCGCTCCATTGAAGCTTGAGCCTGGCGATCTCGGCCGAGGCCTCGCTGCTTGCGTTCGACGCGACCTCTAGTCGCGAGTGGAGATTCTGAATTTCGGAACGCAATCCTCGGATCTCGGCACGGCTGCGTTCGAGCTCGGCACCCTTGTCCGCCTCCATGATCCTGGCGGTTTCCGTCACTTCCGACAATTTCGCCTGGGCGGCCTCGAGCGCGGTGTGGAGCCGTGCCGCTTCCTTTTCGCTCTTGCCGAGCGCACCAAGCACTTCGGAATTTCGCGCGGCTTCGTTGGCATGGATCGTGGAGAAGGCGTCCAGCCTGTGCCGCGCCTCGTCCTCCCGCTTCAGCGCCTTTTCCAGGTCGATCGACAGGCTGACGTTCTTTTCACGCAGCAGTTTGTTTTCTCGCGCGCGCCTGTCGGCCTCGACGGTCGCGGCGGCAAGCGTGTTTGTGAGGTCTCCGAATTCCGCTTGGCTTCTTGCGTTGGTGTTCGCGGCTTCCACGAGTTCCAGCCTTGCCGCTGCCAATGCGCCACGAAGCGCCTCGGCGTCCTGAACCAGGCTTGCCTCGCGCTGCTGCAGGGCCTCCACCATGCTTTCACGCTCGTGATGCCTTCGGGTCAGGTCATTGAGCTTGTCCGACAGGCTCTTTTGCTCTGCGGTCAGGCTTTGATTGGCCAGCTCCAATTCGTTGGCGCGGAGAATGTCGGCATGAAGGATGTGAAAGAATTCAAAGGTCAGCTGATGTGTGCTTGCGATCTCGGACAGTTTCGCGTTGATCTCCTCGAAATGGAGCTTCGCATCGCGAAACAGCCCGTCAAAGGAACTCAAGGCAGCCATACGGCTCTGCGTATGAGAGGTCAGCCGTCGCACGGGTTCGGGAGTGCCGGCATCGTCGCTGCCGGCATCATCCTTGGTTTGCGCGCTCTCGTCCTGTTCGCTGTTGTCGTTTGGCATGGGCGGCTGGTCCGCGACATCGTCCATTGCCAGCGCCGACAGGTCATCCAAGCCAAGGCACTCGTCGACGGCATCAGCCAAGTCAGCTTCGAGATCCTCGAATGACTTCTCCACATTGTTGTCGGCACGTCTGATCAGATCTCTGAACTTCATGCCCTGCATCCCCCTTCCGCATGCCTGGACCCAGCAAGGCGCGGACTGAGCTTTCTTCTGTATCGAGAGATCAGTTCGGTGTCTTCGTTCAATCAAACGATGCCGGGTGCCGGCGATTCATCGCTTTAACGGCGAAGAGTCGTCGAGAATTGTAAGCGACAGCCCTAAGGTTCGGGGGTCGTCGGTCATTCCCCACCAACCTTTTTAACCTGTGCCGGGATGACCCTTCTCGTGTTCATCTTGACGTTTTTCGTCGCGTGGACCCCAGCGCCGCTCGCTTTCCGGCACGCGAGGCAGTCGGGAGCGCTTTCGCGTGCAAGCCCCAGATAGATCAAGCGGCCCGACAGCCTCTTGTAGGGGGGCATCAGGCGGCCGGGCCTAACCGGCTGTTGGGTGTGTTTTGGTTTGCCGGCTGCCTCAACATGCGCCTGGGCCAACGGAAGCGCATCATTCGAACGAACTGTTCGTCGGGCGGCTCAACGCGGCCGACGACGCAAACTCCGCTACCTGACCCTGGCCCTCTCGAACCACTTCACAGCATGGCGGTTTCTGGTCGCGATTAAGGCCGTAGGCTCCTTCGAATGAACGATCAGTCCGTAATCAAGGAAGGATATCTTGCCTTCTACGGCGATAAGGCCGGAATTCTGCAGATCAGGGGGGCAAAACCATGTGCGGCATCGTTGGAATCGTCGGCCATTCGCAGGTTACGCCGCTCATCCTCACCACGCTGAAGCGGCTCGAATATCGTGGTTATGACTCGGCTGGTGTGGCCACTATCGAACATGGCAAGCTCGCCCGCCGCCGCGCCGAAGGCAAGCTGATCAACCTCGAACGCCGGCTCAAGGAGGAGCCGCTCGACGGCACGATCGGCATCGGCCACACACGCTGGGCCACCCATGGCGTGCCCAACGAGACCAATGCGCATCCGCATTTTTCCGACGGCGTCGCCATCGTCCACAACGGCATCATCGAGAACTTTGCCGAGCTGCGCGACGAACTGGTCCGCGATGGCTATGCCTTCTCCTCGCAGACCGACACCGAGGTCGTGGCGCATCTGGTGGCGCGGGAGCTGGCCAAGGGGCTGAAGCCGGTCGAGGCGGCGCACCAGGCGCTGAAGCGGCTGGAAGGCGCCTTTGCGCTGGCCATCATGTTCAAGGGCGATGAGGACCTGATCGTCGGCGCCCGCAATGGCCCGCCGCTGGCCGTCGGCCATGGCGACGGCGAGATGTTCCTGGGCTCCGATGCCATTGCGCTGGCGCCATTCACCAATTCGATCACCTATCTCGAGGACGGCGACTGGGCGGTGGTGCGCCGCGACAGCGTCGCCATCTTCGACATCGACGGCAGACAAGTCGAGCGCAAGCGCCAGCAGTCGCTGTCGACCTCCTTCATGGTCGACAAGGGCAACCGCCGGCATTTCATGGAGAAGGAAATCCATGAACAGCCCGAGGTGATCTCGCACACGCTGGCGCATTATGTCGACTTCGTCTCCGGCGTCTCCAAGCCGCTCGACCTGCCGTTCGACTTCGCCAAGATCGGCCGGCTGGCGATTTCGGCCTGCGGCACCGCCTATCTCGCCGGCCTGATCGGCAAATACTGGTTCGAGCGCTATGCGCGGCTGCCGGTCGACATCGATGTCGCCTCGGAGTTCCGCTACCGCGAGATGCCGCTGTCGGCCAATGACGCCGCCTTCTTCATCTCGCAGTCGGGCGAGACCGCCGACACGCTGGCCTCGCTGCGTTATTGCCGCAAGGCCGGCATGAAGATCGGCGCCGTCGTCAATGTTCGCGAATCGACCATGGCGCGCGAATCCGACGTCGTGCTGCCGACACTGGCCGGCCC
>Ga0075364_10000672_pt1 | contig 17742 bp, 17 predicted proteins | sample EndMetdeltDD1764_FD_71517 | JGI IMG/M metagenome (GOLD analysis project Ga0075364, IMG submission 71517) | Populus endosphere microbial communities from Tennessee, USA - Endosphere MetaG P. deltoides DD176-4 | ecosystem: Host-associated > Plants > Roots > Endosphere | place: USA: Tennessee...
GTGTTTGATTTCTTCAGGTGTTTGGCCGCTTACGACCACGCTGCCAACCGCGACATTTGGTAGTGCCTTGTTTTGATAAAAATTCCAAAACCAGCCAACTGCACCCAAAATAACGGCTACCACAGCAATAAAAATGAATACTATTTTTTTATGGGACGAATGAGGTTCCTCGTGCACATGCCCGAGTTTTAGCGGTCGAGTTTTGCCCTTATGTGAGTGCTTTTTTGTTTGCATCTCTCGTTTTTGCCCTCGTAATGCTTCAACTATAGCACATTAAGCATAAGGGCGTGAGCGAGATGGACCCTTTCGCCGCAGAGCTACCTCGGGTACAATAAGCATAAGCATGGATATCGACGTCAAAGCCTTCGAGCAGTACCTACGTGCCGCGAATTATCTAACCGCCGCGCAGATTTTCTTGCGTGACAATTTTATGATGGAACGCGATTTGACGTTCGACGATATAAAGTCTCGACTACTCGGCCACTGGGGTTCTGGGCCAGGTGTGAACTTTGCCTATTCGCACCTCAGCTACCTGGCGCGCCAGCACAAACAAGACATGATGTTTGTGCTTGGCCCTGGCCACGCCTTCCCTGCACTGCAGGCAAATCTTTTTCTGGAAGGTACGCTCAGCGACTTTTACCCCAGTGTGCCGCAGAACCTCGATGGCATCGCCGAAATGTGTCGCCAATTTAGCTGGCCATACGGATTCCCAAGCCACAGCAACCCAGGTACGCCTGGTGTGATTTTGGAAGGCGGCGAGCTGGGCTACAGCCTCGCTACCAGTTACGGTGCCGCGCTCGACAATCCAAATCTTATTGTTGCCTGCCTTATTGGTGATGGCGAAGCCGAAACCGGTCCAACCGCCGGCGCCTGGCACCTCAACAAAATCCACAACCCGCGCGAAAACGGCGTTGTTTTGCCAATTCTCCACCTAAACGGCTACAAAATATCCGCCCCAACCACCTTTGGCCGCATGAGCAACTACGAACTTATGGCATTATTTAGCGGCTACGGCTACTACCCACGCATTGTAGATACCACGCAGAGCGACAACCCGCATCAAGATATGGCCGAAGCTATGGAATGGGCCTGGCAAATGATTCACGACATCAAAACCAGCGATGACCTGACCGAAAAGCACCTACCAATGATAATTATGCGCACCCTCAAAGGCTGGACGGGTGTCAAAGAGTTGAACGGCGAAAAAATCGAAGGTAACGCCCTCAGCCACCAGGTCGTACTCACCGAAGCAAAAAGCGATCAATCGCAACTACAACTACTGAACCGCTGGCTCAAAAGCTACAAGTTCGGCGAGCTCTTCACGCCCGAAGATGGCTTTGGTGATTTTCTGAACGCTATTTTGCCAGATAAAAATAAACGCCTGGGCAATACCAAATACGCTCGCGGTGGCGACGCGACATATCAGCCGCTCGAGCTCCCACCGGCCGAACAATTTGCCGAAGACGCCACCAAACCAGGCACCATTGGCTCGAGCAGCATGCGCCGCGCCGGACTGTACCTAGAAGAAGTTTTTCGACTCAATAAAGACAGCAAAAACTTCCGCTTTATGTCGCCCGACGAAACATACAGCAACAAGCTCGACGCCATCTTTAACCAAACATCTCGCGCCTGGATGTGGCCAATCGAAAGCTGGGATAAAGACCTATCGCAAGACGGCCGCGTTATGGAAATGCTTAGCGAACATAACCTACAAGGACTCGTGCAGGGCTACGTGCTAACTGGTCGCCACGCTGTATTTGCAAGCTACGAAGCTTTTTTGCAGGTCATCGTTAGCATGATGGACCAGTACGCCAAGTTCCTGAAAGTTGCCCGCGATATCGAATGGCGCGGCGATTTTCCATCTATCAACTACATCCTCACCAGCTCAGGCTGGCGCCAAGATCACAATGGCTTTAGCCACCAAAACCCCAGTTTTATTGATGACGCACTGCGCCGCCAGGGTGACTTTGTGGATGTTTACTTTCCGCCAGATGGCAACACCACGCTTGCGGTACTAGAGCGCGCCATGAGTAGCATTAAAAAAATAAACGTTATTGTTGCCGGCAAAACACAGGAGCCGCGCTGGTTGACGCCCGAACTCGCCCAAAAGCAGCTACAGAGCGGCATTATGACATGGGACTTCGCCAGCGATCCGAATCCAGATGTCGTTTTGCTTGGCATTGGAGACTACCCCACCAAAGAAGTACTTGCCGCTGTCGACCTGGCCAAGCGCAACATGCCAGACATCGCCCTGCGGGTTGTAAATGTTAGCTCACTCACCAGCTGCGGCCTGGGCAGTAGCGGCATGTGCGTATCGACAGCCGAATTTGATCGCCATTTTACCGCCAATAAGCCAGTTATCTGCAACTTCCACGGCTACCCCGAAACGCTCAAATCAATTTTGTTCAGCTATATCGACAACCCAAAACGCTTTACCGTACGCGGCTACGTTGAGAGTGGCAGCACCACTACGCCATTTGATATGCACGTGCGCAACCACACCAGCCGCTACCATTTGGCCATGGAAATTGCCCGTCGCGCGCTCGAAGTTGGCAAAATCAGCAGCGAACAAGCCACCGCATGCATCAACAAATATCAGGGTAAAATCGACGAAAATACGGCCTACATAAAAGTGCACGGCGTTGACCTGCCCGAAATCGAGGAGTGGATATGGACTCGCTAATTCTTATTGCCAACCCAGGTAGTGCGAGCCGCAAATACGCCTTGTATCGTGGCGAAACACTTTTGGCATCGCTCCATTTTGAATATGTTGAAGGGCAAATTATTTGTACGAGCCGCGTTGGCGACCAACATCAGCCGGTCGACGTAGACCTGCACGACCTCGGCGATGTGGCCGGTCAAGTTTTGCCAATACTCAAGCACCACAACCTCATGAGCGACCAAGACCATATAACGCAGATCGGCCTGCGTATTGTGGCGCCAAGTAGCTATTTTTTGCAGGACCGCATTTTAGATGACGAGCCCGTTGCAAAATTACGCGAGCTACACCCGCGCGCGCCGCTTCACATTGGCGCCAGTTTACGCGAGTACGAAACTCTGCGCGATGTCTTCCCTACCGCCACCATTGTGGGCGTCAGCGACAGTGCCTTTCATGCTCATAAACCAGATTATGCCTGGAACTACGGCGTGCGCCTGCAAGATGCGGACCGGTTTGAAATAAAACGATTTGGCTATCACGGTATTTCAGTCGCATCGGTCGTGCATACGCTCAAGCAAAGCGAAAAGCTCCCGCCAAAAATTATTGTGGCACACCTTGGTAGCGGCGCGAGTATCACTGCCGTTAACGGAGGTAAAAGCCTGGATAATACCATGGGCTACTCGCCCCTCGAAGGCTTAATTATGGCCACCCGCGTGGGCAGCATTGACCCGACCGCAACCAATATGCTACAAACACAGCTGCACCTGAACGACGAACAAATGGAAGATTATCTCAACAACCACAGCGGCCTTTTGGGCCTGAGCGAAATTTCGTCGGCTATTAACGAGCTACTCGAGCACGAAGCCCGCGGCAGCCATCCAGCCGAACTTGCGCTGCAAACCTATACCTTTGCGGTTCAAAAAGCCATCGGAGGCATGGCTGCCGCACTTGGCGGTGTTGATATGCTCCTGTTTACGGGAACCGTCGGCGAACGCTCGGCAGAAATGCGCAAGCGGATTGTTGACCGACTGCATTTCCTTGACCTGCTTTTGGACGAACCCGAAAACGAATCCGTCAAAAACCCGCTCAAGCCAACCCGCGTTAGTAAACTAACCAAATCAAAGCCCATATACGTTATTCCAACAGACGAAGCCGGCGAAATGAACCGTCGGGTCATGCGCGCCCTCCGGTCATAAAATATAAGATCATATTTTACCGGGGCGGGCGTTTGCAAGCTACGCAAACACCCGCCACCGGCCGTGCCTACTGCCCCGAAACCGCGGCGGCAGCCTGCTTGTTGAATCCGTCCAGCACCAAGGCGCGCAGGGCCGTGATCTGCCTGAAAGTAGCGCCCTTCGGCCCAACCACGCTGATGACAGTGTCGGGGTACTGCGTCATGATGCCCCGCACCGCCTGAGAGTCCGAAGCGGACGTCAGTACGTGCGAGTTCTCGGCAGCAGCTGCGTCGAGCGAGTACCCGCCGGTCGGGTGCACACCGTAGCTCTTGCGCCAGTGCGCCATGACATCATCGGTGCTCGCCGGATCGTCAGAGAACTTCCAGACAATCTGGTCGTTGCGCGAGTCGCGGTAGGTGCACACGCTGCCACCCAGCCCGTCGCCAACGCTCTTGCCGTTGGTCTTCAGGTGGCTGTTGCCCGTAGCCTTCTGCACCGCATCCTCGGCCACCAAAACGCAGGCCTTGGGCGCGAACGCCAGGCCCTTGTCGCAACCCGACGCCAAAAGCGCCAATGCGGCAAGCGCGCAAGCCAGGAATTTGACACGCATAGGGGTCTCTCCTTCTTGGGACGACATTCCAGAGGTTCATTATACGGTATTGATAAAAATGTGCTTTTATTGTAAAATCTACTTTTGAGTACTCCGGCATCGTCCGGAGTTTGTGCTACCAATAGCACACAACTCGCACCCCACATCTACGTACCATGAAAGGTAGCGCCATGCAGCGCTCTCGTATCCGCCGCGCGCTGACCGCCGCGACGACCGTTCTGGCTCTGACCGGAAGCGCAGCCGTCGTCGGCATCGGCGCCAGCATCGTCACCGCCAGTCCGGCGGCCGCCGTCGGCAAGTACAGCAACGCCAGCATCGCGGACCTCGCGCTCAAGCACGTCGGCCAGCAGGGCGGGCAGTGCCGCATCTTCGTCAACAACATGATCTCGGCTGCCAGTGGCGGCACGCAGAACACCTACGTCGGCGGAGACGACTACTTCAGCTCCTTCCTCCGCGAAGGCGGCATACGCATCACCGACCAGTCCAAGCTGGCCAAGGGCGACATCGTCCAGGTCGGCCAGTGGGGCAGCAGCGCTGGGTTGCACACTTTCATCATCGTCGGCCACGTCTCGGGCAGTACCTGGGACGTCGTGGACAGCAACCATATCACCAGCTCCGCCCCCTACGGCGACGAGAAGGTGTACCACTACCACCGCACCTTCACACTGAGCAGCACCACCCGCGCCTACCGCATGGGTACGGTCAGCGGCAGCAGCAGTTGGGGCGGCGTGGGCACCAGCGCCAAGTACTTCGGCGCCAGCATCAAGGCCGGTCAGACCATGAAGCCGGGACAGTACCTGCTGTCCGGCAACGGTCAGTACGTACTGCTCTTCCAGAGCGGCGACCGCAACCTGGTGCTGTACTCGAACGGCAAGGCGCTATGGAACAGCCACACCGGCGGCAAGGGCGCCGACCGACTGGTTCTGCAGGGTGACGGCAACCTCGTCATGTACAAGGGCTCCGTCGCCGTCTGGAACACCAGCACCAACGGCAAGGGTGTCACGCACTTCGACATGCAGTCCGACGGCAACTTCGTCGGCTACAACTCGGCAAGCACCGCCAAATGGCAGAGCGCGACCGGTGGCCACGCCACCTACACGTCGCTGGGCAAGGACCGATTGATGCCGGGCCAAGCCCTCAAGCCCAACCAGTACCTGACCTCCGGCGACAAGCGCTACCGCCTGCTGTTCCAGTCCGACCGCAACGTCGTGCTGTACGGCCCGGGGTACCACGTTCTGTGGGCCTCCGGTACGGGCGGCAAGGGCGCCGACCGGCTGATCCCCCAGGGTGATGGCAACCTGGTCCTGTACAAGGGATCTGCCGCCATCTGGAAGACCGACACCGCCGGCCACTCCGGCGCAACGCTCAACCTGCAGGGTGACGGCAACCTCGTGCTGCGCGACGCCAGCGGCAAGGCCCTCTGGGCCAGCAACACCAACGGCCGCGTGTAGTCACTCGTAGATGGGAGAGGGCGGAACGGTTGAGCTCGGGCACATTGCTCAGCTCGCCGTTCCGCCCTCAACCACAAAACTTTGATTGAACTTATGCTTTATTCCCGCTACACTGGATTTTAGTGACCCTTCCAAAACAAAAAAAGAAAAAACCATTTAAACTTATCGTACTCGCAGTGCTTGTGGCGGGCGGATTCTTTTTGTGGCACAAGCCAGACAAACACGTTGAAGCCCAGCACACGCCACCCAAACCGGCTTTTACCGTCAACCCAGAGTGGCCAACTGACGCTCGCGCATCAGCAGTCGGCGCACTTGGCTACGGTGTTTTGGCAAGCCATAACGACGAGAAGCCGCGCCCCATTGCCAGCATTGCTAAGGTTATAACCGCCCTAGCCATCCTCGAAAAACATCCCCTCAAAGACGGCGAGTCTGGCCCATACATCGACATAACCGAACACGACGAACAGCTCTACCGCGACTACGTAGCGCTCAATGGCACTGTGGTGCTGGTAAAATCTGGCGTGCCAATTACCGAACGTGACGCTCTCGAGGCTATGCTCCTGCCAAGCGCCAACAACATTGCCGACACTGCAGCAATTTGGGCCTTTGGTTCACTCGCTAAATATCACGACTACGCCAATGCCATGCTAAAACGCTTTGGGTTGAGCAGCACGACCGTTGGTATCGATGCGAGCGGCCTCAACCCCAGCACCAAAAGCACCGCAAGCGACCTTGTTCGCATTGCCGAGCATGCGCTGAATAATAAAACAATCGCCGATATCGCCGCCCTGCATTCAGCCGAAATTCCATACGCCGGCACTATCCCCAACTACAACGCCATGGTCACTAAGTACGGCTACACCGGGCTTAAACCGGGCGAAAGTATCGAAGCCGGCAACACGCTCTTATTTTCGACCAAAGAAACAATCAACGGCAAAGACATGACCGTTATTGGCGCCGTACTTGGCACCGAAAGCTACCGAGAGTCAAATGCCGACGCCCTGCAGCTCGTCGACTCCGTCAAAAAGACCCTCCAGCCCACAGGCAACTAGCGGCTCACTGCCCGCACCATCCGCTTGAGCGGCAAAAGCGCAAACAAGAACAACACCACGTTCACTGCAAACATATACAGCGGAAACGCAAATACCACAAACTCCCACTCGCTAATTGTGAGCAGAGTCACAACCATACTAATAGCCGACCAAGCATAGGGCCATGGATATTCGCTATCTGGGTCGCGATATGCCTTTTGCAATGTCGGTAGCGTTGCAAAAATATCGGCCAGAATGCTAAATGCCGTCGCAATCGACGGCATCTTTGTAATTCTCCAGAGTACGATTCCCATCAGCGCGAGCAATCCGCAGGTGATGGCGAACGGCGTGAAGTGCTGCCGCGTGCTGTGCTTTATGACCGCCAGACAACACACTATCAGCGGCGTGGTCGCCAGCGCCAGAAGCACCAGCGCCTGCCCGCTCAGGCCATCTTCGGCAACCTGAGCAAAAAACGCAATCAGCGGCGTAAGTCCCCATAAAAACCACGTGATAGGATTGGGTCGAGCCCTTCCGCGTAGCACGCCAATAGCGTACTGAGCACCGCCCAATAATCGAATTGCTACCGAAAAACCAACAAACCACACGGGTAACATAGCAGGGTGACCTGTTTAAAAGCACTGTCCGTGGCCCTATTGTACTCCTGCTATCTAGCGGCGTCCACGCCTACAGCCTGGCTGATGTTCGTGTAGCCATCGGCCTTAAGTAGCCGCACGAGGCCTCGATTAATCTGACCAATAAGCTGGGGCCCTTCAAAAATCATACCCGTTATAAGCTCTACTAAATCTGCCCCTAGTCGAATCTTGGTATAAGCGTCCTCAGCCGAAAAGACACCCCCTACGCCAATAATCACAAAGCGATCACCAAACGCCTGGCGCGTACGACGGATAAGTTCGTTACTCTTTTCCCATGTCGGCTTGCCGCTAAGACCGCCCAGAACGGCATCAGGTAATGGCTCGGCAAGCGTTAGCTTACTGCGACGTTTTGCAAGATTACTCATAGTCACGCCAATTACGCGGTGACGATCAATCACCCTTAAAAGTTCGTACGTTTGCGCCCACGATAAGTCATTGGGCATTTTAACAAACACTAGCTGTGTTAGGCGCAGAGCATCGACTTCGGCCAAAAGTCGCTCCAGCCTCTCGGGCGTCGTGAAGGGCTCGCCGCCATAGGTGTTAGGGCACGAGATATTGAGCGTAAACATACCACCCCGCACCCCTTTGCGCAGCAAGTTTAAGCTGCCAATATAATCTTCGATTGCCGTTTTGTCGTCGCAGGTGCCAGGCGAATTCGTTTTAGCAACAGAAATATTCAGAGGAAAATTCGTAAAAGTGCCTGCTTTATACGAGCCCAAACGCGCCATAATCGATTCGACCCCATCGTTAGCCAAACCCACATGCACCACGAGCGACTTGCTCTTGGGGAGGCGGTAAAACCACGGCCGCGTGTTCCCTTCGCAGCGCTCATACGTCAACGAACCACCCTCCATAAAGCCAAATCCAATAGCGCGGAACATTGGCGGTAGTTCCATATTTTTATCAAAGCCCGCGCTTAAGCCAATCGGGTTTCGAAAATGTATGCCGGCGATATCTTGCGCAAGATAAGGTTCGTTGTCGTAGGCCCAGGCGGTTTTTAGCACGCCGCGAACAATACCACTTTTTTGCGTAATACGTGCCAGACGTACGATATTTTTGTGTACCGCATCAGGGGATTGGCGGAATAGTAATGGCTTAACAAGATGCCGGTAGCTACCGGCTGAGATTGCGCTAGTAAATGTATTCATACAGCACGCTCCTCCTTCTACTACCAGTGTAGCACTCGGCGTCAATGAAAAACCACTCTTACCAGCGTCAGTTGTATACCAGACATTTTTATTGCTTTTTTGTAAATATATTTTGTATAATAGTCCTAATGGGTATTTTTAAAGAACCAAAAGAGTGGGCTGATACCTTTAACTCCTACTACCAAGTCATCCTAGCCCTAAACGCTATTGGTATTGCTGTTGCGGCCTGGAATCGCTCGACTCTGGTTATTGCAATTGCCGTGCTTTTTGGGCTTCTCTCTGCAGCCATTGGGTTTATACTGCGACCAATTATCGAAGAACAAACGCAGTGGTACGGATTTCGCATTATTTCGAACACCATGACATACGAAATAAAAAATACCAACGACTTTAAGCTTTCATACAAAACGAATCTCAATCCGGCTCAAGATCATCTGATGATGTACCCCATTGGCCACCACTGGACCGGCAGCGGCGCAGAGAGCGTCCCTAAACTAGACAGCCCCGACCAGCAAATAATGGCGCCGCTTGTTGGCAAAACCCTTACCGCCAAACCAAAACCCTACGAGGCAACCGCCATATCGGTTGCTGGCGATTGGCGTTACTGGTTTGTTGCCTTTAATCCAGCTCTCCACAAGGGCAAACCAGTCACGATTGAATATTCACAGAACTTCCATGACACCAAAAAAAGCGCCAAGCCTTTTATGTATTACTTTGTGCGTAGACCTATGAAAAAATTAACGCTTGTGGCCAAATTTCCCGCTAGCAAAATACCATCAGAGGTCATAGGCAGTTATATTAAAACAAACGACCCAAATAAAGCTGACATTCTAGACGGCGTGGTGTATGATAAGCATAAGCGATGTGCAACACTGACCATACACCGTCCAAAGCGAGGGTATTACCGGCTAGACTGGCATTAAAAAACTGTTGCCAAAACAACCCAACCAATTGTATACTTCCCAACGTTGTGTATAACAATTATTACAGGAGGACCTCACCTATGGGTGGCGGCGATATGGCATAGTAAAGAGCCTCATGGCTCTTTTTTGTTAGGTATTCTAAAGCGCACGGAAAACCTAAACAAAAAGCAAAAGAAAGACAAAAATGAGGGCACTCCGGAATCGCCCTCGTTTTTTATTTGAAAAAACAACAGGCCGGCCCGGCCGCCCACATCAAGTGAGCAAACCAGGCCGACCGACAGACGGGGCTAACGCTGCAAGATGACGCGCACGTAGGGGTTAACGCCCTCCTGCGGCCAATGGCCCGTATCGCCCAGGATTTGCACTGCGCCGATGGCGACGCCCAGGGCAAACAGGCGGCTCGCCATCGCGTTGAGGCCCGTCCACCGCTGCGCATAGCGGTCAACGTGCGCGTCTTCGAACGGTGCGCCCGCTTCGGTCCTGAAGCTCTCCGGCAACTCTGCGAGCATTGCCAAGATGTACTCACGGTACAGCTCGATGCGCTGCTTGTGGAAGTTTTCCTGGGAGAGCACGCCCTGCACAACCAGGAGGTCGTCGTGCGGCTCGCCGGCTCGATGAACGCACTCGGTAAAGAGGCTCATAACTCCCTCAGTCGTCAACACTTGTTGCACTTGCGCTCCTAGGGTCGTGCGATCTGGTGGATACCTGATCGCGTCTTTGACGATTATAGCAAACGCTCGTCAACGAGCAACGTCACTATATTCAGCCAGCCAACTTTGCAGTTTTGCCACCATGTCTTCCGGCGACGAATAGCCGATAAAGGTATCGCTCACAAATGACAGCGAGCTCGAATACTCGTGGCCTATCTTAAATAAGCACACAATAGGCACACCGGCCGCGTTTGCCCACCCCAGTTCGATGCCTTCGCCAGTTGAGGCGTGTGACACTTCGGCGATCACCACGTTGCTAGCCTTAATCGCCTCGTGCGTGTTTACAATAAAATCATCGTGTGGAAATGTTATCTGATGAAGACGCGCAATACTCTTTTTGAGCGGCTCGTATAATTCCTTTTGGTAATCATAATTGCTGGCGTGCGAGAGGTATAACTTCATACACTCATCATACCACTACAAAAGATCGAGATGTTTTTGAACCTCCGAAACAATGTAATCGGAGTCAAACAAATTGGCCTCAGTTACTAAAATATCTGGGGTATGGCTACGTCGAAACCGCTGAATATGCATATTTTGCTCTGGAATAAGTGCAATAAGGCGATCAACTGAAATCGTTGGCTTGTCGCCTCGGCGTCGAACTAGCTCGATACGCGTTTCGTCAGAAATATCAAAGCCAATGATGCAAATCTTATACCCCTGCGCCCGAAACACTGGCAAAATTCGATCGTAATACCAGTCAATCACACCGTCCCTGACCACCAGGCCGTTAGACGTCAGCTCGCCCAGGCGCGCATACAAATCCATACTATACTGCCATGTATATTTATTGAGATCTTCCGGAGACAGCTGAGGGTCACATGCTTTTAGCTGCACTTTTATCTCGTCGTTTTCAAGCACCAACGCGCCCAATCGGTCACGCAGCGCCGCCGAAAGCGTTGACTTTCCAACCGCGCTCCCGCCCGAATACACCACCAGCATTTTGGGATGTGGCGTGCCTTTATTTTGTAAATGCGCAAAGTAGTGCTGGTCTAAGTAATTTCGGTAATTTTCAGGAATCCCATGTGCGGTATCGTTCCGATACGCGGGCGAAGATGCATTCATATTGCTAATTGAAATACTTTTTATTTATACTCGACGCAATAGCCGCAGTTGCAAGGAGACCTACAGCCGCAACAACAAGGCTTGCCGTCGCGCCAAACCCAGAAAAATAGCGAAACGACATCGTAATAACCATCACCACCAAAAAGAACGATCCGCTACCGAGCAAATGTTTGTTCTGCGACTTGATGCTCAAGTAAAACAAGCTAAAGACGCTCAATATAAGAGCCATCGACCACAATAAGCCATACGCGCCCAAGCTAGCGCCGTACATTGCCCCAAGCGCAATAAATGCCGCCAGCGAGTCAAAGGCGCCTCGGGCTGCTTGCCTGCCCTGCTTAACATTAGCCACGACCCGAGTTGTAGCCGCAAGCAGGCCTGCCGATGCAATGAGCACCGCAAACCATATATCTCGCGGCGCATCGGCATCACGCAAAAAACCAAACAAAATCGTTGGAAAAACAGCAACGCTCAAAAGAATACCCATAAGAAGTATAAAATTCTTTCGGACCAACGCATCAAATCCAATATGCACCGCACCAAGTGCGGCCAGTGTGAGCGCACTCGACAGAAAAGTCATTTCATCGGGACCGCCCATAATCTTGCTGGTTATGATAAAACCACCCGTCGTTACCGCCAGCGACCCGGTGAGCAGCAATGCATTTGTAAGCCCCGTTCTAATATCACTCTGGACAGGGCTTAGAATAAGGTCATAAGCATACGCCCACAGCGCCACACCAAATCCCGCGCTCAAAAGAATATGAACAAACGCGATACCGCTCTCCCACGACTGAGAAATAACAGATAGCATTGCCGAATATAACACCACACCCGCTATATAAAACATCACGTCGACTGCGGTTGTTTTATCAGCTACTTTGGGAGCTTCGGTGGTGCTCTGTTTTACGATGGCCGTAAGATCGGCTTTTGTTATAATGCCAGCGCGTAGGCCGCTACGGATTTCGTCCAGGAGTACTTGTTTTGTTTTCATTATTTTTCTACCCAGCCGATAAATGTTACGTTGTCGGTGTAATACGAGTCAGCCTGGGTGAGTTCCACCTTTTTCTTTTTAGCGCCATTTTTGAGATACCAATCTTGGCTGTAGTCGCTCCAAAATAAGAATCCACCACTCGATGTTTCTTTGCTAAGTGTGTAACTGTCTGGGGATTTGGAAGAAGGATTAAGCCGTAGCTTTTGCGCGTCCTCGTACGAAATGTCTTCAGTCGAAGAGCGCTGCGTGTCGTAATAGTGCAGCGTCGGAGAGACACTGTTGCCGGCGTACACGTCGGAATCGTTCGATGTTGTTGTCCTAATATGGTCTTTATCAACGCTATACGTTGTTGCACAGCGGTAGTCGTTGCATGTTGCGTACACAAAATCGTACGCCGGATTAGCCGTCCACTGTGGAATATAAATAACTACGGCGGCGGCCACAATAATAAACAGAGGTACCGCAAAAAGGAGCAAGAGGTCTTTTAGGGGTGAGTTTTTCTTTTCTTTTGGCGTTTTATCGGGCATATTATTTCTCAATTATGTGTGCATTGTAGCACGACATCCCCAACTCACATATAAAGCACGCCATAGAAAAAGCACCGAGTGGTAGCGATAAACTCGGTGCTTTTTCATGGAGGGCCATCTGGGACTCGAACCCAGGACACGTGGCTTAAGAGGCCACTGCTCTAACCAGCTGAGCTAATGGCCCGCATAGCTGGTAACAACAGGTTAGACTATACCAAATTAAGTGGTATTTGTAAATATGTTATGCGCAGGGAGCGTGCCTACCTAGATCATGGAGCGTCAGGCGGAATGCAGCCAGAGCGGCGCCGGCCGCCCTGCGCGAAGTGCATCCATGATCTAGGGTGGGCACGCTCCCTGCTCCTTCCTGTAAGATTTTTTATTGCCGCTTATGCTACACTTACTATCATGAAAGCTCGCACGCATGATTTTGCCGCAGTCACCGCACTTGGGCTTGTTGTTGCCGTGCAGCCAAACCTCAAGATGTCGCTCGGTACGGCACTCGTGGCACTCCTCGCCAACCAGCTTGGCGGGATTGCGCCAGATATTGACCAACCCACTGCGCCTTTTTGGCGAAACCTACCGATTGGCGGGTTTTTTGGCCGGATAATTGGCAAGATGTTAGGTGGACACCGGTTTATTACACACTCTATTTTAGGGCTCGTCCTGATGGGCTTTTTGGTGAACCTACTCCTCACGGCGCTTCATCCGATTATGCCGAGTATCGACATTACGATCGTATGGTGGGCGTTTATGGTGGGTATGGTCTCGCACCTCATTATGGATAGCTTCACCAAAGAAGGCGTGCCATGGTTTTTGCCTCTACCCGTCAAAATTGGCTTCCCGCCCATAAAATCCCTCCGTGTGACCACAGGTAAATTGGGTGAAGGGATTGTATTTGTGGCGCTTGTGCTAGGCGTGGCAATCTTGTGCGGTATGCATTACCGCGATATCGTGCAGTTCTTGCACCAAAGAATTGTATACTAACGCCTACATGCGTGCCGACCACGCAAATGTAGCCGTGCCAGCGCCAGGGTTAGCATCGACATTAATCGTAAACTGGGTTGCGCCAACGCCAGAGATCCAAAATTTTGCGGCAGTACCGAGGTTGTTGGTGGGTGTAACCGAAATGTTGGCCAGGGCAGGCGTTGCGGATAAGCCGTGATTCACGGCAATGGTTGTCGAACCGTTTGCGACCGTGGCAGTGCCGGTGTTATCTGTTTTCCATCCAACGTTATCGCGAATAATTGATGTTGCCGCGCCAGCTGGCTCTAGAAGCGCCTGCATAACTGTACCGTTTAAGACAAGTGCATTGTCGGTAATAATATTATCACCGCTACCACCCGTTGCTTCCTCTCGGATAAGACTGCGCGTTTTATTGTTGGTCACTGCCGTTTCAAGCATGTTGCCGCTCACAACATTGTAGTGTGTGTTGAATTCTAAATGCACGCCAGATGCCGCTGCGCTGCCGTTATCACCCGGGCTGGTAAATACATTACCCACAATCAAGCAGTTATTGCCAGCAATAAAGACACTGTCGCCAGCCGTACCGTCAAACGTACAGCCGACTACTTTGGTGTCTTTGGTATTTTGAATGCGCAGACCAATAGCATTGTTGCTTCCGGCCACAAAGTTCGTCGCTACAATGTGCTGTAATCCGGCCTGATCGTACAGCATAATCGGATTGCTACCAATAGGCGCGGTTGCTCCACCTAAGTATTCAAAGTCAGAACCATAAAACCAGTTTTCGTCGCTGGATGTTGTCCAGACACCACCGCCAAATCCAGCGCTCAGGCCGCCTTGGTCGAACAAGCAGTTAACCACACGGTTGTGGTGGCCAAATGCGCCACCGGTGATTGGTCCTAGCTTGAGCCCCCAGTCGTAACAGCTTGTCAGATGCAAGCGCTCAAATGTGCACTGCACTGCCCCATCAGCCTTGATGCCACCGCCAGCGGTTACGTTTGCGCTATTACCGTCGATTTTAAAATCGCTCAAGTGCGCGCCAATAATACCCACACCCGCTGTGCCGCCCGTAAAACTAATCACATAATTATTCAAGCCATTTTTAGCCTTGAGTGTGGTTGATTCACGGCCACTTCCAATAATCGTCAGGGGCCCATTAATTGAAAGAGAAGTGCCAATAATGACCGTGCCCGGCCGAATAAGGAGCGGGCGTTTATCGGTGATAGCGGCGTTAATTGCTGCTTGCATGTTTGCCGCATCGTCGGTCGATCCATCAGAGGTAGCACCATAGTCTTCGGTGCGCAAAAAAGCGTCATTTGCCCACTTAAGGCCAAACGTTTGACCGCTATCGGCAATGAGATGCTGCCCGTTGCTGCCCGCAGCGAGCCGGCCAATGGTACTCGCCGCACTTGCTGCCAATAAGTCGCCTTTTGTTGTGGCCGTTGCAGTATCAATTTTGCCCGCCACGGCGCTCAGCGTCGACTGCACGCTTGCCGTCATATCGCTTGCCGGAATGCCACCGCCGGGCTTGGAATAGAATGTGCCATCTGTTCGGACCTTGAGCGTGCCGTCGGTATTATGCTCAACAGCTAAAAAGTCGTTGAGCACATTCCCCCAAACGCCATTATCGGACCCCGGAACAGGTAGCCTTGCCATAAGCCCATTATATAGAGATGCTTATGGTCTAGACAACTACCTTATGGTTAGCGGGCAAGCCACTGCTCAAATAAATAGAGTGCTGTCATGCATTGATTGTCGTCGAGCTCGCCACGATCCATCATGGCGTGGAGTTCGGTAATCGAAAAAATCGCCCCTCAGCAACCAGAATTTCGTCGACAGCATCTTTTGCGCCGGTCATCAGTACATCGCTTGCCTTTCCGTCATAAATCCATCTTACTGTTTAGGGTTTGTACGGATTATTCATAAAACGAGCATAGCAAATTGCACGGAATAATTTTATAATTTCAAATATCCTATCGGAACTAGGGAAGGTGTGGCATGTCGTATATCCGTCCGCCCCGGTATGGCAAAGGGCCGCGAACTCGGCAGGATCTGAAAGAGCACCTTGAGCTCGTGGTAACAAAACCCTTCCTGTTTGCCCTGTGGCTGGTTGCCTGTGCCGGCGGCATTTCGTTCGTAGGCGCCAACAGCTGGATTCGGGGACTGCTCTTCTGGTCGTGTGCTGCGGCGTTCATCCTGGGGGTGTACTACCTCGGATGTAGCGACGCTCGACAGTCCCTGGTGCGCCTGCCGTGGTACAAGCCGTGGGCAATCCTGCTACTCCTGGCTACGCTACCGCTGGCCATCGTCTGGCTCGCAAGTCTGGTGCGACTGATCATCTCTGACCCCAGCAAGAGCGTTTGGCGCAAGCCGCACCAGCTGTAGCTGATGTGCGTGGGCGTGCTGGGCAGATTTTGCCGAGCACGCCCTGTTTTTTATTTACTGACCACTCTATAAAGCCCCAGCACCACAACAGCGCCCAAGGTTGCAACAAGCAGACTGTACAAATTAAAGCCAGTCACACCGCTGCCACCAAAGGCGTTAAACACAAATCCCCCCACTAGCGCGCCGATAATACCAACAAAAATATTTGCAAATGCACCTTGCTGTTCATCGGTGCCCACAATTTTGGATGCAATCCATCCAGCTAACGCGCCCAGAATAATCCATGCAATAAGACCCATATATTCCCCTTATTGAAGTTACTTTGCGTCCTTTATTATACGACTGAGTGCAAGACGATGAATGTTAATTTTCTCACAATGCAAAAACCCCTGGCAACTCTTCCCCGGTAAGGGGCGAGTTGCCAGGGGCGCTAGCGATCCCAGCCTGGGTGGCGGGTCGCTAGAGGTGCGATGTTGCTTACTGCCAGCCGAGCATGCAGATGCGTTGGCCCGTCAGCTTGGCGAGCTGCTTGAGCTTCAGGCCCTTGACGCCGGCCACGCTCAGCGTAGCCGGACCGTTGTCGGGCTTGTCGATCCACGCGAACGACTTGCTGTCCGGCGAGCCCGTCGCGTTGACGAAGCCCTTGATGGGGATGTTGAGCTTGGCCAGCTGCAGCTCTTCGCGCAGGAACTTGCCGCGGTAGAGCGCGCCGCCGCCGTAGCTCACGAACACGCCGCTGTCCTCGTTCTGAACCACGACGGGCACGACCGAGTCCACGGCACCGTCGGCCTGCTTGGGCATGGGGACGGTGTAGCGCTTGCCGGTCGGCTTCTGGAGATCACCTCGGGTGACGTGCGCGTCATCCGGCATCTCGAAGCCCCACTTGCCGTCGGTCGTGTAGACCTTGTGGCCGGCGGGGTCGACCTCCATCTCCGTGCCGTGCGGCAGGAAGTAGGGCTTGGCCCGGTCAGCGGTGGCGTCCACCGTCACCTGGTTGCCGCTCTCGTCGAGTTCGGTCCAGGTGGGCTTGGTGTTCAGGTTCTCCGACTCGCCCGAAGACGGGTTGATGACCTTAACGACCTGACCGCCGTCGTTCTGCTCGATGGCGTACAGCTTGCCGTCCGGACCGAAGGCGCCGGTCGACTGCGTGACCGGCTTACCCTTGCCCTCGACATCGCCGGAGAGGTCAGTGAACTTGGCGACTTTCTTGGAGTCGTCGGTGCCCTCGAGCAGGCCGACGTGCTGGCCGCTGCCATACGACTGACGGATAGCCAGCTGCTTGTAGTCCGGGCTGAACGCCGAGATACCGACGGGACCGCCGCATGAGGCCAGCGTCTGCTGGTTCTCGCCGATCGAGAAGTGCTTCGTCAGCACGACCTCGCCGCTGTTGGGGTCGAAGACCTGCACAGTGCGACCCTTCTGATCCATGCTGAGCACGGCGATGCCGTGCTCAGCAT